>OBLW0100004037.1_pt1 | contig 11278 bp, 9 predicted proteins | sample 1520161 | NCBI WGS metagenome assembly OBLW01 (sample SAMEA3539309, study PRJEB22396) | soil metagenome | biome: tundra; feature: field; material: soil | place: USA | collected 2010-05 | depth 0.15 m
AAGCAGCACCGCTTGGCTCCCCGCAATCGGCGGCAGCCTCCGAACCGGAACCATGTAAGGCAACAAGGAAATAACCCGATACGTAACCGTATGACGAGCGCGCAACAATGGATCAAAACGCAGCTCCGAACCCGCGACCCCGCCCACCCCTAGTTCGTCCAGCAATCCACGCAATTCCAACACCGCATCGTTCTCAACGCGAACGATCGGAAAGTGCCACATCTTGGAGACCAACGGCACAACTTCCTCGTGCGTAACATGCTTTCGCAAAGCATCCGGGGGCGGAAGCAGCAGCGTTGACCCCCGCCCATCGACAAACACCGCAGCCGCCAGCGTAACCGCCACAGTACCCCGCTTCTTGCGCTTCTCCGGAATCGCCTCCGTCAAACCCAACTGCCGCGCCTGGCAGAACTTGGCCACCGGACAAAGCAAACACTGCGGCCCCCGAGGCCTGCAAATCATCGCCCCCAATTCCATCATGGCCTGATTCCAATCGCCCGCGGACTTGACCTCAAGCAACTCGTCCGCCCTGTTCTGCAAAGCACCCCACCGCCCGGCCTCGCGCAGTTCCCCACGCACCGCATCCAGCCGCGCGATCACACGAGCCACGTTGCCATCCAGAACGGCCTGCCGGGCCCCGAACGCAATGCTCAAAATCGCCGCCGCGGTGTAACTCCCGATGCCCGGCAATGCCAACGCCTCGTCCGCCGTCTGCGGAAATTTGCCACCATGCATCGCCACGATCTGCTGCGCGGCGCTCTGCAGATTCCGCGCTCGGCTGTAGTAACCCAGCCCCGACCACAACCGCAGCACCTCCTCTTCCGGAGCCTCGGCCAATGTGCGAATGTCAGGAAACCGCGTCAGGAATCGTTCGTAGAAGGAGACGACCGCCGCGACCCGAGTCTGCTGCAGCATAATTTCCGACAACCAGATCCGATAAGGATCCCTATCACGCCGCCAAGGCAAATCCCGCTGAAATTGCCGAAACCAACCCAGCAGTCGTTTCCGAAATTCAGAGAGATCCCGCTTGCGAGTCATCGCGAAGCGCTATTCTCGCACAATCGGCAAGTTAGCCAACTCAACCGAGTCATCGCAGGCTTTTACCGCTTACGTAGCGCCGGGCGGAGTCCGCGAAGCCCTGCGGCTGTTTCACGCCAAGTCCGAATCACACGCGGCGGCGTTTGACCAATCAGCCGATCTTGGAGTTACGGCAGCAGGTCATCCAAAAACACAACATAAGACGAATGCCAAAGCGCCGCAGGAATCGACCCCCTCGGCTGGCTAGTCACAATCACCTTGAATAAATCAGGCGCTGCCGTCAGATCGCGAAGCAATTCATGATGCGGATCAACCGGCAAAGCCTGCGCCAGCGCAAGGTGCCGCAATATCGCGAAAATGTTTTCCTCGGCGCTAGCCAGCGAGGTTTCCAGCCCAGCACTGCGGAATTGCAGCTGCGCGTTGCGCTCGAAAAAATGCCAAGCGAGGCTGGCGCACAACGTAACTGCGCGCTCGAAGCGTTCAGAACCAATTGCATCCGAGGAGTCGTTTAAGCCGCTACCCTCAGATACGTGCGGGTCCAGCACCAGCAACACCCGACAGTCATCTTCCCGCGTAAATTCGCGCACCATCAGCGACCCCGATCGTGCCGACGCTTTCCAATGCACGTGGCGAGCGCTGTCCGTCGGTACATAAGCGCGCAGCGCGTACAAGTCATGCCCCCCGCCCTTACTCAAACTCTCCAGCTCCCCCTGCAACGCCGGCAAAATCTCAAGAAAATCCCCCGACGGCTCAACCGACGGATACACGAGCGCCTCGGCCCGCAATTCCACGCGCCGCGCCTTCTGCAAAAAACCGAAAGGGAATCGCGTCACGATGCGAAAGGCATCCTGTCGATACGCGCCCCGTCGCGCGAAGGTAATCGGCACACTCTGTCTTACCCGCTCACGCTTTGGCACGTAGGGAAAATAGACCGGAGTTTCCAGCAGCGCCACTGCGGGCGCTTTCTTGGTCTTGCCGGCTTCCACCCGCAGCGAAAACGACGGCAGCGTCAATTTTTCATTTTGCAGCTCGACCAGTGCTCGCACCGGCTGCCCGGCAAAAATGTGCTCGGGCAATTCCAGTCGCATCTCGATTCCAGTCAAAGTAATCGACGAAAGAATCCCGGACATCAAAATGATAGCGATCAAGCTGGCGAGAATTAGAAACAACAGGTTGTTTCCGGTATTCAGCGCTGCCAAGGCGACGACCAGGATGCCGGCAATGTAAATCCATCCTTCCCGGGTAACCTTGTATTCCATCTTGTAGCCAATCCACCGAAGCGGCGTCCGTTTTGCGAGGATCGGCACCAGCGTGATCGCGACCCAGGTAGCCACCAGGAGTGCCGCCAGCGCCGAAGCGATGGACAAGCCCGGGTGCGCAAGTTCAGCGGCCGCCCCGGAGTACAGCGCAAGCAGCAGCGCCACTCCCAGCGCCGCAATGGACAGAAAGAAAGCTCGCACGCCAGGCCGATCCGCTTGAGCCCAAATCTGCGCAACGGTAGAATTTAATCGCACGAAGCGTCACTGTAGCGCAGGGCGCAGTCCGCGGAGCCCTGCGGTTTGGGTAGGCCACCACGCCCGCTCATAACGGAACGCGAACAGCTTCCACAATCTCTCGCAACACCGCCTCAGTCGTCTCCGATTTCTTCTGCAACGAAGCATGCCGCGAACTAGCCACCACTCGGTGCGAGAACACTGCCACCGCCAGCTGCTTAAAATCATCGGGCAAACAGTAGTCCCGCCCATCCAGAAACGCCCGAGCCTGCGCCGCCCTTTGCAACATCAACGTTCCCCGAGGCGACACTCCAAGCGACAGTTGTTCGCTATGACGCGTCCGCGTAACGATCTCCAGCGCATAATCATGCAGGCTGGAATCCACTTTCACCTGCGCTACGGTATGCTGCATCGCAAGAACGTCCGCGACATCCGCGACTGGCTCGAGCGACTGCACCGCATCCTCTCCAACCCGCTTGCGCAGAATTTCCCGTTCGGTCTCGTGCGATGGATAACCCATGCGGATGCGCATCAAGAACCGATCCAGTTGCGATTCCGGCAAAGGATAAGTGCCGTGGTGCTCGACAGGATTCTGCGTAGCAATCACCAGAAACGGCTTAGGCAAAGGCAAGGTCTTGCCGTCCACAGTAACCTGCGCTTCATTCATAGCTTCCAGCAAAGCCGACTGCGTGCGCGGCGTAGTCCGATTGATCTCATCCGCCAGAACCACATTGGCGAAAATCGGCCCCGAGCGAAACTCAAACTCCCGGGTCTCCGGGTTATACACGCTCACGCCCAGCACATCGCTGGGCAGCAAGTCCGAAGTGAATTGAATCCGTTGAAAGCTGCAATGAAACGATTTGGCCAAGGCCTGCGCCAGCGTGGTCTTGCCCACCCCCGGCACGTCCTCGATCAGCAAATGTCCGCGCGCCAGCAAAGTGATCAGCGACAACTGGATCGCTTGTTCCTTGCCGTAAATAGCCCGGGCAATGGAGTGCTGCAACTGCGTTACGATCTGTGAAGTAACCGCCGTCATGGTTGAAAACCCGCGCCCTTCCTGCTACAACTAGTCCAACGCCTCGGCTAAGACGCGAGTTCCCCAATTCGCGGTTTTCCTCGAGACTACGGGCGACTAGCTCAGTTGGTTAGAGCGCTCCCCTCACACGGGAGAGGTCAAAGGTTCAAGTCCTTTGTCGCCCACCATTTCAACCCTGTCATTCTCTCACTCCCGCGGAATTTCGAGAGTAGCAAACCGTGATGATTGTGCCCAATTAGTGTTAATTACTCGATCCAAGCCTTGATCAGCGGTGCTTCCGGGCCTCGCGATCCGCCACTCGCACCGGTGCTTACGTCGGCCCAGGTCTTCCAGTTCTCCTTCTCAAAGAATCTCACCAGAATCCTCTGCATGTGCGACGCACGATGGAAGCTTCGCAGGTCGGTAATGATGGATTCTTGCTGCCCCTGGTCGAGAACGCCGTAGACGAACACGCTGTAGTAGCTCCGCAACCACGGGAAATGGACGCCCAGGTCGCAGAAAATCGCGGGATTGCCAGGTTCGGAAACCGATACTGGTAGGGCGTGCCTGGAAGTCACCGCGGACACGATCGCAGGACATCCTGACAAGTCCTCGCTATCGGTCGTGGTGGCCGACACAAATGCATACGCATACGCGACCAGCAAGCCGCCGACCATCCAGGCCATGATCGCGACCCAGCGCCGTTTTGCCATTTTAGGTCCGGAGCAATCCTTCATCGTGTGATTGATTTCGCCTTGTGCTTCCCAGCAAGCGCCGCTCGCATTCCCTGCGCTTGAGACGACTGCGGAAATCGTTTGGTTTCGATGACGGATAACGCAGCGCTGTCAGCTCCTTACATTCGCCGGTTTCCCGCTCCCACACGGCACGACCACGGTCTCGCCACGATATACCAGCGACTTAAAACCGGAAAAGTCTCGACCGCAGTAGCACTGCGGGGTCATGGCATGAATCTGTGCCTCCGAACAACTTGTCCTCGTCCACCCCCCAGCACTACTCTAATGGTAGCCCGGGACCTTTCCCCGGATAGCCTGTCAATAGCAACGGCCCAGCAGCGGAGCGCGGTGCTCCAACACCCATCGCAGCTCCGCTGCATTCTGTGGTCTGGAGTGAAGATGTCGACCCTGCGCACCATCGAGTTCCTGGCGTTAAGCCTATGGCTGGGAAGTGATGTGTTTCTCAGTTTCGTAGTGGCCCCAGGTGCTTTTCGAGTTCTGGCTGAACGGGATCAGGCGGGCGCAATGGTAGGGTTTGCGCTCTGGTGGATGCACATGATCGGGGTGGTATGCGGGATCGCGCTGCTAGTCGCGCGCCTGTCGAGGACTCGCGCGGTTTCCAGCTTAGTCGCCCCTGCGGCCCTTTGCATTTTCTTGATGATTGGCCTCACCGTGGTGTCGCAGCACGCCGTCAGCCCCAAGATGGCGGCGCTCAGAGTGCAGATGGGATCGATCCAGGCGACTTCCGCGGACAGTCCGTTGTTGTCGGAATTTAGCCGTCTTCATCGAATTTCGGTATCACTTGAGTCTGGCGTCTTGCTGGCAGGATTTGCGGCCATGTACCTACTGGTCAAAGAGTTGATCCCATGCCCTTGAAGACCGCCCGACTGCCACTCGTGTCAATATCGTCGCGTAAAGCAGGGCGAAGGTCGCCTGAAGCGCCGCTTCGGGAGTCAGTACCTTGCCGGAGACCCATTGCACATTTTTGCTGCAAATGAACACTTCGGAATCAACACTTACAGACCTGTTTCCTTTTAACGCTTAAAGTTGAGCAGAATCCACACTTAGACCAAACCGAGGGAGGGGCTGCTCACGAGCGACGTTTACGGTTACCTGATTTTCCGGGGACGCCCGCTGTGCTGCCCTTGGCCTGGGAGGATTTGCGGCGAACCTTCGGCGGTCGGATCTTGTTGGTGACCGCATAGCCGGCCCGCTCGAAGGCTCGCCACATATACCAGCTGGCGATCGAGCGATAGGGGCGCCACTGCTCGCCAAATGCTAGCAGTTCTTTGGGTCTAGGCATATGCGCCTTGCCATAAGTTACGGACCAGCCTTTTTTTACGCCCAGGTCGTGGACTGGGAGGACGTCGGGTCGCCCGAGGTTGAAAATCAGGAACATTTCTACCGTCCAAGCGCCTATGCCCCGCACCGAAACCAGCTGCTCAACCAACTCCTCGTCGGACATTTTGCAGGCGTCTTCGCGCGTGGGGACGATACCCTGGATGGTTTTGGCGGCCAAATCCTTCATGGCTAATACTTTGGCGCCTGACAGGCCTGCTTTGCGGAGGGTTTGCTTGCGCAGTTTCAGCATTTGCTCCGGCGTCGGTGGATGGCCATTGCTGCCCAGGGCTTTGATACGACCATAAATCGTTGCGGCGGCTTTGCCGGAGATGGATTGGTAGGCAATCGATTCCATCAAGGCTTCGTAGGGGGACTGGGCGGCGGTCATGTCGATCTCGAATTTGGCCATCTCGGCGATGAGCGGCGCTAACCTGGCGTCTTTCGCTGAGAGGTGCGCCATCGCTGCAGCGAGGTCGAATGGAAGGGTTTGCGTGGACGACGACATAGAGCGAAAACGATAGCTCAACCGAAGCGGAGAGAAAAGAGGCTCGCGAATTGAGAAACGGGAAACAGGAGCAGAAAAGCAGGATAAAACGAAGAGGACGTCGAGCATTGGCAGAGAAAAGAAAGATCAAACACGGTAGGCGCCCAGCGCGAGCACGTAGTTTAGTCGCTTCCGCAATATGAAAGGGATCTGAATACGAGGAAGGAATTCTGGGGGTGATATACTCGCCGCCGAAATTCTCCCTTGGAGTTCGCGCTTGTGGCTGAGAGCACACTGATATTCCGTGACATTGCGATGGTTTTTGCCGCGGCGCTGGTCTGCGGGTTCCTGGCTTGGCGGATTCGGCAGCCGATCCTTCTCGGTTATGTAGTGGCGGGCTTGTTTCTTAGCCCGCTGACACCCGGGCCGCGCGTTCACGATGTCCATGTTTTTGAGTTGATGGCGGAGATTGGCGTTGTGCTGCTGATGTTTTCTGTCGGGATTGAATTTTCGATTCCGGATCTCTTGCGGGTGAAATGGGTGGCGCTGCTTGGCGCGCCGCTGGGCGTGTTGCTTTCGGTGGGACTAGGGATTGCCGTTGGGACATTGATGGGCTGGCCTTTACGGCAGAGTTTGGCGGTGGGCTGCATCGTGTCGGTGGCCAGCACCATGGTGCTGATGCGGTTGCTCATGGATCGCGGAGAGATGGCCACCGAGTCTGGACGCGTGATGATAGCGCTGACTTTGGTCGAAGATCTGGTCGTGGTGATTCTGACCGTGTTGCTGCCGGGATTGGGAACAGAAGGCGGCGCCGATTATGGGCAGGTGACTTGGAGAATCTGCAAGGCTTTGCTGTTGCTGATTCCTATTGCGGCTGCGGCGTGGAAATTGATGCCGCGTTTGCTGGCGCGAGTGGAGAAGACCTGCAACGACGAAATCTCGCTACTTTTGGCACTTACGACTTGTCTTGTCGTGGCGGCTATTACCGAGGCCGCGGGATTGTCGCTGGCTTTGGGAGCTTTTCTTGGCGGGATGTTGCTAGGCAGTTCAGATTTTGTGAAAAAGTTGGAGCACCAGACTTTGCCGTTGCGCGATGCGTTCGTGGCCGTGTTTTTTGTGTCGGTGGGGATGCTGATCGATCCGCGGACTTGGGGTTCAGCGTGGAATATTATTTTGTTGTTGGTCGGATTGATTTTGTGGGAAAGTTCGCGGCTTGGTTCGCAGTGGTGTGGTTGTTTCGGTATCCGGTGGGCACGGCGGCGCGCGTGGCGATTGGGTTGACGCAGATTGGTGAGTTTTCCTTCATTTTGGCGCAGGTTTCGTTGCGTGCCAGACTAATTACGCCGACCATTTATAATGCCACCTTGGTGGCGTCGCTGGTTACGATTTTGGCGAATGCGACGTTATTTAAGATTTTTGTGAACAAGGCGCCGGTTTCGGCCAAGGCGGTTGTTGTCGCTTAGAGTCGGGTAGCGGGGTCCAGGCGCGTTTCGGTCAGGTCGAGTTCGCGCTGGAGTTGACGGAGGACTTCGTCGTTGATTTGGCCTTGGTCGCGAAGGCGGACGGCGGTCTCGCGCTCCAGGCGGATCAGTTGGCGGGAAATGTCCACAACGTGGGCGTGGTCTTCGGAGTCGATGCCGTGCTGGGCGTAGGCTTCACCGGTGATGGCCGAAAGGCGGCGTTTGTAGCGGAGGGCGGCTTCTTCGTAGGCGGCGGTCTGGTGGTGGGTATCGTCCTGCACCGAACGGCTCTTGATGTATTGGAGGGCGGTCTCGAGAATGATGCGGCGGGCGGTTTGTTCTTCCGGATCTGGCCCAGTGGTGCCCGCTAACCCTAGTGCTCGGATAACGTAGGGGAGAGTTATGCCCTGCAGGACCAGAGTAACTAGGATCACGCAGAAGGTCAGGAAGAGGATGAGGTTCCGGCGAGGGAAGGGACTTCCGTCGGCCAGAGTTTCGGGAAGTCCTAGCGCGGCTGCCAGGGCGATGACGCCGCGCATACCGGCCCAGCCCACAACGAAAATCGCGCGGGGCGATGGTGGCCGTTCGTTCTGGCCCAAGATGTACTTGCGAATTACAAACGCCAGGTAGGCACCGGGATAAACCCACGCCAAGCGTAGAAAGATGACTAGAGCGCTGAAAAGAACGCCGTAGAGCAGAAGAGTACGGACCGGGTAGCCGCGAATGGCGGTTAGCACGAACGGAAGTTGCAGGCCGATGAGCACGAAAACCAGACCGTTCAAGGCGAAGGTGAGGGAGTCCCAAAAGCCGTGCGCTTGTAAACGCACGTTGGGAGAGAACAATTGAGACTCCCTGCGACCCAGGTACAGGCCGCAGGCGACGACGGCGAGGACGCCGGATGCGTGCACAAATTGGGCGGCTAGATATGCCCCATACGGGACCATGATCGTGAGAAGGATTTCGATGGGACCGTCGTCGAGAGAAGTGTGCAAGCGCTCGACGATCAGGGCGATGACGAGACCGATGGCGACGCCGACGCTGATGAGATAGAGCAAATCTAGAAATCCGCCTGCCAGCGTTGGCGTCCTTCCCCGCATCACCATGGCCACGCCGAATTCCAGGGCCAGCAAGCCGGTGGCATCGTTGACCAGGCTTTCGCCCTCGAGGACCGTAACGATGCGACTGGGTAGACCCACGCGCTTGGCGATCGCGGTGGTGGCAATAGCGTCGGTCGTGGCTACAACGGCGCCTAGCACGACGCCCAGGCGGAGGTCGAAATCGGGGAACGCCCAATGTGCGGCTTCGGCTACGCCGAATACCGTGAAGCCGACTAGCCCGAACGCCAGCAACAGAATGCTGACGATGTTGAAGGAAAAATCGCGCCATGGCGTAAACCAGGCGCCGGCGTAGAGCAGCGGCGGCAGGATCACCAGGAAAACCACCTCCGGGCTCATGGTGATTCTGGGAATGCCGGGGATGAAGCTTAGGAATAAACCCGCTACGACCAGGACGATAGGGTAGGGGACTTTGATTTTGCGTGCCAGGGAGGCGAAGGCTACTACGAAGAGAAGGAGCAGGAGAAATACGAGTTCTACGGCGTGGACGTGGTCGCCCTGCATGCCTGCTCCTTCACCGACAAGATACATTAGTTTGGGCCATGGATTAATGTAGAAGCGTTGTCGGTTGGAACGACGGTGATGGAGGGGCGGGGCGAAACCAACAATAACGCAGAGCGACGCAGAGGCCGGAGGCGCGCGGAGAACTGGGCTCAACGTTGGCGGCTGCCCGGAGGAAGTTGCAGGGTGTGTGCTAGACTTTCGGGTTTATGCAGACTGGAATTATTGGACTACCGCAGGTTGGAAAAACGACCTTATTCCGGATTCTTACCAAGGCTAGCTTGGAGGGTAAGGCTGGGTCGCAAGGGACTCATGTGGGCGTAGCTAAGGTGCCGGAGCCGCGGTTGGTTGAGCTGGCCAAGCTATACAACCCTAAGAAGATAACTTACGCCACCGTGCAGTACGTGGATCTGGGCGGGATGCAGAAGGAACGTAATCGCGATGCGCTGGCTCCACTTCGTGAGGTGGATACGATTGCGCATGTGATTCGGGTGTTTGACGATCCTTCGGTGCCTCAAGCGGAGGGAAGTATTGATCCCTTGCGGGACGCTACGAATTTGGAGTTGGAGTTGATCCTCTCAGATCACGACCAGATTACTCGGCGATTGGAGCGGGTGGATAAGGATTTGAAGAAGAAGAGCGAGCCGCTGTTGGTGTCGGAGAAAAATGTTTTGGAGAAGTGTAAGGCTCATTTGGAGGCCGAAAAGCCTTTGCGGGAATTGGAGTTGACTGCGGACGAGAAGAAACCGATTGGGGGGTTTTTGTTTTTGTCGGCGCGGCCGGTTTTATATGTGTTGAACGTCGGGGATGACGAGGCGGACAAGTTGGATACGGCTGTGGAGCGGCACAACCTGGGGGTTTTGGCGGGAAAAGCCAATTCGGCGGTGGTGGCGATTTGCGGGCGGTTAGAGGCTGAGTTGGCGGAGATGGATGAGAAAGAGGCGGCGGAATTGCTGGCTTCTTATGGTTTGAAGGAGCCGGGGTTGAATCGGTTGATTCGGGCTACGTATGAGTTGATGGGGCTTACTTCGTTTTTTACGGCGGGGGAGCCGGAAGTTCGGGCTTGGACGATACGGAAGGGCGCTACCGCGGTTAAGGCCGCTGGGGCGATTCATAGCGATATCGAGAAGGGATTTATTCGGGCGGAAGTGGTGCGGTGGAGTGATTTGCTGGCGGCTGGGAGTATTGCGGCTGCTAGAGAGAAGGCCCAGGTACGGTTGGAGGGGAAGGAATATATTGTGCAGGAAGGGGATGTGATTTTGTTTCGGCATTCTGGGTGACGGTAGAGAAAGAAAGAGAAAAGATTTAACACCGAGGGCGCAGAGGTCGGAACACCGAGGTTGCCGAGAATACCTAGTCGGCGATGCGTTCTTACACCGAGCGGATCATCCTCGCTGGAGTTGAGTTGGGACACAGACAGGAGTGTCTGTGCTACTTACGAGATGCATAGCTTGGCATTCCGGACTGAATTGGCGGCGCTGCTGGGGTTGCTGGCGGCGGCGGGCAATTTGATTGGCGGGTACTTTGTTGTTCGCCGGGATTGGTCGCGGAAATACCTGCAATACTTTTTGGCTTTGGGCGCTGGGTATATGTTGGCGGTGGCGTTTGTGGAGGTGATTCCGGAGTCGGTGCGGCTTTCGGGTGAGCGCGCTCTGCTTTACGTCCTGATCGGTTTCTTCCTGGTACATCTTTTTGAGCATACGATTGCGCCTCATTTTCATTTTGGGGAAGAGACCCATAACGAAGAAATGAGCCATCACCACGCGCGGTCTACCGTGCTGTTGGGATTGGGGATACACACTTTTTTTGACGGGGTGGCGATTGGGGCAGGGTTTTTGGTTTCGACTTGGTTGGGTGTGGTGATCTTCGTGGCGGTTTTTTTACACAAGCTTCCGGAGGGGTTTACGGTCGCATCGGTGGTTCTGGCTAGCGGCATGGGAAAGCGCAACGCGATGCTGGCGGCCGGGTTATTAGGAGCGGCGACGTTGTTTGGCGTTTTGCTGACGAGCGCGCTGCAGGGGCAGTTACGGTATGCGCTGCCGGTGTCGGGTGGCGTGACCTTATATGTGGCTGCTACCGACTTGCTGCCGGAGGTGA
>OBLW0100004038.1_pt1 | contig 11275 bp, 9 predicted proteins | sample 1520161 | NCBI WGS metagenome assembly OBLW01 (sample SAMEA3539309, study PRJEB22396) | soil metagenome | biome: tundra; feature: field; material: soil | place: USA | collected 2010-05 | depth 0.15 m
TTCAGACGTGTGCTCTTCCGATCTCGGCAGCACGGACTACCGGCGTGAGCAACTGCGCCAGCACGTTCGCCAGATCGGCCTGGCCCTTGAAGGGGAAGTCCCTGACCAGCTTCGCGACTTCTTGCAGGGCCGCTCGCGCATCGGCCTGAGACGGCTGCTCGGGGATCGCCGGCAGCGCCAATGCCGGCGGCGGCGAGTAGTACAACCTGGTGCCGGCGTCGTAGCCGGGGATGCTCAGGACCGAGCCGTCCTCCCGCAAGGTAGGAACCTCCGTCACCGCCTCCAGGGGCGGCAGGTTCCAGAGCTTGCGCCCCGTCTCGCTCAGCGCACTGCGCGCGACCTGCGAATCCGGTTTCGCGGGGACCTCGACCCACTCATCTCCCTGCTTCCGCAGCGTGTACCATTCGGCCGCCTGCGCCAGGCGGAGGATCATGCCGTCAACGGTCACGAAGCGGACGGCGGCACGCCCGCGCTCGTCGCCGCCAACGTCCACCAGCTCGTCGAGCCGGATGAAGAGCGTCTCCGGATGATTCGCCTCGGACACCACCTTCACGGCCTCGGACACGATGTCGTCGTGCTGGCGGCCGTTGAGTACGATGCTTGGCTTGCCGTGGCTCTGGTCAGAGTCCAAGGGCGTGGTCAGGTTCTCAGACATCGCGACCCACCTCCCTCACACGAAGTGCACAGGCGTGATCCATGTAAGCTTGGTCCGCACGGAGCCGAGCTGTTTCGGCCTCGTCCGCGTAGTGCTGGTATGCGTAGACCCGCCCCCAATGGGTTTTGACGGTTTGGAGCCGCTGGGCATAGGCTTGGTCCGCCAGGGCCAGGTCGGCTTGCAGCCACTCTGCGATCGCGGCCATCCCGACCGCTAGTTGTCGCGCGGACTCGATCTGGCGCGAGAGCGCCAGCCAAGCATCGAGGAACGAGCCACGAGCGTGCGGGCTTAGGCCCCTCGCCCCCTCCTGGCAGTAATCGAAGAGCAACTCGGCCAGTTGTCCTGGCTGGACCTCGGATAAGGGGCGCTCGCTCTGTAGTAGCACGGCCTCGGACTGGGTCGGGTGAACCAGCTCGGCGTCGGTGATTGGATGGACTGTTTCCATGATCAGAACTCCTCTTGCGAGGGCTGCGCCACGTCGGGGTTGCGGTCGAGCAGCTGCGCGGATATAATCTGGGTGTTGATGTCAGATTTCGCGCAGGCGCCCCGTCGGGGACGGGGCGTCAGCCGTTTTGGACCTCTCCAGCAGCAGCCGCCAGGGCATCGATCATGCGATCGAGGATCCCCTGCGGCCGGAGCGCAGACTCCACACGGCTCACCTCGGCCGGCGTGGTGCCGGCGCGCTCGGCGAGCTGGACTTGGGTCAAGCCGATCTGCCGGCGCAGACCAGGCAGTCGCCGCACGTCTAAGGTGGCGGTCACGATAGGGCAGGTGCGCATGGCGCAGGCTCCTTTGCCAAGTCGCCATCCGTGGCGACGATTTCCGCCCGGCTGCCACCGTGATGGCGTTCGCGCGGCCCATTGGCTCAAGGTAGCACTGCGGAACTTGGTCAGTCGGCCCTGAAGCCACCTCTGGGGGGTTGTATCCCCCAGGAGCCACTACCCATCGGTCGAAACCAGTCGCACTTTCTTCGCAGATCGGCTTCCAGAACGGGTTGGCTGGGTTCTGACGGCGCTCCGACGGGCAAGGCGCACTGTCCGAAAAAAAAGTCGTGAGCCGTCCATCGGAACGCCATCTTCAGCGCTTCTGCCTCGCCGAGGAACAAGTCCGGCGCGTTCCACCTCGGCGGCAGCGAACGGTGCCCCCGGCTGTGGCTCGCCCGTCGCTGGCCTGGAGATCGAGCTGCGCCTCGACGATCCGCACATGCAGGCCACGCCGAATACCGGCGGCCGTGCGGTAGGCCGCTAGGCTAAGAGCCCGCGCGGGAGCACCGCGGACGTCGGGTCGGGTAGCGCCGAGCGCACGAGCGTGCTTGGTGTGCGACTCATTCCACCGGTGGGCCGGATGGGGTCCGGCCACCGTTCGCTGCGGTACGGCATGGTGCCTGTGGGTGCCGCGAGCCAAGGTGAGCCCGGCTGCGGGATGCCCTCGCCATCGCGCTGTACGCCCCGCTGTTGGCCACCCAATGGTTCCCGCGGCGCCTCAGTGCGGCGCGGCCAGCAGAGGGCACCCTACGGGGCCGCAGCTGTAGCAGGCTGTCCAGCCGGCCAAAGGTACTGCTTGTCGGCGTACCGCCAGCGGATCCACCGTTCAGCCCCATCGGCAAGCCGAACTCTCGCCCAGTCGCCAGTGCACCCCAGCACTCGCACGTTTGCCCCTTCCCCGACTTGACCAAGGAGTTGGCTGGTGCTGTTGGCCTCCGCCCGCAGATTCACGCGGCCATGGCCGGGCGTCCGCACGACAGCGTCGCCAGTTGGCAAGAGGCCGGAGCCGCCAGGATCAGGGGGCGTTGCGGCCGGATTGGGCAGCCTGGCCTCGGCCGGATCCGGAGCAGGAGCCAGCGGAGACGACTGGGCCGCGTCCTCAGCCTTGATCTCGTCGATCTCCCCGTAGATCTCCCCACTGTGGTTGCTGATCACGACCTCGAGGGTCTTATCGGTGCCCGCTGGTTGCACCTCATAGGTTGTGAAGCCGCTTCCGCTGATTCCGCTGCGCTCGGCATCTCTCTTGCAGCTACAGCCCGGCCAAGCTCGCCTCACAAAGGCATCCATGTCCTCCCCGTCACGCATCTGCCTTGTGACGGGTTGAAGCGGATCGCGCCCCGGCACAGCCGGCGGCGATTGGGCTTGCGCGGCACGCTGTGGCACGTGCTTGACGCGATAGAGCGCGCCGTCCTTCTTCGCCAGATACTCGACGCTCCCGTCGGCGTGGAAGCTCGGGCCGCCTTGTTCGATCCCCCCGTAAGCCGGTCCGGTCTGGCCGTCGACCACCACGAACTCCACCCCAGCCTGCTCGGCCCCGTAAGCCACATGCCGGCCGTCTGGGCTGAAGACCACACAGCCCTTCAATAGGCCGTCGTAGGGCGAGCTGGCCTGCCCATCCACCACCACAAACATCTTGCCGCCCTGCACTGCCAGGTAGGCTAAGTGCTGACCGTCGGTGCTGAAAACCGGGCCGCCCTCGCTGATCCCGTCCCAGGCTTGGCCGGGCTGGCCGTCCAGGACCACGAAACACCTGTCGCCTCGCCTCGCCGAATAAGCCACATGCTGGCCGTCGGTGCTGAAGGCCAAGCTGCCTTTCACCATGCCGTCGTAGGCGGGACCGACTTGGCCGTCCACCACCGCCAGCCACTTGTCACCCCGCTTGGCCACGTAGGCCACGCGCCGGCCGGCCGTGCTGAAGATCAATTGGCTGATCCCGTCGTAAGCGGGACCGGCTTGGCCATCGATCACAACCAGCCGCATGTCGCCCTCCTGGGCCGCGTAGGCGAAGCGAGCGCCATCGCCGCTGAAGCCCAGACTGCCCTCGAAGATCCCGTCATAAGCCGTGCCTGGTCGGCCGTCGACCACCACGAGTTGCTTGCCGCTCTGCATCACACCGTATGCCACATGCCGGCCGTCGGCGCTCAATACCGGGCTACCGCCGATGCCGTCGTAGGCCGGGCCAAGCTGCCCGTCGACCACCACTAATGACCCGTTGCCCTGCGCTGCTGCGTAGGCCACGTGACGGCCGTCGGCGCTGAAGACTGGGCTGCCCTTGCTGATCCCGTCGAAGGGCGGGCCGGCTCGGCCATCCACGACCGCCTGCCACTTCGTGCCCTGCACTGCGAGGTAGGCCACATGACGGCCGTCGGCACTGAAAGCTGGCCCGGCCGTCCCAACCCCGTCATAAGCCGGACCGGCATGGCCGTCGACAACCACGAACCACCTGCCACCCTGTAGCGCGTTGTAGCCCACGTGTTGGCCATCGGCGCTGAAGACGATGCTACCCGTGCCGATATCGTCAAACGGCGGGCCCGCCCGCCCGTCGACCACGACCACCGCCTTGGGGCCCTCCGGAGTCGCGTAGGCCAAGTGACAACCATCGCGGCTGGCGACGCTACTCTCGGTCCCTGTGTGCAGCGTACCGAGGCGCTCTTCGGTGACCCGGTACGTGGCCGTCCTGCCGGGAGCCACTCCCTTCTTGATTGGCGGGACGCCTCGGGCGAGCAGGTAGACGCCCGCCGCCAGGCCCAGGATGACGGACACCGCAACTAGCGGGCCCTTCTGCGCGGCGCGAAGACCGAAGCGCCCAACGATGCGGGCTTGATGCTCCCGCAGTGTCCCACCTGGTGGCAGGGAGCTGTTCAAGGGCCGCTCTACCTCGTCGAGGTCTGGTTCGATCGTCAGTTGCAGGCCGCCCCACCAGCGCACAGCCAGGGCCAGGAAGACGCTGACGCAGAGCGGCACGAGCCAAGTGTAGGCGACGGCCGCCTCCGTGGCAGCGCCGGACTGGAGAGCAGTCAGTTGGTATCCCGGCGACGCCCGCACTATCAAGAAGACGCCCGCGCCTAAGACCAAAAGCCAGGGCAAAAGGACGGCGAGCAGAGTGAGCAGCGTCGGCTCGATGTTCACGTCGCGAACCGTACAACGGCCCCCATGATCGACGTTCGCCACCACGCCGACGCCGCCAATGCCCAACGCGAAGCAGTTGTAGAGCGCACCCAGCGACACGGCCATGCCGTAGCCAATGGCAACGAACAAGAGCAGGCCCATCAGCAAGGCGATCATGGCCATCGGAGGGCCGCCGAAGACGGGCATGAGAACCGCCGCTACCAGGAACATGACCGCCAAGTTGGCGGCCCCGTGCACTCCCAGAGCGCATGAGTCGATGCGGCGTATGACCGTCCACTCCCCGTCACGGGCCAACTGGGCGCGCATCGGCCGGCCACTGCCCGCGGCGAAGTTGTAGATCACGGTGCTGAGGAGCGCGACCACTGGCCAGAAGACCATAGGTTGGAACAGAGCCATCCAGTAATTCGGGTCGCGGGTGCGTGCCTCGTTCAAGTGACCGCCGAGGAGGACCTGGAGACAGAGGTAGACCAGCACGTGGGCAACGAGGATGCCAAGCACGCCCGCCGTGGTGATCACTTTGATCATCGACACCACGTCAAGCCGCGTGAGCCGACACGCGCCCTCCAGCGTATCAAGCACCGAGGGTCCCGGCTGTGCTGTTTGGTCGTTCATGGCACGCTCCCCACCGTCTACCCCACCGCCGCTCCCCACGCTGGCCCCCTGGGTGTCGCCTGCAACCCGAGGTCGCACCTCTCAAAGGGGGAACAGGATCCTGATGACGAGCAATAGGAAGAACAGCGTGAGCGCGCGCTTCCAGCCCATCCAGAAGAACATGCCCACCATGAGGGCGAGACCGAACAGTTGGATCATGTCAATCTCCTACAGCCCGAAGGCGCAGCCGTTCACGGGCAGGGACGCGACCGACCCCGCGCTTGCGTTGCGCACCATGGCCTCTCCCCGCGCCAGACAGCGAATGTTGCCCCCAACCGATTGTTGCCACGCACCAACGGCGGTGTCAAACTGGGCGCTCCAACGAACACGAAGACTGGGTCCACGTCTTTGGCGTTCACGTCGGCACCCTGGTCGAGCAACTCCTTCGCCCATGCCAAGTTGCCCTTCGCGGGAGCCTAGGGCAGGGTTGGTGCCAGGCCCTTTGCGCCCGCGTCCTGCGGCACGAGCTTGACGCGATAGAGAGCACCGTCCTTCTGTGCCAGATACTCGATGCTCCCGTCGGCGTGGAAACTTGGTCCGGGCACCGCAACCCAGTCGTAGGCCAGGCCGGGCTTGCCGTCGAGCACCACCCGCCACTTAGGCCACTGAAGCGCAAGCCAAGCCACGTGCCGGCTGTCCGGGCTGAAGACCGGGCGCCCTGTCCCTGGGAAAGGCGCAGCTTCATCAGCTCCTCTGACGCCGACGGTCCGGCCCTCTTGCCCCTCGACCACCACCAGCCACTCTCTGCCTTGCAGAGCTGTATAGGCCAGGCCACTGCCGTCGGGGCTGAAGATCAGACTGTCCTCTTGGATCCGGTCGTAGGCCGGGCCGGGCTGGCCGTCGACCACCAAGTAGTGCCGTTGGCCCTGGCGGGCCACGTAAGCCAAGCGCCTGCCATCAGCGCTGAAGACCGGCTTGCCGATCCCGTCGAAGGTCATTCCGGGCTGACCGTCGACCACCACAAATGCCACGTCGGCCTTCGAAGCTCTATATGCCATGCGCCTGCCATCAAGGCTGAAGACCGGCGCGCCGACCGGCCAACCGAAGCCCGTCCCGTAGTAAGCCGGACTGGGCTGACCGTCTATTACCACCAGGCAACTCTCACCTTGCTTCGCCGTGTAGGCCACGCGCCGGCCGTCGGGGCTGAAGATCAGACTGCCCCCTTGGATCCGGTCGTAGGCCGTGCCGGGCTGGCCGTCGACCACCACCAATCCCTGGTCGCCGCTCCTCGTCGCGTAGGCCACGCGCTTGCTGTCGGGGCTGAAGACCGGGCTGCCCGGCACGATTTCGTCGAACTCCGGCCCAGCCTGGCCGTCAACCACCATGCACTTCATGCGGCCCTGCTGCGCTAGGTAGGCCACGCGCTTGCTGTCGGGGCTGAAGACTGGGTTGATTGCGAAGAAGTCGTCGCGGTGCCAGCCTATCCCGTCGTAAGTCGGGCCGGGCTGACCGTCGATCACCACCAGCCAACTGCCGCCCTGCTTGGCCGCGTAGGCAAGGTGCCGGCTGTCGGGGCTAAAGACCGGGCCGCACTCGCCGACGTCCTCGCAGGCCGGGCCGGGTTGGCCGTCGACCATTACCCGCCATCTAGCGCCCTGGTCCGCCTCGTACGCCAGACGCCGGCTATCGGGGCTGAAGACCGGCCAGAGACCCGCCCCGTCATAAGCCGGGCTGGGCTGACCGTCGACCACCACCAGCCACTTGGCGCCCTGCTGCGCGGTATAGGCGAGGCGCTTGCCGTCGGGGCTAAAGACCGGCACGCAGATGTCATCGTAGGCTTGGCCGGGCTGGCCATCGACCACCACCATCTTCCCGTTGCCCTGCTGGATCACGGAAGCCACGTGGAGCCCGTCACGACTGATGGTCTCGTGCCATTGTGCGTGAAATGGCCCGAGCTGCTCCTCGATGACTTGGTACGCGGCATCCCCGGCGTGCGCAACACCAGCCATGACCACCAACAGCCCCACCAACCATGTTTTCATCGTCGAACCCTTCCCCGCCCGAGCGTGCTCCTCAAGGCCCAGTTTCACCGCGCACAACAGCCATTCTGCCTGCCGGCTCCAGCCAGCATAGGTTGTTCCGAGGGCGTGAGACGATCCCTGCCGCATCGCTTACCCCATTCGCCAGACCATCGGGCGCTAGCCTAACTTGACTCATAGTCTATGGAGCCACGAGTTCCTCCCTGCGATCTTGCACGGCATGGATTCTTGCCGCGCACTTGGCGAAAACGTCCGCCGGCTACGCCGTGCGCGCGGCATGACGCAGGAGACCTTGGCCCACCTGGCAGGGGTTCACCCGACCTACCTCAGTGCGGTCGAGCGTGGCACGCGCAACATCGCCCTTCGCAACATCGTCGCCCTGGCCGGTGCCTTGGGGGTGCCCGTGGCCGAGTTGTTCCAAGGGGTCGAGCCACCCCCAGCCGCGGACGAGTAGCACCCCGCCAGGGCAACGTCTGGCGCTGTACGCCCCTGCGCTGGGCGTGGGGGTGCCAACGGTGCCGTGGAACGTGCCTGGCCAGCAGCGGGCATTCTGCGGGTACAAGGACTGACCTAGCGGGACCCTTCGCGCTGTCAAGGAGGAGGTCGCCTCCGCCCCTCTAAACCACCGGTTGTCCAGCCACCACATGCCAATGGGGTCGCCTTGCCGAACGAAGCCGATACCTGCCGCAAGTACGTCGTCCCCAAGCTCCAGGCCGCTGGCTGGGATGCGGACGCCATCGCCGAGCAGCGCACCTTTACCGATGGACGGATCATCGTCGGCGCCGGCGGCAGGGTACGCCGCGGCGAGCAGAAGCGGGCCGACTATCTCCTGCGGTACCGGCGCGACTTCATGATCGCCGTCGTCGAGGCGAAGGCCAGCTACAAGACCCCCGGTGCTGGCATGGGGCAGGCCAAGGACTATGCCCAGGTCCTTGGCCTGAGCTTCGCCTACTCGACCAATGGCCACGGCATCATCGAGTTCGATTTCACGACCGGTCTTGAGCGCGAGCTGCAGAGCTTCCCGACACCCGACGAGCTGTGGGGCCGGCTAAGGGCGGAGCAGCCCTTAGCCGTAGAAGCAGAGGAGCAGCTGCTCGCACCCTTGCGTCCGGCGCCCGAGAAGCCTCCCCGCTACTACCAGGAACTGGCCATCAACCGCGCCGTCCTGGCCATCTTGCAGGGCCAGAAGCGCGTGCTGCTGACCATGGCCACCGGCACGGGCAAGACCGACGTGGCCTTTCACATCTGCTGGAAGCTCTGGTCGGCTCGGTGGAACCGCACAGGAGAACACCGCAAGCCCAAGATCCTATACCTGTCCGACCGCAACTTCTTGGTGGATGACCCGAAGGACAAGACCTTCGCGACGTTCGGGCTTGCCCGGTGCAAGATCGGCGAGGGCGAACTCTCCTTTGGCCGTGAGATGTACTTCGCCATCTACCAGGCCATCGCCGGCAGCGAAGGTCGTCCCGGCCGGTACCTCGAGTTTCGGCAGGACTTCTTCGATCTCATCATCGTCGACGAGTGCCACCGCGGCAGTGCCCGCGAAGACAGCACGTGGCGCGAGATCCTGGACTACTTCAAGCCGGCCTACCAGCTGGGCATGACCGCAACGCCGCTGCGTGAGGAGACTCGCGACACCTACGCCTATTTCGGCAACCCGGTCTACACCTACAGCCTGCGCCAGGGCATCGCCGACGGCTTCCTGGCGCCCTACCGCGTTCACCGCGTGGTCACCGACGTGGACGCCGCCGGGTGGCGCCCCACGTTGGGCGAGCTGGATCGCTACGGCCGGGAGATACCCGACGGCGAGTACGCCACCAAGGACTTCGAGCGGATCATCGCCCTGAAGGCTCGCACCGAAGCCATCGCCAAGCACCTGGCGGACTTCATGGCACGCACCAGCCGCTACGCAAAGACCATCGTCTTCTGCGTGGATCAGGAGCACGCCGACGAGATGCGGCGCTGCCTCAACAACCTCAACGCCGACCTGGTCCAGCAGCACCCAGACTATGCCTGCCGCGTGACCGCCGACGAAGGCGGCATCGGCCTGGGCCACATGGGCCGCTTCCAGGACGTGGAGACAGTCAGCCCGGTGATCCTGACCACCTCCCAGCTTCTCACCACCGGCCTCGATGCGCCGACGTGCCAGAACGTGGTCCTGGCTCGGGTGGTCGGGTCGATGACTGAGTTCAAGCAGATCCTCGGCCGCGGCACGCGCGTCAAGGACGACTATGGCAAGTACTTCTTCAACCTGATCGACTACACCGGCTCGGCCACGCAGCACTTCGCCGACCCCGACTTCGACGGCGACCCCGCGTCGATCACGGAAGTTGCGATCGACGAGCACGGAACCGAGACCGCCGTCGACCTGGTGCAACCCGAAGAGGACCTGCCTGACGATGCCAGCAATGTGGAAGGCACCGGTGGCGAGCTGCTCGTCGCTGACCCCTCCAACCCGCACTCGCGTAAGTTCTACGTGGACAGCGGCTCGGTGGTCGTGTCGACCCACCTGGTCTATGAGTTAGACGAGGCAGGCCGGCAGCTTCGCGTGGTCAAGCTCACCGACTACGCGGCCGACCAGGCCCGCACGCTCTACCCGACGGCGGCCGAGTTGCGCCGGCACTGGGCTGATCCCTTGGAGCGCAACGCCATCATCCAACGACTTGGCGAGCGCGGCATCGACTTCGAGGAGCTGGCCGAGGTCACCGGCAGGACCGAAGCCGACCCCTTCGACCTGCTCTGCCACGTGGCCTACAATGCGCCACTGCGCACCCGGCGCGAGCGGGCTGAGCGGCTGCGCAAGGAGCACCAGGACTTCTTCGACCGCTACGGCCCCGAGGCGCGGGCCATCCTGGACGACCTGTTGGAGAAGTACGCGGAACACGGTGTCGCGCAGTTCGCCATCCCGGACATCCTCAAGGTGCCGCCGATCTCGCAGCACGGCAACGTGGTCGAGATCGCGACACGCTTTGGCGGTACGGAGCGGCTGCGCGAGGCGGTAGCCGAGTTGCAGACGCTGCTGTATGCGGCGTAAGGAACGCGAACGGTGCAGACCGAGAGGATCGACGAATGACCACCCACGCAGGGAGCGCAGACGATGTGGCTGCTGTCTTCGTGTACAAAGACGACGGCACGCAGGACGATGCGGTCGCCGCAGCGACTAGAGCCCTTGAGGCGGCGCGCAAAGAGTGGCACGTGCACAATCCGACTGTGGTGACAGCACCTCCCAGCCTACTCGTCGCCTCCTTCACTGACAGGGAGGACCTGCTTGACACCGTAAACTCCTGGTGCCAGAACGGGCAGCGAGACTGCTTCTGCCTGTACGCGCATATGGGCGAAGACGGAGTTGGTTGCGTCTCCGAGCCGGATTGCCGCGACGTCAGCTGGGCCGAGTTAGAGGAGGCGCTTGCACCAGGGGCGGCGCACGTGTGGCTCCTTGGCTGCACGTCAGGGGCGTGCGTCGCCACGTGGGACGCGGACGTCCTTAACTGCATCGGCACGCTACTCATAACGACTTGCGACGACTACTATGCTCAAGGGCTCACCGCCGCCGTTGAGGTCATCCGTATGTACAACTGGCCGCTTGACGACCAATTGGTGAAGCGTCTCGATTGCAAGTACCCTGATCTCGTCGGCCGAACTGAACGCTACGTGCCAAAGTCCCACAAGTTCAGACTGCCAAGTTGGCCTAATGGCCCTGGCGGCACGCAGGCTGTGTCATAGGCGTGCATGACTTGTCGACTAGCAACCGATCAACCGTTGCCACCGCCCCGAAAGGAGCAAGCTTTGCCGCGCCGTGAGACCGCCAGTACTTCGGCAACCACCCCCCAACGCCTCGGCTCCCTCGTCAAGTCCGCCCGCCAGATCATGCGCAAGGACCGCGGCCTCAGCGGCGACCTCGACCGCCTGCCGCAGCTCACCTGGCTCATGTTCCTCAAGTTCCTCGACGATACCGAGTTGCTGCGAGAGGAAGAGGCCGGGCTCGCCGGCTCGACGTACCGAGCGGCCATTGAGGCCCCGTATCGTTGGCGCGACTGGGCGGCCCAGCCCGACGGCATCACGGGCGACGATCTCTTGGCCTTCCTCAACAACGACGA
>OBLW0100004039.1_pt1 | contig 11271 bp, 14 predicted proteins | sample 1520161 | NCBI WGS metagenome assembly OBLW01 (sample SAMEA3539309, study PRJEB22396) | soil metagenome | biome: tundra; feature: field; material: soil | place: USA | collected 2010-05 | depth 0.15 m
GCGTCCTGGCCGCGATGAAGCCGAGCTGGCTGACCGCGTCGAAGCTGTAGGCCTCAGGCACGAACACGATGTCCAGGCCCGCCTTCTCATAGTCGGCGAGTTCCTCGACGGTCTCCGCGAACCCGCCAGCGTAGTTCAGGGACATCCCGATGCGCATAGCCCGACCCCTTCACGATGGCAGCCGCCGCAGAATTTCGTTGCGTAGGTAAGTGCTCTTGAGGGTAACGTGGCGGCGCTCGCGTCGTCAGGCGGGCGAGCGCCGCCACAGCAGGGGCGGGCCGCCGCCGCCGACCACATCGCCGGCGGTCACAAGATGGCGCAGGTGGGCGACCGTTTCGGCGAGCGCCATCCGGCGCATCATGCCGTGCAGCGCCGCCCAGCCACGAGACCAGGTCAGCTGGGCTGCGATCGCCCATGCCGTCGGCTGGGCCAGGTCGTCGATCGCGCCGAGGATCTCGGTGTTCCGGGCGTGGTGGTGAGCGATGAGATCGGCCGCGCGGATGTCGATGCCGCGGAACCGGTACTCGTGCGCGGGCAGCGCCTCGTCGGCGCGGAAGCCCGTGACGGCGTCGAGCGATGCCAGGTAGGCGGTCAGCGGGTCGCCTTCGCGGCCGACGTCCACACCGATGTTGGGGCTGATGCGGGGCAGCAGGTGGTCGCCGGTGAGCAGGATGCCAGCGGCGGCGTCATGCAGGCACAGATGACCGGGGGTATGTCCCGGTGTCCAGATCGCCCGGACATCGCGGCCCGGCATGGGCAGGCGGTCGCCGTCGCCCAGGAACCGGTCCGGCTCGGCCATGTCCAGAATGTCGGCGATCTGAGCCGGGTCCACGGCCAGGACAGCGAGATCGTCGTCGGGAACGCCGTGGCCGCGCAGCCAGTCCCGATCGGCGCCGATGTGCTGGTGACGCCAGATCCGGCCGGGCAGGGTCTCGGCTTCGGCGGGGTGCATCGCGATCCACGCGGCGCTTTCCCGGCGGAGCCAGCCGCTCAAACCGTGATGGTCCGGGTGGATGTGGGTGACGACCACCCCCGCGACGTCGCGCAGCGCCGCGCCCGCCGCGATCAGGCCGGCGGCAGCAGCCTGGCGGCCTTCCGCGGTGTCCCAGCCCGGGTCGACGATCACGACGTCCGCGTCGCCGACGAATGCGTAGGACAGGGTGTACCGCAGCGGACTGTCCGGGATGGGTACCGGCACCGACCACACACCCGGGCGGACCTCCTCCACCGGCGGGAGCACGCGCCGCTGCCAGGCGTCGTGCTGCCGCGTCCCGGTGATGCCGATGCCGTCTAGCGCGCCGCGAGGGGTCATGCCCCGTCCGCCGTGGGCGCGGCGACGGCGCGCAGCAGGAAGTCGACCAGCCGCGTGGCGTGGGCGCCGATGTTGCGGGCCAGGTCGGCTCGCTTGTCGGGGGGAGTGCTCAGCGCGTGCATCATGGCGCCGCCGACGAGCGTGTCCAACAGGAGCGTGACCGACGTGCCGGCGGCGAGTTCCCCGCGGTCGATGCCGCGGCGGACGATGGCCCGGGCGGCGAGGGTCTGGGCGCGCCGCATCGCCTCGTAGTGCTCCGCCACGCCGGGGATGGCGGCGGCTTCCAGGCCGAGGCGCAGCGCGGCGCGGCCAGTGCCGGCGTAGATATCGAGCATCTGGGTCGCGCCTGTCCTGGTCGGAGCCGGACAGGCCTCCGAATGCCTCGACGCCCCCGGCTACCGGCGCGCCGGCCGAGGCGCGGCAGGGCCGACGGGTGGGCGACCATCGAGACCTGCACCGTCAAGCACGGCCGCGACGGCGGCCGCACCGGCATCGTCATCGGCCGGCTCGACGCCGACGGGCGCCGCTTCGTGGCCCGGGGCGACGACTATGACACCGACATCATCGGCCTGCTCAGCGTGGCTCAGCCCATCGGCGAACGGGTCTACGTGCGCTCCCTCGGCCTCGGCAACCGGGTCACGCCCTAGTAGCCGAGATGGCCAAGAATGTCCAGGCAGATTGCCTCGGGGCGCCGCCCGTCCGTGGCCACGATGTGCGTCGCGACCACTTCGTAGCTGGCCAGCCGCCGCTGGAAGATGGCCTGCAGGTCCGGGGCCCGCAGCAGCGGCCGGTACTCGTCATGGGCGACCCGGAGCATCGACTCCTCGTAGCCGACCTGGAGGTAAATGACGTGACTGGCGCGTAGCGACCGCTGGGTGGCCGGGTGCTCCACTCCCCCGCCGCCGAGCGCGAGCACGGCGTCCGGGCCGCCCAGGAGTTCCGCGGTGACCTCGTGCTCGAGCGCGCGGAACGCGGGCTCGCCGTCGTCGGCGAAGATCTGCCGGACCGAGCGCCCGGTGCGCTGCTCGATCACCAGGTCGGCGTCGGCGAACGGCAGGCCCAGCTTCTCGGCGAGCAGGCGGCCCACGGTGGTCTTGCCTGCCCCCATGAACCCGACGATGACGATCACGGCTGCTGGCTCGCCTCGGCCGCGGCGGCCAGCCCGGCGATCGCCTGCAGGGCGAGCTGGTAGGACATGTACCCGAACCCGGCGATGGTGCCGTCCGCCACCGCCGACACGACGGAGACATGCCGGAATTCCTCCCGCGCCGCGGGGTTGGAGATGTGCACCTCGACCAAGGGGGCGGTGCGCATCGCGAGCGCGTCCCGCAGCGCGTAGGAGTAGTGCGTGAACGCCGCGGGATTGAGCACCACGGGCCACTTGGCGTCAATCGCCTCGTGGACCCAGCGGATCATCTCCCCCTCGTCGTCGGTCTGCCTGACCTCAACGTCCAGCCCGAGCGCGCGCCCGCTGGCCCGGCACGTCTCGACCAGGTCATCGAAGTTCTGGCTGCCGTACACGTCTGGCTCACGGGAGCCCAGCCGGCCCAGGTTCGGGCCGTTCAGCACGAGCACCTGCCTCACCCCGCACGCACCTCCCGATACGCGTCGCGCAGCAGCGCCTCTGGCGGGTCGTCGAGAATGACCGGCCGCCCGACGCCCTCCAGGATGACGAACCGCAGCCGGGCGCCGCGCGACTTCTTGTCCACCGCCATCGCCTCGCGCAGTTGTGGCCAGGCACCGGAAAGGTATGCGGTGGGCAGCCCGGCGGCGGCCAGCACACGGCGGTGCCGGGTCACCGCGGCCGAGTCCAGGCGCCCGGCCAGCCGGGCCAGTTCCGCCGCGTACACCATGCCGATCGCGACCGCTTCACCGTGCCGGATCCGGTATCCCTCCACCCGCTCGATCGCGTGGCCGAGGGTGTGCCCGTAGTTGAGGATCTCCCGGCGCCCGGCCTCCCGCAGGTCGGCCGAGACCACCTCGGCCTTGACCCGCACTGTCCGCTCCACCAGTTCGCGGGCGTGCCGGCCGTGCGGGACGACGGCGCCGCCCGGGTCGGCCTCGGCCAGGTCAAGGATCACCGGATCCGCGATGAAGCCGGTCTTGATCACCTCCGCCAGGCCGCTCACGTAGTCGGCCTGCGGCAGCGTTTCCAGCACGGCCAGATCAGCGAGCACCCCGGCCGGGGAGTGGAACGCGCCGACCAGGTTCTTGCCCTCGGGGATGTTGACCGCGGTCTTGCCACCGATCGCCGCGTCGGTGACCGCGAGCAGCGTCGTCGGCAGCAGCACCACGCGGACTCCCCGCAGCCAGCTGGCGGCGACGAATCCGGCCAGGTCCGTGGTGGCCCCGCCGCCGATGCCCACGATCGCGTCATCCCGGGTCACCCGGTGGGCGGCCAGCCGCGACCAGAGTCCGGCCGCCACGGCGATGTCCTTGGCCGCCTCGCCCGCCGGCACCTCCTCGGCACGGACCAGGTACCCGGCGGCGGCCAGCGCCCCGCACGCCGGGCCGGCGATCTCGGCCAGCCCGGCCGGATGGATGACCACCACAGTCCGCGCCCTCTTGCCGACCAGGGACGGCAGTTCGCTGAGGACGCCAGTGCCGATGACCACCTCATACGGCCGCTCGCCGCCGACCGGGATGCGCGTGACGGTCACTGGCTCGCCTCGGGCCCGGGGCCTCCGCCGGTCCCGCCCGCCTCGGTCACCGTGGCCGCGGCCCAGCCATCTCCCGAGCCGGCACCCTCGCCGACGTCGGCGGCGATGCTGCCAGCGACGGCCTCGGCGATGAGTTCCGCGATCTCCGGGGGCTCCCGGTCGTCGGTGGCCACGGTCAGCCAGGCGAGGCTCTCGTAGACCGGGCGCCGCTCCTCCAGGAGTTCCCTCATCCGGCCCCGCGGGTTCCCCGGCAGCGGCGGGCGCGGGCCGTCCAGGCCAGACCGGCGCGCCACGGCCGCGAACCCTGTCTCCAGGTACACGACGCGCTGGCCGGCCAGCAGCCGCCGCGCGCCAGCGTCAATGACGGCGCCACTGCCGAGCGCGAGGATCCCGTGGTGCCCCTCGATCGCCTCCGCCACGGCGGGCTGTTCCAGCGCGCGGAACGCCGCCTCGCCGTCGTCGATGAAGATGTCGCCGACCGGCTTGCCCACCGCGTCCTCGATGACGCTGTCGGTGTCAAGGAAGCCGACGCCGAGCAGCCCGGCGAGCAGCGGGCCCACGGTCGACTTGCCCGCTCCCGGGGGGCCAATCAGGATCGCCGTGGTCATGCGATCACCAGGGAGTCCAGGTAACCGCGGTGGTTGCGGCGCACCTCGGGCACCGAGTCGCCGCCGAATTTCTCGGCCGCCGCGTCCGCGAGCACCAGCGCCACCATCGCCTCGGCCACCACACCGGCGGCGGGCACCGCCGTGACGTCGCTGCGCTGGTTGATCGCCTTGGCTGGCTCGCCGGTGCGCACATCCACGGTGGCCAGGGCCCGCGGCACCGTGGAGATCGGCTTCATGGCGGCCCGCACCCTCAGCGCCTCGCCGGTGCTCATCCCGCCCTCGATCCCGCCTGCCCGGTTGGTGGTCCGCCGGATTCCGTCGGCGCTCGGCTCGATCTCGTCGTGCGCCTGCGACCCGCGGCGGCGCGCCGTGGTGAACCCGTCACCGACCTCGACGCCCTTGATCGCCTGGATGCTCATCAGCGCGGCGGCGAGCCGCCCGTCCAGCCGCCGGTCCCAGTGGACGTGGCTGCCGAGGCCGGGCGGCAGCCCGTAGCTGACGACCTCGACCACGCCGCCGAGGGTATCCCCATCCTTGCGCGCCGCGTCGATTTCCTCCCGCATGGCCGCGCTCGCGGCGGCGTCCAGACAGCGCACCGGGTCAGCGTCCACCCTCGGCCCGTCCTGCGGACCTGGGAGCACTCCCTCGGGCGCGCGCACCGCGCCGAGCGACACCACATGACTCACCACTTCTATCCCGAACGACTGACGCAGGTACTGCCGGGCAAGCTCACCGAGTGCCACCCGGGCGGCCGTCTCGCGCGCGCTCGCGCGCTCCAGGACGGGACGCGCATCGTCGTGCCCGTACTTCTGCATGCCGACCAGGTCGGCATGGCCCGGCCGCGGGCGGGTCAGCGGGGCGTTCCTGGCCACGTCCGCCAGGTCTTCCGGCGGGACGGGGTCGGCCGACATTACCGTCTCCCATTTGGGCCATTCGGTATTGGCGACCCGGAGCGCGACCGGGCCGCCAAGCGTGCGGCCGTGCCGGACCCCGCCGGTGATCTCGACCTCGTCCTGCTCGAATTTCATCCGGGCGCCGCGGCCATAACCGGCCCGCCTGCGCGCCAGCGCGGCGGCGACATCGGCAGTGGTGATCTCCACCCCGGCCGGAAGGCCCTCGTAGATCGCGACGAGGGCCCGGCCATGTGACTCTCCCGCGGTCAGCCAGCGAAGCATGGTGCAGATCCTCCCATGCTGTTGGTCCCGCTGGGCCGACGCGCATCCAGCCACCGGACCATGGCTGGCCCGATCATGGCTGGCCCGATCATGGCTGGCCCGATCATGGCTGGCCCGGCATCCGGCCCGCCTCGACCACGGCCACTCCCACGCCGCGGCGGAACCTGCCGCCCGTCGCGGTCATCAGGCCGGCCACGGCGCGCCGGACCGCCGCGCCTGCCAGTGCCGCGTCACACCCTGCCGCCAGCGTCACCTGGAGGGCGACATCACTGCCGTCGCCCGGCTCGGCTAGCCGGGCGACGGCGATCAGCGGCTCGCCGGCCAGCGCCGCCTCGGCCGCGGCCCGCACGTCCGGGTCCTCATGGGGCAGCGGGGCTGTCCTACCTTCGGCCAGGGCGGCCAGCCGGGCGCCCTCCACGGCCAGCGGTACCGGCCCGGCGACGTCGATGACGACGGCGCCGGCCTCCTGGGTCCCGGCCTGCCAGACCCGCTGCGCGGGGACCGGGAGCGGCCGGGCGTCCGGCCGCCACCGGGTAAGCGAGTCAAGGCAGGTGAACGCCAGCACGGCGGCCCTGCCATCGTGACCGACCAGGGTCGGCAACGCCATCTCGCTGACCTTGTGGGCCGCGTCGGGCTGGCCGGCTTCGCCGACCGCGTCGGCCAGCACGGCTACGACTGGCACGAGCAGCCGGGAGCCGGCCAGGGCCGTGAGGGCGGCGTGCTCGCTGGCCGTACCCGCGGCGTAGGCCGAGAGCGCCGCTGCCACCATGGGATCCGCGCCGCCCTCGTCACCGGACCGCTGCGGCCCGCCCGCGTTCTGCTCAGGCACGGCTCAACCCTAGGCGTCCCGGCCTGCTACTTGATCCGCAGCCCGGGCGCGGCGGTGCGGGCTCTGCCGAAGCAGTTGAGGGGGAAATCGCCATATGAGAGTCTTTCGGGCATCACCCATATACCGACCCCAGGGGAGCGTGTGACCCACGCGGAACAACTGACCGGGACCATCGAGCCGGGCACGCCGATGCAGAAGGTGATACCGCCCCGGCTCGTTGAGCCGTACCTGAATGGGCAGCGGTCGGTTATCGCCGGATATGTGTACCGGGTGTGGGACTGCACCTTCCGCGACCCGGCCGACTTCTACGAGGTCCTCGGGCTTGGTTACGCCGGCTCGGAGTTCTCGGCCGGGATGCCGGAAATCTACGTGATGCGGTGGCGCGCCCTGGATATGGGGACCTCCCTGGTCCCTCCCGCCGCGGAGACCAGCCTGGATCCGCGCAGCGCGATTCCCGAGTTCTACACGCTGCCGGTGCCCGTCCCGGTGGGCGCGGAGATCTACCGCATCGCGGCTGAGGGCGAGGAGTTCATCGCACAGTACGACGGGCAAGTGTGGCTGCGCCCCGCCAGGCGGCTCTGAGCCATGCGCTTCCGGCTGATGGCGAGCTATCGCGGAGCGCCCTACGAGGTCGGGCTCGGCCCCGCGGAGTCGGACGTGGTCCTGTTCGCGGCGTTGCCGCCGCCGGAGGAACTCGGCTTCGAGCCGGCGACGGGGCACTGGCGCAAGCGGGTCATCCGGGCGGAAGTCGACGCCCTGTGGGAGTCCAGGCCGGTCGGCATCTTCCGGGGCGAGCCCTGCCTGGTCCTTGACGACCTCGGTAACCGGCTGCACATCACCTACCTGGGCACCGACGCCCGCCGGGCCCGGGACCTCGGCTACTGGCAGGTGGACCGCGGCGTGTTCGAGTTGCTGACGCCGCGCGAGGAGGTGACCTCGCTCACCGAGGAAAAGGTCGAGCAGCCCCTGCACTGGACCCAGCCTCCGGCCGAGACACCGTCCGTACCGTCCTATCCCTATGGCACGGCGCCTTGGCGCGCCTTGCCGGAAGCCGAGCTGCCGCCCGCTGGCGCGCACGCGATGGCCGCCGACCCTGGCCACCACAACGGCGTAGCCGCAGCGCCCGGCGGGCCGTGGAACGGGTCCGGTTACCCCGGCCGGGCCACTGGGTGGGCCGAGCCGCTGGATGTGCCCGAGGCGCAGAACGGCCTCCGGCCCGCTCCTGTCGCCCGCGCGCCGGGAGCGGACACCAGCACGGGGCGCGGCGCCCGCGCCCGCGAGCAGGGCGGGCGGTCGGCTCGCCGGCAGCGCGTGCCGACGCGGTCGATCTTCTCCGAACTTGCCGACCTCGCGGCGGTCCCGCGCACCGCTTACGCCCTCGAGCAGGAGGCTGACGGTGCGATGTGCCTGATCCGGACCCCCGACGGCTTCGAGGTCTTCAGCGCGGCTGACGGCGCCCGGCACGAAGTGCGCACCTTCAGCGACGAGGAGGCGGCGTATTTCTACCTGTTCGGACTGCTCGCCGCGGAGGCCGTCCGGAACGGCTCTCTCATCCCGCTCGTCCCGCCTGGGTAAGTTCGGGCTAAGCCTGCTGCTGGGCCGGTCGATCCAGGCCGAGGGCGGCCTCCACCTGCGACACGGCTGCGGTCAGGCTGGGCAGGAACTCGACGTCGTCCGGGATCTGGTGACGGTCCCAGCCTGGACCGCCGACGAGGATCGCCGGACGGCTGGGGTGATCCCGCAACTCGGCGAGAGGACCCGGGTCGCCCGTGGCGGCGGTCTGCGACCAGAGCAGGACCACCGCCGGGTGACTGCGCCAGATGGCCTCAGCCAGGGCGCGACGAGGCACCCGGCCACCGAGCATCCGGGTGGCGACGCCCTCTTCGGCCAGGGCGGCCGCCAGCACGTGCAGGGACAGGGTGTGCTGCTCATCCTCGGCGCAGGACAGCAGCACCGGGGGGTGCTGAGCCGGCTGGGACAGCGCCGCCGAGGCTTCCGCCAGGACGTCACACGCCGCGGCCATCAGGACGTGCTCGACATCGATGAGGCTGCCCGTCCTCAGGTGCTGGTCACCTATGCCCGCAATCAGCGGAATGAGAAGGTCCTCCCAGGCGCCGATGACCCCGTCGCAGGCCACAGCGACGCGGATGATCTCCATGATCAGGCGAGCGTCCAGGGCCATCGCCGCGGCGGCCAGCTCGCGCGCCAGGGCCGAGGCACCCGGGATCGCCAGGTCCTGCGGCACTGCATCTGCGGTCAGCTCGGACTTATCTGCCATGCGGTACCCCCGATAACCCAGGTTACCGGGGATAACGACAGAGGGTAAGCATTAGATAACCATCCGACATACTGGCAGCCTGCCCCGCGGTAGACGAACCGGCCCCGCGCAAGACCTTGTGGACTCCTTGCGGCTTAAGAAACTTCGCCCGGATGGGCCACCGAGACGGTTATGGTGCAATAGTCGGCGGGGCTGACGGTCCCCCGCTCCCCAAGCAGCCCCGCCGGCACTAAGTTCTGCTCGGCAGTGGCACAATCGCTGGCAGCGTCACCGGCAGCGGGCCGGCGCGAATGGGACTGGGAGACGCAGGCAAGCTATTCATGGTTCCGCTCACCGGCACACAGCACGAGATCTCCGCGGGCGATTACCGGGCTACCGTCACCGAACTCGGCGCCGGGCTGCGCGCGCTGCACTACCTTGGCCGGCCGGTCATCGGGGAGTACAGTCCCGACATCCTGCCGCCCGGCGCCTCCGGCCAGCTCCTCGCTCCGTGGCCAAACCGGGTGGATGGCGGCCGCTACACCATCGACGGCACCCAGTACCAGCTGGACCTGAGCGAGCCTGGCCACCTCAACGCCATCCATGGGCTGACCCGGTGGGCCGGCTGGGATGTCGCAGCACGCACCTCGGAGGCAGTTTCCCTGCGGCACGTTCTGCTGGGCCGCCAGGGATATCCGTTCTGCCTGGACATCGAGGCCGAGTACCTGCTCGGCGCGGACAGCGGCCTGCAGGTGAGCATCACCGCGCGCAACGCTGGTTCCGCGGCCGCCCCGTACGGCACCGGGTCACATCCGTATCTGGCTGCGGGCACGCCCGCTATCGACGACTGCGAACTGCTGCTGCCCGGCGGGATGTGGCTGCCGGCCGACGAGCGGGGCATCCCGTCCGGGCCCGTGCAGGACGTGACGGGCACCCCGTTCGACTTCCGCGAATCCCGGGCGCTCGCCGGGACGCGCCTCGATCACGCGCTTACCGGCCTGACCCGCGATGCGAGCGGCCGCGCCTGGGCACGGCTGGACGGCGGCGGAACTCAGGTCGCGCTCTGGGTGGGTCCCGGCTACCAGTGGCTCCAGGTGTTCACCGGCGACACGCTCGACCCCGCGCATCGGCGCCGGGCCCTCGCCGTGGAGCCGATGACCTGCCCCCCCAATGCCTTCGCTTCCGGGGTGGACCTGCTCCTGCTGGAGCCGGGCGACAGCGTGACGCACACCTGGGGTATCCAGGTGACCGTGGCCTGACGGTGGGCCTGGCCGCCGCTGACCACTAGCTGATGGTCAGCCCGGCCGTCAGCTGACGGTCGGCTCGGCGGCCGCGACGATCCCGGCGATGCGAGCGAGGTCCTGCGGGGTGTCAACATCGTCAGGGCTGCCGGTGTCCGCGCACTCCACCAGGGTCACCAGGTCCGGATGGGCGCGCAGGAACGGCCGCGCTCCGACGTCACCGGCGGCCAGTGCCATCGCCGCCGGCCAGTGCTCGCGAGCGAGCAGGACCGGGTTGCGTGGCTTGCCGTGGTAGGCCGCGACGGCGACGCCCGCCCCGGCCCGGTAGGCGGCGATCAGCCGCCGCACCGAGCCAGGCCCGATCAGCGGCTGGTCCACCAGCGCGACCACCGCGGCGTCGCAGCTGGCCGGGACGGAGCCGAGGCCGACCGCCAGTGACGATCCCATGCCGCTCCGCCAGTCCGGGTTGTGCACGGTGATGACGCCAAGCAGGTCGACGACCGCCGCGCCGGTGACTGCCACCACCGGAGCCGTGCCGCCATCACGCAGCAGCGCGATGCCCCGGTCAACCAGCCGTATCCCGCCCAGCTCCACCAATGCCTTGGGGCTGCCGAGCCTGCTGCCCTCTCCCGCAGCAAGCAGCACCCCGGCGATGCGTGTCTTCACAATCACCAAGGGTAGAGCCTTCAGCCGTGATGGATCCGCCCCGACGTCCCGGTCAGCGGCTGCCCGGAACCGCCCCAGCGGAGCTGGATGAGTTCGGCGGCGACCGACACCGCGGTCTCCTCAGGCGTCCTGGCCCCCAGGTCGAGCCCGATCGGCGAGCGCAGCCGGGCGAGTTCGGCAGCAGAGAGCCCCGCCTCACGTAGCCGGGCGAGCCGGTCTTCGTGAGTGCGCCTGCTGCCCATGGCGCCGATGTAGCCGGCGGGCGTTCGCAGGGCGACCTCGAGCAGCGGCACGTCGAACTTGGGATCGTGGGTGAGAACGCAGATCACCGTCCGCTCGTCCACCGGGGTGCGGGCCAGGTACCGGTGCGGCCAGTCGACCACGACCTCGTCGGCCTCCGGGAACCGGGCCGGGGTCGCGAAGATCGGCCGGGCGTCGCAGACCGTGACGCGGTAGCCAAGGAACTTTCCGGCCCGGGCCACTGCCGCGGCGAAGTCGATGGCGCCGAACACCAGCATCCGTG
>OBLW0100004041.1_pt1 | contig 11266 bp, 7 predicted proteins | sample 1520161 | NCBI WGS metagenome assembly OBLW01 (sample SAMEA3539309, study PRJEB22396) | soil metagenome | biome: tundra; feature: field; material: soil | place: USA | collected 2010-05 | depth 0.15 m
GTGCCCAGTTCGTTGAGATAGAACGGAACGAGAAAAAGCTGCGGCGCGACGAACAAGCCTCCGCCTGCCCGGATCACGGTTTTGCCATTGCCCCGCGGATCGAAGGCCACTCCCAGGCGCGGCGAAGCGGTGAAGCTATGCGGTACGGGGCTGGCCTCGCGGTCGTAATCGAAGCGCACTCCGTAGTTGGCGGTCAGGCGGCGCGAGAGCTTCCAAGAGTCTTGCGCGTAGAAGCCGAGATAGTGAGCCCAGCCTTGCCACCGGCCGTTGCCGCTGGCTTGAAGCAACGTGACCGGAATTCCGGCTACGTACGACTCAGCGGCGGATAGATTCGTGGAGGCCGGACCGCCAGCGGGATATCCAAGCGCGAGATTATAGGAGTTCAACCCCGCCTGAACCGCGGGCGACAAGAGTCCGATGATCGGGATGGCTCCCTCATAAAAATTGTACTGCCCGCCAAACCAGAGTTCCTGATAAATGTTGTAGTCGACCGGACGGTAAGAGGCACCGAATTTGAAACTGTGCGTGCCCTTAACCAGGAATAGATTTTCGTCAAACTGGAAACGGTTCTCGTGTCCGAAGTAAGGATAGGGAAAATTCGTACCCACGGTTCCGAGGCTGCCAAGATTAATCTCCGCCCGATTCGGAAAGGGAGTTTTATTATCCGAAGTGTCGTGAGGAACGGCTTGAACGTGCACCTCGTTAACCATGTTGTTGTGGATCGTCCGCGTCCAGGACAGTGTCGCAGTGTAATCGCGCATCACGTTGGTGTCGGAGGTATAGCGAGGAGCGCTGCCGGCCCCGGTGACCTGGTTGAGTTCCCGCAAAAGCGAGAAGCGCAGGCTCAGGTTATCTTTCATGCTGGGAATGTAATCGAGACGCGTGACCCAGTTGTTGTAGCGGGCGTTCTGACCGGGCGATGCCTGTACGACGCCTCCCGCATTGCCATCGAAGGTGCCGCTATCGGGCGAGAGCAGCGCCGTGAGAATCGGATCGGTCAGCGGAGAAAACACCGGCGATGCCAGCAACGCCGAACCTACGGGCGAAAGCGGTCCGCCCAGCGCCTGCAATTGCGTCAGGTAACAAAGCTGGGTCACTTGCTGGGGCTGATCGTTCGCGGCAATCTGACCCGGACACAAACCGGTTCCGGAGTCGAAGCCATTGCTCTGTGCGCTCAGGCCCTGGGCCTCGGCGGTGCCTAGCAAGTTAACCACGGTCGGCGAATCCAGCTTCTGGCGCTCATAGGAAGTGAAGAAAAACAGACGGTCTTTTATGATCGGGCCGCCGAGTGCGCCGCCCGCGATCAGCCCCTGCTCGAAGGGCTTGCGGTTGGGATCTGGGCTGAAACTGTTGAAGAAGTTGGCGGCGTCTGTGCTCTCGTTATGGAAGTAGCCGTAGAGACTGCCGTGGTAGTGATTGGTTCCGCTCTTGGTAACGACATTGATCGCCGTTCCCACCGTAAATCCGAATTCCGCGTTGAACGAATTCCGGTTCACCTGATATTCCTGGATCGACTCCAGCGGAATGTGCTGCGCCCGCAGGGCTCCAGAGCCGAAGTCATCCTCTCCGCCATCGATGGTAAACAGATTATTGCGGCCGTTGCTGCCGCCAATCGAAAAGCCAGAGGACGAGTAGGCCGTTCCGATATTCGGATCCTGCACGGCGGGCGCGGACGAACTGACCACGCCGGGTAGGGTGTAGATCGCTTCTGTGAAGTTCAGATTAATATTCGGGAGATTATCGACCTGCCGGGTATCGACGGTGTTCGCCTGCTGCGATTGCTCGGTATCGATCAGCGGCGGCCGGTCGGAGACTTCCACCACCTCGCGAACTTGTCCAACCTTGAGATGGACGTCGTAGGTGACGGTCGCGCCGACGGTCAGAACAAGGCCCGCGGTCACCGCTTTGCTGAAACCGGAGGCTTCGACGGTCACGTCGTACGTTTCCGGCGGCAAGGCCGGTAATTGGAAAGCGCCGTCCGCTTCGACTTTCTGAGATTTGCTGAAACCGGTGGCCGCGTTCTTAATCGTGACCGTGGCGGAGGCGACCGTTGCGCCCTGTTGATCGAAAATCGTTCCTTTGAGAGTGGCTGTGTCGTAGCCCGCTTGCGCCGATGCAAACGGGGCTGCGCCGAGCGCGCTGAGCAATAAGGCTAGAATGAGCCGGGTATGAGCGAGCGCCCACGAGCGCGACAACGCACGACCGCCGAAGCCGGCATGTTCAAGGTCCATGTCCGTACATCATACTTGCCGTGTCACGGATTTTGCTTGACGGTTTTTCGAGCGATGGCGACTCGCGGAATCCCTTGCAAGTCATTTGTAAGACGAACGTCCGTCCACCCTGTCAACATTTTCTGCACGCGTTCAGCGATCGTCCCGCTGATCTCGAATACGAGCCAGCCTCCGGGCTTGAGTGCGCTTTCGGCTTGTGGAATGAGGCGGTCTATAATCTCCAGCCCTGTCGGTCCGGCGAACACTGCGTTCCTCGGCTCGAACTTGCGCACTTCGAGTTGCACGGAATCTTCTTCGGATTCGCCCACGTAAGGGGGATTGGAAACCACGAAGTCGAAGGACTCGGTTGGCAATCCGGCAAGCAAATCGATACGATGAAACTCGATTCGCGAGGTAAGGTCAAGGAGGGCAGCATTGGCGCGGGCAATCTTCAGCGCCTCGGCGGAGATATCGGTCGCATGAATCTGAGCGGAGGGAAACTCCGAAGCCAGGGCCAGAGCGATCGCCCCCGATCCGGTACCGACGTCGGCAATACGGAGATTGTGTAGAGCGGACACTCCTGTCCGCTGCTGTTGATCCTGTTTTTGATTTTTGTTGTCGGATGAAATGGCCAGTACGGCCTCGACGACATGCTCGGTTTCCGGCCGCGGAATTAGCACCGCCGGCGACACAATTAGATCCAGGCCCCAGAATTCCTGGTGTCCGGTGATGTACTGCGCAGGCACGCCGGTCGCTCGGCGGTCAAGAGCTTCATTGTAGCGCTTGGCTTCGTCGGCTGTAAGCTCTCGCTCCGGATGCGCATAGAGATAGGCCCGGTCGCAATCGAGCGTGAACATGATGAGGAGTTCGGCATTCATGCGCGGGGAGGGAACGTGCGCGAAAGTCAGTTGCTCGACCGCGGTGCTCAGAGCCTGGCGAAGTTGCACGAGTCTATTTCAACACGTTGGAGCCGAAACATCGTCAGTTTCAAGGAAGGAAATAAAGAGTTGAACGGCCTTACAAGACTCCCGCCGTCTCCTGCTTCATCTTCTCCGCCTGATAATGCGTGATCAGCGCGTCGATAATCGGCTGCAGTTTTCCGTCCATCACCTGCTCGAGCTGGTGAATGGTGAAGCCGATGCGGTGATCGGTGAGGCGGTTCTGCGGGAAATTGTAGGTGCGAATCTTCTCCGATCGGTCGCCCGATCCGACCATCTGCTTGCGTTCCTTGGCCAGCGCGTCCGCCTGCTTCTGCATTTCGACTTCGTAAAGGCGCGAACGCAGCACGCGCATACCTTTTTCGCGGTTCTTGATCTGCGACTTTTCGTCCTGGCAGCTCACCACAGTGTTCGTCGGAATATGCGTGATGCGTACGGCCGAATAAGTCGTATTGACCGACTGTCCACCTGGGCCCGAAGAACAGAATGTATCGATGCGCAGGTCCTTGGCTTCGATCTTGACATCCACTTCTTCCGCTTCCGGCAGCACAGCCACCGTGATGGCCGAGGTATGCACGCGCCCTTGCTGCTCGGTTGCGGGCACGCGCTGAACGCGATGCACGCCGCTCTCATACTTCAGGCGCGAATAGACGCGGTCGCCTTCGATGAGGGCTATCACTTCCTTCAGTCCGCCTACGCCCGACTCCGAGGTGGAAAGGACTTCAACTTTCCACTTCTGGGCTTCGGCGTAGCGGTTGTACATGCGGAAGACCTCCGCTACGAACAATGTGGCCTCATCGCCGCCCGTGCCGGCGCGAATTTCGAGGACTACGTTCTTTTCGTCGTTCGGGTCTTTCGGGAGCAACAGAACTTTGAGATCTTCCTCGACGGTGACGACGCGCGCATCAAGCTTGGCCAGCTCTTCTTCCGCATAGGCCCGCATATCTGCGTCCGTCTCGTCGGCCAGCACGGCCTTGCTTTCCGCGATGCCGCGCTTCAGGTCTTTGTATTCGCGATACTTCTCGACGATTCCTGCTACTTCGCTATGCGCCTTGGCGGTCTTCTGGTATTTCGCCGAATCGTTGGTAATATCCGGCGACAGGAGCGCTTTGGTCAGTTCTTCATAGCGAATTTCGATTTGGTCTAAGCGTTCGAACATATAGTTCTCAGTTCCCGGTTCTCATGTTCTCAGTTCTCAGAAAATTCATTCGAAAATTGCAGCCGCGTAGCAATCAGTCCCGCGCTCGTCCTCGCGTTTTCCATTGTAGGGGTTTTACTGAGAACCGAGAACTGGGAACTGGTTTTCGCGGTGGGCACCGCTAGGCAATGACTAATTCGCCGCCGTGCTGCTTTTCCAGTTTCATCGCTTCCTCTAATGCGACGATGGCGCACTCGACTTCAAGGTCATCTGGAGGCTGGGTGGTAATCCGCTGTAGCCACAATCCCGGAGCCGTCATTAGCGCAAAAAGAGAACCGCGATGCTTGGCCGCGAACCGGATGATTTCATACGAAACGCCCGCAATCAGGGGCAGCAAAGCGATTCGAATGCCGAACCGAGCCCAGAAGGTTTGCACCGGGATTGCCATGTAAACAAACATGGAGATGATCATCACGGTCATCAGGAAGCTGGTCCCGCAGCGTGGGTGATAAGTCGAATATTTCTGCACCGCCGCAGTTTCGAGCGGGTCGCCATTCTCGAAGGCGAACACCGTTTTGTGTTCGGCCCCATGATATTCATATACGCGCCGAATGTCCTTCCACAGCGAAACGCCCCACACAAAGAGCAGGAACATTGCGATCCGAATTAGACCGTCGACCAGGTTGAACACAAACTGTTGTCCGAAAATCGGGTTGACCCGCTTCAGTTCGGTGGTCGCAAGTAGCGGCAGATACTTGTACATGAAAATGAAGAACGCGATCGAGAACGCCATGTTCAGTCCAGCCATCCATCCAGTGATTTCAAACTTTTTGGCCGGTGCTGGATCGGAATAGGAACTGCCGGTATCTTCACGATCTTTACCGGCGGAATCGTCAGCCGATACTTCTTCGAGCGCGGCGTTCGCGGAAAACTTTAGCGCGCGGAACCCGAGCGTCATGGCGTGGCCCAGGGTCATCACGCCGCGCACAACCGGCCATCCCATCCACTTATGCTGCTCGGAAGGCCGCTCCAGCGGCTCACTATGGGTCACAATCTCACCCGACGGTTTGCGCACGGCGATGCCCCAGGCGTGGGGCGAGCGCATCATTACGCCTTCAAGCACCGCTTGCCCACCGACCAGGGTCTCTTCCCCGCTCTCGAGGGCGGGGAGCAACTGTACCGCTGCCAAAAAACGCAAGTTTTGCCGCCAACGTAGCATAAGTATTGGATGTTGCATCGAGGAAGGACGACTCGCACGTCTAGAGTACCATAAAACAGGCTCGTATCGGCCACTTTGAGCGCTCGACTCAGACTGAAATGTCTTTATGAATCAGTTGCTTGGGACCGTCATTGGTCGTTAGTCGATAGTCGTTGTCAAGAGCGCGCGAACGACTAGCGACTAACGACCAACGACTAGTCCCTTGAATCCAACAGCCATGCTCCAGTTCGCCAAAACCGCTGAGGCAATCGGCGCCACCAGCAAGAAGCTGGAGAAAACCGCGCTGGTCGCAGCCTATTTCCAAACCCTGTTGCAAACCGGGACGCTGAAGGAGGCCGCGATCGCGGCTGTTTTTTTTACGGGACGCCCTTTTCCAGCGTATGAACAAATGACTCTGCAAGTGGGGGGATCGCTGCTGTGGCGGCTGATCGGCGATCTTTCCGGAAAATCCGAGGCCGAGCTGAGTGAGATTTATCGCCGACATGGCGACTTTGGCTCCGTGGCCGCTGAGGCACTTCGGGCAAGTCCGGAAGCAGAGTCCGGTGTCTCGCTCTCCGAAGTGCAGCATGCGTTCTTTGAAATCGCTAGCGCGCGGGGACCATCTCCCAAAGCGGCTCGTCTTCGGCGACTATTGCAACGAGCCACGCCCCTCGAAGCGAAATACATCGTGAAGATCATCAGTGGAGACCTGCGCATCGGTCTCAAAGAGAGTCTGGTCGAGGAAGCCATTGCCCGAGCTTTTGGAACTCCGCTCGACCAGGTGAAGCGGGCCAACATGCTCCTCGGCGATGTTGGGGCAACGCTTTGCCTAGCCGCCTCGGAGACTTTGCACGAAGCGCGACTGCGCCTTTTTCATCCCCTCGACTTCATGCTCGCCAGTCCGGTGGAATCGAGCGCGGAGGCGCTGAGTTATTTCGAGAATGCATCAGTTGAAGATAAATACGACGGAATCCGCGCCCAAGCGCATGTGAGCCATGGCGAAGTGAGAATCTTCTCACGCACCCGTGATGAAATCACTGTGTCGTTCCCGGAACTAGTTCCAGCGCTCGCGCGTTTGCCGGGGGATGCGATTCTGGATGGAGAAATCGTCGCGTGGAAATCGGCCTCGAAGCTTGAAGGCGGCGAGGCCGACGCACGAGCCTTGCCTTTTAGTACCCTGCAACAACGCCTTGGCCGGAAAAAAGTCAGCGCTCAACTGATGCGGGACGTTCCAGTCGCCTATCTGGTGTTCGACATTCTTTATCGCGAAGGCAGCCTTCTTCTGGATTATCCGCTTAGTGAACGCGGAACGTTGTTGAGTGAAGTCCTGACGAAGTCCGAGGCTCATGCAGAGACCGACGCATTGGGTAGTCGCGCCGTGGGCGACGGCGCTGCGGTCACCGCGCCGTTGCAATCGACATTCAGCTTCGCCGCTCCAGACATCCCGGTCGCAACAGTTCTCCGCGCTCCCGTAGCGACCGCCCATTCGCCGGAAGACCTGGAAGTCCTGTTCACCGCGGCTCGCGCTCGCGGCAATGAGGGCCTGATGATTAAGGACCTCGATTCGCCGTACACTCCCGGCCGCCGCGGGAAATCGTGGCTCAAGATGAAGCGTGAACTCGCCACCCTCGACGTCGTGGTAACTGCCGTCGAATATGGGCACGGCAAAAGGATTGGAGTGCTAAGCGACTACACATTTGCGGTATGGGAGGGCGAGCGCCTGGTGAATATCGGCAAGGCCTACTCAGGTCTGACCGACGCCGAGATCGCGGAAATGACGCAATGGTTCCTGGCGCACAAGGTTAGCGAACGAGGATTAAGGCTGGAAGTGAAACCGAAAATTGTTGTGGAGGTGGCTTTCAACAACATGATGCGCTCGACGCGGCACGAAAGTGGCTACGCCTTGCGCTTTCCGCGCATCGTGCGGCTGCGTCCGGACAAACGGCCCGAGGACGCCGATAACATCGAGACGGTCAAAGAGATTTATGAAAGGCAGTCGTTGACCAATCGTTAGTCGCTGGTCGTTAGTCGTTGGCAAGAACCTCCGAACGACCAACGACTATCGACCAACGACGAATTATCAGTGGCGGTGGTCGTGCGCTCGCTCTTCCTCTCGAACCGCGATCACACAACTATGGGGTGTCTCGCAGACGACGTGTTCCAGCTGAATCGTCGTGTGGTGGATTCCGAATCCCCGCCCCAGCTTTTCGTTGATTTCGCGCAGAATCGTGTCGCTCTCCGAAGTCGCCATGTCTGCGATTTTGACGTGCGCGGAGAGGGCATGGTTTTCAGAACCGATGCTCCACAGATGCAGGTCGTGCACATCGCTGACCCCGGCGATCTTGCGCATCGCCGATTCCACCGCCTCCAAACTCATACCCCGCGGCGTGCCTTCGAGGAGAATATTCAGGGTCTCACGCACGATGCCGAAGCTTGACCATAGAATGAGCGCGCCAATGCCGAACGAGAGCGCGGCGTCGATCCAATACTGCCCGGTCCACAGGATGACAAAGCCGCCCACTATCACGGCGGCAGTCGAGAGCGTGTCGCCGACCTCGTGCAGCAGCGCGCTGCGGACATTCACGTCCCGCGCCGAACGCCACAGCAGCAGCGCGATGACTCCATTCATCACGACGCCCGCAGCCGCGACGCCAATCATCAAACCAGCGCCCACCTGCTCAGGGTGCCGTACACGCTTGAAGGCTTCATAGAAAATAAAAAACGACACCACGACCAGTGAAAGCGCGTTGACGAGCGCAGCCAGCACGCCCGCTCGCCGGTAGCCATACGTCTTGGTCGCGCTCGGAGGGCGTCCTTCAAGAAAGACGGCCACTAGCGACAGCAACAGCGCGAGAAAGTCGGAGAGATTATGTCCTGCCTCAGAAAGCAACGCCAGCGAATGCGCGCGGATGCCAGCCACCACCAACAGAACTACATAGGCCATGGTGACGAAGAGCGAGATGCGAAGCACCCGCCCCGTCCCATGAGAATGCGCGTGTCCGCCATGCGCGTGCATGTTAGTAGGATAGCGCAATGTCCGTGTGGCGCGGGCGCCCCCGCCCGCGGCCTTTGACTTTGTTTGTAGTCCGCGGAGCGAGTCGAACTGGCGCACACCCTCCCATTCGCGCTATCCTTCTTTCCATTCCAGGAGAGCAAAATGAAAAGAATTCACCTGCTGCCAGCCCTGCTACTTCTCGTCGCGGCGTCTGTCATTGCACAAACAACACCAGCGCAGCCCTCGGCCCAAGCCGCCGCCGGCCCGATTAAGAATCCCGTTAGTAGCGCCTTGCGAGACATACTGCCCAGCCGTCAGAAGAATACGATTGCCGCGGTTGAAGCCATGCCCGCCAACAAATTCGATTACAAGCCGAGCGCTGACCAAATAACTTTCGGTCACCTCGTCGCACACATGGTCGAAGCCAATTATGGATTGTGCAGCAACGCCGCCTCGGTCCCAGCGCCCAAGGTGGACGAAGTAAAAGACACGGATACGAAAGATAAGCTCACCGCCGCGCTGAAGGCATCGTTCGATTTCTGCGCCGACGCGCTTTCGAAAATGGACGATTCGAAGTTGGGAGAAGTACCCAGCACCATGGGAGGCCCGCAGTTTTCCCGCGCCCGCTTTGCTTTGGGGATCGCCAGCAACTGGGCCGATCACTATGCCGAGGCGGCCATGTATCTGCGGCTCAATAGCATTTTGCCACCGACGGCCAAGAAATAGGTTCGGCCAGGAAAGGACAAGACCTAATGAGAATGATTGCTCGCATGGTTTCATTTCTCGTGGTGCTGCCTGTGGTTGCTCAAACTAAGCCATCTGTGACATCGGACCCCTGGAAAGCGCTTTCGTTCTTGCAAGGCACATGGGAGGCGAAAGCGACCGGCGACGGTGGTGTGTCCGCAAGCGGCAGCTACACATTTCGAACCGAACTCGGCGATCACATTCTGGCGCGCCACAGTTCCCGCGACGCAGGATGCAAGGGGCCCTCGACTTTCGATTGCGATCACGGCGACTTGCTTTACGTCTATCAGGACGCACCCGGGCAGGCCTTCAAAGCCATTTACTTTGACAACGAGGGACACGTCATTCACTACCTCGTTTCGACTCCGGCGCCAGCGACTGCACTATTTCTGTCGGACGGCTCGCAGCCCGGCCCTCAATTCCGGCTGGTGTATGAATTGAAGGGCGCTGTAATGTGGGGCAAGTTTCAAATGCAAATGCCCGGTCAAACGGAGTGGAAATCTTATCTCGAATGGAGTGGAGCGAAACAGTCCCTGAACTGACGACGACATGTACGCGCTTAAAGCCGAGCCTGTCTCCGGCACAACTCGGAGTTGGTAACTCGATCTACCCGGCGAGTTTTTCCAATTCCTCTTCCCCAATCACGCTAACCCCCAACTCGCGAGCCTTATCCAGCTTCGACCCCGCATCAGAGCCGGCCACAACATAGTCTGTCTTCTTACTCACCGATCCAGAAACCCGCCCGCCCGCATCTTCAATCATCTTTTTCGCTTCATCTCGCGTGTGTCGCTCCAGCGTTCCGGTTAGCACGAAAGTCTTTCCTGCCAATTTTGTGCCCTTTTCTTTTTTCTTTCCGCTGAAGGTCAGGCCCGCTTTGCGCAGATCGCCCACCAGTTTGCGATTGTGTTCATCGGCAAGGAATTCGACGATGCTCTCGGCAATGCGCGGGCCTACTTCGTTGACTTCTTCAAGTTGCTCAGCGCTCGCGTTCATGATCGCATCGAGCGACCCGAAATGCTCGGCCAGGAACTGCGCCGTGCGCTCGCCTACGAACCTTATGCCGAGGCCGTAAATCACGCGCTCCAGTGGCAGCGTCTTGGACGCTGCGATCTCCCCGAGCACATTGTCCGCCGACTTTTCTCCCATGCGCTCAAGTTTGAGCAGATCGTCTTTCGTCAGACGATAGAGGTCCGCGACATTCTTCACCATGCCCCGCTCGGCCAGTTGATTGACCAGCGCCTCGCCCAGTCCATCGATGTCCATCACGTGACGGGAAGCAAAATGCAGAATCGTTCCCTGCAGCTTCGCGGGACAATTTGCATTGACGCAGCGGTGGTCGGCCTCGCCGGGAGTGCGTACGACATTTCCGCCGCACACCGGGCAATGCTCGGGCATTACGAACTGCTTTTCTCCGCGAGGGTGATCGTTATCCTCGACCACCTTCACCACTTTCGGAATCACGTCGCCGCCGCGTTCCACCTCAACCCAGTCGCCGATCTTCACGCCGAGCTGGTCGATGAAATCCATGTTGTGCAGCGTGGCCCGCGAAACCATCGTGCCTCCGATTGGAACCGGCTTCAGCCATGCCACCGGAGTGAGCTTTCCGGTACGGCCCACTTGGGGAACGATGTTTTCAATCTGCGTCACGGCGCCGCGCGCGGCGAACTTGTAGGCAATCGCCCAGCGCGGGGCCTTCCCCGTAAAGCCCAGTTCGCGCTGCCAAACCGTGAGGTCTACTTTGATCACAATTCCGTCAATTTCATAGGGCAACGATTCACGCTTGCCTTCCCAACTTTGAATAAATTTCCAGACTTCGCCCAAATTCTTGGCCAGTAGACGGTTCGGATTTACCTTGAAGCCGGCCCGTTCCAGCGCATCCATCGTTTTGGATTGGCGATCGAAATAAGTGCGTCCGTCTTTCAGCAGCATGTAGGCGAAATAATCCATGCGGCGTTGGGCCGTGATCGAGGGTTCAAGCTGCCGCACCGTTCCCGCCGTGAAGTTGCGGGGATTCGCAAACACGGCGAGCCCCTGCTTTTCGCG
>OBLW0100004046.1_pt1 | contig 11258 bp, 4 predicted proteins | sample 1520161 | NCBI WGS metagenome assembly OBLW01 (sample SAMEA3539309, study PRJEB22396) | soil metagenome | biome: tundra; feature: field; material: soil | place: USA | collected 2010-05 | depth 0.15 m
CAAACCCTTACTTCAAACACGGCCCCATGTGTCTAGTTTTTTGGGGTGCACTACAGGTGGGGACTCCATGGGGAGCCCAGGGCGTATGGCCCACGGGGATAGATTGTAAACCAGGTTCTTGCCGATTGGCGTACACAATCCATGGTAGCCATGCTTTACAAAGCCTTTTGCATTGACCGTTGCAAAGCATTACTTAATCGAGGGATAGGAGCATATTTAAAATTTGCTGTATCCTCTGCCTATCCCAAAGCATGACCTTATGTCGTTCTCTCTTTAGGCTCGAAAACTGAGATGTACACTGTACACCCTGTGCATTCTGGTGCGGGGAGGGGGATTTGAACCCCCACGCCTTGCGGCGCTAGCTCCTAAGGCTAGTGCGTCTGCCAATTCCGCCATCCCCGCACAAATCAAATATTACCACTCAGGCGTGAGCCTTTTCGCTGGGTCGGTTGAGCACGTCGAGCAGATGAATGGCGGACAGCTTCGCTTCCATGTCAGTGTGAACATATCGCTGGGAAATCGTGATGCTGCTATGCCCCGCCAATCTTTGAATCGTGAAAGCATCAGCACCCGCATTTCCTAGCCTGCTACAGAACGTGTGCCGCGTGCTATGCAGAACACACTCCGGGCCAATCTTGAGAGCATCGCGCACAGTGCGAAATTGTTCGCTGGGATAATGCCGCGTGACTTGGTTCATCCTGTCATTTGTGAATGCCCATTCTGATTCCGACAGAGAATGATCGAGTGCAGCCGCTAGTGTCAGTGAAGCTCGCTCAGTCAACGGAATTTCTCGCACGGCAAACTTGCTTTTGCCCTTCGTGATTTTGATGGCACAGGGGAGCATGTCCTTAGACTCGACGTGCTCTTTTTTGAGACTGCAAGCCTCTGTGATACGTAAACCAGTATCAACCAAAAACGGCAGCAACAAGTGAAACGTGCTCTTGGGATACCGTTCCCGCGACCAGTCCACCATGGTATTTACCGTGTCATCATCTAGAACATAATCCCGCTGGTGCTCGTTTGGCAGCATCTTGATTTTGGGAACCTCCCGCAGAATCCTCCACTCTTTAGCGATGTAGAGAACCCGGCGAAGCGTTCGCAGCGAGTGATTGATCGTGACCACAGCAACTTTATCTTGCAGTCGTGCCTGTATGAATCGTTCAATCAGAGCGGAATCAAGTTTGTGCAAGCGAGTGGCAGCAAGAAAACCAAACCCCATGAGCACTTTGAAATTCTGTTTGTAAAATCCATAGGTGCGGGGAGCAACGTTTGCTTTCCAGTGCTCTAGGACTCGCGTTTCGAATTGTGCAAGGCTTGGGGTTTTCTTCGCGTCCAAAATTCCAAACTCACCCTTGAGCAGTTCAGCACGAATCAGAGCCTCGTGCTTTCTCGCTAGGTTTTTGTCGGGTGTCTTTAGGCTTTTCTGAAACAGCTTGCCATCGAACATAAAGCGGCAGTGCCAGACCTTGCCCCGTTTCAGCAACATGATTTTCACCTCGGAGTCTGACTGTATACAAACTAGTGACAAAATGACAGCCTTATTTCACGCACTAGCATGGATACAGGCGATTACGATGTGCCGGAACAGTCTTAGGATCTGGCGGGTAAAACCGTGGGGGTTCGAGTCCCCCCTTTCGCACCAGACTAATCGATTCCGGTGAGAGATGGCTCGTTTCGGTTTCACAAATGACCCGCAGACGGGGCTCAGTAGATACCGGACTGGATAATCCAACGGTCGCCCTGTTTCATCAATTTGGCGGTAAAGATGCTCGTCGAACTTAGCGTTCCTACCCGGATTTCTTTTCCTTTGACGCTGGCCACAATGCCTTGAATATCGGGTTCGTCCAAGTCGAGTTTCATTCTTTGGGGCTCTGGTGAATGAAACGATTCCCGATAGACTCTCCGAACGCTCTCGGAGCAAGAAGGGTAGAGAGCGACGATGCCATCGAGGTCTTTGCGATTGTAGGCTTCTTCGAAATGGTGAAGGACGGCCAGGACCGCTTGCCGGTCATTGAGGGCGGAGATTTTCTGGCGAGCCTGTTCCGCATAGACGCTCTTGGGATGGCGGGTCAAAAAGGCTTGCAAGGGTTCAATTGGATTGTTGCCCTTCGTGGCGTCCATGAATTCCGCCTGCTCGTTTTGAAGGTCGGTGACTAGCGCTCTCGCCTCGCTGGTATGTTGTCCCTGTGGGTAGGTTTTGAGAAATGAATCGAGAGTGGCAAGGTCTTGGCGGTTTACAGTTCTCCACTCGATATCCTCGAGCCTGGTTCGCACCTGGGTGGCGTGCTTGCTGTTGGGATAGCTTTGCAAGAAATTCTGCAATGCGACTGGGTCGGAGGAGTCGGTAAGCAGAGAATAAGCAGCATCATCGGCGGGGGCCGCTTCCGGAGTCATTGTGAAATCCACGCTGGTTGTGCTGCCGACTACTAACGCGATCTGACCGCTGGCGGAGTGGTATCCGGACTTCTCCAGCTTGACGATGTGGATGCCGGCGCTGGCCTCGTGCGCAAAGGTACCGTCCGGCTTGACCACACCTAGTTCGTTGCCATCCATACGCACGGTTGCGCCCGGCACTCCGGCTTTGATGACAAACGAGGGTGCCACTTCGCGCTCCAGCTTTACGCTAATCGGTGTTTCGGAGTTTTTTGCGACCTGCACGGAAGTTGCGATGGGCCGGAAACCCGGTTTCTCCACACGAATATTGTAAGAAGCGGGGGGAAGCGGAATGCGAAGATCGCCAGTGCTCGAAGTCCGTCCAAACTGGACATTGTCAACCATCACGATGACATCGGGCTGCCCAGCATGCAAGGCGACTCCACTGCTTTGAGTCGACTCGCCTGCAATTGGGATGCGCGAGGAAGCCCAGAACGCCGGCGGCTTCGGGCTCTCGAAGTGACGTTCGGCGATCGTGTTCTTTGCGAGATAAAGGTTCCAATAGGCGACTGACATCCCGAGCAGAAGAACAGGAATGGTCACTGCGAACGCACGTTTCAGTCCGCGTTTATAGGCGGCACGCTGACGGCGCAGTTCCGCACCGGGCATATTGGAGTTCACCCACTCGTGATTGAAGACCTCTTTATAAACGCGGCTGCGAACTTTGAGGATGCCGTTTTCGACGCGGGTGATTCCCGAGAGCCGCAGTACGGAAATCAGCGGATTGGTCTCGTCGTCTTTGACCGCTTTTCCGTCGAGAATCCGTTCGTAGAGCGTGAGCAGGCCGGGAGTGTCCACCTCGCTGCGCAACATGCGCTCGCGGACGAAGAGCAGATTGTCGTCTCGATCGCGGGCGCGGCTGGAAAGAAAGAGTTCGCGGCAAAGACGGTCGACGGTTGCGATATTGCGGACGCCATCTTCCTGCGCTACGGCTTGACAGAGACGCTGAGTGAGGTAGGGATGGCCGCCCGTCCAATAAACGACACGGCGCAGAATGGCGGCTCCAACTTCGTCGTCAACGCCTAAACCTTGCACTAGAGGCATCGCCTCCTGCTCGGTGAAATCGGTGAGTTCGATACGCCGGCCGATATTGAAGGGCGTGGTGCGAGTGTCGCGAATCAAGTCGGATGGGGTCGCCACTCCGAGCAGGCAGAAGGTGAGGCGTTCGATCTGAGGATCGTGGGAGCGTCGATTGAAACACTCACGGATTCCGGCGAAGAACTCATCGGTCGAAAACGGAAGGCTGCGGACAGCATCGATTTCGTCGACGAAGATTACGACACGGCCTTCACCAACCGGCAGGATCGCATCGGAGAGCACGCGCATAAAGCGATGCATGGGGCCGAGTTGCGAGAAGCTCCGCCAGCAATCTTCCACTTCATCTTCGAGATGGAATTGCTGGCCGGCGCGCTCGATCAGTCCGTTGTACCACTGCTCGGTGGTGAGGTTCTGACCGAGACTGGTCAGGTCGAGCACGGCCACGCGCGCGCCGTTTTCGCGCAGGCGGGCGGCGGTGCGGACCATCAGCGAAGACTTGCCCATCTGGCGGGCGGTGAGGACGTAGCAGATTTCGCCGGTTTGCAGAGAGCTGTAGAGAGTCTGATCGGCGCCCCGTTCGATGTAAGAAGGCGCATCCCGGCGAAGCGTTCCGCCGACGACAAAAAAACTGGCCGGTAGCGTCTCAGGCATGGGCACTCAAATCAGATGGCGACCCAGGTATTGTTCGTACAGTTGACATCGCAGCTTCATGTCACGCGCACATTCGCCGGCCACGATGCCCGAACTCCGCAAGCGGTAAAACGATTCTGTGCTGGACGAATGTTTTCCGTGGATAACGTCGCGGACAACTTCGCAGAGCGCGGGATCCTGATTCAAGGAAACAAAAATTCTCCTTAGGTGATCGCCGTATGGACCTTCATCGCGGGCCGCGCCGGACGTAAAGTCGATGAACGACAGACCACGTTCGGTCATCTGATGGAGTCCGCGCTGCGTTAAGAACGGCTGACCGCCGAGCAGCGTGTAAAAGCGCTCGGTTTCACCTTCGTTGCGCAACGGGAAGCCATAGCGCCGATTGAGTTCCCGTACTTCATCGAGGGTGAAGTCGGTCAGCACCAGGCGCGTGCCAACATTAAACGGCGACTGGTTCACGTCGGTGATGAAGAGGTGCGCTTCGCTCGCGTAGGCGATGGCGAGGGACAGATTCTGCCACGGACCCGTGGGATCGAGCGAGCGCTCATTGTGCCAGGAGCGAAACAGTCCAAAAACTTCGCTGCCGAAATCGCAGGCGAAGAGGCGATCGACCTCGTCCATGCCCCAGACGAGATGGCCCGCAAGCTTGCCCAGGATTTCGCGGCGCAGGAAGCGTTCGAAATTCATGCTGGGGCCGCGGCGTGCATTCCAGGTGTCTTCGGGAGCCACATCGAGATCGAGTTGCTCGGCAATGGCTTGCGCCAGACAAAGGAAGAGACTCTCCACCGATTGCAGGTGCGCGGAATTCAGTTTCTGGAAATCGGTGAGCACCACACGGGCTCCGCTCTTGCGCGCCTGTTGCAGTCCGCGCGCCATCAGGGAAGTCTTTCCCATCTGGCGCGCACCTTTCAGGAGGATGATGCTGTCGTTGCGATCGACCGCCGAATAAAATTCCTGGTCCGAGGGGCGAACGATGTAGAACTTGGAATGGAGGGGCAGCGCTCCTCCGACGGGTTCGAGATTGGGCTTGCGGAGAAACGCCTCCTGCGGAGCCTGTAGCGCTTTCGCGAGGTCGGTGACGATCTGGTCATTGTCGGCGGCGTCTTTCCAGAACGCGTAGTTCAGACCGTCGAGCGCGGAATGGAGCGAATCGGGGAAATCGCCGTGGAATTGCACTCGCACCGGGAAAAGCCGCGGCCTGCCATTTTGACGCTCGGCGAACGAATGCGCCAGTTGCACTTCGTAGGAGAGCATTTCGCTTTCCACGGAGGCGGCGGACAGCAGGGCGACCACGGCGTCCGCAGTCCCGATTTTTTTCTCGATCTCACGCGCCCAATCGACGCCCACCGCGAGGTGGCGGTCGACAAAGACTTGATAACCGCGGCCCGCCATTTTCTCTTCCAGGGACCGCATTACCTGTTCGTCGGGCTGAACGTTACGGCGGTAAAGCAGGACGACCTGAAGTGGCTGTGTTTTCGCCGCTGGTTCAGGAAGAGCTGCAACCGGCAATGTGGTGCTGACGGCCGCTGGACTGGCGCGCATGGCGATGCGGCGCAACTCTGCGGCCAAGTCGGCTGCGGACTGATAACGCAGTTCGCGATTCTTTTCCAGGGCGCGGGTGATCACGCGATCCAACTCAGGCGAGATCTGAGAATTAATACGCACCGCTGGAGTCGGTTCGCGATTGAGGATCGAATCGAATACTACCGCCGAAGTATCTCCGCGGAAGGGAAGAACTCCGGTGGCCATTTCATAGAGCACTACGCCAAAAGAAAAGATGTCGGTGCGGTGGTCGAGGGGCTCGCCGCGCGCCTGCTCGGGAGACATGTACGACACCGTGCCGACGAACTCACCGGGTTGCGTGATGTTCTGCCACGTGGGTTGATCGGACGTGGCGGTGGTGCCTAACGAACCGACTTCACTGCGGCCGGTGGGTTTGGCGAGGCCGAAATCGAGGATTTTGACTCGCTCGCGGTCAATGACAAACAGGTTGCCGGGTTTGATATCGCGGTGGACGATGCCGCGCTTGTGCGCCGCCTCCAAGCCATCCGCGATCTGAATCGCGAGAGCGATTGTCTGCTCCTGGGGAAGTGGGCCGGAGAGGATCGCCTGGCGCAGACACCTTCCTTCCAGCAACTCCATCACAATAAAGTGGCGCCCATCATGCTCGCCCACGTCGTGGACGGTGCAAAGATTGGGATGGTTGAGCGATGAAGCCGTGCAAGCCTCGCGCTGAAAACGCTCGATGGCCGCCGGGTTGCTGGAAAAATTTTCGGAAAGAATCTTGATCGCAACGTGGCGTCCGAGCCGGGTATCTTCCGCTTCGTAGACCACTCCCATTCCTCCCTTGCCGAGCTTGCGCAAGACTCGATAGTGGGAGATTGTTTGGTCGACAATTCCGGCGGCTGGCGCCTCTTTTTTCGTCGGCGTCCGGGAACCGCAGAGTTTCTTCGGGACATCAGGGTTACCAGCCTCGGCATTCCAGAAATTAAAAAGATGGAGTCTGGCGCCCTGTCTGTCTTCCACCTCGCCCAGATCGTGCAGCGCATCCTTCCAGCGGCCGAGTTGCTGCATCAGATCGGCGACAAATTCGGAAATCAGGATGTGGCCCTGATCACCGCAATTCATGACCCTTTGGGCGACGTGAATCCCGCTGTCGCTCACGCTGCGGTTGAGTTTCAGGTCCGGCGTTCGGCATACCGGCCAGGAGTGGAGTCCCATGCGGAGGTGAATTTTCTCGGCGCCGCGGGCGCTGCGGCTGAGCTCCATGGCGCAACGTAAAGGAGCCTCGGGATCGCCGAAAAAGATCAGCGCCATGCCGTCATCGCTGGGCGCAACGGTGACCTGATTTCTGGCCCGGGCTGCGCAGAACTCGCCGGAGCGATGGACGAGGTCATGCAAATTTTGCGAGATAACGCGCCGCCGCGATTCCGGGAGCATAGGGGAGCCAGCCACGTCCAGCAGAAGGACATGCGCGAACTCGAGTTGTTGCGTCTGCGGCTGAACGATCGCTGCCATGCTGATTTCTACAATCCACCGCGGTTTGCGCCGGGAAGGTACGTTGCGAAAACGCGCGGTGCAATTCTTAGTCTGACGGTTGCTGGACTTGCAGACCTATGCGGGTCGAATTATGCCACATTTTGAGGTTCTACCCAAGCGGGGATTTGGGTGGATTTTTGACCAGCATAACAGATGGAATGGCGGCGCTGGCAGTGCAAATTTTCGTTTGACAACTCCGCTCCGTTGTTCTAGAAATGGCACGCACAGATTACCCGTTCCGAAGCTGACAATTCCCTTCCCCAGGCGCGATTTTCAGTTGGAGCACGCCTGTTCCCGCAAGCATTGTGATGAGAGGAATCATGAGAGCTATCCGACTCCTGCAGGCCCCGGTGTTGATATTCGGTTTTTGTTTTCTGCCGCAGACCAGCGTCGCGCAATCGGTCTATGGCGGGGTTTCCGGGCGCTTGACGACAAGTTCGGGCACCCCGGTTTCGGCGGCACTCGTGACCGTGACTGCGGCTCAGACGAGTGCAACCGTCCTCGCCATGACCGACAACGACGGGCACTTCGAGATCAACAATCTGGCGCCGGATCTGTATGAAGTGGACATTCGGGCGAATGGCTTCAAACATGTGCACGGCACCGCGCATGTTAGCGGGGACTCTACCACCTCGATCAATTCGGCGCTGCCGGCCGGCGATCCAAATGTCCTTGCGGAGTCTCACCTCACCGCGGACAGCCCGCTGAAACTGGACCGGACGGATGTGTCCACGCATTTCGATACGATTAACGTAAAGGACCTTCCGCTGTTGAACGAGAATCTGACGCGTCTGGAGTTGCTCGTGCCAGGGGGGGCGCCCGGAAAGCTGTTCATTCCTCCCGATCAAAATCCACAGGGCGGGCTGCCGGTTAACGTTAACGGGCAGCACTTCAGCGGTACGTCATTCCAATTGGATGGCACGGAAACACGCGATCCGCTGGAGGGGATTGTGGTGATCAATCCAACCCTCGATTCGGTGGCGGAGATGAAGGTTACGACCCAGGGCTACAATGCCGAATTCGGCGAGGCAACGGCTGGTGTGGTGACGGTGCAGAGCAGGACCGGAAGCAATGGGTGGCATGGAGATGCGTTCGGGTTCCGGAGAACCGGCTTTGGCGAGGCGGATAATCCGTTTAGTCCGGAAGGCGTTCCGCCCGGCAAGTACAGCATCTTTGGCGGCTCGTTTGGCGGGCCGATTGTGAGAAACAAGCTGTTCTTCTTTGGCGATTATCAGGGCACGCGGTCATCGCAGGGTACGAACTTGTTGTTGAGTGTGCCGTCCAACAACGTGGCGACGACTTGCAAGGGGCCCGGAAGTAGTATCCTGTCGTGCGATTTGTCCGATTACGGCCCGTTCATTGACGGCAGCCTGACGGACCAAGAGGGAACGGTGTTTCCGAACTACAAAATCCCGAACAATCCAATGACGGGTAACGATCCCGACTCTTTTGTCACCAGTCAGGCCGTTGCAGTACTCCAGCTATTGCCGGCGCCGAACTACACGCCGACAGATTCGAATTGCGCTCCCACGGCAGGATTGGAAGCCGTGTGCAATAACTTTCTGGCGTCGGGACAAGAGGCATTCAGCGGTGACCAGGCCGATATCAGAACGGATTACGATGCGAGCTCGCGCCTTCGCTTTTTCAGCCGCTATAGTTTCGGCGAGTTTTACGACAACGGAGCGCCCGCGTTTGGCCTTAACGCGGGCGGCATGGGTACGAACCCGTCCGGATTCGCGGGAGTCGCGCGAACGCGCAACCAGGGTATCGCCTCTGGTTTTACTTACACGCTCAATCCGAAATTACTAACTGATTTTCGATTCGGCTACTTCCGATACCGGCTGAATGTTAACGCACAAGATTACGGGCAAACTCCAAATCTTGGAATACCTGGAATTATCGCGGCCGACACAGGTGACCCATTTGCAACAGGGTTGCCGGATTTTGAAATTCCTGGCCAAGACACGACGAATCGCGCGCTTTCCTCCGGCGGAGACTATCTCCGGTTGGGATATTCCGGCGTTGCCAATAACTGCAACTGTCCTTTGCGCGAACGCGAACAGGAATTTCAGTTCGTCAACAACTGGACCCGAATGGCGGGCAAACACACGATCAAGTGGGGCGGAGACATCCGCTTACTGCAAAACTACCGGTTGGTCAGCGATCGGCCTCCCACCGGCTACTTCGATTTCGCGCCGGGAACAACCGGTCTGGGTTTGGCGACTTTTCTGATCGGTGACGTAAGTGGAGGATTCGACCGGACAATCAGCAGTGCGGCGGCGACTTCCGCCGGCGAACATCAGAAGAGATTGAGCTTTTATGGTCAGGATACTTGGCGCATCAATCAGCGCTTCACCCTAAACTATGGCTTGCGCTGGGAAATTTATTTGCCTCAGACGGTCACCGGAGCGGGCGGCTTCCTGGTGCCGAACCTCAGCGACAACGATCCGGCCACGACTTATTTTTCCGACAGTAAGACCGGCGGGATATCGGGAAGCTGGAAGAGTTTTGCACCCCGGCTTGGCTTCGCCTATAAGGTCAACTCCACGACTGTCGTTCGGGCTGGATACGCGCGCACTTTCGACGCGGGATATGGAGGCGACATATTTGGTATTGCGGCAACCGATAATCCTCCCGTAACCGTGGACCAGACCGTAGGTGGAGGGTTCAATTTGGTGCAGGGTCCACCGCCGTTTACCTTCCCTAGTGGTCAGCGTTTCTCGCTCTTGGATCTCGCGTCAGCGAATGCCGGCAATCCCAACTCGAATCCGGCCATACCTCCTAGCGGCGCTTCGCTCTATGCTTTGCCGTCGCAGATTCAAGTTCCCACGGTTGACTCCTGGAGTCTTACCATCCAACATGAACTTACTCCTTCGCTATACATGGAATTAGGGTATGTGGGGAACAAAGGCACGCATGTGTTCACTGATAGCAACTCCGGCGGCACTTTTTACAATCTGAATCAACCGTCACTTCAGGGCTTGATTGCGATTGCTCAGAAAAATGGCAAGGGCAAGTACATTAATTGCAAAAACGGCGCGATTTTTGGAACCTACTGCCTTACTAAGCCCGCACTTAGAACATTTTATCAGCAGCAAAGCGGCGAGACCGGGTTTGATTCCACTCTTTTTCCGGTAGATTACTTTGGCAACAACGCCTCCAATAACTACAACTCACTCCAGACAAAAGTACGAAAAAACTTTAGCCATGGCTTTGCCTTGTTAGCCCATTACACCTGGTCGAAAGGACTGGACTACGACCAGAACTACTTTGCTTCGAACCCGGCAGCAGGCTATGGCCCCGCGAGCTTCGATATCAGACACCGGTTTGTGATGACTAACATCTGGGAGTTACCCGTAGGACGCGGGAAGGCATGGCTGGGGGGAATTGGAACTGCTGCGGATCGCATTATCGGTGGCTGGACGGTGAGTGCAATCACGATTTGGCAAAGCGGCTTTCCCTTCTCACCAACCTATCTTCAAAGTAGCTGTTCCAGCGACACTGACGCGGATCATAAAGTCTGCCGTCCAAATCTTGTTGGCTCCGTCCATATTTCCGGTAACCGCGAGCAGTATTTCACAACAACAAATGGAACATCTTTGCCGGGAAGCGACTGCGTTGACAACGGCAAGTATTGCGGCGTTGACGCTACCACCGGTTTGCCGGTAACGGGGCCAGCAATTGGTTCATGGGAGCGCCCGGGCGCAGGCCAAATCGGAGATGCGGGCCGAGATTCCCTAACCGGGCCTGGCTTTTTTCAAAGCGATGTTGGTATGGCGAAGTTCATCGCGATTTCGGAGCGTATGGATTTGCGTTTCCGAGTCGATGCATTCAACGTGTTTAACAGGGTGAATCTAGGGAATCCGAATCCTTGTGTGGATTGCCAGTCCGGCGGGCAAATTACTGCGCTGGCTTCGGGAGCATTTCAGAGGAAACTCCAGTTTTCAGTTCGGATCGAGTTCTAGGCGGCCTGACGCGTCGGGGAGCGGCAGTCCTCTCAACAAAAAGTGCGTGCAAACCCGCTACGGTTCAATCTTTCTAGGCGCCTGCGCATTTCTTGGAGACCGAAGTCCTTCTTCCTGCATCAATCAGTGGAC
>OBLW0100004047.1_pt1 | contig 11255 bp, 9 predicted proteins | sample 1520161 | NCBI WGS metagenome assembly OBLW01 (sample SAMEA3539309, study PRJEB22396) | soil metagenome | biome: tundra; feature: field; material: soil | place: USA | collected 2010-05 | depth 0.15 m
AATGGGTGCATCCGTGCCAACGGCTTATGGCGCTATACTCCCAACCTGCGTGAGCCGGCGACGCGCGCGCTCATCTACTCCGAAGCCGGTGTGAAATGGTCCAAAGACGGGGTCCAGCCGCTCCAGGAAGCCGGCTCGGTGGTGTTCAAGGTCAACGCCGCCAACGTCGTCACCTCGGCGAAGATCAAGCTGAGCCCAGCCGGTGCGTCGGTTTCCGTTTCGCGCGACGCCGGGATCAACTGGCAGAGGCTGGCGACCGGAACCGGTGAATGGGAGGGTCTCGAACAGGTCGCCGGGGTTACGGAGTATCTCGTGAAGGTCGAACTAAGCGGAACCAATGCCCTTCTCTCGTCTATTTCGGTTGACACCGTTACACAGCTCAACCGACCCGCGCTGCCCAGACTGACTCGAGGCCGCAACCGCATCCAGATCCGTCTCGGCCCCCAGGTCGAGACCGTCCAGTTCCACCCTTCCATCATCGGCGGCAATCATCAGAAGACTGCCTATTCGGAACACGGCCTGGACGTTGATCTCGAGCCGGACTTCTACAAGCCGACGCTCAGGCCCGCGGAGAAGGCAACGCCCTGTTACGCCATTTGGAGAATCGAGACCCCCACCCCCATCACCGACCTTGTCTTCGGGGGAACGGTCTGCGTCAAGTCGGCCAAAGATCGCGTGACCCTGCTCCATTCCTGGGACGGGCAGACCTACATCCGCGACTACCAGAAATCAGACGATGCGATGCCATACGATCTCATGGTAAATTGCCCCGTGGCTTCGGTCCCTCCGGCGACTCGGACCGCGTATTTGCGTTATGAGTTTGAAACCGAACAATCCGCCCGGCATTACTTCGGTCCCGGCATTCAGATGGCCACGATGACGGTTCACCACCAACCCCGCACCACGAATTTCATGCCCATCGCCGTGACCTTCTGCTGGACAGAACACCGCGAATCAGGCGACCTCGAACGCCGACACACCGAGTTGGTGACCTCGCCCACGCGCGCGTACAACATCAATGTGGACGGCTTCCGCGATCCGACCATGAACTGGGTGCGGATGAATCTCGAGGGCTACGGACCGAATGGGGACAAGGCTGGGTACTCCGACGGACAGGACGTGGGGTCCAGCGCTCATCCGCCCTGGGTCCGCTATCGCTGGGGGAAGAACCTGGCTCTGGGCCGGCCCTACAAGCTCGTCGGGGCGCAGGACGCGCGCAACCCCGATGGCGGCGGTGACCTCACCGATGGGATCATCGCCCCGCCCGACACTTACGTCTCGGCCAAATACATGCCCACCTATGTCATGTTCGCCCGGGATGTCTCGCCCGTCATCACGCTCGACTTGGGCAGTGAACAAAGCGTCTCCGCGGTTCGGGTTCACGCCGGACAGGAGGGCGGCTTTCACCTTTCATATCCGGATACCATCCACGTGGAGACCTCTTTCGACGGCAACTCCTTCGCCTTGGCGGGTTCGGTGGGTTTCAACCAGGTCTTCGACCCGCCGGCCGATTACGTCCCGTGGGAATTGGACCAGGCGGCCATTTTCGAGAATCTGCCTGCGGGGGGCCGTTTGGCCTACGCGTATCGGGTTCTTTTCGACCACCCCGTCACCGCTCGCTATGTTCGCATCACCTGCGGCGGCCGCAAGGGTTGGGGGATGCTTCTCTCGGAAGTGCAGGTCTTTGATCGAGTAGCAGTGGACAGCACTGTCCCGCCGCTCGTGGTCCTGCCGCCTGCCAGAGATGTAGCCCGCCATTGATGAATATGCATACCTTCGAGATTCCTTCCCGGCAGGTGCAGGCCTTGCGGGAGTTCGTGGACCGGTATCACGTTAACGCGCTGCAGACTCCGCATCCGGAGAGCGCCGTCAAAGACCCGGAGAGCCAGCGTGACACCTTGCGCGCCTGGCTTGCCGCCTTCGACCGGGCGGCGAAGGAACTCGCCCGGCCCAACGTCCTTTTTTACACCCACCTCAAGGACGAACCGAATACGCTGGAAGATTACCGTTACGTCCAGAAGTGGGGTCGGGCGGTTCGTGAGGCCAGGTCAGTCGTCAAAGTGCTCGTGGTCGAGCAAACCTGGACCGAGCCGGACTACGGCGGCGCCGACAACGCCTGGGGTGATCTCTATGGCGCTGTGGACATCTGGTGTCCCCTATTCTCGCTGCATCGCCAGGAGAGCGCCGCCAAGCGGCAGGCTTTGGGCGAGATTATCTGGACTTACACCGCGCTTTGTCAGGGGCCGCCCACGCCGTGGTGGCACATTGATTTTCCGCTGCTGAACTACCGCGTGCCGGCCTGGATGGCGTGGCGCGATGGCATGAAGGGTCTGCTCTATTGGGGTGGGATGTCCTACTGGCGCCAGAGTGTGAATCCCTGGACGCAAGCGCCCTATTACGCGGGGAATGGCCAGCCGCAGCAGGGCGACAAAGGCATCGTCTTTAACGGTGAAGGGTCGCTGGTTTATCCGGCGCGTGCCGTGGGATACGATGGCGTCGTCCCGACGATCCGCCTCAAAGCCCTGCGCGACGCCATCCAGGACTACGAGTATCTGGCCATCCTCCAGCGGTCGGGCAAAGCCGCCGAAGCGCAGGAATTGGTCCGTTCCTTGACCCAGACGTTTTTCCAATGGGAGAAGGACCCCGTGATGTACGAACAAGCGCGAGCCAAGCTGGCGGCGATGATCGTTGCCGCTCAAGGGCCACGAGGAAGATGAACGTGCCGGACCACAGATAACCGTGTCGTTTCATATCATCCATTTAACCAGCCATTCAGGTTCTCCCGCACGAAGTCGTCATCCGTGAGCTGCGAATAAGCTGCGGACACGCGGGTGATTTCGGCGGCCTGGTCGGGGGAGAGCCGTTCGTGCGGATCAAGACAGATCCGGTTCGCCAAAAGACCCTGGCGGCGCAGAACTTCGTGGATGCCAGCGATGCAGCCTGCAAAACCATGGGCAGCGTCGAAGAGCGCGGCATTGGCGTCGGTAAGCTGCTCGGCGCAGGTCAGCAGTTCAGAAGGAACGGTCCGGGCACGCCGGAGATGTTTGCACCGCTCCAGCAATTCGACCGCAGGCTTGGTCCAACAAGCCCACTGCCCCAGCAAACCGCCCGTGATGCGAAGTCGTTGCTCGCCGCGCACCCCCGGGACGATGAACTCAGTGACCAGGTCGAGCAGAATGTGATCGTCGTTGCCGGTGTAGAGGGCGATTTCGCCGGCGCGTCCTGCTTCGGCGACGGCGCGCACGGCGTCGAGCGTCTGGTAGCGATTGAACGGGGCGATCTTGATGGCCACGGCATTCGGGATTTCGACGAAGCGCCGCCAGAATCCGAGGGGCAGCAAGCGACCTCCGGCGGCAGGCTGGAGATAAAAGCCCATCAGCGGAATCGCGCGCGCCACCGTCCGGCAATGGGCGATCAGTTCACGCTCCGTGGCCTCGCGCAACGCGCCCAGCGAAAGAAGACCGACGTGATAGCCGAGCTCGCGAGCAAGTTCGGCCTCGCGCACAGCCTGCGGAGTGCGGCCGCAAACTCCGGCGATGAGGACAGGTTGTCCGGCTCCGGCTGTCTGTTCCCTGGCGGTCCTGGCCGCCAGTTCGAGCACGGGACGCAGCAAACCGTGTTTCTGCTCGCGGATGGCGAACTGCGTCGTGTGGACTCCGACGGCCAGTCCACCGGCCCCGGCGGCCAGGTAATAGCGTGTCAGCGCGCGCTGGCGACGCTCGTCCAGCTCTCGATGCCGCGTCAGTGCTAGTGGGTGCGCCGGAATGACCAACCCATCGCGCAGGCGATCTAACACCCAGCTTGGCGGCTGTGGGAAACTATTCACTGCTTGGTATTACACATCAGGTCTAACGTTTCTCGAACCGCGTCAGTAATTCCCATTCCGCGCCTCAAAGTGCGTCGGCTTGTTCAGCGAAACCCCGCCCTGCCTGACCCAGTGCGCCGTCCAACGCAGCACCTCGACCAGTGGAGTGGGCGGCGGACCTAACAACTTGCAGGCGCAGGCTGAGTTGCTGAGCAGGGCGGTGCTTGACTCGGTGCCGTTGAATCGTACCGATTTGCCCATCAGCTCGCCGAGTTGCCCGGCCACGGCGCGGATGGAGAGAACTTCCGGTCCACTGAGGTTCAGCCGGAGCGGTGGGGTTGCCACCAGCCCCAGCGACCGCAAGATGCCGTCGTTGGCATCGCCTTGCCAGATGCAATTGAAATAGCCGTTCGCCAAGTCCACCGCCTCTCCGGCCAAGACTTTTCGCGCCAAGTCATGGAGCACGCCGTAGCGAAGTTCGACGGCGTAGTTAAGGCGCACCAGAACCATCGGCGTGCCGTGGCGCAGCGACTGGAACTCGAAGAGACGCTCGCGGGCGACGGCGGCGTTGGCGTATTCGCCCAGGGGCGTCAATGGATGCGTCTCCACGGCGCCGCCATCGGCCACGCTCACCAGCGGATACACGTTGCCGGTCGAAAGCGCGACCATGCGCGTCTGAGCGAAACGCTCCGCCACGTTCATGGGAATGATCGTGTTCGTGGCCCAGGTCAGCGACGGGTTTTGGCTGGTGCCGAACTTCACGCCGACGAGAAAAAGCAGGTCGCCGGCGTCAGGCAAACGGGCGATCTCGTCACGCTTGAACAGGTCACAAGCAATCGTCTCGACGCCGCGGCTTTCCAGCCACTGCCGGGAGGCGGAGTTGTTGAAGCGGCTGACGGCGATGACTTGGAGTTTGTGTCCTGCCGCGGCGGCGGCGCGGCACGCCAGCGCGGCGAGCGTCGGCCCCATCTTGCCACCGGCGCCAAGAACCAGCAGTGGGCTGCGCACTTGCCGGATGAAACTCACCAACTCCGGTCGCGGTCGCGTCAGGAGGTCATCGAGCTGCGCCTCGTTTTCGATGAGCTGCGGCGGGACTGGCGGCGATGGCGTTGTTGTCATGCAAAGATTCAGAGGAGTTGGCGGTGAAAACTGTTCGTTGGAGTCTTCATCCCACCTCCGGCCCGGCCAGGGCGAACTGTTGCAGCGGGTTGCTCGGCGCCGAATTCCGGCCAAGGTGCATGCGCGTCAACATCCGTTGCCGGGCGAATCCATGCTCACACGCCCAGACCACGGCGGCAGTGTTCGCATCAGGGATGTCCCAGAAGACTTTCTCGCCCGCGCTGCCGGCCAATAGTGCTTCGACCAGTTGAAGACCGGCTTGGGCGGATGTCGCCACGATGGGACCTAAGTAGGCCCCTTGCGCGCCAGGCCGGATGAAACCGTAACCCGCGACGAGGCCGAGCGCGGTTTCCAGGATAAAGGCGCGGCAGCTCTGGCTGGCCAACATCTCGAGCAGTGTTTGGCGCGAGACACCGAACGCCGCAGCGTCGAGCAGGCCGACAAATTGGGCATCGGAAGTTCGCCAAAGACGGAGACTCGCGTTGAGCGGTTCCTTTAGCGTCAGATCTGTATGTTCCCAGCGCGTTAGCGTCCATTCGTCCTTGAAGCCCATCCCTTCATAAACCTGTTTGCCGGCCGGGGTGGCGTCGAGCTTGATGCAACGCACGCCGTGTTCCTGCAACCACTCGATGCCATGGTTGAGCAAGGCACGCCCGATGCCGCGGCAGCGATGATCCGGATGCACCAGAACCATGCCGACCCAGGCAAGTTGCGAGCTATAGCGCAAAGTTGTCACGGTTCCCACAGGCACGCCGTCCATTTCCGCGAGGAAACAACCTTCAGGCTCCATCGCCAGGAAGCGTCTCCAGTCGTCGAGTGTCTGGTTCCAGCCCACAATGGCGCGCAAGGAATCCGCAAAGGACAAGTCTTCGGGACGCAGAATGCGCAGATGCAGTGGCTGGCTCATGGTTTCAAGAATCCCTGATGGCGCAACCAGGCGGCGCAAGACTCTGTCCATGTGGAACAAGGATGCTCGCTGGGGCGGACGCCAAAATCGTGAGCGGCCGTCGCATAGACGTGCAGCTCCGCTGGAATGCCGGCTCGCCTTAATGCCAAGTACATTAGCACGCTGTGCTCCGGAGGGCTGATGATATCTGCTCCTCCGTGCGCGAGGAAAACCGGGGGTGTTCCGGCCGGGATTTGCAGTCCCGGCGCCAGCTCATCTTTGTCTTTGACCTTCAGGTAGCCCGGATAGACCAGGATGGCGAAGTCGGGCCGGCAACTGATATTGTCAATATCATCCATTGGAGCATAGGTTCGTTTCTCAAAACTGGTCGCCGTGGCAATAGCCAGATGGCCTCCGGCCGAGAAGCCCACGATGCCGATTCGTTGCGGGTTGACGCCCCACTCCTTTGCCTTGCTCCGGACCAGGCTGACAGCCCGTTGGGCGTCCTGGAGCGGGCGCCGGGCTGGCTCGCCTTTGGGTTCATCGGGATGACGCGGCACCCGGTATTTCAGGATGATACCGGTCACGCCGATGGAGTTTAACCAACCAGCGACTTCCTCGCCTTCGAGTTGCCAGTACAAGTCCCAGTAGCCGCCTCCCGGACAAATGAGTATGGCGGTCTCCGTATCCTTTTCTTTTGGGGGACGGTAGATCGTGAGGGTCGGTTTCGTGACGTCGGTGATCAGCCGGGTTTGCTCCGTGACCTCAACCTGCTTGCGGTCGAGCTTCGGGGACATGCGGGTTCTTTCCGCTCCAATATTGCCACTTTCCCCAGGGGCTTTGTCCGGCCAAACCTCGATGACCAGAGGAGGATCAGCACCCAGCGCCGGCCAAACGGCGCAGATTAAAGTGACCAGGGGAACGATCATCCAACCCACTGCAAGGAAGTCGTGTCGTTTCATAAACTGTTTGTCTCGGCGCTATTGCACTTCGATGATGAATTTCTGGGTGGCCACGCCCATTCGCTCGATGCTCGTGGAGAAGACCTTTTCATTCCCCCAAACCAGCACCTTCTCATCCAGGCTCCGCCGTTCCTGTTCGATAACGGTATTGACTACTACTTCCTCCTTGCCAGCAACGTCAGGTGTGCCTGAAAGAAAGCCTTTAGCCTCATCAATCTTCAGCCACGCCGGCCCCCGATCAAGGGCAAACCTCGGTTTCTCGATATCAAAGTAGCCACTGACCTGGTCATTGTCCTTCATGCGGGAGCTGAGGTCGCCGAGCGAGCGATTGGCACAGACCGTGTACCGGTAAGGCGTGCCGACCTGAGCGGCCACCACGGGCTTGCTGTAGATGACTCGAGGACCCGTCGCGTAGTCCGATGGGCCGCTGCGCTTTCCCTGGTCGTCCACCGCCACAACGCGGTAGTAAGTCTTGTTGGCTGCAGGAGGGTCAACCTCGTGGCCCATCACCGCCAGTTCGGTAGCCGAGGTCTCAGCGATGAAGTTTGCCGGGAACCAAGGGTTCCACGCGGCCATCTCTGTCTTCGTAATTCCCACGGTCCCCTGGTAAGGATTGTCGGCGATGGTGAATCCCTTCTCATCACTCCCGTAAACCCGGTACTTGACCGGCCTGCGACCAATGGGATTGGCTGTCCAGCGGAGCATGCCCGTGCCCCTGGCGGTGTCGTAGTCAAGAGTAACCTTCAGGGGATAGGCCACGCCGCGGGGGATGAAACTCCAGGTCTGGCTCCAGGGCCCCCACACACCCTTGTCATCCATCGCCCGCACGCGCCAGTAGTACCGTCGGTCAGGCGTCAGCAGGCCCGGTTGGGACAAGGTGTATTGGGCCTTGACGATGGTTTTGTCCTCGCTTCCATCCTTGCCTTTCTCCTTGGTCGCATCGGCAGTTCGGGAGATGAGCTTATAAAAGCTCATTGATAGCGGCCACCGCATGTCGGGGCGGCTGGACAGCTCGAAATGGTAGTCGCCAATCGCATCGCCATCCGGATCAGTCGCGGGGACCCACTGGAACACGATGTCGGTGCCGTTGGCCTCGCCACCGTCAGGCGGATGCCTCGGGGCCGACGGGGCCGAAGGCGGCTGCGACGTCGAACGCTCAACCCACTCGTGCGTAATGCGCGCCTTGCGGTTGCCGCTGGATTGATCGGTATAAATGAAACCGTTTTCACCCACCCCCATTTCCGGCAGCGCCATCGGGGCCATTTGCAGATCGTTGATAATGGCCAGACGACGCAGCCGCGCGGAGGCGCTCAGTTCGCACTTGAGCCGGTACTCGTAGCGGGCCGGCCCGACGGTCGAAAAGAATCGGTCAGTATTGGTGGACACCGCTTGCCAGCTCTTGCCGTCTAAGGAAATGGAGAACCTGGCGGCCGCGCCTTCCGCTCCGAGGCGGCCCCCGACAAAGACGTAAGGGCTACGCATGGTCCAGATCACCGAACCCGCCCTGCCCTCCTCAGCGGCAAGGCCATCGATGCCGGATGCGATGTGCTCCACGCTGGAAGCTCCTTTGCGCCAGGTCTCCTTCGAGAAGTCAGGACGATACTCCCATAGGCCGTTATAGATGGCCGACGGATAGGCGGGCATCGTCCCCAAGGCTCCGTGATGCTTGACCGGATTGAGTTGTCCCCAACGCCAAACGAGCGATTCACCCGGGCGCAGCACCAGGTTCATACTGGTGTCCACTTTCCCGCCGCGTTCCCCGGTGACAGGTCCTTCGTAGAAATACATGGCGCACATCCCCTGCCCGTCCCACCACGTGTCCGGCATCAGGATTCCCTTCGAATGATCGCGTTTGATCAAGTCGTGGTCGCGCACCAGGTCCTGTTCGCCGGCAACGGTCTCGTTGTCCCGCAACAGATAGACGGAGTGCATGTCGCCATCATAGAAATGCCAGCCACCGTTGTAAAAGGCCTGGGAAATGCAGTGCCCGAGCGCCCGGGCCGGCGCCACTTTCAGTCCGGCCTGGCGCCACAATGTGGCCAGGCTGATGGAATCGTTGCCGCAGGTGTTATAACCGTAGATGTTGAAGAGCTTAACCGGATCCAAGAGTTCGTTGTTATCTCCGCCAGAATGGTGGCGGTACTGGATCTCTTGAAACCACAGCGCAAACGCTTTCTCCGCGTCCGTCATGCCTGGTGTGGTGGCTGACTCAAGGATCTCTTCGACCGTGCGGAAGTTGTGGCGCCCATTCGAGAGCCACGGGTTAATGACATCAGTTTCCCCAACATTTTCCATCCGGACCGACCGATTGGATTCCCAGCTCTGGAGGTAGGCTCCCTCCCGGGCAATACCGCACCCCATGGGAGAGCGGCAGTTCCGGCCATCCATCGTGCCACCTTGAACGACCTGGTATCGGTGTGGGCTGATGGCGATCTCCTCGACGTGAGACTTCGCCTTGTCCGTAGGATGAGAATTGGTCGCCCAGGGCGACAAAGCCTCCCCCGCGCCGGCCACCAGCACGAGGGTCATCGGGATGAGAACAAAGGCGATGTGCATCGTTAAGGCTCTGGTATCCACGCAAACATGTCACGTCCGGGCGGGTTTTCTACTCACACAGTAAACAACGGAATCCTCTTTGACGTGGAAGCCGATTTCGGGTTTGGGCGGCGGGGGCGGCGGCTCAAGCAGCGGACGTAGTTTCTGGTAGATGTCGCGGAGCGCGCCATCGTGCAAGAGAAGGGTTTTATCGATTTCAGCGAGGCGCTTGAGGATGGCGGCGTTGGCGGCGAGGTCCTCGCGCATTTTAACGAAAGCACGGATGACATAAACGCTCATGGCTACCGCGCGGGGGCTGTTGAGGATGTTGGCGGCCATGAGAGCGCCGTGTTCGGTAAAAGCGAACGGTGGGAATCGCGGGTCCCGGTGTTTCTGGGAACCGGTCGCATTTTGCGACCGGTTCGCCACAGCTACCTCGAAACCGGTCGTGTCTTGTGACCTTAAAGCCGCCCATTCGTCTTGCGTAAGCCGGAAAGCGAAATCCTCCGGGAAGCGGTCCACGTTACGCCGGTATTGTTCGTTGAGGCGCTTGGTTGGCACCCCGTAAACAGCCGCCAGATCGTTATCCAGGATTACCCGCTGGTCGCGGATGAAACGGATGAGGTGTGTAATGTCACCGGCGGAAACCATTTCAACTTTGCTGTTCATGGTGGAAAGGGCGGCGGGCGGCTTTTGAAGCCCGCTCCATTTCATGGCAGAAGCCTATGCTTGGCAGTGCTCCCAGTGCAAGCGTGGTTTCCAACAGGGGCGCCCGAGTCCACACCCCAATCCTCTTTCATATTGACCTGGTCCTCGACCAGGGCCAATCGTTAGCGGGAAAACACTTAAGACCCAATGCGAGTTCTATCTTCTACCTGGCTCCGAATGCTGCCTCTGACGTTGATCGCTATCGCCCTTCGGCCTGCGAGCGCTGAGCCTTTGGCTGCGCGCCAGCGCATTGCCTTCCCCGATGCGCGCCTGGAGGTGTACGGTCTGCCTTGGTTTAGCGAAGACAAACCCGCCTTGCGTCGCCTGCCGTTGCGACTGAAAGACCGGTTCCGTCCCGCGGTGTGGGACTTGGCCCAGGATCCCAGCGGAGGCAGGATCCGCTTCCGAACGGATTCCACCACGATTGGTCTGGTGGCGGAGAATCCCCACTTCTCCAACATGCACCACATGGCCAGCGTGGGGGAGAACGGCTTTGACCTGTACGTCGGCCGCGAGTATTTGGGCAGTGCGTGGCCCGACGGCTCCGGCAAAATGGCCAAGGAATGGCGGGTTGGCCGTGAGTGCCGAATGCGAGACATCACCCTGTATCTGCCGCTCTACAAGGCCGTCACGATTCAAGAGTTGAGCCTGGACGCCGATGCGCATTTGGAGCCCGCCGCACCCTACGCCATTGCGAAACCGATCGTGTACTACGGCTCGAGCATCACCCAGGGCGGATGCGCTTCCAACCCTGGCGGCTCCTGCCAGGCGATCCTGGAGCGGAAGCTCAACTCAGATTTTATCAACCTAGGATTCAGCGGGAACGGGCTGGGCGAACCAGCGTTGGCCGAGGCGATTCGCGAATTGGACCCGTCGTGCATCGTGCTCGATTTTTGGGGCAATCCATCAGCCGACCAATACGCCACCGCACTCCCGGTCTTTGTGGACATCCTGCGCAGGAAATGGTCCCGGATGCCCATCCTGGTGACGAGCCCGTTCTATTTCCCGGCGGAGCAAAGCAGCGGTGATGTGGCTCGCGAGCAGTCGGCCAAACGCCTCACGTCGCGAGAATTCGTTGGGAAGCGGCGCAAAGGCGGGGATCGCTGGATTTGGTACGTGGATGGGCTAAAGATGCTCAATCGGGAGCAGACCGCGGGTTTGGTGGATGGAGTGCACTGCAACTCCCTAGCCCCAGTTTACGAGTTATTTCAAGCATGGTTCGGAGTTAGCTGATAATCAG
>OBLW0100004048.1_pt1 | contig 11251 bp, 8 predicted proteins | sample 1520161 | NCBI WGS metagenome assembly OBLW01 (sample SAMEA3539309, study PRJEB22396) | soil metagenome | biome: tundra; feature: field; material: soil | place: USA | collected 2010-05 | depth 0.15 m
GCACGGACAGGCCGGGTATTGAGCTGTGAAAGAAAAACTCCAGGGTGTCGATCCGATAACGAACGGCGAAGACCACACGAGCGGGGGCGCTAACACGAAGTCCTCGTACGACCCTGCGCAGTCGAAGACCCCGCGCACGTCCGGAAACATCATGCACGAGAACCGGGATACCTGGTCCGCATCTGCGGCGCAGTCCGGCGGCAGACCGGTGGGAGAAGGCCAAGGCCAGAAGACCCACAGGCACGCAGACCAGGAGTCGGACTCGGGTGTAGTACCTATGAAGGGTTCGAACAAGGGAGGGCAACCAACCGCGGAGAGCCCGGAGGGAAGGCCTGAGACCAAGGAGAACGTCCGAGAGCCACACATGCGACCGACACAGGGCAGCCAACGCATGTCCCAGGGGCTGGAGGGCGTGCGTCGAGCGGCGCAAGAAAGGAAGCAAGAGAAGTTCACTGCACTGCTGCATCATCTGACCATCGACCTGTTGCGCGAATGCTTCTATAACATCAAACGAAGCGCGGCGGCAGGCGTGGATGAGGTGACCTGGAAAATGTATGAGCAAGGAGTGGAGGACCGGCTACGGGATCTTCACGACCGAGTTCATCGGGGGGCGTATCGCGCGCAACCCTCCAGGCGAGTGTTTATCTTGAAAGGCGATGGGCGGCAGCGCCCGTTGGGCGTGGCGGTACGGGAGGACAAAATCGTCCAGCAAGCCGTGACACGCATTCTGAATCAGATCTATGAGGCAGACTTTCAGGGAGTCTCCTATGGGTTCCGGCCGGGGCGCAGCCAGCATCCAGCGTTGGATGCGCTGACGGTGGGAATCGAGAGGAAGAAGGTGAACTGGATATTGGACTTGGACATTCGGGGATTTTTCGATAGCATCGATCACGAACAACTGGTCCAGTATGTGGAACAGCGTATCGCCGACCCTCGCATCCTGCGCCTGATCCGAAAATGGCTGAAGGCGGGAGTGATGGAGGACGGGCAATGGAAGGCGACGGAGGTGGGCACGCCACAGGGATCGTCGATCTCGCCGCTGCTAGCCAACGTCTACTTGCATTACGCGCTGGATCTCTGGGTGGTGGCCTGGCGGAGGCGGGCACGCGGGGACGTGATCATGGTGCGGTATGCCGATGACGCGGTCCTGGGGTTCGAAAACCGGGATGAAGCGGAAAGCTTGCGCAGGGAACTGCAAGAGCAACTGCGGAAGGTCGGACTGGAACTGCACCCGGAGAAGACCCGACTGATGGAGTTCGGGCGATTCGCCGAACGCAACCGGAAGCGGAGAGGGGAAGGCAAGCCTGAGACGTTCGATTTACTGGGATTCACCCACATGTGTGGGAGGACCCGGACAACCGGGCGCTTCACCGTGAAGCGGAAGACGATAGGCAAGCGGATGCGCGCGAAACTGCAGGAAATCCGGCAGAAGTTGCGGCAACGCATGCACGATGCGGTTCCGGAGACGGGGAAGTGGCTGCGGTCGGTCGTGCAGGGCTACTTCAACTATCACGCGGTTCCCGGCAACGGGAAACGGCTTCTAGCGTTCCGCGATGCGGTTACCCGGTATTGGCGGCAGACGTTACGCCGTCGGAGCCAGCGTAGCCGTATCGATTGGGAGCGCATGGACCGTCTGGTGCGCCCGGTGGATTCCCAGCGTTCGCATCTCGCATCCGTATCCGAGTGTTCGCTTTGACGCCATTCATCCAAGGTAGGAGCCGTATGCGGGAAATCCGCTCGTACGGATCTGTGCGGGGTTGTGTCAAGAATGCGCGAAAGCGCAATGCTGTGCCAGAGATGAAGGAGGACCCTTCGGAGCCGGCTTGCAGGAGCAGGCTTCAAACAGCCGTAAGCTGCTATCGCCCCATGGCGGCGGTGGTGAACGTTACGGAAAAGGCGTGAGGAAATCATGTCATGTGTGGGTTAGAGAGACGAATGCAAGTGAACCGCTGATGAGGCCTCGAAACAGATCTATTGAGGGCATCAAAACCGGAGCGCCCCCGCTCTCCGGGAAGAGCATGGCGGGAGCCTGGTTACTGGCCATGTGGTGTCCGGGGTACAGGTGGCGTGACTCTAGCTTGGGCTCTGGTATGGAACTTGAGAACCTGTTCGGCGGTGGTAAGGGAAAAGGCGCAAGCGGCAGCCCCGCGAGGCCGAAAGTACCGATGCGCCGGGCAGGGGCGGACTGTCCCGTAGTAGCGAGGAAGCGGGGTAATGCCCGTGGAGCGAAGGGGGCAGGCCATTCGCGTCATGGTCAACTTGGCCAACTGGTAACAGGAGGAGCCGACTGGTTATGGCGGAGGGCGGCAGCTCTCAATGGATGGCACGAGCCGTGTAAATCGAGAGGTTTACGCACGGTTCTGTGAGCGGCTCGGGGTGCAATTCCCCGGGCCGACTCGGCGGTAGCGGGCGACCGTTATCCCTACCGCGACCATTGTTGTATGAGGTATTTAGACGTAGCCTTTCCAGGTCGCCATGTGGATCGGCACGGGAGTTGACAAGAGGCCGAAGCATGCGAAAATGAATGAGTAACAACACTGATTCGCAGGAACGATTTGGTCTGTGAAGCCTTGGGAATTTCATGAAGGCCTGGGCCACGGCGGCGCTTGTCTGATTACCGGCGGCCGGCCACTGTTCGTCACGGTAGTTAACATGGACTGCAGCGCGGACAACCGGCTGGTCATCGCCGGTGGCTCTCTAATGAATGCCGCAGCCGCCGGATTGTGTTTTCTCGTCGGCCGAAACACGCGCCGTACGTCTCCTCATCTGAAATACTTCGCCTGGCTTTCGATGACAGTGAACCTGCTGGATGCCGCTGGTTACCTGGCATTCTCAGGGATCGGAGGATTCGGAGATTGGGCCATATTCATCCAAGGATTTAGTCCGCAATGGGCCTGGAGAATGGGGCTCTCGATTGCTGGAGTTGGAGCCTACGTACTCTGTGCCCGATGGAGTCTTCTCGAATTACGCCCGCTGGTGGGAGGCAGCGCGCAGCGTCATATCGTCACCCGGCGCCTGTGCATACCGCCCTATCTTGCCGGCGGGACAGTCGAGTGTCTGGCGGGTGCGTTCAATCCACAAAGATGGTTTCTGGTCGTGATGTCCGCTGCCGCCCCCACATTCGGCGGGAAGTCCGCCCTTATCTGGGGGCCGGAATGGCTCAGAGGAAGCAGCTTTCCCAACGGGTCCGGACGCGACGCCTGTTCCCATTCAGAGAAACTGGGCGTGGATCGTTGCGGGCATCGTCATCGGCGTTTGCTTTATTTTCGTGCTCGGCCCGGGCGTACACTTCGGGGGAGCAGGCGCGCACTAAAATTTTGGATTGCGCTTGCATGGGGTTCTTCATGGCTCGGGAAAACCGGCGTTACGAACCGTGTTGTAATCCGCCAATTTTACGAACAATAGCATCCGTTTCGAGGTCTTGATCCTATTTTCACTCCTGGTTGCTGGTCAGCCAAGCTCTCCAGTGCTAGCAGCCACTTAAACGCCATACTGATCTGTTCGGAAGCCCTGCCTACGAGTCGGGTGATCACGTCGATCCGGCGCTGTCTGACGGTCCCCCTTGAGTGCGCCACCTTGTCACAGCCCTTCTAATGGCACTTGGCGGTTAGCTCTTCGATCGTATGTGCCAGTTTTTCACGCAGCGCGAAGAGATCTTCGGCATTCCGCGAAAAGGCGCGCACATCCACCACCATACTGCGCGCTACGTCATCGGCGAACTGCTTGTCGCCTAATGACTTGAGCAGCCACAGATATTCATAGTCTTCGATGCCTTCCCGCAGCAGTTCGAACCGGATGGAGGAGGCCGGTCCATTCACATTTCGCTGGCCGGTATATTGTTGGACCCGGCTGCCGGGATACAACAGGGAACCCTCGCCGTTGAGCACGTAGCCGTCGCTGCACAGAAAGCCGCTGAGGTAGGTAACCGGACTCAACCATGGATCGGGTGTCTGGGACCAGAACTTCATATCCCAATAGAGGATGCCCTGCATCTGGTAGCGCCAGGTGATCCAAGGGACCATTAGCGGATCCATGGCGGGCGCATCGATGAAGTAGTTGGGTTGCGGATATGCCTGGTCGCAGGAAATGTACCAAGTGAGTTCGCCGCCCTTGGCCTGTTCTTCGCGGATTGCCCGCCGCGCTTCGGGTCCGTTCAAATCGTTGCCGTGGATGGAAAAATTGTTCACGTAGCCACGCAGGGTTCCCCAAGCCGGATTTGGCGACACTGGCGTTTTGGTGGCCAGAAAAGGAACGCCGAGCGCGGACTGATGCACGAGAGTTGCCCACTTACGCGTATCCTCAAATTGGCTGGCGGAGTTGGGCTCGTCGATCGGGCTGTTAAGAACGAGTCGATTGAGCCAGCCGTTCTTTCGGTAGTAGTCGAATACCTGTCTCAAATAGGACTGGATGCGCCGGTTGGCTTCAGGAGAGAACGCCGGGGCGCCAGCCATCACTTCAGAAGGCGCGGTTTCCAGGATGACCCGTTTGGTGTGCCACTGATTCATATAAAGGTCGTAGGCCTCGCGGTCGAAGCCGAGAAGAACGTTATCTCCGGAGACCTTGATCTGCGGTTGGAGGGGTTCATTGAACCATGGCTCCATGCGATTAGCGTAGAGAAAAGCGTGATACGTCCGCAGCGGTGCTTTGGCTTCAGGCGAAGAAGGTGCGACGTGATGAGCGGCGGCCAGCCCGTCACTGGAAACCCCCATGTAGGTGATGAGATGCGTCTCATGGGGCAGGCCGAAGCCGTAGATCTTCAGACGAAGGTGGAGTTCGTCAACCGGCTTACCATTCTGCTTCACTCGGATAACGCCGGAATAACTCCCTGCCGGGACGTCGGGCGGGGTCACGACATCGACCCAGATGGCGCGGTTTCGGATGGCTTGGCGAAACTCAACGGTCATGCCGAAGGGTTCCGTCAGCGGAGCCAACGCATCGGGCCAAAATCCCGTCTCTCCTACAGGCCCCGACTTGCTGTAGCAAAGGATCGAATGCTCGAAATAGAGTTTCACGTCCTCGCGAGGGATCCGTCCGGTGTCTGAACGCAGGTCGCCGGACTCCACGAAGAAGCCGGACGCCGGCGCAGCATCCCGGTTGGACGGCGGCACGGAAATCACCACCTGAAACGGAATGTGTTCGTTCTTGGCGGCAGCCACGGAAACGGTTTTGGACCCCTTGTCCCAGACGAGATTGCCGGGGGCGGGCTCGTTGGGCCGAACCTTGTAAACGTTCGGAACCGCCCAGACCTCGACGGGGGGTGCTTGCGCCAACGCGGCGGCGGCGCTGCAGAGGAAAACCAGTGCGCGGTTCATTTTTCGATGATTTGGATTGGATCCTGGCAAGAGTCGATTGTAAGTCCAAACTCCGTAGAATGCCGGCGGTTCTCCTGGCGGCAGCAGGCGAGCGGGAGGAACTCGATTCCCAGACTCTTGGCCGACGCTTGAGCCCATAGTGGTCCGCCAGGAGGAATCTGACGTCGGGTTTAGCACAAGTTGCTCAGGTCTCACCTGCGAGCGATTGTACGAACAGGACGGCGATCCCATGGAGGTCTGCTACATCAGGCCAGTGCTGCCTTTGCGTATCCAAAGGACCGCTTCACATCAGCCGGGCGGTCCGTGGTTCTGTAATCGCAGTCGATGTAGCAGCGGATCGGGTATTTGCTGTTCTTAACCAGCCGGAGAATCTCTTTGAGGGGAGTGTCACCTTCGCCCCACGGCACACTCAGCCCGTCCTTACGCCGGTCTTTGAGATAGATCACGGCGATGTGATCGAGACGATCCTTGACGAACGCAAGCGAGTCATAGCCGCCGCCGGTGCCGTCGCCGATATCGAAACTGATGCGATAGCTTCTGGAAAGTGACAGCGCTTTGTCATACTGGGCTGGCGTGGAGATGACCTCCGGATTGGTAATGTTCAGATCGGGTTCGCCCTGGATACCCACGATGAAGTCCCGCTTTTCAGCCAAGGGCGCTACCCGCCTCGCCTCCGGGAATGTGACGCCGAGGGTGACGATCCTGGCACCAAGAACTTCGGCGATTTCGAAGGTCCGGCTGAGTTCCTCTTCACTGGCGCCCGGGAATCCGCTAAGACCATGGATAGCGATACCGGCGCCGTCGAACTTGTTTCGGATCGATCGAAAATGGCCGAGCGGCACGGTCTTACGCCATTTGGCGAGTTCTTCGCGGGCCTGGGCGCTGGCGGCAGCGGCCTGCGCCGTACCTTGCTCTCCTGCGTCGGCCCGTATCCGTTCCCACAAATGAGCGGGCTCGACAAGTGGCGCGTAAAGATCGCACTCGCCCAGACCGCATTCGACCATGGACTTGATCACAAGGTCGAGGGTGCCATCATGCGGCAAGCCGATGTCGCTGAATATGTAACTTTGAAGACCAAACTGCACGCCATTGACGATAGAATCGATTTTCTTGGCCAGCATTGCGGAAACAGGCAAAAAAGCCATCCTCCCGAAGTCCCGTCTGGTAAACATCGAGGGCGCCTCCTCATCTTTGCGGAAGATGCACGACCTACGAAGCTAGCACAGCCCCCACTCTAGGTGGGACACAAGCTTTTATAACGCAGGATGAGCCCGAAGGGTGATCGGTCACAATCCCACCCGGGTACTCGGCGAAGAATCCCCAGTTTCGGAAGATGAACGGATCCGGCGGGGTTCTCGTCTTCACCGGGCCTTGCCATTGTTCCCAATCCAGTGTGCCATCCAGTTTGGCAGTCCGGGTGCCGCCGTTGCCAACACGAGGGGGCCCATCAGGAGAATGATGCTATCCTGCCGTCATGAAATCTCAGAATTCGAAGTGGACCGTACTATCACTAGTAACGGCTGTACTGACGGTCTCGATAGCGCTCGCCTCTGGTCCATTGTTCGAGACGCAACCCGGTGATCTCGCGAGCTTTTCCGCCGTGGCGCCTATTGACGCGCACGTGCATCTGTACAAGGATGACCCAGCCTTCGACTCCCTCATGCGGCGCCTGAACCTGCGCATTCTGGACATTTGCGTGATTGACGATCGCGACCCGTACGCCAAGGGATTGGAGCCGCAGCGCAGGGACGTTCTCAAGGTGGTTCATAGGACTGGAGGCCGTGCCGTTCTGTGCACGACTTTCAGCCCCTACAAATTCGAAGTGCCGGGATTCGCCGAGAGCACGATCCACCAACTGGATGCCGACTTCGCAGCGGGAGCCATCGCGGTGAAGATTTATAAGGTCATGGGCATGGAGATGAAGTCGAAAGCGGGGAAATATGTGATGCCCGATGACCCTGCCTTCGAACCCATCTATAAGTACATTGCCGCCCATAACCGGACAGTAGTGGCGCACATCGCGGAGCCCGATTCCTGCTGGCAGCCACCCAACCCCGCCAGCCCGGATTATGATTACTACAAGCAGAACCCGCAGGAGTACGCTTACGCCCATCCCGAGTGGCCTTCCAAGGCAGCCATTCTCGCCGCCAGAGACCATCTGGTGGCAGAGAACCCCAAGCTGCGCGTGGTTGGCGCGCACTTGGGCAGCATGGAAGCAGACGTGAATCAGATTGCGCAGCGCTTCGATCGCTATCCCAATTTTGCAGTCGACACCGCTGCCCGTGTCCCCTACTTCATGCTCCAACAGCGCGACAAGGTACGGGCTTTCCTGGTCAAATACCAAGACCGCATCCTCTATGCTACCGACCTGGTCGTCATGCCGAAGGACGATAGCGAAAAGGCGCTGGCGGAATGGAATAAGACCTACGAGCGCGATTGGAAATTCTTCGCCACGGACCAAAACGTCGAGTACAGGGGACACAGCCACCAAGGTCTCGCGCTGCCCAGGCCCGTTCTGCGCAAGATCTTCCACGACAATGCCGTCCACTGGCTGCCGGGGATTGTGACAAAACCATAAGGACCGTCTGGAAACATCCCATGCCTAGACACGATTGTTTGGGTTGCGCCTTCATTCTGCTGCTTTGCTCGACTGGCTTGGCGGATTCACCGGGAGCTCGCGTCGAAGGGAAGGAAATCCTGATAGAGTTCGATCAAGATCTCCACAGCCGCGTTATCGCGAAATTTGACGGCCAGGAAATCAGGCTCGACGGCTTCTCGCCCTCTGAGTTCATCACGGTCGCGGGAAAGGAGATCAAGGATTTTGTCCTCACCGAACAACATCTGAGCCACGTCGGCGCCGAAACCCAGTACCAGATCACAGGCACTGCCCAATCGCTCAAGAAGACTGTCACTGTGACCCTGAATGACACCGAATTTCCTAGCATGGCCGTGTTCGAGGTGCAATATACCAATACCGGCGCCAGGGACGTGAAGGTCAACGGCTGGACCAATAACGCCTACTCGATCCATGCCGCGGCCCACCGCCAGGCTCCTGCGTTCTGGTCCTACCAGGGCGGCTCATACGAACGCCGGCCGGATTGGGTTCTGCCGCTCAAGGCCGGCTTCCGTCAGGAAAACTATATGGGTATGAATGCCAGCGACTACGGAGGGGGTACACCGGTAGCTGATGTTTGGCGACCTGACGCTGGCATCGCTGTGGGACATCTTGAGATGGTGCCAAAGCTCGTTTCGCTACCGGTTTCCATGCCTGATGTAGAACACGCTACGGTGGCGGTGAGCTTCCGGCAAGATCGCGTGCTCAAGCCTGGCGAGACGCTGCGCACGTTCCGCACATTCGTTACGGTGCATCGGGGTGACTACTTCGCAGCGCTTACCGAGTATCGCCGCATGATGATCCGGCAGGGCGTCCGTTTCCAACCGGCGCCGGACAGTGCTTTCCAGCCGATCTGGTGCGCTTGGGGATATGAAAGACACTTCAAACCGAGTCAGATACTGGGCGCGCTCCCTATGGTGAAGAAGCTAGGATTTACCTGGGTGGGAGTGGATTACGGCTGGGAGACGGCCGATGGAGACTGGTCCTTGGCACCGGCGCCATTCCCTCGCGGCGACGCGGACATGAAAGCGCTGGTGGACCGAATTCACGCCGAGGGTCTGCGTGCGCAACTCTGGTGGCTGCCGCTGGGTACTCGTCCGGAAGCGCAACTCGCCCAGAACCATCCCGAGTTCTTCCTTCTCAACCGCGACCACACTAAGCGGAAGATTTCTTTCTTCGACGATTTTTACCTTTGTCCAGCCGTTCCCGCAGTGGTGGAGTATCATCGCAAGCTCGTGTCGAAAATCATCGGAGATTGGGGCTTCGACGGTCTGAAGCTCGATGGCATGCATATGAACGGGGCTCCGCCTTGCTATAACCCGGCACACCAGCATGCCCGGCCGGAAGACTCGGTCGAAGCCATGCCGCAGTTCTTCAAAATGATTTTCGACACGGCGCGTGGCCTGAAGCCTGATGCGCTGATCGAATGGTGCCCCTGCGGAACCGCGGCCAGTTTCTTTACGTTGCCATACTTGAATATGAGTGTTGCCTCGGACCCGGAAAGCTCCTTTCAGGTGCGATCCAAAGGAAAAACGCTCAAGGCGCTGCATGGTGACGGCACGGCCTATTTCGGGGATCATGTAGAACTCAGCACTGAGCATGACGACTTTGCATCTACGGTGGGTGTCGGCGGAGTGGTAGGGTCGCAGTTCATCTGGCCGGTTGGCTCAGGCAGCGATGCCCAGTTTAATCTCACAAGGCATAAGGAAGAGATATGGGCGAAATGGCTCCGCATCTACAAAGAACAGATGCTTTCAAAAGGCGAGTACCTGGGCGGGCTGTACGATATCGGTTTCGATCGCCCGGAAGCTCATGCCATCCGAAAGGCCGGTAATTTGTACTACGGGTTCTATGCTTCTGAGTGGAAGGGCCCGGTGGAACTGAGAGGCCTGGAAAATCGAGATTATATTGTCAGCGATTACGAAACATCCAAGACCCTGGGTAGCGTGCGCGGTCCAGTAGCACGGCTCGACCTCGGGCTCCAAAAACACCTGTTGCTGAAGGCGCAACCACAATAGGCTGCTAACCTATGGTTTGTCCATGTACGGGACAAAACCACGCGTTTTCGTCTTGATCCGATAGACCGATGTGGTGGCCGTAATATACAGCGTTTGGAAGTCGGCATCGCCCCAGGCTAAATTCGCTGGCTGCTCAGGCATTACGATCGTGCCTAGATGCTTCCCGCGGACATCCCACACCCAGACACCCAGCGGCCCGGTCACAAAAAGATTCCCATCCTGATCGACCTTCATACCATCCGGAACGCCCGATTTCGGCGCCCCCGCTTCAGTCGCAAAGACCCGTCCGTTACTCAGGTCGCCGCTTGCGCCAACATCATACACACGGATATCGCGTCTCTCGCTGTCATCGATGTACAGGTGTTTCCCGTCGGGTGAAAAGGCAAGCCCATTGGGTTGCGTTAGCTCACGAGTCAATAGCCGTACCGTCCCGTCCGTTCCAAGCCGGTAGACTCCCTGAAACGGGATCTCCTGCTGGTCGCCCTTGGGCAGGTCCAGGGTAGGATCGGTAAAATAGAGCGCGCCATCCGGCCCCAGCACTATATCGTTGGGGCTATTGAAGCGCTTCCCGTTGTATCTATCGGCAAGTACACGGTAAGATCCGTCCTGCCGAACCTTAACCACCGCGCGTAGGACACTCGCAGTCGTGACCAATTCGTGATCTCGGTCAAGCGTGCTGCCATCTGGATCACCGGTCTGGAAGAAAACCTCGCGGCGCCCGACCGGATAGAGACGAAAAATCCTGTTTTGCTCCTCGTCGCTAACGTAAAGAAACCCGCGTGGGTCCCATACAGGTCCCTCCGTAAATCCGAAATCGCCTGCGACTCGCTGGAGAGTTGTACGGCGATCGAGCAGTTTCCAGAACCTTGCGGATTCCGCCCTCAGCTTGAATCGTCGTGGCGGATCTTTCGGAATCTGAAACGCAGAACATACACCGATGAACGTCAAGCAAATCGTTCTTGTCGCGGTAAGCATCCTCATACTTAACAGTCTATCCATTGCCATTGTTTCAGGCTCCTTCCGAGATTAGTCTCGTCGTCCCGGACCACCAGCATGTGGCCATCCACAACCGGGAAAGCGTCGGGCAAGGCGATGGCGTGCTCTGTCCTCGATCCAGATCCGGTCGGTCGGGACGGCGCAAAAAGGGCAGGGGTCCACGGCATAAGCATACTTCAAAGCTGCCGGCGCCGCAGCGGCCATCCGCTCAATTTGGATAGAATACTTCCCAGCGGTCTGCGAAGATGCGCTACTGGTGGGTCAAGCAGGCTGCACGAAGTCGATGGCGGTTCGGACAATTCACTCATGTT
>OBLW0100004051.1_pt1 | contig 11249 bp, 10 predicted proteins | sample 1520161 | NCBI WGS metagenome assembly OBLW01 (sample SAMEA3539309, study PRJEB22396) | soil metagenome | biome: tundra; feature: field; material: soil | place: USA | collected 2010-05 | depth 0.15 m
ATGCTTCCGGCAACTGGCTGCCAATCGTCACGCCCACCGCCGGATCGGCACCGGCACACGCGGCGTCAAAATAGCGGCCGATCCAGCCGTGCTTTTCCACGCGGTCGGAGTCACTGGCCGTCTGCCAGATTTCCGTCGAGCGGAAATGCGACCGGTTCGGGTTCGGATAACCGACGCCCTGCACGACCGCGAGATTGCCGGCGTCGTAAAGGTCCTTGAAACTTTTCATCGCGCCATGAAAACCGACCTCGCCGTCCAGATCCAACACCTGCTGCGCCGGCAGCCCGATTTTTGGTCGCGCCTGGTGGTAAAAATCGCTCGTGTAAGGCACTACCGTGTTCAGGCCGTCGTTGCCTCCGGCCATCTGAAGGACGACCAGGATGGTCGCGTCCTTGCCGGTGATGATCTGCGTGGCGGAATCCGCCGCCTCGGTTTGGAGCGCGGTCAGGGTGTTGGCGAGAAACGCCGGCACCGTCCATGACAGCGCGCTGCCGAGCACGGTCGAGCGCAGAAATTCGCGGCGGGTCTGCAGTGTGATTTCATTTTTCATAACTTCAGGTTACTTGATATTCTGGCGTGGACATCACCAGCCGGATGGCCGTGCGGATGTCCGCTTCATTTAAATTTTCCTTTGAATCGAGAAATTCGCGCAACGCCTGTTCCTGGTCACCTTTGAGCGTGGATTGCAACAGGCGGTGCTGGAGCGCGGCGACCAGCGTGCCCTTGCTGCCGCGCTCCTCCGGCGTCAAAATTTTTTCAAGATTCACACCGCCCATGCGGACCTGCTGCAAAACTTTCATGGCTTTTTCGCCGCCGGCGCCGCCCGGTTTCCTGGCAAAATCATTCGCGGTCAGCGGCGGCAACGTCCCCTGCACCAGCGCCTCGGCGTCGTTGTAACGCGTGAGCAAGGTGTTGGTGGTGATCCAGGTCACGCCGCCGTCCCAGCCCTTGACGTTTGGCGGCGCGAACAAATCCTGTCCCAATTGGCGCAACATGCCGTAGCTCACCAGCGTCGGCGGCAGGTCGCATTCGAGCATCCGCACGCTCCCGATGAGCCATTGCACCGGGCTTTTCACCTGGTTGCGGATGATATCAGCGGCGTAAAACTCCTCGCAGCGAAACATCACGCGCAGGAATGGCTTGAAATTATTTCCGTTCGCGCGGAAGACGGCGGCGAGCGCGGTGTTCAATTCGTCGGTCGGATATTGGCCGGTGAAATAATTCCACAGCTTGGCGGTGATGAACCGCGCCGCCTGCGGTTGCGCAACAATGGTTTCGATCACGTCGTCGCCGTCCAAATTGCCGGTGCGGCCGAGAAAAGTTTTCCCGCCATTGTCATGAAAAAACGGGCGATAGACATATTTTTGATCGATCCGGTCGAGCGACCAGCCAGTCAGGGCGCGGGCACCCTGGCCGATGTCGTACTCGGTGTAATGACCTTCGCCCAGCGCGAACAGTTCCATGACCTCGCGCGCAAAATTTTCGTTCGGATGATCTTTTTTGCTTTGCGCCTGGTCGAGCCAGACCAGCATGGCCGGATCCTTGCCGGCATCAATCAGCAGTTGCTCCCAGTTGCCGATGGCGAGCCGGCGAAATAATTCGTTTTGCCGCCACATGTAATAGGCCTCGCGCACCTTTGCCGTGCTGGTCGCAAAATGGCCGTGCCAGAACAGCACCATTTTTTCCTGAAGCGGCCGCGGCCCGCGCGCCATGCGTTGTAGCCACCAGCCGCGCAATTCGAGCATCCAGAGAGCCTGCTGTTTATTTTCCGCCTGCTGCGCCGCCTTTTTTTCCTCCGGCGTCCCGTGCTGGTTGATGTCGCGCAACCGCGCCATCCGCTCCGGATCGGGCCTGGCCCAGTCGGGTTTCGGGGTGTTGTCCGGAATGGTCTCGTAATCCAGCAACACCGCAACGGCCTGGTCATGCTTATGGCCGGCCAGCTTCTCGATTTCCAATGGCGGACCGCCGAAACCGGCGCGGTTCAACAAGTGCGCCGCCGTCTCGTACTTCCATTTGCCCTCGGATAGAGGTTTAAGCATACCTCCATAAGGACGCAATGCTCATGCCATAAGTTTCAAGCCGGCGGCGAATTTTTGTTCGACACCCAACCCGCTGGTCTCAACACTGCTTCCATGTCGTTGCCCGCCGATTACCACATGCACACGCCGCTCTGCCGCCACGCGACTGGCGAACCGGTGGATTACGCACGCCGCGCCGTCGAACTCGGCCTGACAGAAATCGGCTTCTCCGATCATTCGCCAATGCCGCGCGATGACTTCGACAACTGGCGCATGTTCGACCGGCAACTGGATGAATACGTCGCCAAGGTCCGGCTGGCGCAAAAGGAATTTCCCGGGCTTACCATCCGACTCGCGCTCGAAGTGGATTATCTCCCCGGCCAAGAAGACTGGATCCGCCAGCTTGCCGCGCGGCATCCCTGGGATTATTTCATCGGCAGCGTGCATTATGTTTCCGATTCGTGGGACATTGACAATCCCGCCAAGCTTTCCGAATGGAAAAAACGCGACGCCTTTGAGGTCTGGTCGGCTTACTTCGAGCGGCTCACGCTCGCGGCGGAAACAAAATTGTTCGACATCATCGGCCATGTTGACTTGCCGAAAAAATTCGGCATCCGGCCGGCGCAGGATTGCACTCCACTTTACGAAAAATTCCTCAACGCGGCGGCCAAAGCCGGTTGCGCGATTGAGTTGAACACCGCCGGGCTGCGGAAGGATTGCAAAGAAATTTATCCCGGCCGCCAAATCTTGAAGCAGGCGTTTAAAAAGGGCGTGCCCATCACTTTCGGCTCCGACGCCCATGCCCCCGGGGAAGTCGGCATGGATTTCGCCGAGGCCATCCAGCTCGCGCGCGAAGCTGGCTATCAGAACTGCTTACGTTTTGAACGCCGGTCCGCCACATTGAATCCGTTTTGACCCTGCACTTGTTGTCTTCATTTGAGCGTAGCATATTATAAATTATGCTGCGAACAATTTCCTCGGCCATTTTTATTGGTTTGTGCATTCCCACCGGTCATGCCCAAACCAATCCCGTTCAGGTCGCGACGCAGGCCCGGTTTGATCTGATTGCCAGTTCCAGTGTGCGAGCGCTGACCAATGGATATATGCTGGCCGGCGACGCTTCGGTCGCGCGCCAGAATTGGATTGACCCCACCAACCAGCCTTTGAGCTACACGGTCAGCTTCACCATTTGCCACTATGCGTGGACGGAGGCTGCTTTCAAATTTACGCCGGCCAGCAACGGCACCGTGACGCTGACCCTGCGCGGACCGTGGGAACAATCGCCCAATGGTCTCATTTACCGGCAGGAGGTATTATGGGATGCCGGTTCGGCCACGAATGCAACGATCGCCAACGGGAGTTTTGAAATTGTCAGCGGCGGAATTCCGGCGGGCTGGACGCCCGCTTATGGCGACCCGGCGGTGAACACCGGACCCGTGACGCCCGTGAATGGAACCAATTACGCCCGCGTCTGGCATGATGGTCCGTGGAATTATACCTTCGCCGTTACCAGCGGCCTGCCCGTCACACTGCATTTTTACGCGCGGGCAAATTTCCCGACGGACTTCACCGAAATGACCCGCATCACGAGCACCAACACCCCGGCGCACCTGGCCGCGCTGAAATTCATGCGGGGTGCCAACATGGGTAATTATCTCGAAGCGCCGCTCGGAGAAGATTGGGGATCGCACTACACGACCACCGATTTCATCAACGCCCGCAACCAGGGCTTCGATCATGTGCGCATCCCGACGGGCTGGAATTATCATGTGGGCTCGGCGCCGGATTACATCATCGCGACCAGTTTTTTTGCGCAGGAGGATTTCATGGTCACGAATGCCCTGAACCAGGGCCTCGGGGTCATGATCAACATCCATAACTGGAATGAGTTCGCGACGGATGCCCTCGCCAACACCAACGAATTTTACGCGATCTGGCGCCAGATCGCCGCGTATTATTCCAACAGCCCGCCCCAAGTCGCTTTTGAATTGATCAATGAACCCAATGGTCCCGGCTCTTCGACCGCCATTCTCAATCCGATTTACGCCGAAGCCATCCGTCAAATCCGCCTCACCAATCCCAACCGGACGATTTTTGTGGATCCGGGCCAGTGGAACTCCATCAGCGAACTGGGCAACGTCCTCCTGCCGGACACTGACAGCAACCTGATCGTCACCGTGCATTGCTACGACCCGTTTTATTTTACGCACCAGGGCGCGACCTGGGCCGGCCCCGATCCGGCCACCTTGGGCGTGTTGTTTCCCGGTCCGCCACCGACGCCACTGATTCCGGCGGCGAGCATCGGAAGTTATGTCACTAATTGGATTGCGGATTACAACACCATTCCTGCCGGAGCCAATCCGAGTAGTCCCATCGCCTTCATCTCAAAATTAAAACTGGCACGACAATGGGCGGACTATTATGGCCGCCCGGTTCACGTCGGGGAATTCGGCGCTTACTCCGCCTTTGCCGACACCAATTCCCGCGCGAATTTCTACACGACTTTTCGCACGACGCTGGACAGTCTGGGGCTGGGCTGGGCGATGTGGGACTGGAACGCCGGATTTCACTACTGGGATCCCAACACCGGGCAGCCTGCGCCGGGCATGCAGGCTGCCATGTTTCCCGCGCCACAACTGACGACCACTTCGCCAGGCAATATCCAATTTAACAGCGCCGTGGCCAAGACTTTCGTCATCGAACGGTCGTTTTCATTGGGGCTGTCGTCAAATTGGACGGGCATCCGGACCCAGACATTGAGCAGTCCAAACTTTGATTTCACCGACCCCGGCGCCGGCCAGACCAACGCGGCATTTTACCGCGCTAAATGGCTGAAGTAGCTCCGGACTTTGGGGACAAGTCAACTTCTGGACATCGCCCGCTACTTTTGAAACACTCCGCCGGCGTGAAACAAACTATCGTCACTTTGGACATGGAAGGCGTTTTGACGCCGGAAATCTGGATCGCCGTCGCCGAGAAAACCGGGATCCCGGAACTGCGCCGCACCACGCGCGATGAGCCGGATTACGACAAACTCATGCGCTACCGCATCGAGATTCTTGACCGCCATGGCATCAAACTCTCGCGCATCCAGGAAGTCATCGGCACGCTCAAACCGCTGCCCGGCGGAAAAGAATTTCTCGATGAACTTCGCTCGCTCGTGCAGGTCATCATTTTGTCGGACACATTCGAGCAGTTCGCACAACCGTTGATGAAGCAATTGCACTGGCCGACACTTTTTTGCCATCGCCTCATCGTCGAGGACGACCGCATCGCCGGTTATCAATTGCGCCAGCCGAACCAAAAGCAAAAATCCGTCGCCGCACTGAAGTCGCTGAACTATCACGTCATTGCCGCCGGCGATTCCTACAACGACACCGCGATGCTCGGTGAGGCAAACGTCGGATTCCTGATCCATGCGCCGGTAAAAGTGAAGTCGGAATTCCCGCAGTTCAAGTCCGTGGAATCTCACGCGGATTTACTCAAACTCATCAGAGGAGCCCTATAAAATGCCCACGCGCCGGGGTTCCATCCGCTTGTTTCGGCTGGCCGGGATTGACGTTTATATCCATTGGGCATGGTTTCTAGCGTTCTTTTATCTGGCCAGCCGACCAAACGAATTTTCCAACCTCGCCTGGAGCGCACTCGAAATCCTGGCGCTCTTTGGCATCGTGCTGACCCACGAATTCGGCCATCAACTGGCCTGTCGATCGGTCGGCGGACAGACGCATGATATCATCCTCTGGCCACTGGGCGGCGTGGCCTATGTCACGCCCCCACAACGGCCGGGCGCGCAGCTTTGGAGCATCGCCGCCGGTCCGCTGGTTAATGTGGCACTCCTTCCCATTTTGTCCCTGCTCTTGTCGGTGAGTTCGAGGCTCGGCTGGTATGGCACGCATCCGGACTTGGCGGCCTTGATTCACAATGTCTGGATCATCAACCTCGTGCTGCTGATATTCAACCTCATGCCGGTCTATCCACTCGACGGCGGGCAAATTTTGCGTTCGCTGCTGTGGTTTGTTTTTGGCCGCGCGAACAGCCTGCTCGCGGCCAGTATCGTCGGTTTCATCGGGGTGGTGGGATTTATCGGGCTCGCGGTTTTCACGCGATCCATCTGGCTGGGCGTCATTACGGCCTTCATCCTGATGAATTGTTGGGGCGGCTTGAGGCAGGCACGGGCGCTGGCGCGCATCGCCAAACTTCCGCGCCGCGAAGATTTCGCATGTCCGTCCTGCACCATCGCGCCACCGCTCGGCGCATTGTGGCGCTGCGGCAAATGCGGCCAGGCCTTCGATCTGTTTCTGACGCAGGGAGTTTGTCCGCATTGCGGAACACCATTCAATGTCGCGCAATGCCTCGACTGCGGAACTTCGCGCCCGATCAGCGAATGGCGATCAAGTGCATAAATCTGAGTGCGACCGTCCCCGGGCGCAGCAATGTGGATATTTCCGACGCACTTGAAAAATCTATGCCGATTGTCTCTCCAATGTTGCTGCGCCCGGGGACGGGCGCACTCTGCACTGGCATCAGTCTTCAGCTTTAAACGCCCGTGAAATCAGGTCGCGCACGGCCTGCTTTGGATTTTTCCCCTCGTAGAGCATGGCATGCACTTCATCAATGATCGGCGTCGGCACTTTCTTTTCCTTCGCCAGACGATGCGCCGAACGCGCGGTGGGATAACCTTCCGCCAGTTTCGGATGCGAGGCTTGAATTTTCTCCAAGCGCTCGCCACGACCAACCCGTTCGCCCAAGTCGCGATTGCGACTTTGTTTTGAAAAGCACGTCAGCATCAGATCGCCGAGGCCGCTCAAGCCGGCAAACGTTTCCGGCTGGGCACCGCACGCCACTCCGAGCCGCCGCATTTCCGACAACGCGCGCGTGACCAAACCGGCCTTCGTGTTATCGCCGTAACCGAGGCCGTCGCTCACGCCCGCCGCGATGGCGATAACGTTTTTCAGCGCGCCGCCGTATTCCACGCCGAGTATGTCCGCGCTGCGATAGATGCGAAATTCCGGGCGATGAAAAAGTCCCTGCACGGTCTTGGCCGTACCGTCGCTTTCGCAGGCGCACACAACAGTGGTGGGAATACCCAAAGCCACTTCGCGCGCAAAGCTTGGACCGGACAGCGCGACCACGCGATCAGCCGGAGCCTGCTCGCGCAAGATGCGGCTCATCGTCCCGCCGGTTTCAAATTCAATGCCCTTGGTCACGCTGACGAAAATTGCCGGATGACCTTTCAATTTTTCTGAAACTTCGCGAAACGCCTGCGACGGGATCGCCAGCACCACGCACTCGGCACCGCCGATGGCCGTCTTGAAATCCGCCTGCGTCTTCCACTCCGTCGGCAGCGCGACGCCCGGCAGGTATCGCTCGTTGCGCCCACCCTGGATTTCTTCGAGCAATTGCGCGTTGATGTCCCAGAGCGACACGGCGTTGCCGTTTTCATGGAGGATTTTGGCGAGCGCCGTTCCCCACGCGCCCGCACCCAGCATGGTGATTCTCATTTCGTTGCCTCCGGTTTTTTGCCGAGCCGGTTTTCCGTTCCCGCCATAAGTCGTTGGATGTTGGATTTGTGTTTGTAAATCGCCAGCACGCTCAACGCCGTGGTGACGATGCACAGAAATAAGCTTTGCGACATGATTATCCAAACCGTCGCGGACAAAGCAATCGCCCCCGCAATGGAGCCAACGGAAACATATTTTGTCAGCAGCACCGCCAAAATAAAAACTCCCAGCGCGATGAGAACTGCTGGCCAGGCCAGCGCGAGGTAAACGCCCGCCATTGTCGCAATTCCCTTGCCGCCTTTTAATTTCAGCCAGCAGGTGTAATTGTGCCCCAGCACCGCGGCGATGCCAGCAATGATGGCGAACTGTTCTTCACCTTCTTGGGAAGAAAAAGGGATTGAATCTGAGGAAGAATGCAACCCGTTAAATTGGTAGAAATAAAAGTTGTAAATTATTACTCCTAGGAAACACGCTCCAAATCCCTTCAGGGCGTCCATGAGCAGCACGAAAATTCCCGCCGGCTTGCCGAGCACGCGCATGGCATTCGTCGCACCGATATTGCCGCTGCCGACATTGCGAATGTCTATGCCCTTCGCCTTCGCCACGAGAAAGCCGAACGGAATCGAACCGAGCAGATACGCGCCGAGCGCGGTCAGGATGTATCCCAGAATTGGCACGCGCGCAGTTTATGAGTCCAACGTACAAAGTTCAAAGTCCAAAGTGTACCGGAACGCCGATCTCCGGATCGGCAGTTGAACTCCATTTGGGAATGAATCAACGTTTCCCATTATCGCCTCAAGCCGATCAGGAGATCGGCGTTCCGAAACCTGTTTGCCCTGCGCGTGATATTTCTGATTTCAGTTTCAGGCAGTTGCTGGCAAACTCCGCAAATGGCAAAAGTCAAAGTCGCCGTCCTCGGCACCGGCTCGCTCGGTCAACACCACGCCCGCATCTACTCCGAACTCCACGCCGCCGGTCAGGTGGAACTCACCGGCATTTACGACACACATGCCGAAACCTCGCGCAAAATCGCGGAGAAACACAAGCTGCGCGTCTTCGCATCCATCGCCGAAGCCGCCGCCGCCAGCGACGCGCTGAACATCGTCACGCCCACCACCACGCACTTCGACATCGCCAGACAATTGCTCGCACAGGGCAAACATGTCCTCGTCGAGAAACCGATGACCGACAGTTCCGAGCAGGCCGCCGAACTGATCCAGATAGCGCAGCAGAAAAACTGCGTACTGCAGGTCGGCCACGTCGAGCGATTCAATCCCGTCTTCGCTTTTCTCCAAAGCGTCGCCACGGAACCGCGCTTCATCGAATGCCACCGTCTTTCGCCATTTCCCGCGCGTAGCACCGACATCGGCGTCGTGCTCGATTTGATGATTCATGATCTCGACGTGATTCTCGCATTCGTAAAATCACCCGTGACCAGTATTGAGGCGGTGGGTATTCCGGTGTTGAGCAAGAGCGAGGATATCGCCAACGTGCGCCTGCGCTTCGCCAACGGCTGCGTCGCCAACCTGACCGCCAGTCGCATCAGCCCGGAGCGAATGCGCAAGATCCGCGTCTTCAGCGGCCCGACCAATCCCTGCTATATCTCGCTCGATTACCGCGTGCAGGAAGGATTCATTTATCGCGTCGCCCGCGATGGTGAGGAAGAAAGCTCGCTGCTGAAAAAAGTTCTCGCCGCCAAACTCGGCATCGGCAAGGACTCCGCCATCGTCAGCCAGTTTGCCGGAAAAAAGATTGTCCGCGAACCGGTGCCAATCACGAAAGACGAACCGCTCAAGCTCGAGCTGCAACATTTCGTCGAATGCGTCCACCAGAAGCAAACCCCGATGGTCAGCGGCGAATCCGCCAAACGCGCGCTGGATCTGGCCTTTGAAATCACGCGGCAAATTCAGCAGATAAAATGAGTAGCGAAAATGAAAGGCAAACCACACATTTTTGCGATAGGCATTGAAGAACAAGTCTATTCAAACTCAAAAATAGCGATGGGTTTTATCCAAATTGGAAAATTTGAGGAACGATTCGAACTGACCTTGGATTATTGGAATGCTGAAACCTATTTACAAAAATGGAATGAAGCGCTTCACAAATTGGTTGAACATCGGCAACCAGTAGCCTTACTGACCAGAATGCTCGATGCGCAAAGTTGCGATTATTTGCGAGCTTGGACTTTTTTCCCAGAAGGCGATTCTGTTTTTATTCGAGAACAATTATTCGTTCATCCAGCCAGAAAAGTAAAATTTGATTCTGACGAACACATCGTCAATCTCAAGCGCCGTGAAACAACCACTAGAGTTTCTGAATGGAAAACGACTTTGAGTGCAATTAAAGCTGCATTGAAATCTTGAAACCGAAAACTTCGATGTTCATCGCCGGCGTTTTAGCTGCGGAGCAGCGCACGGTAGTAGCCTATAGCGCCAGCTGTGGGTCTGGCGACCCGCATATTTTCCAAGCCCCGGCAGGGGCGACAGAAAACCTCGATGCAACAACCCGTCTCTTCCGCCCCATCCGAGGCTTGAACCGTTTTGCCAATACGTTCCCACGGTTTCACCATGAGCTACTATCTCACGCCACTCCATGGATCAAACAACGGCAACTTAATTCCAACTTATCTACGCATCTTTGCGCCATGGCGTCTTGCGCTAAAATAAAACCGTGAAACCAAAAGCCTTCCTGCCAATCGCCGATGCTTTAGCTGCGGAGCAGCGCACGATAGCAGCTTATAGCGCAAGCTATGGGTTTAATCGTCAGCAAACCCACCAAGCTCCGGCAGGAGCGAAAGAAAACCACAGCTCAAAAACCAATTTCTTCCGCCCCGTCCGGGGCTTGAATTATTTTGCCGACATCGTTCCCACGGCTGACGCCGTGGGCTACTATCTTTCGCTGCTTCGCAGCTTTGATTTATGGCGCACACCTTCACCCATTTGCTGACGCATATCATTTTCAGCACGAAAGACCGGCGGCCATTGCTTGACGCGGATTTGAAATCACGTTTATTCCCATATCTGGGCGGCATCATCCGCGCGCACGATGGCAAGGCGCTCATCATCAACGCCCCGGCGGATCACGTCCACATTCTAGCGTCGCTCGCGACGAAACATTCGCTGTCCGATTTGATGCGCGAGTTGAAAGCGGATTCATCCGGCTGGATTCATAAAAATTTTCCAAACCAAAAATCGTTCGCATGGCAAATCGGTTATGGTGCGTTCAGCGTGAGTCATTCTAATTTGATGGAGGTTGAAAAATATATTGCGAGTCAGGAGGAGCACCATCGCAAGATTTCGTTTCAGGAGGAATTTGTGACGTTCCTCAAACGGCATGAAATTGAATACGATGAAAGGTTTTTGTAGGAATGAAATTTCTTTCGCCCCTACCGGGGCTTGAATTTTTGTTGGATGCTTTCCCACAGCTATCGCTGTGGGCTACTATCTTGCGCCACTCCGTGACTGAAATTAAACCGTGAAACCAAAATCGTTTATGCTCATCGCCGGTGAGGCGAGCGGGGATTTGCTCGCGGCGGAACTGGTTTCCGCGCTGCTTGCCGCGTCGAAGCAAAGCGAAGACGGGCGCGCTCCACAATTCTTCGGCGCGGGCGGCGTGAAGATGTCCGCTGCCGGCGTGGAACTGGCCTTCGACCTGACACAGCACTCGGTCATCGGCATCACGGACGTGCTGAAAAAATATAGATCGGAAGAGCGTCGTGTAGGGAAAG
>OBLW0100004053.1_pt1 | contig 11246 bp, 8 predicted proteins | sample 1520161 | NCBI WGS metagenome assembly OBLW01 (sample SAMEA3539309, study PRJEB22396) | soil metagenome | biome: tundra; feature: field; material: soil | place: USA | collected 2010-05 | depth 0.15 m
CCGCCCCAACGACGATTCCTACCCGCGCGAAATCGTGGTGGAACCCGAACTGATCGTGCGGGAATCCACCGCGCGCGCCCGCAGCTAGACCCAACACTCCGGGTTTGCAGCCGCGAAGCGGCGCAAGAATGCAGCCCACGGCGCAAGCCGTGGGTTAAGCGGAAAATGATCGAGCCCCAGCGGGGCGAAAGAAGCGTTCTCACGCACTCTTACGGCCCCGTCCATCCGCCTCGGCTTTCACCGAAGACAATAGTTTGACGCAACGGCTCGAAACTCAGCCAGCTGACTTGCCTTGGTAATTTCATCCCAACCCAGTTCGGAAGCCATCAGAGTCGCCACGACCGGCGCCATCTCCATGGCCGCCCGCGCATTCAGAAATAATGCGCGGGTGCGCCTCGCCAGCACGTCTTCCAGCGAGCGAGCCATCTCGTGGCGCGCCGCCCATATCACTTCCGCCTTCACATAAGGCAGAGCGGGATGCAGCGACTCTCCTAGACTGACGTTACCTTCAATCAGTTTGCGAATCTCGTACGCGTCCGAACCATAGGCCCAGAGTGCACCCAACTGCTTCGCTTCGCTGTGAAAGCCGTGGATGTGCAGGTGGTGCGTCGGGCACGGGCGCTCCGGCAACTGCGCCAAAGTCGCCGCCTGGTCGACGCAATCTTCCGCCATATGCCGGTAGGTCGTCCATTTTCCTCCCATCACGCTTACCAGGCCTGAGCGATCGATCTGGATGACGTGATCGCGAGAGAGGGCCGCTGTGCTGGCCGTGTTGGTGGCCCGCACCAGTGGCCGGATGCCCGCGAAAACACTGAGCACATCGTCCCGCGTGGGCGCTTTCGCCAGATACTGACCGGCGGTGGAAAGAATGAAGTTAATTTCCTCTTCCATGGCTACCGGTTCGAGAGTCGCCTCTTCGATCGGAGTGTCAGTCGTTCCCACCAGCGTATGGCCGTTCCACGGGATCGCGAACAGCACGCGTCCATCGCTGGTATGCGGAACCATGATCGCACTCTTCCCCGCCAGAAAAGCGGAGTCGAACACCAGGTGAATGCCCTGGCTGGGAACGATCATGGGCGCGGCCCCTGGTTCTGCGAGCAAGCGCAGCCGATCGCTGAATGCTCCGGTGGCGTTAATCACAACCTTGGCGGCGGCGTGAAATTCCTGGCCGGTCTCGGCGTCGCGCGCGTTGACACCATTGACAAAACCTTGGGCGTCTTTGGTCAATCCTGTCGCTTCGACATAATTCAGCAGGACTGCGCCCTGCTCGTATGCCGTAGCTACCATGTGAATCAGCAGGCGCGCGTCGTCGAATTGCCCATCGTAGTAGACGGCGCCGCCGCGCAATCCTTCCGTTTTGAGCGTGGGCAGATGTTCCAGCGTCTCCTCGCGCGAGAGGATGCGAGAGCTCCCAAATCCGTACTTTCCGGCCAGCAATTCATAAAGCTTCAAGCCGAGGCCGTAAAAGGGCGCCTCCCACCAATCATAGTTAGGCACGACAAAGGCCAAGTCTCGCACCAGATGCGGCGCGTTCTGCAGCAGGAGCCCGCGCTCCTTGAGCGCTTCCATCACGAGCCCGATGTCGCCCTGCTCCAGGTAGCGCACTCCGCCATGCGCCAGCTTCGTGCTGCGGCTGGAAGTCCCCTTGCCGAAATCGCTCTGCTCGAGCAGCAGCACTTCGTATCCGCGCGCCGCCGCATCGATTGCCACCCCGACGCCGGTTGCACCCCCGCCCACTACGACCATGTCCCAGGCTTTGGGATGCGCCTCGATGCGGCCCCACATTTCGCTGCGATTCATAGAAGTCGATCCGGATTTCCACCTAAGTCATTGATTAATAAATACGTTACTCGTAACCACTTATTTCTAAAAGACTTGGAATAGAGATTAGCGTTAAGTCTTTGATTCCAAAAGACCGACAAAAGAGGGGGGATTCGAAACCACCAACCCTGCAGAGTCAACCTTCGCCCATCGATTCCTCCCAATCAAACGACCGCGAACGTGCCCCAGGTTCGCGCCCGCACTTTGGGCACTAACCTGGGCGAAGCAAGCGTTCTATGGATTCAGTTCCCCCGAAATCACCAAGCTCGCGTCACTCCACCCAATCAAACGACCGCGTGACTGCCTTCTGCCAGAAGTGATAAAGACGCTCGCGCGATTGCTCGTTCATTGCCGACTCCCATCGACGATCGGCAGTCCAATTGGCAACCAGCTCGTCAGTGTCTTTGAAAAAGCCGACTGCTAATCCAGCCGCATAGGCAGCGCCCAGCGCGGTTGTCTCCTTTACCATCGAGCGCACGACCGGCTTCGCCAGGATGTCGGCCTGGAACTGCATCAGCAAATCATTGCTCACCATTCCGCCATCGGTACGCAAGACGTCCAATGTGATTCCGGAATCTTTCTCCATAGCATCGACCACCTCACGAACCTGAAATGCCGTGGCTTCCAGCACAGCGCGGGCCAAGTGGCCCCGATTCACATAGCGAGTCAATCCCGCGATGACGCCACGCGCGTCATCCTTCCAATAGGGCGCATACAGGCCGGAAAAAGCCGGGACAAAATATACACCCCCATTGTCGCGCACCGTGCGCGCCAGAGCTTCAATGTCCGCACTCTTTTCAATGAGTCCGATATTATCGCGCAGCCACTGCACCAACGCTCCCGTAATCGCGATGCTGCCTTCGAGCGCATAACAAGGTTTACGCGCTCCGAGTTGATAGGCGACCGTGGTCAGCAGACCGCAACTCGATGGCACCGCCTTTTCGCCGGTGTTCATAAGCAAGAAACAGCCAGTGCCATAAGTGTTCTTTGCATCTCCCGAGTTAAAGCAGGCCTGACCGACCAAGGCAGCCTGCTGATCGCCAAGGTCGCCGGCAATCGCAACGCCGGCAATCGCGGGAACTTTTGCCTGTCCGTACACTTCGCTGCTTGAAACTATCTTCGGCAGCATCTGCCTCGGGATGCCGAAATCGTTCAGGATTTCCGGGTCCCACTGCAGCGTTCTGAGGTTCATCAACTGAGTGCGGCTGGCGTTGGTGACGTCGGTGAGGTGCACTCCTCCATTGGGTCCACCCGTGAGTTTCCAAATCAGAAACGTATCGATATTGCCGAACAGTAAATCGCCTGCCTCCGCCTGGGTGCGCGCATCTGCAACCTCGTCAAGAATCCATCGAATCTTGAGGCCGCTGAAATAAGTCGCCAGAGGAAGTCCAGTCTTGGCGCGGTAGCGATCCTGGCCGCCGCTTGCGGTGAACGCCGCCACCATGGGAGCCACGCGCGTATCCTGCCACACAATCGCGTTGTAAACCGGTTTCCCGCTCTCGCGGTGCCAGACCACCGTGGTCTCGCGCTGGTTCGTAATTCCGATAGCCACCAGACCGGTGGGCCGCAGCGAACCCGCCTCCATGGCCTCGTGAATTACGTCCTGCGTGCAACGCCAAATCTCCTCCGGATCGTGCTCGACCCAGCCTGGCTGGGGATAAATCTGCTCATGCTCTTTTTGCGCCATGGCCACCATTCGACCGGAGCGATCAAAAACGATGAAGCGCGAACTTGTCGTTCCTTGATCAATGGCCCCGATATAGCCAGACATTGTGAATTGTGCCTCCATACCAGTGCTCGGCGATTTCCCGGACTCGCCAGCGCGGGAAGCTTGAATTCTAGTCTTATATCGCTGTAGGGAATTTGGTGCTGTGGTTCGGCCGGAGACATTGTAACCGCGGACCGCGCGACGAGGCGCGCGGCGAGGAGACGGTAAATTATTGGGAACAAGCACTTTAGTAAACACGGCAGCGCGGCCTAGTACGCGCTCGACCGCAGGTAACTGCACCTATTAGCCGCGAGATAGCACGAGAGTGGACTTATACGCGAAACGCACCTGTGGCATCCTAGGTACAGAGAAGATGTGGGTTTGCGGCTAACGCAAACCGGGAACGTGGGGTTCCGGTGAAGAGTCTGGGGAAGGTTATCCGGTCGGTACAGGCGTTTAGCCGGGAACTTTCCCGGAAGAACGCCGACATCACGCCAGCCCCCGTCATTGGCGTCGCCCTCGGCGGCGGATTCGCTCGCGGCATCGCACACGTTGGCGTTCTCAAGGTCCTGGAAGAAGCGGGCATTGCCGTTCGCCTCATTGCCGGAACCAGCGTAGGCGCGCTGATCGGCGCAGCTTATTGCAGCGGACTCTCGATTGCGGAACTGGAAGAGGTCGCCTATAAAGTCCGCTTCACCTCCTTCGCCCGCTGGACTCTCTCACGCTTCGGCTTTGCTACCAACGATCGTATGACCGCTTTCCTGTCCCGCATTCTCAAAGGAAAGACATTTGAAGAGCTACGCATTCCTCTCGGCGTGACCGCGACCGAATTCAGCACCGGCGAGGGCGAGGTATTTCGTTCGGGCTCTTTGATCGATCCGGTGCGCGCGAGTTGCGCCTATCCGGGAATGTTCTTGCCTGTAAACGTTGACGGTCGCTGGTTTGTCGATGGCATGTTGTCCCACCCGGTACCCACTGAGCCCCTGCGCCAGATGGGCGCCGACCGGGTACTGGCGGTCCATCTCAAGGGACAATGGTCCAGTCAGAGCGCGCCTCGGCACCTGTTCGATGTGATCGGACAATCGTTCGCTATCGCGCAGGACCGAATGAGCGATCATTGGCGAGGCGCGGCCGACCTCGTAATTGAGCCCGATGTCGCAGGCTTCGCTTATGACGATTTCAAGCGTGCCGGAGAACTGCTGCGCGTCGGCGAGATGGCAATGCGTCGCGCACTGCCTGAAGTGCGAAAGTGGTTGGAGGCTCCATTGGAGAAGCCCGCCACGGCATTCCTCACTGCGCTTCCAAGCCCGTCGCCGATGCCCGCCGATTAGATCTGTTTCACTCAAACATCTGACTTGCGACTCACGATCACTGGTTTGTGGCTCTCTGCGACCAGCAGGTTCTCGGCAAACGGCCATTGCGCGTCGATCCACTGAGCTTCGCAGCGGAATCCGGCATCGAGGGCAGTCTGGAACATTTCCTGGGCTGAATATTTGTGACTGCTTTCGGTCCAGATCGTCTCTCCTTCCTGGAACTCGACCACAACTTCTGCCGCCGGAATACTTACCGTCTGCTGCCTCTTGGATCGCAAATGCATTTCGACACTGCGCGCATCGCGATTGACCTTCGCCACGTGGGCGAACTGACCCAGGTCAAAATCGGAGTCGAGTTCGCGGTTGATACGGGCCAGCAGATTCAGGTTAAACGCGGCGGTCACTCCGAGCTCATCGTCATAGGCCGAAATTAGTTGGTCGGCGGGCTTTTCCAGATCCGTGCCCAAGAGCAGCGAATCACCGGGTTCGAGTATGCGCCGGACCTCGGCCAGAAACTTCACACCTGCAGCCCGGTCGAAGTTACCAATCGTGCTGCCGAGAAATAACACGAGCAGATGCTGACCTTTCTTGCGGTATGCGGCTACTTCCTGCAGCCCATCGAGATATTCGCGCTCAAAACCCACAATGCTGATCGCATCAATATCCCGGAGTTCTCGTTCGCACATGGCCAGTGCCGCGCGCGATATTTCGATGGGATAATAAAACGTGCGTTGGCGCCGAGAGAACGCTTCCAGCAACCAACGGGTCTTCTTACCGCTTCCACTGCCCAGTTCGACGACGGCGACCGGCCCGTCAACACGGTTCACAATCTCATCCGCGTGCCGCCGGAGCAATCGCTCATCGGCGCGCGTCAGACCATATTCGGGCAGGTAGCTGATCACTTCAAACAAAGCCGAGCCCACATCGTCATACAGGTATTTTGAAGGGAGCTCCTTCTGCCCCCGCCGGCTGAGTCCCGCGCGCACGTCGTCGGCGAAATCATAAGTGGCATTAGGGGTAATTGCGGGGACGATCATCGTTCAGCTCCTTTGGATAAGGACTTTGATTCATTCTAATGACTCACGCAGCGGAATCCCGCGTACACGTATTGGTAATGTGGCTGAAACCAGTTACGAAATGTGGGCCGCAGCATGCACGCGGCGGTACGCGCCGAGCCGCCCTTCATGACGAAGTGTTTCCCATCGAAGAAATCCGCCGAGTAGCCGCGGTAGAACGGAAACGGTTCGAAACCGGGGAACGGAGAGAACTTGCTCGAGGTCCATTCCCATCCATTGCCCATGAGGTCGTGTACGCCGAAAGCGCTTTGCCCCTGCGGAAACGCATTCACCGGCACAGGATCCCAACGATGAAAATCAAAATTGCCCAGAGTTGAATCGGGCGCTGCGTCGCCCCAGGGGTAGGTTTGTTCCGTTTCGTCCCGCGTGCCATAGGCGGCGCGCTGCCATTGCTCTTCTGTCGGAAGCGATTTCCCCGCCCATCGCGCGTAGGCCGTAGCTTCTGCCTGACTTATATAGACAGGCCAATCCAAAGGCAATGGGATTTCCTCGAACATCGTTCGCAGGAGCCATTCATCCCCTGTCTTTTTCCAAAACGCGGGATGAGAGATGTTCTGAGCCGTCTTCCAGTTCCAGTCCTCGTCTCTCCAGAACGCGCGCGTTTCATAACCTCCGGCAGCCATGAAATCCAGGTATTGCCGGTTCGTCACCTTGTATTGGTCAATTTCAAACGCAGGCACATTCGCAGTGTGAAGCTCATACTCGTTGTCCCAACCGAAGGCCGCGCTACCCCGCGCCAGGCCCAGTGTCGCGACGCCATCGGGGATTTCGACCATGCGATGACTTACAGGCCGAGTGACCGGAGTCGGCGAATCTGTTTGCTGAACCTTACGGTCCAGCGGCAATTGATGCAGCATGTAGGCCAGCGTCTCGACATGCATCAGCCTGTGCTCAATGGCAACGTTGAGTAGAGTATCGAGTGAAGTGTCGAGTGAAAAGCCGTCGCGCGTTTCAGGCTGTGCATCCAGAAGTCCTTCGAGCTTTCCATCGAGAGCGGCGCGGATTCTGGTCACGTACTCGCGTACGCTTTCCAGAGAGGGCCAGTCCCGGGGTTGGTCGGAAGGCAAGCCTCCGCCGACCGGGTCAATGCCGAAGGCGAACAGCCGATCAAATTCGGGGTAAAAGCTCTCTAGACCGAAAACGCTGTCGTGAAGCAGGTTCCAGTCAAATGCTTCCAGGTGTCCCACGTAAAAAATGATGCGGTGACGCTCGGGAATTGGCCGATCATATAGCGAAGTCGCTTGCACTATGCCGAACAGCGCATCACTATGCCGCCGCGCATCTGCGATTCGTTCCATCAGATTGCTTCGGACAGCCACATTATTTTGCATGGTCAGCACTTGCACTCTCCCGAATTACCGCTTTGAATTGCAGCCCCACTCCCGTTAGCCTTAGATGTCAGAATCCGTGCGAAGGTCGCAGCGGAAGGTGCTTTTTTATAAGAGGACTCTGCCGAGGTTTCGATCGCCACGGGCGGCGCAAGACGGCGAACGGATGGCGCCAACAACGTGAAGACAAACGGCTGCCTTGGTGCCCCAGGTTCGCGCCCGTATTTTGGGCGCTAATCTGGGCGAAGGCCGATGTCATCCTGAAAGTTTGTGAATTTTGAGTCATCCTGAGCGGAGCGAAGGATGACAAAGGGAAATTTAGCCAAGGGTCTGAGGAAAGATCGCTGCGGACCAAGCTTCAGATCAGCCTCGGTTGGAGGCATACTCCGGGCCGAGTATCCCGGGCAATCCCTCTAATCCGGATTCCCGGCTCTCGCGTTCCGCGAAGGCAACCATTTCCTGCTCGCGCTCGGCTGCTAGCACAGGGCGTTGGTAAGCGGCTAGCAATTCCTCGACTCTCTCACGGGCCCGATCCAGAATGCCGGGCGATGAGTCGTTTATGTTGGAGAGTCCCCGATCGATGACTGCCGAGGGAAAATGCTGCTCCTTGCGGAAGAGTGCGCGCGTTTCCTTCAATTTCAGAAAGTCCCCACGCAGCCCCGTCTGCGCGAACATGGCCACGGCCAGCGATTCGGCGCGGGGCTCAATGCCTTCGATCAGTCGCTGCGCCGAGGCAATCGCCTCAGCGTCGATCACCAGCTTTTCGATGCTGTGGCAGGCCAGAAAATCCAGCATGCCGGCGCCCGAGATCATGTTGATACCGGCGAGCGCGCCCAGCACCGCGGAAATCCCGCTCTCCATCTCGACCTGCGCATCGATGACGCGCCCATCGCCCGCGACCAGATAGGCATGCGTCGGCAGCCCAAGATACTTTCCGACCTCCGCGCATCCCAAGTCGAGCATGGCGGTTTCAATCGCGCCCATTGGGGTTTTTCCCGTGCGCATATCGAAAATCGCGGGCGCCCCTCCCCAAACGATAGGCGCTCCCGGCTGTCCCAGTTGATGAATCACAATTCCGCTGATGCACTCGGCCGCGTGTTGCACAACCGAACCGGCGAGTGTTACCGGGGCCGTGGCTCCCGCCAGCGGCATGCTGACGATTTCCGCCGGCACTCCTGCTCGCGCCAGATCAACCAGGTTCTGTGACGCGAACTCTGACCAGTTCAGCGGCGGCGAAGGACACACATCGAAAATCGCCCGCGGCTGGCGGCGAAGCGCATCTTGGCCTCCACTTTCAATCGCCAGCAGTTGGAGAAGCGTGTGCAAACTTGAGGCTGAAAAAGCGCCCGTGACCACCGGCTTTCCCGAATACCAGAGCACCAGCAACAGACGGTACCAGTCGCCGATTTCCGCCGGGACGTCGTTGCACACCAGGGCCGTCGATTGTGCGGCGAACTGCGGCAGCATCTCCGCCACCTGCACGAGTCGCACAAGGTCGGCCGACTGCGCCGGACGCGCCTGCCAGGTTTCAGGATCAAGAATATTCAGGCACGACGAGCCGGGATCGAAGTGGACATTATCTCCCCCATAGCGCACTGCCGGTCTGCCGCTGCGGTCATAGAGAAAAAACTCGCACGGCACTGACTCAAGTGAGCGGCGCGCCAAAGCCTCCGGAATGTGCGCAACCCCATCCTGAACACCAACGCCAGCCCCTTGCAGTAGGTCAACCACGTAAGGCGCGACCCGCACTCCGGGATTTCCAATGAGCTGGAAAGCCTCTTCAAGAATGCGTTCGATGAGCGGCTTGTCGAGCAGTTGGAGTTTCGGTCTCATGCTGGCTCTTTCACCGGGCTCGGTGCCATTTGTCCCATCAGTTCGCGAGCCAGAGCAACCGCGCTCATCGCATCTTTGGCATAGCCATCGGCGCCAATCTCTTCCGCCCATCGGCGCGTTACCGGAGCCCCACCTACCATCACTTTGACTTGTGAGCGCAAGCCTGCTTTCTCGAGCGCTTCGATCACCGTCTTCTGATTTCGCATAGTCGTGGTCAGGAGCGCCGAGACTCCGACGATATCGGCGCCCAGTTCGCGCGCTTTGGTGGCAAACTTCTCGCCGGGCACGTCCACTCCCAGATCGTGCACGCGGAAGCCATGCGCCGTCAGCAGCGTTCCCACCAGCGTCTTTCCAATCTCGTGGATGTCGCCCTTGGTCGTCCCCAAAACCACCACGCCCGCCATCGGACGTTCCGCTCCTAACCTCTTCAGTTCCGGTTCGAGCACGCCCATCGCCGCCCGCATGGCCTCGGACGAAGCCATCATGTCGGGCAGAAACATCTGCCCGCGCGCGAATTGCTCGCCAACGTCATTCATGCCCGGACTGTAGCCATAGTTAATGGCATCCAGCGGCGCAACTCCGGCCGCAACTGCCTGCCGCGCCAGCCCGGAAGCCTTGTCTGGCACGCCATCGATGATGCTCTGCCGCATGGCAGAGAATGTCTCTTGCATAAGAACCTCTGCGTCATGCTGGCCCGCACTGCCCACGGGAGTCTGTGATTGGGATCACATTAAGAGATTTTCGCCAAAAGATTTCCCCGGCTACAGTACTGCCAGCGGGACCGCCTGCTTGTGCGGTGACGGGACTTTGCCCCGTAACTCGCCGCCCAGGCGAGGTCTAGCCCGTAGCTGAGGGTATTTTTCGCTTGCGGGTGGAGTAGAGCGGCAGTATGATCTAACTAACTGGTTAATTAGGTAACTCCATGAGAGTCCCGGCAATGACGAAGGCAGTTCAAACGAAGCGCGGTCTCGCGAAGAAGACGAATGGCAGCCGCACAAAAGCGCGCCGCGTCCAGGCCGGCACGCGCTTCGGCACACGAGGACATCCGGAAAAGAGCCGGGCAGCGATCCTGCGGGCCGCGGTTGCCGAGTTCGCCGAGCACGGCATTGCCGGGGCACGCACAGATGCGATCGCGCGAGCCGCGCACGTCAATAAGGCCCTTCTCTATTATTACTTCAAAGACAAGGATGCGCTCTACGAAGCGGTGCTGGATCATGTCTTCAGCGGACTGCGGGAACGGGTGATGCCTGTGCTCGAAAGTAAAATCGAACCGCGCGAGAAGCTCCTGCAATATCTGGGTCTCTACTTCGACTACATTGCAGCGAATCCACGATTTCCGCGCGTGGTGCAGGCGGAGTGGATGCGGGTGGGCCCGAAGGGCAGCCCCCAGATGATGCGGATTGCGCGAGAATACTTTGCGCCCATCTACCAGCGGGTAGCGGAGATGTTGCGCGAGGGAGCGGAAAAAGGACAATTTCGGGCCGTGAATCCAATGGATTTTCTGCCTTCGATGGTGGGAGTCATTATTTTTTATTTCAGCACGGCGCCCGCAATGAAGATGCTGCTGAAAACGGATCCGCTCTCCAAGGAGAGGATCGCGGAGCGCCGGAAGTTTGTGCTGGAGTTTGTTTCGGCCGCGTTGTTGAAGCACAAGGCCTGAAACTTGCAACGTTGAAGGTTACAAACGCGTGGGAGAGGCGAATGAACGCTCGGAATAAATTTTTGATTTTGCTGGGAATCATCCTGGCGATTACCACGGCCTACTATTTTTTCTCCACCCCACGAGGAAACGACCTGGTGCTGGTCGGGACCGTGGATGCGAACCAGATCGTAGTGAGTCCGCAGATTCAGGGACGAATTCTCAAGTTGCTGGTGGATGAGGGAACGCAAGTGAAGCAGGGAGATCTGATCGCCGTGCTCGATCCTTCAGAACTTGAAGCGGAGGAGCACGCCGCGGCGGCGACAATTGCCAGTCTGCGATCGCAGGTGAGCGCGAACGAGTACACGCAGAAATCGACCAGGGGATCGACCACGGGCGATGTATCCAATATGCAGGCCAGGCTGCAGTCGGCGCGGGCGCAACTGGCGCAGGCGGAGGCGATGCTGACGCGTGTCGAAAGCGACAGCCGGCGAACGATTGGACTGGCGGACGCAGGCGTGGCTTCCG
>OBLW0100004054.1_pt1 | contig 11245 bp, 9 predicted proteins | sample 1520161 | NCBI WGS metagenome assembly OBLW01 (sample SAMEA3539309, study PRJEB22396) | soil metagenome | biome: tundra; feature: field; material: soil | place: USA | collected 2010-05 | depth 0.15 m
CCACCGAGATCTACACTCTTTCCCTACACGACGCTCTTCCGATCTTAATATGGTGCCAGTGGAAGATGGGTCGCAACGCAACGTCCACACAACGTTCCTAATTCTGCGGGACCACAAGATTATCTTCGAGGGAACTGCGCCCGAGCTGCTGCGCTGTCACGATCCCTATATTCGCGAGTATCTCAGCTAGCGGTCCGCTACTTCGCCTTGGCAGTAGACTGCTCTATCCGCTTGGCCCACTCTTTGAACTGCCCCTGCATGCGCTCCACGCGAGCGCGGCCGTCGGCTGAGGCTTCGGCGAGTTTCTCGACATTTTTGAGGTATTCTGGCGAGCCCATGCCCTCGCGAATGGTCGCCAGGAAAGGTTTCAACTTGGCATAAATCAAATACATTTCACCGCAGTTTTCGTAGACCAGGGTTTCGTTCAGGGCTCCGTGATTGACCAGGGACGCAACCATGTCCCAGTAGCCGGACACCTGGCGCAAATACGCGCCTTCCTTTGCTCCCCAGCTACGCATGACTGCCATCACTTCCTCGGCGGACTGCGGCATGAATTGAACGAAATAGCTCCGGGCTTCCCGCATGACCGCTTCGCGGCGAAGATCGTAGAGCTTCAACAGAAGATCTGCATCCTGGTAAGTGGCTTGCGAGTTGCTCATCGAGTTTTCCTTTCGCACTGGAGGCCCAGCTGATGCGCTGGGCCGGGCTTATGATTCGTGGGATCAAACTGCGATCAACCGTCGATCAGGCGACCGCCGCGGGAGGCGCAATCAGCTTTGAGTAGTCGCACTTGACCGTGGACTCAGGGGCTTCTTTTTTCTTCTTGCTGCGACGCTTAGGCTCTTCCGAGGTTGTGCGCTTGTTGTTAGGACAAACCAGGAAGATGCCATCCTTTAAGGTCTTTTCCAGCAGATACGGACTCTTGCATACCGGACACGGCTCCGCCACCGGCTTGAATGCCGAGGTGAACTCGCACTTGGGATAGTTCGTGCAGCCATAAAAGAAATTACCACGGCGTGCTTTCTTCTCGGCGATATCCCCATCCTTACAATCCGGACACTTCACTCCAATAAGGTTCTGCTTGACGTACTTGCAATCCGGATATCCACTGCATGACACGAATTCCCCGAAGCGGCCATGCCGAATCAGTAAATTGCGACCGCACTGCGGACACTTTTCGTCCAGTGGAATGTCGGGCACCTTCTTTGCCTGATCGAGACGGCGCGTGGTTTTGCAATCCGGATACCCAGTGCAGGCCATGAACTGTCCAAATCGCCCTCGTTTGAGCACCATCGGACGGCCGCAGTTCTCGCAGTATTCTTCCTGGGTCGTCTCCTGCAGGTCCGCCGAATCGAGGTCCGGAAGATCGATGGGGTTCTCTTTCGTAAACGTGCAACTGTTCGGATCGGTCTTGTCGTACGAACTGCAAGCATAAAACGAGCCGTGCTTGCCCCACTTGATGACCAACGGCGAGCCGCATCGTTCGCACTTCTCGTCGGTGGGCTTCTCCATCCGCTTCACATTCTCCATGTGTTTTTCAGCGTAATGGAGGTCCTTCTCGAACTTCTTGTAAAACTCGGCTAGCGCGTCCTTCCACAGCTCCTTCCCGTCTTCAATCTCGTCGAGTTCTTCTTCCAGCCGAGCCGTGTATTGCAGATCGAAGATGTCTTTGAAGTTCTCCACCAGCAGATCGGTAACCACCAGGCCGATCTCAGTAGGACTGAACTTGCCGCCAACCTTTAATACGTACTGCCGTTCTTGGATCGTGCTGAGGATTGCCGAGTACGTCGAAGGCCGGCCGATACCACGCTCCTCCAACTCCTTGACCAGCGACGCCTCGTTGAAGCGCGGAGGCGGCTCCGTAAAGTGCTGTTCCGTATCGAGGGCCTTGAGAGTCAGCCTCTGCCCTTCGGTAAGTGCCGGAAGCTTGTGCTTGAGCGCCTCGTCTTCCTCGTCCTTGCTGTCCTTGGACTCTTCGTAAACCTTCAAGAATCCTTCGAACTTGAGCACAGAACCAGTGATGCGGAACCGGTAGTCAACGCCGCCACTCTTCGCTTCAATCTCCACCGTGGTCTGGTCGAACAACGCCTGATTCATCTGCGACGCCACAAAGCGCTGCCAAATAAGTTTGTAAACCTTGTACTCGTCTTCCTGAAGGTACTGCTTGATCTCCTCGGGATTACGCGAGGCCGAAGTCGGACGAATGGCTTCGTGGGCGTCCTGCGTGTCTTTCTTGGACTTAAAGGCATTCGGAGTCTCCGGCACGAATTCACTGCCGTACTCCTTCGCGATGTGTTCGCGCACTTCGGCAATCGCGTCATTGGACACACGGGTGGAATCGGTACGCATGTAGGTGATCAGTCCGACGGTGCCTTCGTCGCCGAGATCGATGCCTTCGTAGAGCCTCTGCGCAATCATCATGGTGCGCTTCACGCTGAAACGCAGCTTGCGCGAGGAATCCTGTTGCAACTTGCTGGTGGTGAACGGAGCCGCGGCATTGCGGCGGCGTTCGCGTTTATCGACCGACCGCACCGACCATTCGGCGTTTTCCAGCGCAACCCGCAACTTCTCGGCTTCTTCTCCGTTGGGGATCGGCGTTTTCTCGTCGCCAATGCCGATAAAGTTCGCCGTGAGTTGCGGCGGCTTCGGTCCCAGCAGGTGAGCGCCAATCGTCCAGTACTCTTCCTTGATGAAGGCCTTGATCTCGCGCTCGCGCTCCACGATGAGGCGTAGCGCCACCGTCTGGACGCGACCGGCCGAGAGGCCACGGCGCACTTTGTCCCACAACAGGGGCGAAACCTGGTATCCAACCAGGCGATCCAGGACGCGGCGGGTCTGTTGCGCGTCAACCAGGTTGCGGTCAATGTCACGCGGGTGCAGGAAAGCGTCCTGAACTGCCTTTTTAGTGATCTCATTGAAGGTCACGCGGCGGATGTTTACTACGGCGGAGCCCTTCTTGAGCTTCTTGCCGTCTACCCGCTCGCCACCCAGTTCCTCAGCCAGGTGCGCTGCAATCGCCTCGCCTTCGCGGTCCGGGTCAGGAGCCAGATAAATCGTTTCCGCCGACTTTGCCAGCTTCTTCAGCCTGGCAATGACCTTTTCTTTACCGGGGATTACCTCGTATTCAGTCGCAAACTCGTTGTCCAGATCGACCCCTAGAGACTTCTTGGGAAGATCCTTGATGTGTCCGAGTGAGGCCTCGACCTCATAGCCAGCACCTAAGTATTTCTGGATCGTCTTAGCCTTGGCAGGCGATTCGACGATAACTAAGCCTTTTGACAATGGAACCTCGTTTTTATGATTGCCTTATCCGTTATGAAACTAGCACGGAAGTCCAGCGGCGGCAAAAGCCGCTCTTTCACACCAATCGGTCGGAGAGAACGTATAATCCGCGATTTCAACAGTTTCCAGCTGCTTTAGCCGCATGAATTAGTGAGGCTGAGCGCCAGCAGCCGGCAGTTTCAAATCACTCTGACGTAATACTTGCCCGGGAGAGTCCGGATCTTGCCGCTCAATTCCAGTTCGAACAATGCGGCGAATATCTGGGACGAAGCCATGTGGGAGACCAACCGTTCTACCAACTCATCAATGTGCGTCGGTTCGTCGGCCCGCAGAATCGCAAAAATCCGTTTCTCGTCCGGAGGCAACTCTTGCCCCCCAAACAGAGATGCAGTTTCTGGGGCCTGCGATGCAGGCTGCTCCACGGGAGTGAGCGCTAAACGGATATCAGCCGGCAGCGCCTCCCATACGTCCTCCCAGGTCGCGACCAGCGCAGCCCCCTGTTTTATCAAGGTGTTAGGACCCCATGATAGCTTGTTAGTGACATTTCCAGGAACGGCATAAACGTCCCTGCCTTGTTCCAGGGCACAACGCGCCGTTATCCGTGTTCCGCTGTACTCCCCCGCCTCAATAACCAGTACGCCGACGGACATCCCGCTGATAATTCGGTTCCGGATCGGGAAGTTCTGTGGGGCCGGGAAAGTCCCCAGGGGAAACTCACTCAGGATTGCTCCTCCCGCGGCCAGAATCTGGTCTGCAAGCTTCTGGTTCTCCTTGGGATAGGGTAACATCCACCCCAGTGCCCCAGATCGCCACTGTCTGCCCGTGAGCGTTCAGCGCTCCACGATGGGCGGCGCTGTCGATACCTCGAGCCATACCACTAACGATGACTAGCTCCCGCGCCGCCAAGTCGCAGCCCAGGCGCTCTGCCATACCCACCCCAATAGGGTGTCGGGTGGCGCGCTCCAACAACTGCAAGTCCATATTTATTAATACCTTCCGTGTTTCCCCTGAGATAGATCACGAGAGGAGGGTCGTATATCTCGTAGAGACGCTTCGGAAACTCCGGATCGTCCTGCGCCACCACCCGTGCACCACTTGTCTTGACGCGATCAAGTTCGTCGGCCGCCAGATCCATGGACTTACCCATGGCGAGGCTCTGAGCCGCCCCAGCTGGGAGACCGGCTGCTTCCAACTCGGTCAGACTGGCGCTAAACAATCTGTCGATGCCGTTAAACAGTTCAACCAGCTTGCGTCCGCGTCCGGCACCTATTCCCGGCGTTAGAGACAGCGCTAGCCATTGGTGCGTTCTCGCATCGGAAACGTCGCAGGCCGCGACTTTCACTTGGGTTTCCATGACCAGAACTCCAACGTCGCCCGAAACACATTATTACAATTATTACAACGTAAGGTAACCAATGAAGTGGTTACCGTCAAGGACGTAGGTCACAAGGCTGGGGTCATGCACGGCATATCGGTTCGCGATCGCGACCGGCGCGCGGTCACCAGCGCCTATGAGGCCTGATCACATTTTGAGCGCGCCTTTGTTAGACTCAATCTTTCATGCCCGGCCTGCGTATTTCCGCCATCTCGTTCCTGAATACAGCCCCCCTGATGTGGGACTTCGAACGTGGCGCAGCGGGCGAGCATTTCGAGATTGACTACACCATTCCCTCGCAGTGTGCGGCTGCCCTGGCCTCCAACCGGGCAGACATAGGCATCATCCCTGCGATCACGTACGCCCAGATTCCCGGCCTGGTGATACTTCCCAACATCGCGATTGCGTCGAAGGACCGCGTGCGCTCAATTCTGCTGGTCGCGAAAAAACGAATCGAAGATGTTCGCACGGTGGCAACCGATACGTCGTCCCGCACGTCGGTCGCGCTGACCCAGATCCTGTTCGCGAAGTTCTTCGGCGGACATCGCGAATTCAGCCCCCATCCGCCCGACCTGAAGGAGATGCTCAAGCACCACGATGCCGCGTTGCTTATTGGCGACTCGGCACTGCAGGTCTCGATGCACGACACGCCATACCATCTTTATGACCTAGGGCATGATTGGCGAAGGCTGACGGGAAAGCCTTTTGTATTTGCGATATGGGCGGTGCGTCTGGACGCCCTGCATCGTCAACCTGAAGGGATGAATTTGATCTCGACCTTCCAGCAGTCGCGCGATCACGGATTGTTGCCGGAGAACGTCGCGCTACTGGCGAAGGAGTGGGCGCCGCGGCTGGGCATCACCGAAGCCGAGGTGAGCACCTACCTCACCGAGAACATCCACTACTACCTCGACCGCGAGAATCACGCGGGCCTGCAACTGTTTCTGAAATACGCGCAGGAAGTGGGAATCATCCCTGCCGTCCCGGAATTACGCTTTCTTGGTCCGGTGGCGTTTGGCGGCGCACGGAAGTAAGCTTTTCTGGCGGCGTAGAACCGTTCTCGATGGCGGCTAGCTAAACAGCCACCGGGTCGCACCTGCCGGAAACAGTTTTTCCGGCATGGCAAACACAACGCGTGGCGTGACCTTGAATACCGGGCCCGTCTCGGGATCGAGCTTCCAGCCATATTTTTTCTGATACAAGACGAATGCCGCCTCGGGGATTTCTGCTACGGAGAGCTGCCGCGCTTGACCCTCGACGATCACCGCCTCATCGATATTCTCGTTGCAAACGATGCAATTCGGATTGGCGCCTAGGTTTCTTGCCTTGCGGGTCGTCGAGCCGGTGCTGAAGTAGAAGGCGTTGTCCGACCAGATTCCCCAGACCACCATGGTGTGCGGACAAGAGTCCGGTCGCACGGTGGTGAGCAGGTAGTTGTGAGAGCTGGTAAGACGGTTACAAGCCCAGTCCCATGGAAGGCTGCCCTTCATGGTCTTAGGTATCCCATACACCGGTGGCATCAACGGGCGGCTGGATATTGGAGCGCGTTCAGAGCCCTGTCCGGCCGTTTTGCGGCTTGCTGACTTGCGCTGAGTCTTTCTCGCGGGCATCGCCACATTGAAACGCCGCCCAGCTTGTTTCGTCAAGCAAAAGCGAAGGGCGGAGCCTCAAAACTCCGCCCTTCGCCAGCGCAAAAATCAGTGCTTTTAATACGCCCAGAACGGACCCGTGTAACTGGTACCCGTCACAGGTTGCTGTTCTATCCCAGTAAAGACGGACTTGCCGTAAAAGAACGACAGCCCCCAATCAAACGAACTGCCGCACCCGCTGATGGGAGCATTGGGGCCGCCCAGTTCGCTGAAGGCTACGTTGTTGCCGCTGTTATTGGTGAATAGCGTGTCGGCGTTGCCAACATTGAAGGCCACTGACCCAGTTGAATTGTTGCTGGTTCCCGCACCTGTATTTGTCGCCGTAAGGGGCAGCAGGTTTGCGGGGCAATAAAACCCTGAATTGGCGCCTGTGCAAGCGACCAGGAAAGGGTTTCCAGAACTGGGGAAAAAGTAGGCATTCGATCCGGAATCGATATAGCTGCAGCTATTGGACTGGCCATTGAAATTCGTGATGAAGTACGCATTGGCGTTGGTGTTGAACACGGTTGCGGTGACCAGTCCGTTGTTCGTCTGCGTACCGATCCCGATGATTAGCTTGCCACCGTTTACCGTGGTGGTCCCGCCGGAAGGAATCGTGGGCAATTGGAGCAGTACACCGTTGTTGTCCTGCGGCAAGGCCCACACCGGGTGGGTCACTTGCTGTGGCAGACCCAACAGTGTCGGATTACATGCGCCACTGGCACATGCGTAGTATTCAGCCGGAATGGTCGAATTACTGGCACAGCCCGTACCGCAATCCTGCTGGAACGTTCCTAGACCAAGCACACCATTGGCTCCCAAACCCGTGACTGTGCTCTCATTGCCACCTGTCGTCTGTGACGAACAACTGCTGGGCACGGAAGGAACGCGCGTGTCGCCTATGATCTGAATCGGTACTCCGGGAACGCTCGCATTGGGAACCGAGGATGCAATCTCGCCCGCCATTTGAATGGTCGCCAGGGACACCGATCCCCAGGTATAGCCGTCAACGAACAAGTTGCATTGGGCAATCGAATTGCCATTCGAATCGACCTGCTGGGGAAAAGCAGTCGGGTCAAGCTCTCCGCCCGGCGTTCCTTTCGCAACCAGCCGGAGACCGACCGAGCCGGTATCGACCAGAACATGATCGATGGTCTGGCAAGTTGACGTACCTGGGGTACAAACGTTCAACGTTACAAACGCTCCATTGACGTAGCCCCCGAGTGGCCCGCCGTCAATCGTGACGGGTAGCGAATTGGCAACTCCTGGAGTTACTGCGACTGTTGCGGTCCCCGTTTTTGTGGAATCCTGCTGGGAAGTTGCTGTAATGGTAAATGTGCCTGCGCTTGCACTGTTGAACAGTCCGCTGATCGCGTTGATGGTTCCCCCGTTCGCTGACCAGGTGACGTTTGGACTGAAATTGCCGGTGCCGTTGACGACCGCGGAACACGTCGACAGTTGTCCTGTTTGAACAGACGTAGGAGCGCAGGTCGCCGTCACCGACGATACGGTACCGGCGGTCGCGACGGTGATCGTGGTCGAACCGGTTTTCGTAGTGTCCTGCGTGGAAGTGGCCGTGATCGTGACCTGCGTGCTAAAAGGCACTGTGGCCGCCGTGAACAGGCCGCTGGTGGCGTTTATGGTTCCGCCACTACTGGCAGCCCAGAGGACCGTGGAACTGAAACTACCTGTTCCCGAGACGGACGCAGTGCACTGGCTGGTTCCCAGGGAGGCGATGGAAGTCGGGTTGCAACTCGCACCGACCAGGGTAATCGTAGGCGTCGCGGTGCTCGAGCCTCCACAAGCCGCCAGCAGCCCAAGACAACAAACCCCTGCAAGGGTTCCTAGAATTCGCAGAATTCGCACGCATTCTCCTTTACTGGATCTCGGTGACATCTACGCCCTGTGGGACCATTGCGGGAACGTAAGCCCGGCCATGGAAGCTGCGTGCGTGTCCACCCTGCTGAAAGACAAAACCGGAAGTTTCTACGGAGATTGGGCCGTGCCCGTGCCGTTGCTGCGCCGCCACAGCCTGCTTTACCGGCTCGAAATAGGAACCCAGCAATTGTTGCAGGTCAGGCTGAAAGGGTCCCTCCCATGCAACGCCGAAAACAGTACCGTCGGGCGACACAAATTCGCGCACGGTCTGACCGGTGGAAACCTGGATTTCGTGGGTGACGTAGTTCTGCGCGGCGACGCTGCGCAGCGTACCCTTCATGTGCACTTTGTCATTCTGAACCGTGGTGACGTTGTCGCCCAACGACGCCCAGGCAGGAAAAGCTAGCGCCAGCACCAGGCTGGGAAGCAACAGGCGAATGGCTTTTCCGTTTGGAAATCCAAAGGGAGCAGGTCGATTCATCGTATGTCCTTTAATGGCTTTGCCCATGAACACTCACAGAAGTCTAACGCCCCTGGGCTGGGTCGTGTTAACGAGTGCCTTTGCATACTCTTTCATTTTACAGAGATTCCCGCAATGGCAGCCTTCGATATAAACGCCGTTCAACCTTATTTGTTTCGGCACGGCCCATCCCGACGGGGGTTCACGATCCACGCGCAGTCTTGGGCTTGCGTGCCGCGCCGGTCCCAATGTTCTAAAATGGCACAATGGGTTGTGATCTCTTATGTCCCTGAGCAAAGCTGAAGCGCTTGAATTGTTCCGCTCCGATGACCTGATCGGCATCGGCATGGAAGCCGACGCAGTCCGCCGCAGTCTGCACCCTGATGGCGTGGTCACCTACATCATCGACCGGAACATCAATTACACCAATTTCTGCACCGAATACTGCACCTTCTGCGCGTTCTATCGGCCGCTGAAGGGCAAACTTGCAGCCGAAGGCTACGTCCTCGACTTCGACACCATTTTCGACAAGGTGCGCGAGACGGTGGAGTTAGGCGGCACGGGTGTGCTGCTGCAAGGCGGACTGCATCCCGACCTGAAGATCGACTGGTATGAGGCCATGCTTAGCGGACTGAAGCAGCGCTTTCCACAAGTGCACCTGCATTGCTTTTCAGCGTCAGAGATCATCTGCATTGCCGAAGTCAGCGGCCTCACGATCGAAGACACCATACGCCGGCTGCGCGATGCCGGACTCGACTCGATTCCTGGCGGCGGCGCTGAAATCCTCGACGACGAAGTACGCTTCAAGATCGCCCGGCTGAAGTGCCTGACCGCGGATTGGCTGAACGTCCATCGAACCGCCCATAAACTGGGCATGCGCACCACGGCCACAATGATGTTTGGCGTGGGCGAAAACTACGAGAACCGTATCAATCATCTGCAAGTTCTTTACGACCTGCAGGAGGAGACCGGTGGATTCACCGCGTTCATCCCCTGGTCGTTTCAGCCGCAGAACACTGCTCTGGGTGGTCGTGGTTGGGACGAGGCGACTGCAGTCGAGTACTTGAAGACGCTGGCAATCGCCCGCCTCTACCTGACCAATTTTGAAAATGTGCAGTCGAGTTGGGTCACTCAGGGCTTGAAGGTTTGCCAGATGGGCTTGCGATTTGGCGGCAATGACGTTGGCTCGGTGATGATCGAGGAAAACGTGGTGCGAGCGGCTGGGGTAAGCAACTGCACCACGGAAGAGGAATTACGTCGCATCATCCGAGACGCCGGCTTCCGTCCGGCACAACGCGACACGCTCTACACCAAGTTTTTCCTGAATTAACCGCGAAATCAGTGCGGCTGAACCGGCTTGTTGGGGATTGGTTTGCCCTGTATTTGCTGGCTCTCCATACTTTCACCCTCCCGCAGCAGGCTTGGTCGCGAAGTCGCCGCTGAATTGCTTATCGGAGTGCCAACTGGAGGATCAGCGACGTCACCTGAAGCGGGTGGGGTCGCAGTAGATGCAGGCCCGCCGACAGCCGCGGGCTTCGCATTTGCCAGTGCTGCCGAATCCGTTTCGGCTGATGCAGGGTTCTCAGCCAGCCCGCGGCGCTCTGGTGCTGTCTCCCCGCCACCTGCCTTGACCGTCGGTGACGGCTTGTTCGAGGGTTCGGAATCGAAGCCCATCCTGGCATTCATCAGTTCCCGCAACTCCGCGTCGTGTGGGGCGGCATAGAGCCAGACCAGCAGGTATCCCCGGTGCTGGGTCATCGTCATTGCCACCGAGATGCGACGCGACAACGAATCTCCGTCCTCTTTGTAGGCGATGTTGCCGTGCGTAAGCACAAAGGTTTTTCCGCCTGCCTCGAAGGTGCGCGCATCCGTCATGTCCCGCTGCAAAGGATGGCTGAAGCTGAAGCCCAGCAGGAATCTCCGAACTGCGTCAGCATCGTGGAGATCATCCGGGAAAAGCACATTGGGAAAGCAAGACAAGGGCATGGCCGACAGCGTCACTTCGCCAAAATCGTCGTAGGGCACCTCGCCGTCGGCCCCAGGCTGAGTCTTCCACGCTGACAGGAGCGTCCTGCGGCAAGCCTTTACGACGTCCCGCTCACGGGGCCCCATCACGGGCTCGCCAGTGACCTTTTCGCGATAATGAGTCACCGCAGGCTCGATCGCGCCTTGCGGCTGAATGCTCCAGGACTTGGGAAACTCGTACATCAAACCAATTTGTGGGTTGCGGTAGACGTTGCCCTGGATCTTACCCGGATCGATTCGGTCGGCTGGAGGAGACGCCTTCAATTCCCGCAGACGCTGCGACGAAACCGCCGGCCCTTCGTACATGGAGGCATCGGATCCAGCGTAAGTGAGAGCTTCCTGGGGAGGAAAGAACTTCAGCCGATAAAAGCCCGAAATCAAGACCTTCACCATCTGAGGATCATTGGCCTCCAGCACCACTTGCAGTACATAGCCATTCAACTCCGTGGCGAGTACCTCGTGCTGCTCAACACCCCGTCGGGTTTCGAAGTAATAGAACAAGTGCCCGTCGATGGTGGTCTTCGACATTCCGTGGAGTTCTTCGACACCGTTGAAGAGATCCTGATCGAGCTCGCGTCGCAAAATGCCTTTGGCATC
>OBLW0100004057.1_pt1 | contig 11244 bp, 31 predicted proteins | sample 1520161 | NCBI WGS metagenome assembly OBLW01 (sample SAMEA3539309, study PRJEB22396) | soil metagenome | biome: tundra; feature: field; material: soil | place: USA | collected 2010-05 | depth 0.15 m
CGAGATGCCTAAGTGACTGGAGTTCAGACGTGTGCTCTTCCGATCTCTACGAATATGGAGAAAGAAGCAGGTTTTTGCTAAAATATAAGAAATTTGACGATAGTGAATTTCCTGTAATTTCAGTTAGAGCAGGAGAGGGCAAGTTATCCAAAGCAGCAGTTTTTACACTACAAAACGACTTGACAAATGATACTTTTTCCTGTATATTTGCTGGGACATTACTTCAAAGGGAGGAACAACTGCGAAACGCTAAAAGTTACATCAACCAGAAACTCACCGTAAGATTTTTTGGTAGAAGCAATGATAACATTCCAAGATTTCCCGTAGGTAAGGCGTTCCGTAGTAAAAAAGATTTATGAGAGAACCAAAGCGTAAAAAACTACAATTAGACTATGGACGCATTGACCCAATAAGAAACGAAAGTATTGGTGATTTTGCTAAACGACTTACAGAATTCGCAAGGCATTACCCTAATGCCATAATAACAACAGACTATGATTATGCTGATGAAACAGAACACTATAAAGCATATGAAGAAAGACTTGAAACTGATGAAGAACTTGAAATCCGTAAAGCAGCCTTTTGGGAAAATCTCTTACAAAGAGAACTAAAAGATGCTGAAAAGATTGAAAAAGTAAAACAAAAGAAAGAATTAGACAGACTGAAAAAAGAACAAGAAGAAAAAGCATTGTTAGCAAAACTACAAAAGAAATACGGAGGTAAATAATGGAAATAGCCCTTATTATTTTTGCGGCTGCTATTGCTATGGATATGTTTTTGAATGGCGGTGAAGGTATAGCACTAATAATTAGTGCTATAAGAGGTAAGAAATGAGAATAACTCTTGATGCTAATGAAATTATAGTTCCAAGCGGTCAATATGGTGACAAAGATGATGGACTTTGTCGTGGTTGTGGTGCGGAACATTCCGTGTGGAGCGAGCATACCATAGTTGATTGTCTGCGAACCTTGCGTGAAGCAATAATAGAGTTACAGAAAAACCCTTTGGTAAAAGGAAAAGTAAAATTGTATGGCAGAGAAGATATAGAAAATGATGTAGAAAAACCAAAAACCATCAACAAACCTACAAACAAGAAAGGTAAAGGTAAAGGAAAGTGAGTAAAATGAAAGCGCCCAAGAATACAGAACCCAAGTTTGACAAGATAGAGGAAGCAGCCCTGAAAGTTAGAGGGGCAACTGTTGCTGTCGCATATAAAGCATATGATAAGATGAGTGACGAAGCAGATAAAATTTTGAGTGCTGCTGATAAGCAAGCAGATAAGATTATGCGGGCTGCTGAAAAGGCTATATCAAAGGCAGAAGATAAAGCCGATGAGGTTTATGCTGCTGCTGTAAAAGTAAAGAAAGATAAGAAAGGAAAGTAAAATGAAAATTGTCAAGTGTCAAAAGTGTGGTCGTGAATTTACGCAACATTTCCCCGAGTCTTCCTTCTGGCATAAGAAGATTTTGTGCTCTGTCTGCCAAGCGGACGAGGAACAGGAAAGCAAGAAGGTAGATGAAGATTATGTCACCGAGCGCAGGAAGTCGATGGACAGTCTGTCTGGCTTTGCGTCTCTTCCTTCTTTCACTTCTATTGCCCCGCCTCAGCCTGAGCCGCCTACATTTGAGGGCGGCGGTGGTAGTTTCGGTGGCGGTGGTGCCTCTGCGACTTGGGAGCCAGAGCCTTCCTCACCCTCACCGGAGCCTTCAAGCGAGCCGAGTGAGCCCGCGCAAGTGAGTGAGTCGGAACCCTCTTATGAGCCTTCCGAGTCGTCCTCATCCTCCGAGTCGTCCTCGTCTGACTCTTCCTCCTCTTCGGACAGTTCCTCCTCGGACTCTTCCAGTTCAGGTGACTAATGAAACCAGACTTCCCTGTATTTTCCCTTGATGGTGCCAGCAGTGATGTTGAAACTGCTCTTTGGGAATATGACAAAGCAACCCAAGATGTATATGCTTACGCTGAAAAGCGCGACCATGTAGATAGTAGTAAAATAGCATATACAGTGGTATTTGAGAAAGACAAGAACTGGCAGATAGTTCAGGACAGACATAGTGGTAACACTTATCTAATTGTATTGAAGGACTAAACTAATGGCTACACACCTCAAACACCCTAAATACTACGAGAATACCTATATCCCGCGTCATACCAACAAAGGGTATTATTATACCTGTGCTGGCTGTGGCAAGAAACGACAGAAATATATAGGGGAGATGTATATTACTCGTGATTTTGGGTTCAAAGGTGAGCCAGGATTTATTCACAAGTATTGTTGTAGTGAAAAGTGCTATTACTTTGCTTGGTTACAATATATGGAGCGTCTTTCCAAATTAGTTTATGGTAAAAGTAACCCACAGTTATTTTCTGAACCACAAGAATATATAACATTCTAAAACATTATGGCACACAGAAAGTTATTTCAATACACTATTGTTACAATGTCAGAAAACAGATACCAGCCTTATGAGGAAACAGACCTCTGCTGTGTCTGTCACACCACTATACCATCTTATAAAGATATTCACTTTATAATAAGTGATGACAAGGGTGGTATTGTTTGTTCTGAACTTTGTATAAATACTTGGGTATTACAGAATATATGAAATTCACTACAACTACATTAGTTTTGAAAGAGAATACCTACAATATAGATTGGAGATGTGAGGTTTGTGATATCCAATTAGAACTTTTCAAACCATATACTGCGATTACAGAACAGGGTCAAACACCAAAAGACTTTATGTTTAGTGGTATTTTTGGTTGGACTTGCTTATCCGAAGAATGTATAAACACTTGGTTACTACAACATATATGAACCCATTTAGAACTATAACTCTACACGAATATCTTTCATTATATTCTCCTGATGATTTTCCCCAGGCAGAAGAAATTCTAAAATCCAGACGTTGTGGTGTATGTCAATATTTAGGGATAAGAAATAGAGAAACAGGAAGAATAGTATATACCGCCAATACTTTTATGGGAGGAATATTTATTTGTTCTGAACTATGTCTAAATATGTATATCTTTCAAAATATATAACCTAAAACAATAAGCACCCGAAAGGGTGCTTTTTTATTGTCCTTTGTTTCTGAAATAGGCTGGAAGTGTCGATTTATTTGATAGTATCTATAATTGCCAATCGTAATAGTATAGTTGAATAATTTATCCACCATACTGGTGATGAAGTATCCCATTTTTTAGAAATAAGAATAGTTGAAGCATCTCTACCTTCTATCAAAGACTGTAAGCAGAACTTTACCAAAGTATCCTTCTCTCTGAACCTGTTCTTGGATAAAGCCAGGTTCAGGACTTGCTCTGGTAACCGTTGTAAATATAACCTTTCAAACTGTGATGGGTTTATCCATACTCTGGCAGTAGCGGTTGTCTTCACTTCATATTTTAGACGAGTATATTCATCCCAGTCTTTTCCTGAACGAGTTTGTTTCCCATTGTCTGCCCCCAATACTACCTCCAAAGGAACCTCTACGGCTACTTCATTGTCAGGCATCCAATCTCCCATAGTTCCCTGAACCGGAGTTTTCTTTTTGAACCTGGCATAACTGCTCTTGAACTTCCATACACAGGCTTTTACTACGATAGCAATAATCTGGTCGCCTGTGATAGAAATAGATGCCAGTTTTGGAAGTATCCTGTAAATGGTTATCCTGACATTCTGCTGTATGTCCTCAAAGTCAGCAGGATACTTTTTACTAAAACTGGTTGCTATTTTTGAAGTAACCGCCAATACTATGTGGTCTATCGAGTTATATAAATTATCTAATGTTATTTCACACGGATTTAGTTTATATTCTTTTAGAAATATTTCTACCTCTTTTGAGTCAAAATGTTTCATTTTTCTTCGTCCTCAATATAAACGGCTTACTTATTCCCTTACCTCCTGTGCGCACATAAAAATCAGATAAAAATAAAGTTTTATCACATTTACCACAATAAGTATTCATCATTTATATCCTTATAAACAAAAATCCACTCGGTTTTACCCGAGTGGATTTCGCAAACACAAGGTCGGGAGCGGTATTACAGTTCTGAAAGCGGAATGTCGTCAGGGTCAGTCTGTGGCTCAACCTCTTCGATATCTTCAATAACAAGGGGCTTGGACTCTGCGATGGTCGGCTCAACAGGAGCAACCTTCGGCTTGTTCTTGCTTCCAAGAGGACGACCAGCCTTACGCTTCGGAGTATTCGTGTCGGACATAGTAACCTCCTTTGCGGACTTGCTGTGCTGCTTCTTGGCGTGCTTCTTGGTTTTAGCGGCCTTCTTGAAACGCTTGGCAATGACCTTGTCCTCGATAGCAGTATCGAGTCCGAAAAGGGCATTCGCGTTCTTGATGGCACGCTGGAAATGCTTCGACAAAACAGTTGCCGATACCAAATCGACAAACCTTGTCTTTGCATACCTTGGGGCAGATGCATTGTGAATGAGTTCCTTTGAAAAAACATTGGTGAGGACGCTATTGACTGGGTTCATTTCATTTCCTTTCTACTTGGGGTTATTTACTGGTTACTTTGGTTACGCGCTTCCGACACCCAGAGAATATACCCGATATCCCCGGATATGTCAAGCATTATTTTCGGATTATTTAGTGTCCCCTTTTTAGGACCTACTTCAAGCACCCTCTAATACTGTATCCCAAAATATCTTCAAAGGGATTTTCCTTGAATGCCTTTTTCTTGTTTGCTATCCTGGATAGTTTATCCAAAATCCTAACCATCAACAATATATCCCCATATTGGTCTGGGCGTATTCCGTTTGGATAATACATTTTGAAGATTTCTGCTGATGAAGTAATACTATCTCCATAAGCAGTATTCTTACGGGATACAAGTTTTTCCAGTTTTACCATCTTTTTATGAAGGTCTTTACTGAAATTAGAGTTCGTCATTTTTACTTCCCATAAAATCTATAACCAATCTATATTTATATTCATGAGAAAGGTCATGTTCTATACTTGTTCCACCTATTACTATGGGTTTCCAACCATTCATTTTTAGAACCTTTACAGCAGCATCATATAGTTTATCTTCTACTATATCCTTTTTGGCTCTCTTTATTTTTTTAGAGTTCGTCATTTTGTTCTTTCGTTACAGGAGTAACCTTTTTACTGTGAAAGTCTATTTCCCTTTTAGCATCCCGTTCTTCCAGTAACACTTTTTCCATAAACCTGGCTCGTTTGGCTTCTACAATTAGTTCTTGCCTCAAATACTTATCCGAACAAAGTAATTCAAACTCATCATCATCCATTCGTATAACAAGGTTAGCCATTGTATATCTCCTCGATTTTACTTTTCCAACAGTTACAGTCTGTGCTGGTTAGCATATAGACAGAGCATACATGAGAATGGGGTAGTTTGTCAATAACTTTCTTCAAGTCATTTAGGTGGGCGATATGCTCTTGAAGATCCTCAACCATATCCTGGTAACAATCAGGACAAACTGTTATCTTGGTATATTCATGCTTGAAGCAAGGAACAGATTTCATAACTTTTTCTTTTCAGGAATACTATAAGGTGGAGTTATTTTCTCTTTGGATTTCCAACAACTACATTCATCACCAAAACCTGCCTGTCTTGCTACAATCATAACACAATTTGTAGCATGAGGAGCATCATCTACAATCTTTTTCAGGAATACAATGTGTTCCCGTAGTTCTTTATGTTCTTTTTCGCTCATGTGTTTTCCTACGTTTGTGTGTCCTTTTTCTGTGACAGTTACTACAAACGATTTCTGTTTTTGCTATTTCTGCTAATATTCTTTTTGCTGATATTGCTTGGCTTGCTAATTCACTAACCTTGGCTACCTTTGTTTTGGGGTCAAGATGGTCTAAATCCATTACATAACTTGGATACCTTCCACCACAATCATAACAAGCCTTACCTTTTTTATGTTCCTGAACAAGTTTAGCATTCCTTGCTCTGGTTGCTTGATTGTATTTAGTGTGTGGGTGTGTCATATAAATGGTGGGCGAGGTCGGATTCGAACCGACACGCTTTTTAGGGCACAGGAGTCTGAATCCTGCATTTCTACCAATTTAATCACTCGCCCGTTTTATATTTTTATTTCCATATGTATTTGTCTGGGCATGACAATTACAACATAAAATGCGTAAATTTTCTAATCTATTATCCGTGCCTATGCCATTTATATGGTCCAGTTCTAATGGTGCTGATTTACCTTGCCATTCTGTTATAGAACAAGAAGAGCATTGCGGTTGTAAAACTTTTGCTTTGAAAAGTTTTATTTTCAAAGCGTGGCTTCCTATATGTGTATCTTCCTTTAGCCATCCTTCAAGATTATGTCTAATTTTTTCGGAATAACTTTTCCCACCGTTCCATGCTTGTCCTCTAAAATGAGAAGTATTTATGTTATATTCTTTTATAACTCTATGAACTTTTCTATAATGAGGAGACCCTTGTATTGAACCACCTGCTTTTCTTATTACTTCCGCAATAGAACGACACTCCGGTATCAACTTTATAATTATTTCTGTATTCACTTTAGATTTTTGTCTCATAAATTATTGGTGCCCCAGGTTTGATTCGAACAAACAACCTTTCCGGTTTGAGCGGAACGCCTCTACCAATTGGGCTACAAGGGCATTTATCTTATCTTTTATTCTTTGCAGCAAGTCGTAACGCTGGCTGTCTGGTAGCCATCTCACTTGGAATAGTAAGGTCATACTCCATACCAAACGCAATAAGGAAATACTTCATAGTCCTACGGAAAGTGCGCCTATACGCCCTTGCGTAAAAGTCCTTTACCTTCTTGACATTGACATTATTGAATACAAACCTTGTTGCTCTAACATGGGCTGACTGTAACCCAACCATAAAAGCATTATCAACATGAGGGTTCAATAAGACCTTATTCATTAGTGCCATAGGTGACTTTGTTCCATTCACGGTATTGGTAACCCTTGGTTCTGGATATCCAAAGTCATTTTCCTTTACACAGAAGGGCATACCTTCTACAATGTAGTGCTCCCATACTTTCTCAAATACCTGCTGTCTACTCAATTTCTGTCTCATTTACTTTTTCCTTTTCTGTATCTTCGTTTGTTGATGGTGGTTGTGGTTTTATTCTACGCTTCCGTTTAGAGACTACATCAGTATTTGGAATAACACTTTCATTTTTAGGAAGGTTTAGTCTGGCTTCATCAATTCTTTGAATATAGTTACGAAGGTTTTTTAGTTCTTCAAAAATCCATTCAATCTGTTCTGCCATCTTTTTCTGCTTGATGCCTCTATGCTTCTTTACAGGTTCCCCTTCAACAGGTTCATCAGAAGGTTCCTCCTCATCTGCCTCTTCTTTCCTGTCCGCTTCCAACCCCTTTTCAATGTCAGCAAGAGTTGATAGTGCCTTTGAACTGGCTTCCTTCATAGAGACTTTCTTTACGGGCTTTTCAGTTACAACTGCAGTATCCGTTACCTTTGGTTTGTTTTTACTTCCGAGAGGGCGTCCCATATATACTCCTTACAGATAATATACTACACATCGTTTGAAATGTCAAGGAAATAATGGCGAGCGCGACCGGACTTGAACCGGCTTTCTCTCCCTAGACAGGGGAGCGCATCGTCTATTTCTGCTTCGCGCCCACATATCACCCTACTGCCGATGCTGACAATTGTTTTATCTCTGTGTTGGTTACCCTATAATCAACCACAAAATCAAGTTTCCCTAATTCTGCTATAACCTTATCCGCAGTTTCTTCCGATAGGTTACGAAACTCAAATACAGATATACTGTCTGTATCTTCTGGTTTAGCCAGAAGTAAGTTACCCAGTATCCTACTGGGATTGACATACTTATAGGTTACTTTTATGTTTTTCATATACCTTTCTCTATTATCTTTTTACTTCTTCCTCGCTTGATAGAAGATTAGGCCATATTTGTTTTATCCTAGGGACTACAAACTTTTCAAACGGAGTTTGGGTTGGAGGGTCATCCATATGTTGTAACATATAAGAGGTAGCACACTCTTCTGAACAGGTGATATGAGTAGCATCATCTGGTCCTTCCCAGTAACTGGGGTTATTCAGTTGCTCCACATAGTAAGCAGCTAACTTCTTTTTACCGTTGATACTTTTGTTACAGGTGGCACACTTCTTTTTCTCTTTATACCCAAGAGCAAGTTTTGTTACTTTGTATTTATTCATAATAATGGCGGGCTTTGTAGGTGCTTACCCCACGATTTCCGGGTTGGAGCCGGAGGTTATAACGTTTAACTAAAAACCCATGGCTGGGGAGACTGGGTTTGAACCAATAACCGGACGGGTCAGAGCCGTCTGCTCTGCCATTTGAGCTACTCCCCAATTATTTCTTCTTTCCTAGAGCGTCCACGAGGCGAAGACGCGCACGTAATCCCAAAGCCTTTTCAATACCCTCATTTATAGCACTATAATCACCAAGAAATATATCTTCTGCTCTGTCTGCTGCTTGTTTTGCTGTTTTCTTCTTATGACAAGCAGTGCAAAGGATTTGTGTCTTTTTGATTTCCTTATCCCTATCCTTCTTTTCTCTTGACCAAATCTTATGCCCAGTCCTATTCATCTTTGCTGTCTTATGGTCAAGTTCAGCGGTTTTTGCTGTAATAGGCTTACCACAGTTAGCGCATTTCTTACCTTTGAAATGGTCACTTCTGCGTTTAGCTACCCACTTACGCTGAAACTCTTTTTGCTTGCTATGGTCTTTATATGGCATGTTATGTTCCTTTTTCTCCATTGGTATAACATATTTCCGTTATACCGTAACGCTTCAACATAGTCTGGCATTCATCACAAGGCTTGGCAAGACGCCAACCCTTTCTGGCGACATACAAAGTCAGTTTGGCATCAACCCTCATTTCAGGATATACCTTGAAAGCCTTATTCAAAGCATCAATCTCCGCGTGAATGGAATATCCACCACCGGAATATACCATACCTGTCGGTGCCATGTCAAGCTCCATCCCACGGTGACGATTGTAACCAACAGACAAAACGGTATTCTTGCATACCACAAGGGCAGCAATTTTCTGTTTCATATCTGACTTCTCTGAAATCCTTTCAGCGATTTTCAGGAAGTGGTAGTTCTTTTTTGTCATATATTTTGTAAGATGTTCATGTTAGCACATAATTCTGAACATACTGTTTCCCTGTGTGTCCTTATTGTTGGCATTCTATTATAGTAAGCAAGAATGAAATATTTTTCATAACCAAGTATAAGTTTATTACAAACATTACAATTATGTTTATTAGGAAAGTTATTTCTTGCCATTACTTCTACTTGTATCATATATTTTGTAATAGTGCCATTTCAGCACAAGGTTTAGAACAAGTCCATATATTTACTGATTTTACAATTCTACTTCCAACTAATACTATTCCTCTTGCTCCTCTATGAGAAGTAGGTTCTGTTTCAAAACCATCAACAAACCAAGCATTCTTGAATGCTATAAGATTGTTTATACCACAAATAGGACAAACTGTATCCCAAACTCTTCTTGCTGGATGCCCTTTTGTTAGTCTAATTTTCATAATAGTGGAGGAAGGTATCCGGGTCGAACGGATATTACCCTTACGAGTAAATTAGGTTAGCAACCTAACGCAGCCAACCGTATCTGCCTACCTTCCTTTAGAATATTACTAAACCACAAGTTTGACACCAATCTGCTCCCATTGGGTCAGTAGCACATCTTTCGTGCTTACAGGACTTTTTACCAAATATAGCCCAACATTGGTTACATTTAGCAGTTGGTTGTCTAATACCTTTATACTTTGGATGCTTTTTACATTTCATAAATATCCTTTATTGGAGGAGGGTAATCGAATCGAACAATCACCATTTTATTGATGGGACGGTTTTCAGGACCGTTCACGCGCCATGCGTCCTACCCTCCTTATTTATTTGGTATTCCTCCACCACAACTATGTAACCCACCTACTGGATACATTTCATTACAAACCATACATACATTAGTCCCTGATACATTAGTCCCTGATACATTAGTCCCTATTGTTGAAGGACCAGGACAATAATGAATAACACCATCAAAAACTTGACAACCACAAACATAACAAGTATATTTACTTGGAATGGTTTTAGTTGGGTAAAGTGGGTATTCACTTGCTTCTATAAACTTTTCAAGTTTCTTTACTCTTTCCTCTAAATTTTCCAAAGTCAAAGGTGGTGTATGGTCACATCTTTTTCTATGAGAAACAGCACAACCTCTTTTTCCATCAGGACATTTTATAAAACGCATACCATCGTTATTTTCACATTCAGGACAGGTTACTTTCATTTTCGTTCCTTCCTCGGTATTACTTCCACTACTGCGCCTTCTCTAATTATACCATCATAGTCCAAGGAAGCATTACACTTGAAACACTGTGTAACAAACCAGTCACCGTGGTTACTCAACTTACCAGTCATATTACCAAGGTTTGGAACAGGTTCATTTAGTTTGTAATACTCTGTGCAGTCACCACTTTCACCATTGTAATGGGTTTGTAGGTTTTCTGACACAGATTTAGTATTACATTTAGGACATATTAGGTTTGGAACATCCAAGTTCCAATAAGAAGCACACATACCTTTGTTACCTCACCAACTCGCTGTTACCATTTTCTTTTTCTTTTTATCTAACATCCAAGTCCAAGGGTGACAGTGGCACCACGAGCAAATATTATCTATTACATGGTCAGTATAGCCATAACACTTGTTACATTGGTATATCAGGACTTTATATTCGTGTTCTCCGTAACTTTTCTGCTCTGTCTCGGTCGTTTCACTCATTGTGGTTTTTCCCTCCAGGTGCTATATTTATACCATAAGGAGCACGACATGTCAAACAAAAAAGAGACTTCCACCGGTTTTTATTTCAACCCCTCAACCTGGGATATCACACTACATAAGACTGACGGGTCAAAGAAGATACCTTTGGTATTCATGTTACTACTGGCACCGATGCTTGGAGCCACCCTGGTTCTGTTTCTTCCGTTCATAGGTATCTACTTGTTCTGTAAGGAGTTAGTTACACCCCTCTTTTCTCCACGTGTTCAGGACAACAAGCCCGAAGCCATCCATTATCGTCAATAACCTCTCCATCATTACCACAGGTTTCACACATTTGTCCTGATTTGTTTTCTGTTATTACAATAAAGTTATTGAACTTTATTGAATAATCTGGAATATCCTGTTGTTCATAATCACCGCCCCAATAGATACGGAGCATTCCAAACTTCT
>OBLW0100004059.1_pt1 | contig 11241 bp, 4 predicted proteins | sample 1520161 | NCBI WGS metagenome assembly OBLW01 (sample SAMEA3539309, study PRJEB22396) | soil metagenome | biome: tundra; feature: field; material: soil | place: USA | collected 2010-05 | depth 0.15 m
ACGCCGACGTCGGCGGGGCCGTGGCGATTGTGCCGGAGTGGCTGTCGCACGCGCGCCTTGCGCTTGCGAAGCCCGAGAACTTCTTCGGGGGCACGCGCTCATTCGCCCGGCTCGCGGGACGCAGCCCGTCGCACGTGTCGCGGGAAACGGTGCGCTGCCTCGGGGTCACGCCCACCGAGCTCGTCAACGCCGCGCGGATGGATTTCGCGGCCCGCCAGCTCTCGACGACCGGCCGCCCGATACTCGACGTCGCGCTCGATTGCGGGCTGAACAATCTCTCCCACTTCTACGCCTTGTTCCGGAATCGATTCGGCGTGAGCCCGCGCCGCTACCGGCTCCAGGCGCATTCCACCGTCCTCAGGTGAGCATGGCGGGGAGCGCGGGCGGCGGCCCTGTCCAAGTTCGCACCCTCCAGGGAGAACCTCCGAGAGCGGCCCGTTGCCGCAGGCGCTCCCGGCAGGCGCGCTTAAGGCACTTCGTAGACCTCGACGAGGGCTATTCCCGTGTCGCCGCTCGCCCCCGATACCTGGACCGTGTAGGCCCCTGGCGGCAGGGTGACGAGGATCGCGGAGTCGGCGCTCGCGCTGGAACCCCACGCGAAGGCTCCCACCGACACCGCAGCCGTCGATATTTGCGCGCTGCCGCCCCATCCCTTGTTGCCCTCGATGACGTTGGCGCCCGAGTAGAGCTGAAGCTCGGGATCCGGCAGCGTCCCGGTTACGCCGAACGGGACGAGGGCCGGCCCCGAGGCTCGAATGAGGACCGTCCTTGAGGTGCTGCCGCCGATGGCGAAGCCGGCGATCAGGATGTTGCCTCCCGTGCCCACCTGGACGCGCGCCGAGATGTTGACGATCCGGGGGCTCGTCGCCGTGTACGTCCCCGCTGGCGTCGCGTCGTAGACTTCGGCCAGCGCGATGCCGGTGTCGTTGCTTTCACCGGCGATCTGGGCGGTGTAGCCTCCTCCGGAAAGTGTTTCCAGGAGCGCCGCATCGTGGCTTGTCGGCGAGCTCCACGCAAATGCGCCCACTGCGGACGCGGCGTTCGAGATAGTCGTGGCGCCGGCCCAGCCGTTGTTGGTGCCGAGAACGGTCGAGCCGGAGAAAAGCTGCAGTTGCGGGTCGGCAAGCGTGCCCGTCACTCCAAACGGAACAAGCGCGGGCCCCGATCCCCGGATGAGGAGCGATTCCTTGCCGGCCGTGCCCGCCCCCCCAACGACAAATCCGGCGATCAGGATGTTTGCCCCCGTCCCGACCGTCGCCCTGCAGGAGATGTTCACCAGGCGGCCGGGGTTCGCGGTGCTGACGACCCCAAGCGCCGCCACGCTGCTCGTCACGGCTCCCGATAAATTTGTCGCCGTGCAGGTGTAATTGCCGGCATTGGCGGCGGTCGCACCGCTGATGACCAGGGTCGGGCTGGTGGCCGACGGGATCGCCACCCCGTTGTGGAACCACTGATAGGTGGGGGCCGGGATTCCGTTCGCCGTGAAGCCGAATACGACGGTGCTCCCGCTGGCGACGGTCTGCGAGACCGGCTGGCTTGTGGCGGTGGGGGTCGCGGAGGGGGTGGACAGGGAGACAAGCGTCACCGAATACGGCGCAAAGGAGGCCGAGAAGCTGCCGGCCGCATTGGAGATGCTGGTGACGGCCACGTCCGCGGAGCCCGCGCCGGTCTGGGCCGCGGTGTCCTGGGGAATCCCGTAGGAATACACCTTTGCCGACGGGATCGGGCTATATCCGTTGATCGTGAAGCTGACGTTATACGTGAGCGTCGGGCTCTTGTTGATCACCAGGACGGAGAGCGTGCCGTTGGCGCGCAGCACCGAGTAGGCCGCGAGAAGCGAGGTGTCGCTCGTGGCCTTCACGACGCGGTCCCCTCCCCGGGCGAAATTCGACATGAGCTTCATCACGTAGTACGTCGGGTAGGGATCGTGCATCGGCGACTCGATGCCGTAGTCGCCGTACTGCCTCCAGCCGTAGAGCGACATGCTGTTGTTGTACATCGTCTGCTGGCCATTGTGAAGGTCCCACCAGATCAGCGAGTTGAACTCGGTCTGCATCACGTTGCACACGCTGTCCGCCATGTAGAGCCCGTTGACGAGGCTCGTCGTCTGCTTGCCGGGATTGAAGCTGGCCGAGTTGTTCTCGGTGACGAGCAGCTCGATCGCCGCCCCCGAAGGGCCAAGATAGTCGGTCAGCTGTGTCCTTAGTTCGGTGGCACTTGCCTGCCAGGCCGACGCGCTTTGCAGGAGCGTGGCATCGTTCTCGTTTGTAGGATTCTGCGCGTAGAAGTGATAAATGAGGAAATCGGGAAGGACCCCCAGGGTCTTCATCGTGGCCAGCATGACGGGGGTGAACCCGCTGTGGGGCGTTCCCGTCACCGGGTTCATCACCACCTGGGTCGTGCCGTTCGAATAGCTGTCCTCGCTCGCATCGGCGACGACGCCGATCTTGATCGTGGGATCTATGCCCCTCATGGCCAGGATGTATTCGACGGCCCGCGTCGCGTAGGTGAACCCGTCATGGGGCACGGACTGAGCGTCGTCTTCCCAGGTCCCGTAGCACTCGTTGCCGATTTCCCAGTATTTGAACCCGTAGCCCTTTGCCACGTTTGAGTAGAGCACCCAAGCGGCGGCTTGCGCGGGCGAGCCGGTGCCGTAGTTAGTGGTGATCACCACCTGCGCGCCGATCGCCTTCGCGGTCGCCGCAAAGGTGTCGAAATCCGTCGATCCGGCACCGCCTCCCTCCATCACAAGCGTGCTCGTCAGCCAGTTGAAATCGTCCGAGGTTGAGCCGCCAGGGTACCGGAGCACCCCGGCATCCACTGCCTTCAAGGCCGCAAGCGTCTGAGGGTCGCTGAACGTACCGTCCCAGACCGCTGTGTTCAGCCCGAACATCCGGTTGTCGACCGTCCGGACGACGCTTGTCGCGTCGACTGTGACGTTGGCCTGGGCCCGCGCGGCCGCCGCGGACACAAGGGCGACCGCACACCCGGCCAGGGTCCTTTGGAGGAAAAGTCGCATTCTATTGGGGTAGCTCAACGGGGCGCATGACTCCATTGACCCCGCCGGATTTTGACGGTTCCCGGGCGGTTCGGTCAACAGCGGCGCACAGGGGTGTCCGGTCGCCTGCAGCCGGCGCTGGAATAATCCGCCCGTTGCTGTCTCAATGTGCCAATGAGGGTTTGGGTCGTCATAGGGCTGCTGGGCGCTCTCGCTCCCCGGGGAGAGGCTTCCGAACGCTTTTCGAGCGGCCCGGCGCACGTCGCCCTGATCGAGCTCTATACGAGCGAGGGCTGCAGCAGCTGTCCGCCGGCCGACCGCTGGCTCGGGGCCCTGAAGGGCGACCCGGGTCTCTGGAAGGACTTCGTGCCCGTGGAGTTCCATGTGAACTACTGGGACGGCCTCGGATGGAAGGACCGCCTCTCCACGCGCGAATTCACCACCCGGGAGTACGCCTACGCGTCCGCGTGGGGCAGCGGAAATGTCTATACGCCGTGCTTTGTGCGAAACGGCGAGCAATGGAAGCCCTTCTGGGGCAGGCCGGCCGGACCGGGCGCGCAGACCGGCGTCCTGTCGGTGGAGATCGGCGACGACGGCGTGTGCCTGGTTGAATTCAGTCCTGGGCCCGCGATTCGGGCGGCGCCGGGAGGCTTCGAGATCCATTTGGCCCTCCTGGGCGGCGGACTCTCGTCGCGGGTGACCGCCGGGGAGAACAGGGGCGAGACCCTGGACCATGAATTCGTCGTCCTCGGAATTGCCGACAAGGCCTTTCCGCGGGTCCCCGGCACTCCAGGGTTGCGCGCCTCGGTCGCCCTACCCCACCCGATCGCAACGGACGCCGCGCACCGAGCGCTCGCCGCCTGGGTCACTCTGCGCGGCGAACTTGCGCCCATCCAGGCGACCGGCGGCTGGCTTCCCTAGTTGTGGAGTCTCAACAGGTCGTCCCCGCTTAGTGGGAGCCTGGAGATGGGCGTCTTGTTCTTCAAAGAGGTGTGTGAACCTTCACACCTAGCCGCCTTTTTTCCCGCCGTCCTGCTTCCGGGTCGCCGCCTTGACCAGCAGCTCGGTCCACGGGCTGTTGTCGATGTGCTCCAGGGTGCCGATGAGCCGGATGGGATCGTTGAGAATCGCATAGCCCAGGGCGTCCTTCCTCAATGAGAGAAGGCCGGCGGCCAACGAAAGGTCGGCGAGCCCACCTCGGGCGCCAAACTGCAGTTCCGCGCTCAGCGGCTGGTCGGCGAAAGGAAGGCCCTTGACGTGGGTTATCTGCCCCGAGCCCTTCAGGTGCACTTCCGGGCTGGTCAGCTCAATCTCGGGGATGTGAATCGTGCCGTCGGGTCCCCAGATCGCCGTCACCGTGACCTTGTCGTACCCGATCTCCGATACTTCGTATGTGAAATTGAGAACCGCGTCGCCCGTCTTGCTGACGGAGCTCTTGCCCGGGCTCAGGTTCTTCTTGTCGACCCCGAACACCGAGCCCACGACGTAGCCCACCGTGCCGAGCGTGTCCGAAACCGGCGACGAAACCTCGGGAATTGATTCCGCCACGTTTGTCTTGAGCAGCCGGATGATCCCGGCGGTGCTCGCGAGCTTGAATTCGATCTGCGTGCGGCTGGCCAGGTCATCCAGGTTGGCTCCATTCCCCATGAGCCTGCCCTGAACGGAGAAATGGCCCTCGAATGCGGGCTCCAGCCCGGGTTTCCGCGCCTCGAACAGCTGCGCCGCATCGATCTCGTTCAAGGCGGCGTCGGCTTTGACGGAGTACGGGGACGCTGCGGCCTTGTCGAAGGAGATTGACCCCTCCACATTCGTCAGGAGGTGCTTCCCGAGCCCGCCGCGGCCGCCTGTCATCTTTATGGACCCGCCGTCGATGTCGAATACCCCGCCCACGTTTACAAACTCGCCTTCCCCCGTCCTTAGCCGATCGAACGCGACCGCAACGTGTCCCGTCCAGTCGCCCCAGAACGGAATAGGGTCCCTCGCTCCCGTGGGCGCCGGCGGCTCGGCGCCCGGTACCGCGGAATAGGGGGCGCCTCCGATCGCCTCCAGAGGGGCGGCCAGCAGGCGCACATGGTCAAGGGCGACGCTTGCGCCGGTCAGCCTGGCGTCAACCCAGTTGCCCGCCGCCTCGCCAACCCAGGATCCCTCGGCCGACACCTCCGACACGGTCGACCCGCATGCGATCTTTATCGGCGCGTTGAACGCCACCACGCCATCGGCGGAGATGCTCGCGCGCACGCTCGCGGATATGGAATCCCCCTTGGCGTGTCCGGCCACGAGCAGTGTGCCCTCCATTTTCCTCTCCGCCCCCAGGCTCGCGGAAAAATCGCCCGAGGCCGAGCGGCCGGTCGCCCAGCTGAGCGCGGGGATCGAATCGTGGGAGCCCATGGCGTCAAGGTCGGCATTCCATGTGCCGGAGACTGCGACCGGCTGCTCGGACCCCTCAAGCTTGGCGGCCCTGGCCTCTATGGTCGCCAGCCGCTGTCCGGCGCTGCCCACCGTCAACGGCGCGCAGCGCACCTGCCATCCTTTTGGGGCGTAATCCGCTTCCATCAGGAGCGACAGGTCGAGGCCGCTCCCGAGGATCCTGCCACCGCTCCGGATGGAAACGCCGGCCACGGTGAGCGCTGTCTTCGGGCGCAGGCTGTATCCTGCGTCGGCGGCCCGGACGACAAATTCGCCCGTTGCGTCGCCACCCGCGATGGTGCGCCCGCCCGTCAGGCCCGAGAGCCATGCCAGGGGAAGCCCGCGGATCGATGCGTCAAGCCAGTCCCCGCGAGGATCGAGCGCATTCATCTCGCCGGTCCCCTCGTCGAAAACGAATGGCTGAAGCGACTGGATGTCGGCCGCAAGCCGGTCACCTGAAACGGAGAGTCTCAGGCCGTCGATCCGCGCCGCATGCCCGCTGTGGTCAAGGTCGAACCGAGCTATTAGCGTCACTGTCCCGAGGCCGTCCAAGGGAGGCGCGAGAGCGCCCAGCCGGCTCGCCACAATCTTGAGGTTCCCAAGGGCGTGAACCCGCGTGAATCCCGCGTCGACGTCATAGCGGCCGTTTCCGGCGGCCGATAGGGTCGGCAAAGGCCGATCCGTCACAAGAGCCGCCAGATCAACGTCCCTCAAATCGGCGTTCCAGGTGCCCGAAAGCCGGCGTGTCGCCTCGGGGAAGCGCCCGAGGACCGCCAGGAGCTGCCGGCTGCCTCGCATGAGGCTGACGGCGTAGGTCTCCTCGGCCGCCCCGGGAGCCGCCGCAACCTCGGCCGACAATGTCAGATCCTCCAAGCGCGACCCGCGCCCGCCGGGGAATGAGGCCTTGACCACCACTCGGTTGACTGTCCTCGGGGATTCCATCCCGACGACCACGCTGCAATTGGCGGCAAGCCCGCCCAGCACGGGAACCGGACCCGAAGCAGAGGCTTCGACGGCCAATGCGCCCTCATGACCAGCGGACAGGCCGCCACCGGTAATGACCACGTGCACCTTTTCCGGCGCGTCTCCATGGGGCGCGGCAAACAAGACGTCTCCCTCCAGGTCAACCCCGTCCAAGGATCCGTCGAAGGGCAGCCGCCAGCCGATCAAGACACCGCGGAAGACGCGCGCGACGGCCTGGGCGGTTGCGGCCGCCGCCAAGGCCTGCGCCGGCGAGTCCGCAGGCCAGGACGCGCGACTGAGGTCAAGCGTCCAGCCTTTTGCCACCACGCTTCGAATCAAGATTCTTCGCTGCAGCGCCGCGGTCGTTATCGGCAGCTTCGCCTTGAGGGAAGGAAGCGTGAGAACCGCGCCGTCGGACTCCAGATGGAGGCCCTCGACGTCGACTTCGCCAAATCCCGCCGACATCGATTCCAGGGTGCCCCGGAGCCCGGGCCGGTCGCCCAGCGCCTTCTGCGCGACGAACGTCTGCACCGCCGGCGCAATTGCGCCGACCACAAGAACGGCGACGAGCGCGACCGCCACCGCGAGAGACGTCAGGAGAAGTCGGATGAATTTCACTCGATGGAAGAACCCGTAAGACCGCGCGTGGCGGTCGATGTGGCATCGAAGGGCTCCGGGGTCGGCGTGTCAGCCTCTAATCTCGCCTTGTCCCGGGGGTTGCGGGATTCACGCCGGGTTGACGCGAGACTGGGCGCAGACCCCGCGGGAGAAGGCGCAGTTTTCCCGGCGCCAATTTTGCGGGGCGGATCGGCGTTGCTACGGCTGGCCCGCCTGAATCTGGGCGAGGATCTGGCGTGTCGTCTCATTCCCAGGCCTTACCCGCAGGTACGCTTCAAGCTGAGTTGCCGCCTCAGTTCTCCCGCCCGGGACGGCAAGAAGCGCTATGGCGATGTTCAAGCGTATCTCGGCATAACTCGGCATGAGCCGAAGCGCCTCGTTGTACTGGGCTATGGCCTCCGCGGGCCGACCCTGCGCGTTGAGGACAAGCCCCAGGTTATTGTGCGCCTCGGCGTAGTCCGGCTTCAAACGCACGGCCTCCCCATATTCGCCGATCGCCTGGTCCAAGCGGTCGGGCATCGTCGACCAGGCGTCCCCGAGATTGGCGTGCGCCTCGGCGAAGTCCGGCTTGATCCGCAGGGCCGCCTCAAACTGGGCGATCGCATCGTTCAATCGGTCGGGCTTCCTCATCAAGGCGCTCCCGAGATTGTTGTGCGCCTCGGCGAAATCCGGCTGCTCACGCAGCGCCTCCTCGAAGCGGCCGACCGCCTCATCCAGGCGGCCGGGCATTCTCCCCAGGACGCTTCCCAGGTTGTTTTGCGCCGCGGCATAATCCTTGGTCAGGCGGATGGCCTCCTGAAAATGGACGAGCGCCGCCTCCAATTCCCCGCGGTCCTCATACCATACGCCGAGATTGTTGTGCGCCTGGGCATAGTCAGGCCTCAGAAGCAGCGCCGCTCGAAAATGGGCGACCGCCTTTTCTGAATTCCCGCGATCCTTGTACCATAGCCCAAGGTTGTTGTGGGCCATCCAGCAACCCGGGTTCCGCTCGATGGTTGCCTCGTAGAGCGTGCGCTGGTTTGCGTAGGTCCCGCTTTGCGCGTTGCTTTGGACAAGGAGCGCCGCGATGAGCAGCGCGAAGAACCCCAAGCCGGAGGCCCGCAGGGAGGGGGATGCCCGGGCGAGGAGCCGGGCGGCGCCGGCCGAGAACGCCGCGATGATCCCCATGCTGGCCAGGTACTGGAAATGGTCGGCCACATAGGAGAAGATGAAGGGATAGACATTGAAGAAACCCAGGGCCGGAAAGAGCGATCCGACATAAAAAAGCCATGCGGCAAGCGGGCCCCGTGACCTCCGGCGAAGCGCCCACAGGGCCGCGGTCACCAGCACCGCCGCCGCGAGGTATCCCGTCCAGCCGGCGGCCTCGGACTTCGCGTCCCAGCGCGGGTACACGAAAATAAGGTGGTCCGGCCAGACGAGCTTGCCCAGGTAGAACCAGGTTACGCGGCCGGCCAGAAGGCAGCGCTGCATGAGCGTCAATTCGAATTGGGCCCCTTCCGCACCGATGAGCGTGCGTTCGACCCAGGAGGTGAACAGCCCGCTTGCGGTCGCGCAGACGAACCAGGGAATCAGGGGCAGTATGTCGCGCCGCCAGGAGAGGCGGCCGCGTTGCCACCAGAATATGACAAGCAGGGCGGCCGGCAGCGTCGCGGTCACGGTCTTCGTCAGAAGGGCAAAAACAAAGAGCAGGGACGCCAGGAGATAGGGCCGGATGGCCCCAGACTTCCCCCGGTCCCGGTCAAACCTCAGGTACGCAAGCGCCGCCAGGAGGTAGAAGACCAGCGACAGCGTGTTCTTCTGCTCCGAAATCCAGGCGACGGATTCGACGCAGACCGGGTGGACGGCGAACAGCACTCCGGCCAGCCGGGCCCCGGGGACCCTGAGCCGCTGTAGGATGGCGACCAGGAGGCACGCCGCCGTGACGTGGAGCAGCACGTTGGCGAGGTGGTAGCCGAGCGTCGCCTCGCCCCACAACCTGTGCTCAACCCAGAAGGCGCTGTGAAGCAGTGGATAGTATTGCTGGGTGGCATGCAGGCTGGTCCAGATCTGCCATAATCCCGCCAAGGAGCGCAGCCCCGGCTTTGTGACATGGGCATCGTCATCCCATACCAGCCCTCCGTGCAGGGCCGGCCAGTAGCACGCGAGCGCTAGTCCCAGGATCAGCGCTGCCGTCCACCAGTTGCTGGCGCGGGAGGCCGTGGACGCGCTTGGATCCTGCATCTTCGGCAATTTACCCAAATCGGCGGCCCCAGATCAATCCTGACACGGCCACGGGTTCCCGAGCCGCGCGCACGCGGCGGCGCGCCCGCGCTGGTTCGGTCGGTTTCACCGGAATGCCGCGCCAAAAACCCTGGTGGTCGGCCGGCGATGGCACATTCGGGTTGATCGGCGGTCAGGCTGAATCGCTTGTGACTTTTTCCGGATTGGTCCGTCCTTCCTTCCGGCCAGCGGGGCCGCCTTTTCAGGGCCGTTAGTCCGAAGGAACCCAATGGGATGACCCGCAGATCACGCTGGCAATCAACGTCAAGGGTATTTTAGCGCAGCCACGAAGAATAAAATATGCAAATGATTCGCCGCTTTCCCGCAGTGCCACCGATTGGAAGTGCCGCGCTTTGGCTTCCACTAATGATGGGGCTAAGCACGCCCCTCGTGGCTCAAATCAACTATGCCACGCCCTACACCTTCACCCTTTTTGCGGGAACTGCGGCCAGCACGGGCAGCGCGGACGGCACCGGGGCCGCTGCGTTATTCAACGAACCCTTTGGCTTGGCCGTGGATTCGAGCGGCAATTTGTACGTCGCGGACAGGAACAACAACGAAATCCGAAAGATCACGCCGGCAGGCGTGGTGACGACGGTGGCGGGCTCGCCAGGCATTGCCGGCTCCACGGATGGGACGGGCTCTGCCGCACTCTTCAACGGGCCCGCCTGCGTGGCCGTCGGAAGCGGAGGCGACATCTATGTCGCGGATACCAGCAACAATACGATTCGGAAGGTCACGTCGGCGGGCGTGGTGACCACGCTGGCGGGCACGGCGGGCACGGCGGGAGCGACGAACGGGACGGGCACGGCTGCGCTCTTCAGTCAGCCATACGGCCTGGCGGTGGATGGCAGCGGAAACGTGTACGTTGCGGACACGTCCAACAACATGATCCGGGAAATCACCCAGGCAGGCGTGGTGACCACCTTCGCGGGCAACTCAGGCGGCGGCAGCTCGGACGGAACCGGGGTCGCCGCAACCTTCAACCAGCCCGTTGGCCTCGCCATTGACGGGAGCGGAAACCTGTATGTCGCGGATTCCGGCAACAGCACGATCCGGAAGATCACCTCGAGCGGAGTCGTGACCACCATTGCGGGCGCGCCAAGCTCCACCGGCTATGCCGACGGCATCGGCCCCGCCGCGCGGTTCCACAGTCCCCGGGGCCTGGCGGTGGACGGAAGCGGCAACGTTTTCGTCGCGGACTCGACAAACAACACGATCCGGAAAATCACCTCGAGCGGGGTCGTGAGCACCATCGCGGGCGCTCCGAACCAGTTTGCCAATGCGGAAGGAACGGGGGCCGCGGCGCTGTTCGATGTTCCCGTGGGCGTGGCGGTGGACGGAAGCGGCGACGTCTATGTGTCCTCCGAACTTGGCTACATAATCAGCAGGGGCACCGCGGCCACGTCCGCCGCCCCGTCGATCCTCCAGCAACCGAACCCGCAGGCGGTCTCGAGCGGGAGCACGGTCGTGTTCAATGTGGCCGCGAACGGGCTGCCCGCCCCGACCTACCAGTGGTACGCCAACGGAATCGCGCTTTCGAACGGCGCCCGCGTTTCGGATGTCACGGGCACGACGCTTGTCGTCAGCGGCGCGACGGCGGCCAACGCGGGCAACTACTACTGCGTTGCGACCAACGCCACCGGCTCGGTGCAGAGCAATCCGGCGACGCTTTCGGTGATCAACACCAATGATATCGGCCGGCTCATCAACATATCGTGCCGGGCGCAGGTGGGAACCGGTGGCAACATCCTGATCGCCGGGTTCGTCGTGGGCGGGGCGCAAACGTCGGGATCGAAGGAGCTCCTGATCCGAGGATCCGGGCCCGCGCTTGTGCCCTTCGGCGTCGCGGGCACGCTCCCCGATCCGCACCTTGAGCTCTTCACCGGCGCCTCCTTGCTGGGAACAAACTATGGCTGGGGCGGCAGCGCCCAGATCGCGAGCACGGCGGCGGCGGTGGGCGCATTCGCCTGGTCGGATCCATCCAGCCTGGACTC
>OBLW0100004061.1_pt1 | contig 11238 bp, 8 predicted proteins | sample 1520161 | NCBI WGS metagenome assembly OBLW01 (sample SAMEA3539309, study PRJEB22396) | soil metagenome | biome: tundra; feature: field; material: soil | place: USA | collected 2010-05 | depth 0.15 m
TACACTCTTTCCCTACACGACGCTCTTCCGATCTCACCTCCGCCTTTCACTTAATAGTCGTTTTAGCTTCGTGGAATTCGACAAGCAAAACTATTTTCTGATGTTTTCAGCGATTTTTTTTGAATGCGGTCGCGGCTTACATCGGCACTCCGGGCAAGTCGCTTCAGAACGTGTCGATTCAGAATGCCGGCGCAGCAAAACTTTGCGCCCTGTTTCATCAGATCGGAAATTGCGTCTTCCCCCTCACGGCTGATGACGGTAAGGCTGCTCAAATCGATCACCAGTCCGCGTCCATCTAAGTCGCGGCGCGCATTTCTCCAGGTCGTGGGAAGCTCACCGACCCAGGGTTCGCTGAGCCTACCTTCCACCACTAGCTTGCGTTGAGATGGGGTATCGACGATTGAAATCTTGAACATATTGGATCTCGAGACCATTCATGTAAGCGCACCGCGCATGCCAAAGCCGCGAGCCCGCAAAGTGCTGAAAGGATTGATAGGAGCGGAATTGTTGGAGCATTGTGTCAAAGAATGTCAAAATCACAGTTGACACTTGTAGAGTTGGGGAAAAACATCCAGCGCCTAGCAATATCGGCGAAACACGAGCGAAGTAGCGGAAACAGGGGGATCGTGCACTGGTCGGTATGGCAATTGCGGTTGACGTGAGGCTGCCGAATCGAATTGGATTGGTTTCAGACTATGCGCGATTACGCTGCCCGGTCTAACTGCCTGGAATCATGCTCCCTCTTAACCGGAGTGGCACTGATTCTCTCGCGTCGTTCGCTCAAGCGAATACGAGGCCTTATCGCCTCTCTCAGAAGAGCGCGAAGAAATACCAGCATAAAGAAAACTGCCGCGCCGCAGACGCTCGCGAATGCGAATAATTCGATCACACCAAGACTCTTAGCAAGACAAGGGCCAAGATGGGGGAAGACTTAACTCACAGAACTCAATGAAACGTAAGTGTGTGCACGCGCCTCGCCCCTGGCTGAGGCTGGAACTTTTGACATTTGTCGAACTTCATAACACTCTTCGCGCGTCGATGCCTAGCTTCTTCATGCGCGCGATCAGGGTCGTGCGCTTGAGGCCCATACGCTCCGCAGCCCCTTCAGGGCCTGCCACTCGTCCGTTGGTCATTTTCAAAATGCGGACGATCTCGCTGCGTTCATTGGCTTCGCGCGTGCCCACCATCGGAACGTTCCTGCTATTGTTACCCAGCTCGGCGATCGGAGCCTGCAGCGCTGTGCCGTGTGTAAGGATCACCGAACGCTCGATGAAGTTTTCCAGCTCGCGAATATTTCCCGGCCAATGCCAACTCGAGAGCTTCCTCATGGCCGCAGCGGGAACGGATTCGATCTGCTTGTCCAATAGCAGGCCGTACTTCTGGGTGAAGTAGCGGACCAGCAGCGGAATATCCTCGGGGCGTTCGCGCAAAGGCGGGATGCGAATCGGAAAAACGTTCAGGCGATAGTATAAATCGCTACGGAACTCGCGATTCTCCATCATTTTTTCGAGGTCGCGGTTGGTCGCCGCTACTAGCCGCACATCGACCTTCTTGGTTCTGTTGCTGCCCAGCCTTTCGAACTCACGTTCCTGCAGAGCTCGCAGCAATTTGGGCTGGATTTCGACGGGAATGTCCCCAACCTCGTCCAGGAAGAGCGAGCCCTGGTCGGCCAGTTCGAGGCGACCAATCTTCTGCGCAATCGCGCCTGTGAAGGCTCCTCGTTCATGTCCAAAAAGCTCACTCTCGAGCAGTCCGGTCGGAATCGCGGCGCAGTTGAGCTTTACGAAGGTCCGCTCCTTCCGCCGGCTGCGTTCATGGATAGCGCGCGCAATCAATTCCTTTCCCGTGCCGGTTTCGCCCAGAAGCAAGACGGTTGAGTCGCTCGGAGCCACGGTTTCCACCAGATTCAAAACATGGCGCAAAGCTGAGCTCTGTCCTACGATTCCCTCAAAGTCCATCTCACCACGGATCTCGTCTTCCAAGTACAGTTTTTCCTGCGCCAGCTTGTCTTTGAGATCGGCGATTTCACCGTACGCTAGCGCGTTCTCGAGACCGATCGCGACCTGCTGTGCGACCTGAGACAGAAATGTCGCCTCCTCCCCATCGAACGCATTCTCTTCGCGGCTCGCCAAGGCGAGCACGCCAAGCGAGCGATCCCGGCTGATGAGAGCTACGTCGCAAAATGAATTCATACCCTCCCCAGCCGCTTTGGCGTACATCTCCGGGGAAACTTCGGCGGGGTCAAGCCGGTTCACTATCCAGGGCTTGCCGCTGCGGAACGTTTCGCCGGGCATCGAGCCCTCGATGCGAATCAAAATGTCTTCTGTAAAAAATCCCTTGCGATCCGGGAAGTCGAGAGCATGCACCCGCAAATGCACGCCGTCTGGCTCGGGTAGCATGATAGCCGCGGCGTCACACCGCATGACCCGGCGAACACTCGCTGAAATCGTTCGCAGCAGATCCTGGAAATTCAGGTTCGCGACGACTTGGTTCGTTAGATCAAGGATCAATTTCAGCCGATCCTGCGCCTGCCGCGACAAGTAGAAGTTCACGGCGGCATCGATGGCCAGCGCAATCTGGTCAGCCATCAGAGAGAGGAAGCCGACTTCGTCCTCGGGATAAGCGGCCGGCCGCGAACTGCCTATGCTCAGTACACCGAGTCGGCGTGGTCCCCTCGCTAACGGGAGCATGCAGGTGGACGCAATACCTAGTCCGGTTAGATATTCCCCGTGCTTGGCAAACCGCGTTTCCTCACTCCAGTCCGCGGTGACCAGAGCTCGCTGAGAGTCGCGTACCCACTCAATTGGCGTACCGTCCACGACCACATCTGCCAGAGGCGAACTCTGCCTTGCGCCATTTGAGTAAAGCACGTGCCACACGACTGTCCTGGTGTCATTCTCAAAGGCGACAAGCTCCAGGTAGTCAAAGGAAACAATTTCGAGCAGCGTTTTCACCAGCACGTCCGCGGCAGTGTCACAATCACTGCACGTGCCAATAGCATTGGCCGCTCGCAGTAGTGCTTCATAGCGTTGAGTGTTCGCCTCTGAAATGGTTACCGATAAAGTGCTCATAGACTTCTTACCAGTTGTCACAGGGTGATTACGAACACGTCAGGCAATGTCATCGTCCCGACACCGACCATGACACCCGACTCCCAAGTCGGGGGATATGCTTGATCTGATGTGGTGAACCGGCAGAAAGCTTCGAAAACAAATCTTGTAGAGACGAATATCGCTTGGCTCACGCGGCACCTGGCCAGTGAGAGCCGGTTGAGGGTTGACGGGCTCCTCGACTGTACGAGTCCTATACGACACACGTTTGCGGCAGGCGCCGCAGAAACCGAGAAATCCTATTAAGATACGGTGACGAACCACCCGAGAGCATTCTCACATGCGAAGGTAACAGGCAGCGGTCGAACGTCATTCTACTTCAGGAGCACGCCGTGGCCACCAAACTGACCTTGGATCAAATGAAGAAATTTGTCAGAGAGCACTTCGAGGATTTCGTTAACCAGCGAAAAGCTGCGGTCATCCGCAAGAACATGACGGCGGATTTCTACGACCATGACGGACCGGGCGGGAAACCTACCGGCGTGGATGGTGACGAACAGATGATGATTGCCATGTACAAATCCATGCCGGATCTGCACGTGACCATTGAAGAGATGGTTGCCGAGGGCGACAAAGTGATGTGCCGGAACATCTGGCGTTTCACCGACACCGCATCGGGCCAGAAGATGCAATTCCATGGTTTTGTGCTGTGGCGCTTCGAGGAAGAGAAGATCGCCGAACGTTGGGCCACAGTCACTTCGCCCCTCAAGGAACTGCAGTAGACGTAGATCCACCAAACAAATCCGCGTAATTCCCTCGCTTCGGAGGAGGAAGAGTTTTATGAGCGCAGCCGCTCAAGATTATTGACTGATATTACTTATGTAGTTCACCCAAATCGCTTCTGTGAGGTGGGACTGCCGCTAGTTTTTCTCGAAGCTGCTTTTCGCGCGGGACGCGCGGCGGCCAGTTCTTTGCGGACGATAGGCGCAACACCCGTGCCTAGGATTTCGATGGCGCGCAGCATCTTCTGATGTGGAAGCGTAGAGACACCCATTTGGAACGTGACACGCGAGAGGCCGCCGAGGACCTCATTGTCATACAATATTTTCTCCGCTACAGTTTCGGCGTCGCCGATGAGCAGCGCGCCGGTAGGCCCGCGCACAGCGTCGAACTGCGCCCGAGTGGTCGGCGGCCAGCCGCGTTCCTTGCCGATCTCGGTGAACGTGTGCGCGTACCCCGGGTAAAAGTCGTCAGCAGCCTGCTGGGTGGTGTCGGCTAGAAAGCCGATGGCATGAAGTCCCACGGATAGCCTCTCGGAGGGGTGACCGGCGCGGCGGCCGGCCTCGCGGTAGGCGTCGACGAGAGGACGGAATCGCTTAGGTTCGCCACCGATGATGGCGACCATGAGCGGCAGCCCGAGCATGCCCGCGCGGACGAACGAGGTGGGAGTGCCGCCGACCCCAACCCATATGGGCAGCGGATCCTGCAGCGGACGCGGGTAGACGGCTTGGCCAGTGAGCGGCGCCCGGTGCTTGCCGGACCATTTGACGTGCGTGTTCTCGCGGATGGCAAGGAGCAGATCAAGCTTTTCGGCGAAAAGTTCGTCGTAGTCTTCAAGGCGAAGGCCGAAGAGCGGGTAGGACTCCACAAATGAGCCGCGGCCAGCAACAATCTCAGCGCGCCCATGGGAAATCAGATCGAGCGTCGCGAATTCCTGGAAGACGCGGACAGGATCAGCGGCGCTGAGAACGGTGACGGCGCTGGTGAGGCGGATATTCCTGGTACGCGCGGCAGCCGCGGCCAGGATCACTGCCGGGGCGGAGTCGAGGAATTCGGCGCGGTGATGTTCGCCGATACCGAAAACGTCGAGGCCGACTTGGTCGGCGAGTTCGATCTCTTCCAGCAGATGCTGCATCCGCTCGACGGGGCTAAGCGTGAGGCTTGTGGCCGGATCGGAGATAGCTGCGGCGAAGCTGTCGATGCCGATCTGCATCATTCGGGCTCCTGAAATTCGGTTTCCCTATTGGATGACGCGCCTGCGTTTTTGTTGCAGGCTTATAACTGATCTTCTGAATGGAGGTGTCCTTTACAGAGATCTTACTGGCCTAGGACAACATTTCTGCTCGAGGCGGAATCCGTTCGCGCCGTACAGATCGGATTACCACTCGCCACATCGCCCGTTGCCAAAACGTTATCTGCAAACGATAAGACCAGGGCAGATCTCGACTCCGATCCAAAATAGGAGTAGATGGGGTCGGCATCAGGCACGGCAGCGCACCCTGTAAATTGGTCATTATCTATGTGATCATTTCTGGTTCCGGTCAGATAGATCCCTGTACCGGTTGCGCTTTGGATCGTGTTTCCGGAAATTTCAATATCTTGAAACGACGGATAGATTCCAGTGACCTCGTTCCAAATCCCGTCATACGTGGAAGAAATGTCGGCAAACATCGCAATCGACGCATTGCGCGACGGATAGTAGTTCGTGCCATCGACACTGGTTTGATAGAGCTTTGGTACAGAATTAGTTCCGACAATCGTATTGTTACGTATGGCGATGTCTGAAGCTCCCGTACTTTCGTTGAAGTAACTCGATATGATCGAGGCGATAGCGCTGGCGGTCATATTCTCGAATCTCGAATTCTGGATTAACATGTGAAATCCGCCAACGAGAATGCCACGCCCGACCTTGTCGTGAATATTTACGTCTGAAACGTAGACGCGTGACGGCGCGTGATTCATGTTGACCGCGTGGATGCCTGAACTCAACCAACTTAATGGCGAGTTGAGCTGCACTGTAATTGGCTGTCCTCCCCACGGCGGCAGATTGGGCGGGCTGATTGATTCCACCGTGGCCGAACCGAGATATCCCAGAGCTTGGTCGAAGAAAGCGAGTGCGTCGCCAGGATTAGGGATGGCATCTGGTCCAGTCATCACAAAAGAAGCGGTGGAGTTTACCGTCGTCAAGGTATCCCACACTACGGTGATGTTCATGACATCGTCGCCTTCGTGCTGAAAATCGCCGCCCTCCACGACAATGTCTCCGCCGACTCCGGTAAAGTGCGTTCCATCAGCAACAGTTGAAATGGGACGACCTTGACTTGGCTTCTCAATTACATTCTCCAGAGAAAGTCCCCGGCCGCCTTGGCCCGCTGTGATCCCCATATAAGGCGAGGTAAGAACCGAGGTGTTGATGATTCGAATGTCACTTGATCCATAGTCATCCTCGATCACCATGCCCCAGAATTTCTGGAAGCGAACCAACACAGGCAGGTTAGGATACGGTTGCAACTGCGAAGCTACCCACCGCCCGCTTGGATTCGACCTGGGATAAAGGCTCCCCTCTTTAATAAACATCGACTGCTGCGCGGGATTCTGCTGGCCATGGCTCGCGGTACAAGCATAATCACAGCCCTGATCGCTCGGCCCTGTATTGAGATAGTCGTCGTGCGCAACCTCATTTTTCGTCCGGTCCCACAGATTAAAAGCGTAAATGTAAGGGGAGAAACCGGCAGGGATGGGCGTATCCGCGTCCAGAACAATGTGAGCGGAATTCGTGCCGTCGGGAACAATCGTGCCGATTGCAGCGAAAAGAGGCCCGCGCCAGAGAGGTTTGGGATCAACGGGATTTCCCCAGTCAAGAGTGAGATTTTGAATCACGACCCGCTGGCTGTTGTTGATGTCGATGCCATGGGTTGGTCCCGTGAAATACAACGTGGACCCATTGCCATCAAAGACAAAATCTTGAACGTTGTTGATCTGCAGGTAGGGCCAGTGATTGAGGACGTAATCCAACGAAGGTGGTTGGTTCTGGGGCAGAACAAGATGGTAAATACTGTTTGGCGCGAGCCGGACGACATCGCAGCCAGCTTTAACGCCGCCAGGGGTTAAGAACATAGTCAGAGTCGTCCAATCGTTGTTTCCGTTGGGCGGCGGAACATCGCAAACGTGAACCATCGACGGGTAGGGCTCGGAAGGCGAAGTGAACCACTTTGGCGACTTCACGATCACAGTGGTTGGCTTACCGTTAGCGGCGGTGAAATTCCGGACGAGATCATTTGGCGCTGCCGTGACTACGCTGTTTTGGGTTGTGTCCACGAGCGCGTTCCACTCCGAGGGATCGGCCCAAAGGATCTTTCCAAGCCGTCGCTCGGCTTGCCCCTGGGTGACATATTGAAACAGTGCCCGTTCCGGGCGGAGTCCTGAGACGTCTGAGTAACGCGCCTGATAGTCCTTAATACTGAAGAAAGGCGAAGCCACCCGGCGCTCCTCGATACCGTGACGCAACCAGTGGATTTGTACATCCACCTGATCCCAGGTGCCGTCGCTATAAAGTTTGTTCAAGTCGGGATTATTCGCGGCGTCAACGTAGTAGTTGAAATCGAAAACTATCGGATAGCTATCAAATGCGCCAATCCGGCCCTGGTTAAAACCATTGGTGACAAATTGTTGAATTGCATAATCACAAGCACCGACTGTTGCGGGCGACAGCCCTGGCTCCGGGTAGCGATTGAGATAGTCGGTTGAATAAAAGGTAAATGAGGCCCTGAGGCAGTGATTTGCTCCGTTGCTTGTCCATTGCTTGGTCGCTTCCGCATCTGTCGAAAGGCCGAGGTCGGGATTAAATTTACGATAAAGCTCGGAGTTGAATATGCGGGCATCGAGCAGCGGATCCTTCGATGTTGTCGGCAGGACTGCGTCGCTCAAAACCAAGGGGTGCTGTGCATCAGCAGCCTGCGCCATAAGCATCGCCAAAGGACCGTGTGCCATGCCTGCGAGAAGAATGATGGGATATAACACTTTCTTCATCTGATGCTTCCTTGTTGTCGAACGCCAACCTGAGCGCTTGCCTCGGTTTTGACTTAGTACCCTTCTACGAGTTTGACGCCGGCTCCGACTGATCGCGCGGTATGCACGTGCCGGACATCGTTATTGCTCGACAACACTTCCAGCCCAGTTCCTCCGTTCAGCAGGTAGGAAAGGCCCGTGTCGTGCCGGCCATTGGCGCCGAGAATCGTGTTGCCAACCACATTGATAACGCCCGACCCATAGTTAACCTGTGGGACTCCAATGAATACAAAGTCGCCGGAGGGCGGCTCCTTGGTGAACATGAACACCTTGTTTCCGCTTATCACGGAGGCCGCTCCGCCACCCACGGTGCATGCAATTCCGTACCAGATATTGGACCCACCAGAGCCGCCAAAGTCTTCAATGTAATTCTCGTCGATGGACGTAGCCCAGCAGCCATTGGCAAAGATGGCGTGCTGCCGGACACCGTAGACGTGATTGCCGCGCACGGTCCAGCCAGCAGCGTCCCCCAGGTAGATCGCGGACTCGCCTGAATTCGCTACCCAGGAATCAAGAAGACTCCAGTCCGTCACGCTGGTGCTGTCATCAACAACGTGAATGCCGATGGCTCCGGAGTTGGTCACAAGGCAGTTGCTAATATGCCCGTTGACTTGCGAACTCTGCAGGCGCACGCCATTCTTGCTGAGGTTGGTGATCTGGATGCCGTCGGCGGGCGCATTCTCGACTTGCATGTCTTCAATGACCGTAAGCCAAGAGCGGATAACCAGCGCGTTTGTTCCGGAATTTGCGGAGCCATTGCCGTCAAGGGTCAACTGGGCGATGCGAATGGGATCGCCGGTGTAGGTCCAGTCCTCGCTCCAGCTATCGGAAGCGAGCAGCGCCGGCAGGTTTGCGCCGCCGGCCTGGCGAAGGATGGTCCCTGTCCGCGAATCGCCTTCATAGGTGCGGTCGCCGAGCAGAACGATAGTAGCGTTGAGCAGGCAGGTTCCGTGAATCTGAATCCGATCGCCGGAGCGGCTGTTCTCAATGGCTGTGTTCAACTTGACCGCGTCCGCGGATGTGTTAATGCAGGTCACGTTCACTTGCGCCGCGAATGCAGCCGCGCCGACCAAGAGGAGCGGACCGAAACAGCAGGTTCGAACGAAAACGCCAAGGTTGCGCATAAATCCGCCTCTCATTGGCAGCTTACCGTGAGCCGGCCCACATAATTGCTAGGCCAGCCACCGCTCCCACCGTATGTAAAGAACAGATAAAACTGCTTTCCAAGGATGCGAGGATCGTTGCCTGTACCCACCGGCATCACGTAAGTGTTGGGCTGTCCGTTGAACTGATGAATGAGCACCGGGGAGGTCCAGTGCAGGCCGTCGGGCGATTCGGCATAAGCGAAGAGCACTCCCTCGCCAATGATCATCATGTAGCGCTTCAAATCGGCGTTGTAAGCGACCTGCAATTCACCGCTGTATGGCGCGCTGGGATTCAGATCGGTGGAGAAACCGCCGATGCCCGGCTCGAGCCGCCAGCCTCCGGCGTAATACTTTTGAAAGGATGCGGCGCGCGGTTTGTTGCTGAAGGCGGTTGATAGGACTTCCGTGATGGAAGCCCGGGCTACGGAAACCAGCGTGATCGTGTTCCCCCAATGCGTAGTTCCATTGGCCAGCCAGTCGCGGAAGTAAATGTAGAAGTACTTGCCGTCAGGCGACGTTACCAGCGGCGGGTCCCCAATATCGTAGCCGTCCAGATCTTTGCGATAGGCTTGATTAACGCGAATGATCTCGCCGAGATCAGTCCAACTCATACCATTGTCGGTCGATGCGGCTAGAGCGAGGACGGAGTAGAAACTCTGCGTAGTGACCGTGTTAATTTCGGCGTGATAGACCATCAGCAGGTTGCCCGCCCCCGGCATTGCTTCGGGGACTTTGTAGACCGGTCCGCCCCCCATGTAGTCATAGCTCGAATAGTAAGGATTCACTGCCGGATCGGGGTTGGGAAGGATGGTCACGTCAATCGGAGCGGCCGAACCGAGCGGATTGTCGAGCGTACCGAGGGTGCGTGTTGCCGATCCATATTTATTGTTGCCGTGCCAGTGCCCCTGCCACAGCTGACGGGAGTGTAGACCGCCATCGCTGGCGAAAAATTCGTAACCGTTATCGGTTTTGATCACGCCGATGGGCGTGTCAGGCCAGGCAAAACCATTGTTCTGATCGGTCAGTGGAGGCTGGGCTTTCTGTCCTGCCTCGTATCGCTGCTGAGCAGAGGCGACCGTCTGGTTGGCAGTTACCTTGGGCGTACACAACTGGGTGAGAGCGGACGCTTCGCTCTGAGCGGCGGATTGTTTCGGCCAGAGGGTCAAAACATTGCACAAAATAAGAATCGGAACAGCAAGGTGCAGCTTTACCGACATGCCCCGTTACCTCCATTGGCAAAAACCCACAGTGCGCGCCAAAGTCGCGAAGACAAAAGACTTTTCATCCTGGCGAAACAATTGGCCGACTAGGATCTGGGTCAAAATTTTGGGGCAACTGAATGGGAGCCTCCAACCGTGTGGTGCAGGGCTGTATCCAATGGGCTGGGTAAGCTGTACGTGCGAGGACATCCTTCGGGGCTTCGAGTTTTGCCTTGGCAGTAAAGTCCATTAATTCGCTGCTCTGCCAGGTTTCCACCTGCTTTCGCTGGGCTCGAAGTTTTGCTGGAGAGATTACGCAGCGGGGCGCCAGCACTGAATCACCTCAGACGGAACCCAGCGGGAATGGCTCGTGCAGTATGAAATACACCTGGAACACCACCGCTAAGCAGATGTCCATAGACAACGGCCTACTCGCTGCGCTGAAACTAGGGTGTAAGGGTGACGCCCCCAAGAATCGGTGCTACGCGGACCCCAGCCTTGACGTTACGGAAAACTTCCGTCACGATCCTGTTGCCACCTAATATTCCCACTGAAAGCTACCGACAATTTTTTGCTTTCTCAGTAGGCCTAATGAAATAGCATTTTCCAGATCGGTTTCGTCAAAGTGGTGGGAGTGTCGATGAATGGAGAACCGGGACAACGTATCACCGCGATCCCCTTGGATCAGCGGAAGTCCCGCAGTTCTTAGCGGATTCCTTCAACTGATCCACCATCTCGCTTTCACGTTTTTTCGGCGTCCAAAAAACTATTGCAACGTCACCGTAATGGGCGGCGAAGTCGCACTGCCGTAGACCGCAACCGGCGGTCCCGACACAGGACAGCATGGCGCGATCGAATTCCCCGAGTACACTGCCGTCAGCGTGTGGGCGCCCGGAGAGAGCTGTGACGCACTGAGCGGCAGACTTGCCGCAGACTCCGTAGCGCTGGTCGGCAGCAGCGTTTGCTTTTTCAGCAAGGTTGACCCTAGCATGAAGT
>OBLW0100004063.1_pt1 | contig 11236 bp, 7 predicted proteins | sample 1520161 | NCBI WGS metagenome assembly OBLW01 (sample SAMEA3539309, study PRJEB22396) | soil metagenome | biome: tundra; feature: field; material: soil | place: USA | collected 2010-05 | depth 0.15 m
GCTGGCTGGCGCGGCAACCTGTGCGAGTTGCCGGATGGCATGGCCGGTTTGGGTGCGCGTACGCGGACGCAGATTGCGCCGGTCCGGACCGCGCGCTTCTTGACGCCGGTCTGTGTCATTGCCGCGGAGGCGAAAGCTGCTGCCTTCGATGCTGGCGCGCAACTCTTCCAGATGATCCAGGACGTCCCCGGTAGTTTTGCCGGGGAAGACGACGGCGAATTCCTCGCCGCCGCAACGATACGCTTGTCCTCCACCGGTTACCCGCGCGAGCCGTGACGCAACCAGATGCAGCACCTGGTCTCCGGTGTCATGACCGTAAGTGTCATTGCAGCGTTTGAAGTGATCGATGTCGACCATCGCGATGGAATAGGGTAGCTCGAGACGAAGCAGTGCTTCGTTGAAGGCGCGACGCGCAGGCAGCGTGGTGAGTTCATCGTGATAGGCGAGTAGGTAGGACGTCTCGACTATGGAGACCGCGAGTATGAAAGCTGCGGTGGCAAAGTAGGCGGAGGGAATGCGTCCCGCCCCTCCAAAGCGGAGGGCCAGAGAAGTAGCTGCGAGCGCCCAGAGAAGTCCGCTTTCGACGGGCTTGTGAAAGAGCAGAAAGCGTATGAGCAGAGCAACCGCTCCGGCTGCGAGTGCTATCAATATGGCGAAGGGCAAATGCTGCGGAAGAAGAGAATGATGCAGAGTCCGCGGCGCGTTCGCCAGCGGGTCCGGACGACAGAATACGGCGACGATGACTGACTCGACGAACAGTAATAAGGATAGAGGTGCGATGCTGGAAAAGGTGAATCCCTTTTCCTGACTGAATGAGAGCAGAACGAAGTCCAGCGGTAAGAGCAGGCCGACCGCAGCCAGGGCAGTGCTTCCTGGCCCGCTGGCCGCGACATGGCCGCCAGAGTAATAGGAGACGCCTTGTTCTGCGAGAAACAGAACCAGCAAGGCGCAGAAGATGCGGCTGGAGTGGAATTTCCATGCGATGAGCAGGCCTGCGATCAAAGCCGCGTAAAAGGCAAAAGTAATGAGCGCGGCGCTTGGCGTGACCAAGCCAGTGTGTAGCAGGATCGCGACAGCCAGAATCCAGATGGCCGGAGTCAGCAGGGACTTCATCGAAGTTTGGGCCTGGTGTTAATGGGGAACGTCCGTCGGCGCAGTCTTGGCAGATGATCGTCTTCCCATTGTTCTTTAGATTATCTGGAGCTGCGTGACTGGAGTAATTGACCGATCAGGTTCGGCGTGAAGGGGGCGGGCTCACCAGTCAGGTTCGCTGCCGGCGAGTACAGAGGTCCTGAGGCCCGCACAAACCGCGGGCCTCAGGATGACAAAAAGGACGGGGGGGTACGTTAGGAGGCTTTCGGCGGCTTGTACTGGTGGCTCTCATACCACTACGCGCTCAGGTCTTTTCACTCGGGATTCACAGAGACGATCAACGCGATTTTCTTGATTCGCAGCCATCCCTTGATTCGCTTTTCGCGCTCGATGGCGTTGCGTATGTCGTCAAAGCGTTCGAAGTACGCCAAGCGGTCGAGCTTATATTTCGCGGCGAAGCTGGAGCCGGTTCCGCGTTTGTGTTCGTGCGCTCAGCGTAGGAGACTGTTTGTAACTCCGGTGTAAAGGGTTTTCGAGCGGTTCGTCATGATGTAGACGAAGTAGGTTTTCTGCGGGTGCATTGGCATAGGTCGCAGATTTGAGCATGACAAGGGTTGGCGCGCGTGTCTGGAACGGATGAACATCCTGTTCCTCAATCCTTGTCATCCTGAGGCAGCAGAGTCCTCGGCTTCGCCGAGGACTCCCAACGAAGGACCTCTGCAAGCTACCGGTGGGGTAGGCTAACCGCGAGTACGGCGCTGCACGCGAGTACAGAGGTCCTTCGGCTCGCACAAACCGCGGGCCTCAGGATGCAGGGTTGTTGGATCGCATCATCATTTGGGCAGGCTCTGCAGGAATTCTCCCAGCACGTGGTTGAATTTCTGGGGGTCGTCGACGAAGAGGGCGTGACCGTCGCCGTCGAATCGCTCCAGGCGAAGCTTGTCGCCGAGTTTTGATTTCAGGAAGTCGGCGGTCTGCTGCGTTTCAGGCTGGTAGGTGAAGAGCACTGGGCAATTCATTCTAGCGAGGCCGGGCGAGAAATCCTTTACGGCAATCATGTTGTAGATGAGGATGACCGCAGTATCGGCGGGAACCTGGGCGGAGGCATCGATGACGCGATTGAGGTAGTCGTCCGATTGCGGCTTTTTGTACATGGTTCGAACAAAACCGTCGGCTTGTTTCTGACGATCCAGTTGAAGTTGGTTCATCCATCCGGACAAGGCGACGAACATTTCAGGGCTGGGATGGTCCGTCAGAAAGCCGTCCACCAGCACCAACCCGGCAGTGTTGTCGGTGCCGAATTGTTCGGCATATTTGACTAGCTCGCCGCACGCCATCGACCAGCCGACGAGCACCGGGTGCTTCAAGCCAAGTTGATCCACGAGCTCTTTATAGTCGCGGGCGCGGGTTTCGGGCAGGTGGCCGTACGGAGGCTTGTCGCTCTCGCCCTGCGAACGCGGATCGACGGCAATGACATGGTAGTTCTTCGAGAACTCGTCGATCTGCTTCTGCCAGATCCATGCCGGCATCGTCCAGCCGGGGATGAAGACGATTGGGCGGCCGCTGCCGGCCTCAAGGTAGTGGATCCTGACGCCATCGGAAGTTTTGAAAAAACCGCTCTTTGTCGCCTGCGCTTTGACGATTGGTACCGACAAGATGCACAGCAGGATCACAGCTAGTCTGGTTCTCATGTGCTCCTCCTTAATCCTTATTAACCTAATTAACCTAATGGAGCGTGAAGTTTGGCCTTGCTACGCGTAGAGGAACGGGCGGCTTCCGTGGCTTTTCCAGAAGTAGGCGAAGATGATCACGCTCGCGACTGCGGCGTAGGCACACCAGAGCGAGGTGAAGGCGTAGCGCTTGACCTCCATTACGATCAGGAGGATCGCGAGGTTTGCCACTCCGAACATTATCATTGGCTTGATCTTCGAGAAAAATAACGATCCGCAGGTTGCGATTACATAGAGTAGCGCAACCGCGGTGTTGTTGGTCGCTTGATTAATGTAGACGATGCTGTTTCGCCTGATGAAGAGCTGCAATGGGTACGCAGTCAGCGCCCAGAGGATGTAGAGCGTCGTTGCCGTGCCGAGCACGAGGAACGGAAGCATGCGCTGGCGGCTTTTCTTGTCAGGCTCGAACCGCAGCACGCTAAGCGGCAACAGGAAAGGGAGCAATCCCTGGGCATAGAGCATGAACGCCGCGCCCATGTTGTGCGCCACCGTAGGCGAAAGGATCCCATCCAGGCCGAGCCAGACGAATCCCTCGATGAATTGATGAATGGCGAAAAGCATAGGCAGCGCCGCGAAGAGCAGTTCGCGGCGGTGTTTCACCTTCGTCAATGTGAGGACGCCGACAGCGCCCAGAACTCCGCTGCCAACAAAGTTCGCCGTGGCTGAGAAACACAAGGGACGTCTGCTCCATTGGGAGGATTACATCTGTTGGCGCAGAAGGCAAAACATTTCTACGATGCAGCGAAGAAGGCCGGTCTGGGGATAACCAAGGTGATTGGCTGTGCTGCACTCCTCCCGTTTTGAAACCACGCTCCATTTCTGAAAACACGCCCTTTCGTGCGCTCTGGATTTGGCTGCGTTTGAGCTTTCTCTAATTAGAATCGGGCTGTAATTAAGAGCTCCTTATGAGAATTCTGATTGTGGAAGACGATGCTGCTCTGGCCAATTTTGTGCGCCAGGGATTGCGTCGAAGTTCGTTTATTTCTTTGGGCCTGTAAGAATAGTTTCGTTTGGATCCAGCAAGAGCTTGCGGGTGCCCGCCGGTGCAGACAGGTGAAATGAGGTCTCCGGACCGTCGGCGAACACTCGCCCGAGCAACAATGGCGGTCCGCCGGAAACCGCTGCATAGATCGGGACAGAGGTCACCAGCGTCTCAGGCGAATCCGTTTGCCGTATGACCCCGGTCGCAACCACACCATTCGGCTTCTGTGAAAACTTGACGCTGTGGAGTTCTAGCCTTGGTAACGAAGTACCGTTTACCCAGCCCTCGAGGTACCAATCCAATGAAGCCTTTCCTTCATATCGCAATGATGGTGGTAGATCCTCAGCGAAGACTTCCAGCAATTGACGAGTGCTGATGGATTTTCCTCCGTAACGCTCGCGAAGTTTGCGCAGAGCCTGCACGAAGGGATCTGGTACTGGATTACGGCCCGCGCCAGCCGGCTGACTCTCAGCTGCGGCATCCTGCAACATCGAGTGCAGCATGTGAAAGAGCCATGTTCCTCGCCCGTAACTGATGGCCTCATAGCTCTCTGGAAAATGCGACGAGAAGAGTCGGCTTCCCAAGGTGACCGGGCCGGCATCTTTGGGAAGGTTGCCCTCTTTATTTTTGGCCACTAGGCCTTGTCTATACTTTTCCATGATCTGGCGGAAACCTGCCGGATTTCTTCCCCGCAGAATCATCAATGAGCAATAATTCGCCAATCCCTCTGAAAACCACTGGTCGCGGTAGGTGCTCCAGGTGACCAAGTCTCCCCACCACTGGTGCGCCGCTTCATGCGCCGGAATCTGCTGATCCATTAATTGCTCCGACGGATTCATGCGAAGTTGCTGGCGCTCTTCGGGAGAAAGGAATGCGTACGAAGATAGAAAAATTAATCCCGGCCATCCCTGGCTTTCCCGCCCAGGGAGCTGAGTCAGTGCCAAGTTGCTGTAAGGGAAGGGACCGAATAGCTCGGAATAATAACGAATGGCCCGAGCCGTCGAATCGGCCAACGCAGTCGCATTCCGCGCAGGCGAGAGTGAAAGTGGCGAAGGCAAAGGCACGGGGATTTTATTGCGCGATGGCTCCGGTGCGGGTTCAATTTGCACCGGAGTAATAGAAAAGTCTCGCTCTACACCAATCGTGGCGTAGGCTTCCACGTGGACATTGCCAGCCTGCGCGCTGGCCCGAACATACTTGCCAAGATTGAATCCGGCAACTGGGATCGGTCGCTCCGAAACCCAGCGCCCGACCTGAGCACCAGCAGCGCTCTGCGAAGAAATTTGCGCCGGAGTATCCGCTGCCTTCGCAACTGGCGTCGGTTTTCCCGTCGCGACCAACGTCCAACCTGAAGGATAATGAAAAGTCAGGTCGAAATCGGACATAGCCATGCCGCGGTTGGGATACCAGGTGCCACGCGCACCCACGTAGAGCAAGCCTTTACCAGCCTCGGCCAATACTTCTCCGCCGTAGACGAAGCGTAAGCTGGTCCTTTGTCCGCGTTGCGCCGGTTGGGACAGAATCACGGCCACCAGGTCATTGCCGCTTCGCGCCAGCCGCGTACCTTCGACCGCAGGATTCTGAATAAATTCAACCGCGTGTCCGTCCTCTTCTACCGTTTGAATTTTAAGAAAACGCGACAATTCGAAGACCAGAAAGCGCGATCGATCACCCTTGACTTCGAGATTAACCGTAACCTCTGCGTCGAGTTCCTTAGGAGGTTTTACTTGGGCATCGATGATGTAACTCCGCAGGAGAATTGGATCCTCCGGTGAATCTGTTTCCGTAGGCAAAGTCTGCAAAGTCTGCGCGAGAGCAGAGTGGGCCGAACTAGCAGCGCCTGCGGAAAAAGACGTCCAGACGTCGTAAGACACAGTGCCGTTCTCAGCGGCCTTTGCTTGCCCGGCCTCGACCTGTTCTCCGGCGGTCGAGTCGTAAAGAATGTCGAAGACGCCGAGCGTGTTGCCTTGGAGCCGGGCATGCAGCATGTGGTCCGATTGGTCACGCATGCCCGCCAGTGGCGCATTCTTCGATGCCATCCCATCGGCAGCGGGGAGCATTCCGCTGAAACTCGCGATCAGTCTCATCGCGTCTACTTGGGCCAGGTTGCGCGCGGTTTCGTCCCATCGAGCAATAAACCCCGGAGCATCCTCGGGCGCTCGGAGGCCAGGCTGCAATTCCGCGGCAGTGTCGTCATTGAAGCGAAAGTAGGCAGTGGAGAATCGCTCTTCAAGAATTGCCATTCCAGTGAACAGGCTCATCGACCTGCGTTCCACATCGTTGGGAGGGACCAGCAGCACTTCACCATCGCCCTCAAAAAATGCCCCAGTGATCTTGCCCAGCACATCCCGTGTGAAGGCGATGGTACCGTCTTCCAGGGTGATATGAATCGCGGGTCGATCAAGCGAACTGCCGCGCACCCGAAAAACTCGAGTGCTATCGAGTCCGATACTGCTCAATTGCAAATAGAGGGATTCTGCTGGACCGGACTTGTGAGTTTGCAGTGAGGTTGTCTGAGCACCGTAGGCAGGCGTCCAGGGAAACATTGCCAGGCAAATAGCTAGCCCCCAGTTGAGTTTGGCCAGTCTAGCCGATACTTTCGTCACGTAGGTGTGCGCGCCCACTGTTGCTAGAATGCGCTTCAATGGGGCTTCGTGTCACTACTTGCGCAATGTTGTTGATGTGGATGGTGTTTGGCTCTGCGGCATCGGCTGACACAATCCATTTGAAGAATGGCCGCGTCATCTTTGCCGATCACGTCCGCGAAAACGGCAACCGCTATGAATACGAAGTCGGCGACGATAGTTATGCCGTTCCCAGGAGTTCCGTGGATCGGGTCGAGGCCGGCGCAATGCCTGCCAGCGCCGCGTCGTCGAGTAAGCCTGCCGGAGATCTTCCCGCTTTTAACCCCGGGGACAGCCTCGCGAACGAGGGTGATCTTCCGAAAACAATTATAAAGGATGGCAAGGTTGACCCAGATGCGATCGCGAAACTCGAAAGCAAAGGCAATGCAGAGTTGAGCGCAACGGCTGACTTCATTGCCGGCAAGTTCGAATTCGACCACGGGAACATCGATCAGGCCCGCCGCTATTTCGAAAGTGCTCTGCGTTTCCAGCCGGAAAATTCTACCGTTCTTATTTACTATGCGGCCCTGCTGGTGCGCGTCGGGAACCCTTCGCAGGCACTTTCCTATGCCCAGCGCGCGGTGAGCGCTGCCCCGAACTCGCCCGATGCCTACACTGTTCTGGGCTACTCGCAGCAGGCTTCGGACCGCACCAAAGACGCGGTCGCTTCATGGAAACATTCTCTCGAGTTGCGTCCCGATCCCGCCGTCCAGAAATATCTCGAGAAAGCGCAACGGGAACAAAACGTCGAGACCGATTTCGCCCAGCGCGAAAGCAGTCATTTCGTCCTGCACTACGAAGGCAAGCAGACTTCAGAAGCGTTTCGTGAACAAATCCTGGCGGCTCTTGAATCGGATTACGATGATCTCGCCAGCAGCCTGGGCACACCACCGCGCGACAATATTCTTGTGACGCTTTACACTGAGCAAGCTTTCTTCGATGTAACCCGCGCCCCCTCCTGGTCGGGAGCTCTCAACGACGGCAAGCTTCGCATTCCAATCAGTGGCCTTAACTCTATGACGCCGGAGTTGGCGCGAGTCTTGAAGCACGAACTGGCGCACTCCTTCATTAATCAGATTTCCGCGGGCCGGTGTCCGCCCTGGCTGCACGAAGGGATTGCCCAGCTTCTTGAACCTAAGTCTTTAGGCGGCGATGGGCGCCGCTTGGCTCAGTTGTTCAAAGCACAACGCAACATTCCGCTCAACGTGCTGGAAGGAAGCTTCCTTCGTTTCTCTGGCGCGGAGGCCTACGTCGCTTACGCGGAATCGCTGGCTGCGGTTTCCTATATCAACGACTCCAACGGTATGGGGGACGTCCAGCGAATTCTGCAGCTTCTGAGTCAGGGAAGTTCAACCGAGGCCGCCCTGCGAGCAACTATCCACTCCGATTATGGCCAACTTGAATCCGACCTCGCCAAGTACCTCGCGGACAAATACGGCGACTAGGAAAGCATTCTTGTGCTGGCACGACTGAATCTGAGCACAACTGATTTGCCCGGCACTGGCGCTTGTGCTAGTTTCGGTTTACGACTCCACGTCGAATGTGTGCTCTCTTCCAGCCCCGTGAGCCCGAACCTCTGCCCACGCTGGAGCCCGCGACCCCCACGTTTCCGAAGATTGACGGCGCGGAGATTGCCGCAACCACATATGGAAAACGAGCGGCTGGTGATTTCTACGACTCTCTGCGAGTGAGCCCTGAACGAATCTTATTTGGCCTGCTCGACGTTGCCGGACGCCGCGAGACCAATCAGATAATCCTCTCAGCGGCGCAAAACGTCTTCCGTACGGTTGGAACCGAGCTTTTCTCCCGGCCCGACTTCAACGAATCTGAAGCCATGAGCGAACTCTGTCTTCGACTCAATCGCGGCCTTATGGAAGCCGCCGAAGGCATCTGCTCATGCCCCGGGTTTATAGGCTGCTACCACGAGAAGTTCGGCACCCTCAGCTACACCAATGCCGGTCATACGCCAGCACTCCTTCGCGACAGCACTGGCATTGTCGAGCTCCCATCCACGGGTTTGCCACTTGGGTTATTCTCCCACGCCACATGCGACGCTCCCACCATTGGTCTGGAGAAAGGCGCCGTCCTTCTACTTGTTTCGCGGGGAGTGGTTGAGGGCAAATGCAAAGACAACGAGGCTGAAGATGTGGAATACGGCTTGGAGCGCGTAAAAGAACGTCTGCGGGTCACGGATTCTTATAATCCTCAAGCCCTTTGCGCTTCAGTCTTGAATGCTGTGGGGGAGTTCACCTGTGAGCCGTTGGTTCCAGATGACATGACTGCCCTTGTATTTATGCGCGAGCCTTAGTCTCGATCGTCCCCGCCTTCATAAGGCCTGCACGAAACAGCTGCCAGGGAAGCGCATCAAGCTCCGCCGCAAATGCAGGCGGAGCTTGATGGCCGGTGATTATCGATTCGGATCGACATCCAATCGTCAAGGGTAGCTCACCACAGTGACCGGAACATCTGGGTTGGCGCCGGTCGACGACCCTCCCGTATTGTCGACCACGTTCAAAATGCCGCCAGATCCACTCGTATTCAGGAAGATCGTGAGCAAGTCATTCAGGCTCGACGGCGCCAGGGTGCTGGGGACCTCAAACGCGTTGGCAGCGTATATGTTTACGCCCTGGTTGAAGAAGCTGTAGCTGCCCATACCATATCCTTTAAAGCTGGTCGCGGTGTTGGCGACCTTGAAGGCCGCCCAGCCGTCGACCCCGGGAGCCTCCATCCACGCCCCCTGGCTGGGTGGGTCATAGGGCATCTCGTTTTGAAAGAAGATGTCGGTCCCGTTATTGCCGTTCCAAATCACTTCGTATTTCTGGTAGTGCTCGACGAAAAGGCCATACGCCGTCACGTTGTTACCGTTGACGATGAGGCCGGTGTCGGCAGTGTTCTGGGTCCAACCCACGCCGCTACCGTGGTCAGCCCGCCAGGCCCAGATGTCATCAAGGATGACGTTATCGCTGTTGACCGCTAGACTGACCGTCGCGCTTCCCGGTTCGGCGCCGCCGATACGGAAGAACACATCGTAAAGACCCGCTGGATCGGAGGCTCCCTGGTCACTGCGGTCGTCGCAGTGGCCTGGTTCGCAGTCGCTCCCGACCTGCAGTAACACCGGAGAGTTGTTCGCCCCCGCGTCGAAAATGATCCCCGAGATCAATGTACCCTTCGCGTTGGCGACGGTCATTGCCGCGTTTCCGTTTTGAGGGATCAGGGTCGGGAAACCAAGACCGAGCACAACCGTGTCGGGACGCCAGACCTCGATGCTTCGGTCAAGGTTATAAATGCCCGGAGTCAAGATGAGGTCAAAGCCGAAAAATAACGCGGCGTTGATTATCTCGACAGGGTCCGTCGGCTGAGCAATGAAGAATCGACGGATTGGGATGGACGAGCCGGGCGTAGAACCGCTAGCCCATGTCGTGCCTGCGGAGTCGCGCTGCACCGCGGGCACGAACACGTTGTAGTGCCCATCGGAATCCTCATACAGGTATGGTGCCTCTCGTGTTACCGGGCTGGTCGCGAGTGTAGTGTACGGACCACCGCACGACGATTGAGCGGGGAAACACTGGGCTGGGGCACCGATGACGCCCGAGAATACCTGGTTCCAGACGCCATTGGTCCAACCATCGAGCTTGCTGTTCCTGACCAGCCACTGCTGCTGCGAACCGTTGGTCACGGCGCTGCCGTTGAACTCCGAATCGGCGACGAAGCCACCGCTCGCAAACGACGGGCCGGAACAGTAATCCATGAAGGTGGCAAGCCCATTGACGAGGACCCGACGAAGCGGCGCAGCCTGTGACACCGCCCAGAATTCGCCAGTGTGGCAGCCGAAGGTAGGGTTAGTTACGTTGATAGTCACATTCGACAGTGATCGCCAGAAGTTAACCAGCGCGATGCAACTGCCGCTGAAGCACTGGTTGTACACATCGATGGATCCGTTGATAACAACATCAGACGGCGAGACGCCGAGGCCCGCCACGGCGGTGTAATAGCCGACTTGAAAATTGAGAGGAGCGGCACTGGATCCATAGGTGCCGGGCTCGAACAGCAGCGCGTACCGTTGAGTTCCGAACTGGTTGGAGATTTGCTGATTTGCCACGGCGTCGACGGTCGCCTGAATCTGACTCAAGGGCATGCTGGGATTGAATACATAAACGTTCGAGCCAAAATTGGGTTGTCGGGACAATGTCGCAGCCCCGGCGAGTGGAGCCAGCGCAAAGGATGCCGTGACAAGAGCAACGATCATCGTGACTCCGCCTACGACACACGGTATTCGTCTGGGATCAGCCATAGCAAATACAGGTTGACCAACCAACGACCGCATCCAACGTACACACAACATGGTGTGTTCCTCCTTCTCTCATCGAGTTGAAAATACGGAAGGGATGACCCGGCGGGGACAGTCCCGCGTGCTAGTTTAGTATGTATTTCAGCAGCGCGGTGAAAATCGCGAACTCGACAAAACATTTAATTTTGGCCAGTAACCAGCCGTTCTGAAGTAGTAAAATGTCCAAATGGCCGTAGCCCACTTTCGATGCTAAGCCCAGGCAGAGTGGCGGCCCACCGGAAATTCTATGAAGAGAATGCTTCTCATCCTCCTTGGCCTGTCACTTGTTCCAGCCTTCGCCGCTGGTCAGGTAGTTGAAGAAATTGTCGCGCGCGTGAACGGCTCAATCATCACCCGGTCGGAGTTCCTCCGCAGCAAGGACCAGCTGAAGGACGACGTTAAACAGCAGGATGCGGCCAACGCCGACAAGCTGTTTAGCGAGCGTGAAAAGGACATCCTGCGCGATCTCATCGACCAGCAG
>OBLW0100004066.1_pt1 | contig 11232 bp, 9 predicted proteins | sample 1520161 | NCBI WGS metagenome assembly OBLW01 (sample SAMEA3539309, study PRJEB22396) | soil metagenome | biome: tundra; feature: field; material: soil | place: USA | collected 2010-05 | depth 0.15 m
TGTCGATGGAATGCAGGTAGAAGACTGGGACTTCGACATGGACGACGCCCCAGTTATTCAGGGAACGGGAACGACGATCGGCATCACCGAACTACATCCGTCGATAGCGGCTCAATTTTCCAGCCCGGAGTTTGGTAACGGTCTCGCTAGAATCGTCGGTCGCGACTACGCCCAGTTCATTTCCAAGGGGTTCGAGATTTTCATTAACGGGAGGAAGATTCCCGGATTCCCCTTTACTATCCGACAGAGCGACGAATTTAAGCCCGTCCGAACCGCGTACACCGACGAAACGGGCGTCGAAGTTGAAATTATCGCCGGCATGGCAGGCGCACCGCCCGACGAGTTGCAGGCCTCCGACCGACGCGCAGACACCGACTACTTCGGCTGGTTTGTACTTTGCAACGACCGGGTAGTCGTAGCTTCGGACAAGACGGATCAGACGGTGTGGGGTGACGGGGAATTCCCTGGTTGGCACTATCAATACAACGGGTTTATCGGCGTGGTGTCCTTCCACGCCAAAGACCCGAATCTCTTGCCATGGAGGACGACAAAGCGCGATGTGGATGGCAGCAGCGGGGTGTATCGGCGGGCGGTCGAAAAGATGAAAGATGCAACGCGGCCGTGGATCAAGTATACCGGCGACAGGCGTGTGGATATCGAAGAGGCAAAACGACGCGAGGCGTCGGCGACGACGCAGTCGCTATTCGAGGTGCAAGTCAACCCGACGTTCGATGTGCCGCGCGTTACGGCCACGGCCGACCGAATCGCCGTGAGCTCGATTCAGTACCACAAGCCCACTTCCGACGTCTCTAAAGTTAAAAAAATGCTCGGCAACGCGCGCATGCCCAACTATCGCGTCGGCGAAATGACTTTCGACTACTTTTTGGAAAACGAGTCGGAGGAGTAGCTGCGATGCCGTCCTTCGACGCCGTCAACTATTCTCTTCGCCCTAACAAGGCAGTTGAGAGGAAAATTGTATTCGCTGGACTTCAACGGCTCTCTCGCATAGTCGACCTGACGAACCATAGGTACGTGGGATTTGGTTCACTATGGTTCATCGACTATTTGATGGCCCACCGGCTGCTTGGCATAGCTTCCATGACATCGATCGAGCGCGATGACATAGGATTTACGCGAGCAGAGTACAATCGTCCACTCGGATGTATAAAGGTTGTAAAGGGCGAGTCGTCTCTGATTATTCCGACCTTGGGACTCGAAGCGACGCCTTCGGTGGTGTGGCTTGACTACGATTCCAGCATTGGCGGTCCGACTATTTCGGATATCGGGCTGCTCGTTCCGAAGTGCGCGGCGAACAGCGTCATCGTCGTTACGATCAACGCGAAAAAAGACGAGTTGGATGACAAGGATGAAAATGGCACTCAAGTCGACCCGGCGACCAGCTTGCGCGTGATTGCGGGTGACTTGGTGCCCAATCCGTTGCCGCCCAAACGACTGCAACCAAGTAACTACCCCAAGCTACTTTGCGAAATTTTATTGAATCAGCTGCAGAGCAAAGCCGTCAACAGCGCTCGCTCGGAAACCTTCATCAAACTGTTCGATCTCGTCTATACGGATGGAACACCAATGGTCACGGTTGGAGGGATTCTCGCCACTCCAGAGAAGGTCGAGGAAATTCGCGCCTTGGTAGCTTCCGATTCGTGGCAGGGCATTGCGGACGACACCATTGCGGTTCCACCGCTAACGGCAAGAGAGAAGATAGCGTTGGATCGCATGATGCCTACCGCACAGGCGCCCACGGTAAAGCAGGTGGATAAACTCAACTTTTCCCTCAGGGCCGAGCAAATTCGCGCTTACCACCGCTACTATCAATACTACCCGGTGTTCGGCGAGTTTCAATGGTAGGCGCGAGCCTCGGCGGCCGGTCAGTGCCTTCGTAATAGTGATTGCATGTTTGACGAGCCTTCGTCGCCGAGTTGTATCCTCGGATCCCTAGAGTGGCCCCCAGGGTTGCAAGGCGAGGAAGCATGGAGGATTAGTGCATGGAGCAGTTGCGCAACTTCGGCGATGAGAGGAATCAGGGCTTTTGTGTCCATTGCGGAGGTCCAGATGAATCGAACGACCACATTCCTTCGAAGGTTCTTCTTGACGAACCGTTTCCGCATAACATGCACGTCTGTGCCTGCTGTCTTCGCTGCAACAAAGGCCTTTCTGCCGACGAAGAATACGTGGCGTGCCTGCTGGAATGCGTTCTCGCCGGTAGTACCGAGCCAACGAACATTCAGCGCACCAAGATTGGCAGGCTGCTCGCCGCCAAGCCGCCGCTTATTGCACGTCTCCAGGACGCGAGGTCGACTGCAACGAGTCCTTCTGAATGGAGCGTAGAAAATGAGAGGGTAAGGAGAGTCGTCCTCAAACTAGCTCGCGGGCACGTGGCATATGAGCTGAACGAGCCACAACTCAAAGATCCGGAAGATCTCGACTTTCGACCACTTACAACGCTGACCGATATGGACCGCGATAGATTCGAAGCCTCCTACGGCAGCCTCACGGCTCCGTGGCCGGAGGTTGGCAGTCGCAGCCTGCAACGGAGCCTTGTGCCGGGTTCTGATGCATACGAACCTGGGTGGATCGAGGTTCAAGACGGCAACTACCGATACCATGTATCGCAAGATGGTGGTCCGACAGTGAAAATTGTGTTGCGCGAATACCTTGCTTGTCAGATCCACTGGAGTTGATGATAGGCCTGACGCGGTCGGTGAAACCTGGATGCCGGACATGGGTCTCGACCGCCTGTAAACCGGATAAACTATAAGAGCCGAGTTCGAAGTCTCTTACACAATTTCCATGGAGGGAGTATGAAGAAGTTGAAAGTCAACCTTCAAAATTGCTACGGGATAAAGGCGCTGAACACCACCTTCGATTTCTCAAGCAGTCGTGCGGCCGCTGTATACGCGCCTAATGGCGCGATGAAGTCCTCGCTTGCTCGAACCTTTCAAGATGTCGCGGACGGCGCGGCCTCAAAAGACCGAATCTTTCCGAAACGAACCACGCTCAGAGCCATTACAGACGAGTCCGGTGCGGCACTCGGCGCCGCCAATGTTGTTGTATTGCATCCATACAATGAGTTGTTCGGTACATCTGAAAAGATCTCCACGCTGCTAGTAGATAGCGCCCTCCGAAAGGAATACGAACAGCTACTAGCTGATATTACCGCCGCCAAAGAGACCTTCCTCGCGAGCCTCGGGGAGCTATCGGGTTCCAAGAAACTCACTGAAGAAGTGGTCTCGCTCACCTTCAACAAAACTGCAGACGAATTCTACGAAGCCCTTGTGCGTGTAAAGCAAGAAGTGGTTGATCAGGAGGGCGCCCCGTATGCCGATATTCGCTATGACCGGGTTTTCGACGACAAAATCATCGCCTTTCTCGAGGCCACCGACGTTAAGTCGATTCTTCACGAATACATTCAGAAGTATGACCAACTAATCTCCGCCTCAACGTACTTCAAAAAGGGCACGTTCAATTACTACAACGCTGAGACAATCGCAAAGAACCTTGCCGCCAATGGCTTCTTTGAAGCGAAACATGCTGTACTCCTAAACGGCCCCAACATAAAGGAGATTTCCACCGAAAAGGAACTTTCCACGTTGATTAAGGATGAGAAAAATGCAATTACGAATGACAAGGAGCTGAAAAGAAAATTCTCGGCTCTCGAAAAGATGATGGAGAAGAACAATGACTTAAGAGGCTTTCATGCGTATTTGTTGGAACACGATGCATTGTTACCAAAACTCTCCAACATCAATAAATTCAAGGAAGAACTCCTGAAGTCCTACTTCAAGGCTAAGTCGGATCAGTACCTCGATCTTGTGACCCGCCACTTGAATACCGTCAAGAGAAAAAAAGAGATCGAAGAGGTTGCCAGAAGTCAACGCACTCAATGGGAAAAGACCATCGAAATATTTAACAATCGCTTCTACGTGCCGTTCAAGCTCGTCCCCAAGAATAAAATCGCGGTGATGCTGAAGAAGTCCGCGGCATTAAGTTTAGGTTTCACTTTCGAGGACGCCGGTGAGGAAACGACCATCGAGAAGGAGGCGCTGCTGCAATCCCTGAGCACCGGCGAAAAAAAGGCTCTCTATATCCTTAATATCATTTTTGAAGTAGAGGCGCGAAAGAAGGATGGGCAGGAGACCGTGTTTATCGTCGACGATATAGCCGACTCGTTTGACTATAAGAATAAGTACGCGATCATTGAGTACCTTCGTGACATTTCGGAAGTCGGGCATTTTGCGCAGATCATCCTCACGCACAATTTCGATTTCTTCCGCACCATTTGTGATCGCGTAGTTCCGTATCCAAACTGCAAAATGGCTTTCAAGACGGACAAGGGCCTGTCCCTAGACCAGGCCTCGGGAATCAAAAATGTCTTTGTGCGGGACTTAAAGAAGGATTTCTTTTCAGTACCGAGAAAGAAAATCGCATCGATTCCCTTTATAAGGAACATGATCGAATACGCCAGAGATGAGTCGGACGTGGAATTCATCAAATTAACGGCATTACTTCATTGGAAGGACAATTCGGCGAAAATCACGATCGGTGAATTGGATTTGGCGTTCAAATCAATATTTTCGGACCCAGGCACATCGGCCGATCCGGAAAAGCCGGTCTTGGACCTATTGAGCGAAGCAGTAGCCGAGTGTATGAAGGTCGGCGCAGGGTTTAATTTTGAGAACAAAATCGTATTGTCGATCGCAATTCGGCTCCAGGCGGAGAAGTATATGATTGGGAAACTCGCGGATCCTTCGTTTGTAGCGAGCATAGGAGCAAATCAAACAAACAAGCTATTTGTAAAGTTCAAGCAATTGTTTGCGGCGGATGAGAACGCGATTCAGGTATTGCAGAAGGTGATTTTGATGACGCCTGAGAGCATTCACTTAAATTCGTTTATGTATGAGCCATTGCTCGACATGTCAGATGAGCATCTGCGAAAGCTGCATCAGGCCGTCCAGATATTAAACTGACGGTGGGATATTATCGGGACAAGGATTCAGATTGGGCAGCCCTGTCGCAAGATAACTAGAGCGCGCTTTCCAAGGCAACGGCGTAGCCGCCGATTATTTCTGCGAGGGCCTTGGTAACCGCTGTGATGTAGAACTGATATTGTTGTGGAGAACCTCGAAAACTACTGTCAACTAGCGATCCGTGAAATGTCCAATTGCGGCTTGCGTAAAGCAACGATGGTAGTTTTAGCGATGTAACGGGGTCTCCATTGAGTACTACATCTTTGATTGCCCTTCCCGGGCGCCCCAGCCCCTTATACGCATCTGGAGTGTACTTGTAGTAGATCAGGTCGATTATTCTGACATTTGGAATCGTCGCCCACGGAAACGCGTTAGGGTGACGTATAAGATCCAACGTGGCGTGGAGCGGTGCAACTAAGCGTGCTTCGTCGGCCGTAGAGATCCCAGAGTTGCGGTAAAGCAGGAGGAAGCGATCGAACTCCCCGCTAGGTAGACTTCCTGTCTGGAAATGCTTGATAACCTGATCGCGGCTAAAAAGAGCGTTCGCGGCCGTCCAGGTGTACGTAAACCGCGTTGACTCGAGGATGCTTTTTGCGCGAGAACTCCCCCTCTTTACGGCGGTGGAGAAGTCCAACGAGCGAAGGCGAGATGCCCAAGCTAACCAATCGCCGGCCGTCCCAAGCCCAATTTGTAATTCCGCGTGCCTTGCTGAGGGCGATGTTGGTGCAATGGCGACCGCGCGCTTCGAGCATTTGCCGAGCTTTTGCAATGCGATCCTCAAGGCCTTCGTTGGAATTGCGGCTGCTCCTATTACTGAAGAGTGGGGCGCAGATTCTCAGAAACGACTTCGCGCCGTGCATTTCGATACCGGATCTTCATCGACAGGAATGCCTCGCTGGTCGGCCATGGCGAAAAATGTCCGACGCGCAATCGGCTGCGAATAAAATGAGCTAATAGACATTCTCGCTCCATGACATTATCGCCAGAAGCGCTCATCGAATCGACCCGCTCCAACTTTGAAAATTGTTGTTTGCCAGGGTTATAGTGTCGCCGCTCTGAGCGACCCACCCTTCTAATGTACCAATGGACTTCGTGCCTCGCGGCGGCGTGTCAATTTGGTAGACCTTCTGCAGATTCGTTGCAGGGTGCGTGAGGGTTGCCGCGACCGACAGGGGTTGGTTGGACTCATTTTGAAACATGATTACCTGTCCGCTACCGATGATTGCCGGGCGAGATTTGACGACCATTGGCAGCGGGGGCAATTGAGCCTTGCGATAAGCATTAAGTGATGACCAGCCGACCGCCGCAAGCAGAATTAGGGCTATCGCCAGCGTAATTGGGTGCGTTGACCTTGCTTGAGGTGGCGCCGATGGTTCGGCGAACTGTGCTTCAGTTCTTTTCGCGGCAATTTTCGGTCGGCCGCATTTCGGGCACGCCGGCGCCTGATCGGAGACGGGGTTGCCGCAGTCCTGGCAATTGAGCAGCGCCATATCTAGTTCCTCCCTGGTTGCTAGTCAGCCACGTCATCATGGCGCATTAAATGATTTGACTCTGTGCGCGGTTTCTCGCGATGAACGGCAAAGCCGGGTCGCAAATGTGATCCAATTCGCTCTAAGGAAAATACGGTAACGGCATGGCTCTAGCCGGTGAGTTCAAGGTACCCCCGCGCATTCATTGATCATCAGAAGGCGGGCGGGTAGGGACGCAACGTCGCGCTTCAGGGACGATTTGTTTAAAGGCCGGCCCGTTACGACGCATGATAAGGCTTAGCTTATCATTCGCCAGATTTCGACGACGTCCTACCTACCTACCAAACCGCCCCCTAATAATGCGGCCGTTTTGTGGTCAGCCTAGCTTTCATGTTTCTCGTGATCAGCTGCCTTCGATCTTTCGTTGTAGAGAATTCACTGCGATACAGCACGCTGAGGCGCGCGCGACAACAAATAGCAGCTGTTGCTGGGCGGAATAATCCGCGTATGATCGATCCATCGTGCTTGAGCGCAGTTCGTCGGAATCGAGCGGAAATATAGCCGAATTTATTAGGTTCTCTGGCACGGGTGAAATTCTGGGGGCAACTAGGATTTTCAAAAGGCCCAAACTTCATTGGCGAGGAAATGGTAGCCGCTTAACGCGAGAGCCTCCCTGGCCAACACAAACATTGGGGGTCCCGTCAGCCCGAATGGGCATTGGCCTCGTGCGGGCGCTCGCGGTTGTGCTCCCCGATGAAGTCGTCGAACTTGCCCTGCTGCTGGATGAGGTTTTTCGCCCGGCGTCGCCGCTGAGTCTCCAAAAGTCCGACTATCTGCTTTCCGGTGACCTGTTGTAGTGCGCGTTGCCCAACGCTGCGCCCGATCTGAAGGGCATCCCGTCCTCATCGAGCATCGCATCCAGGGATTCACAATCGGCCGAAAGTCAGCCAAGAGCGGACTTCACGGCCTCGTTTCGCGCTACAAAACCGCGCAACCGGTTCCAGCATTCTCAAGGAAAAGTGGGATGGTCGCTAACCCCTCGAGCAACACCTTTTGAGCATCAGGAATCACAACTTCGTCAGAACTCCATAAAGATCTCCGCGCGGTCGATCTCTAACGTCGCACTCGAGGCCTGAGGACTATTGGCGAAGCAAAGTCCGCGGCCCGAGCGAAGTTACCAACTACCCCTGAATGAGGAGATCATCATGAACTCGAATGTCAAAACCGTGAATCGTATTCCCGGCGCTCTCTCGATCGCAATGTTGCTGACGTGCGTGTGGGCCTTTTCCAGTGCCTCTGCTGACGAACAGGTCCGCTCGGAAACGGTGAAGTTTCATGATCTGAATGTGAATACTCCGGAGGGCGTGCAAGCGCTTTACGGTCGGATTCATTCGGCCGCCAAGCACGTCTGCTCGGAAAGCGATCCAATACTGCAGCAAGGTTCAGCCGCATGCGCCAGGAAATCAGAGGCCAACGCGATCGTAAAACTGAGCCTGCCCCAGCTCACGGCGTTCTACAACATCAAGAATGGTGACCACACGCAGCCACTAATCGCGTCCCGATGAGGTGAGGTATGGGGTCCGGGCGAAAGGATGCGCTCGGACCCTTCTTTCGTCGATGGTGTCGAACTGCCAATCTCTGGTCGGGCGGGGTATCGTACCCTTTGTTGCACACAGTAAAGACTGATGCGGTTGCTACGCCGTCCCGGAAGTGCTCTGATCGATAACCATGAAGCTGAGGTTCGCCGAATGTATTCTCGATCTGCGTGCACGGCAGCTCGAGCGGCAGCATAAGATCGTGCCCCTCGAGCCCAAGGTATATGAATTGCTCGAGGCCTTGATCAAGCGCCGACCCGCGGTCGTCCTCAATACCGAGCTCGATGAACTCCTCTGGCCGCAGGTGTACGTGGCGCGCACCAGCCTCACCCGCCTGGTCTCGAAGCTGCGCACAGCACTCGGCGACACGCCGCGCGGCTCCCACGTCATTCGCACCGTGTACAAGACCGGATACGCTTTTTGCGCCGAGGTGACGCGCGTGGAGTCCACGGCCGCCTGTTCCGCGGCGATTGAGTTCGTCTGGAACAAGCAATCTCTGCGCCTCACCGACGGCGAGCACCTGGCCGGACGCGATGATGCATGCGCGCTCGTGATCGACGCGGGCACCGTTTCCAGGCGTCACGCACGAATCACGGTCGTCTCGGGAACGGTAATGGTCGAAGATCTTGAGAGCACGAACGGCACGCACGTGAATGGGACGCGGATTTCCGGACCAACGAGACTGAGCCCTGGGGATGAGCTATCGCTCGGCAGCGAGGTGCTGCGGCTCAGGAGGCCCCACGCGTCTGCGCTCACCGTCAAGGTCGATCTGGACAAAAAGGCCGGTGGCGGGCAGTGAAAGACACGAAGATCGCCGCGTCAGTTTTCTTAGCGCTCCACTGCGTGAATGCACCTTCGACTTCGCCCGCGCCCTGTGCGAGCAATGTGACCTGCCGTACTTGCGCCGGCACCCATCCGCTTGCTCGTTGCGCGCGGCAGGCGTTCAGCCGCGGGTCTTTGTCGCGAGTCGATGCATCTGCCGTCGCGACTTGCGCTCGGGTACCCGTGGCGCCGCGCGCGGCTCGCGCGGGCCGCCTGCAACCAAGCCGACTCCTGCAACATAAAGAACCGATTCAGATATTCCGTCCAATTCCAAGTCCTTCTCGATTAGTGAGTCCTTGAGTGCGGCCGTGCTGAAGGGAGCCAGTCCCAGCCTCGTTGCGGTGAGGCAAAACGTCTGACAGAAGTGGCCGGTCTCGAGCAGAACAACTCGATACGCTCGAGCTCTACCGTACTTCCAAATGGTCCTCGCGAATACCGCCGTCATGATGAACAGTGCCGCCGCGCCGGCAAAATAGGGCTGATCCGCGCAATACGCGCTTGCGAGGCGCGGACTGACTCTCGCAGGTAGTCTAGCTAAACGGTGGTCCCTGGCATGGTAGTGATACATGCCCGTCTCGAGACCGTCCACCCTGAGCGCCATCAGATAGACCTCGCCCGGGTGCCGCGCGCCGCCGGAGGGGCTCGTCTTGTAAGGAAGCTTTCCGAATTCATTCGTCTCGAAATATCCCTGGACACCCCACGTCGTCTGCAGCAGCTTCGAGACGTTCTCCAGAGAGACCTTCCCTCTTGCAAACTTTCTGTGCGTTCTCCTAGCGCGCAGTGTCTCGAAGAAAGCGTCTTCGGCTATTTCAGGCGACGGCAATCGGACTGCATGGCCACCTCGAATCTCTTTGAATTGAGGTGGTGCCGGAGTGGCAGGAAGCGTCTTCAGTTTCTCCTTGGTGGGCCAATCCCCAGGAACGTACGGGGTGTCCTTCGTCATGAAGTGAAATCCGCCTTCCGGAAGCCACGGTGCCCATGACGATCCTACCAGCTCATCCCGCTCCTGTTCGGCTGAGTCATACTCGAGCAGGATCCGCGCGTCAATCAGCTGCAGTATCGCTCTTGCGACGCTCTCTCGGCTGTAGGAGCGGAACTCCAGCAGCGCCTCCTGGATGGTTCGCGGGGTGAAGAAAAAGCGGACTACTTCCAGGGTCACGGTATTCGTCGAGAACTCTCTCCTGGTGAGGTAATTCGCGATCCGCAGCTCTCCACCCGCCCAGTATGCCATCTGGCACGATGCGCTTTTCAACTTCACGGGCGCTCGGCCCATGTCTCAACTCCTGAGAATGCCGAAAACTAATGGTGATAGCCGTTACCGTGATTTAGCATCCGCTTCACCCGCTTTCTCACGACGTTCAACTTTATATTCAATTCTTTTTTGGTAATGGTACTGGCCTGAGTGCGCTTCAGCAGTTTCGACAAGTCGTCCAAGGTCGTATTGATGTAATCCAGCATCTGCTTCAGCGGTACTTCTGCTTCCTTCAACCCTGTGTTCAATTCCGCGTTGGTAATGGTTCCGGCCTCACTGTGCTTGAGCAGCTTCTCCACCTCGCGCCTAGCGCGCCGTGAAAGCTCAATTAAGATTTTAACTTTCGGGGCTTTATGCGGTCCCTTTTTCGTGACGCTTCTCTTCGATGCCATGTTGGAATTCCTCGTTTTTCGGTTGAAAATGGCAAAGCTAACAGTTGAAATTTCAAATCTGGAGATCCGCGCCCCTCGGCTGCTGGCCGGTCAAGCCCATGCGGCTGATCAATGCCTGGAACCCGGTGTCGCCGTGTAGACTTCGAACCAAAGGATCCGTCTTGAGGCCGAGCATCCCGATATCATGCTCTCGATAAGCGCGATCGAGCCACCTAAATGCATCGTCGACCTCGCCGCGGTAGGCGTGCACCTCGGCGATTCCGTATGGGTCACGCGAAGCGAAATCTTGTTTGAGCGTATTCAGGGCGGCATCCGACTCGGTGCGCCGTCCCAACGCCGAGTAGACTATTGCAAGGCCGCGCAGTCTGTAGTCCTGCCGTGGCTCCAGTTGCATCGCTTCGAGCGCCGCGTCGAATTGGCCGAGGTACAGCCGAGCGATGCCAACGGAGCTATTGATTCCGTCGAATTCTGGATGCAGCTCTAGGAGCCTCAGCCGGGCCTGCAGGCATTGCTGAAGGTGGCCGGCGGCGCACTGCGCATCGCTGAGAGCCTGCAACGTGTTCGGGCCGAGCGGATTGCGCGTGAGGCTTTCCTGGTACAACTCTATCGCCCGGTCGACCTCTCCGAACAGGAATGCGATGTCACCGAAGGCGATTGGTAACAAAGGAAATCGCGGGTCTAGTGCGCGTGCCCGTTCGTCGTCCGCCTGCATGGCCGCCC
>OBLW0100004068.1_pt1 | contig 11227 bp, 7 predicted proteins | sample 1520161 | NCBI WGS metagenome assembly OBLW01 (sample SAMEA3539309, study PRJEB22396) | soil metagenome | biome: tundra; feature: field; material: soil | place: USA | collected 2010-05 | depth 0.15 m
GGGCGCGGCGTGGCCCGCACTGAATGTCGGACCCGTTCCCTAGCATTGCGGCAGACCCAGGGTTCGAGGCCGAGAACGGGCGTGAGGGTGAATTTCGACGAGATCTGCTCGCTTCGCAAGCACAGCTCCGCGTGGAAGCTGCTGCGCGCCGACAACGCGCCGCTGATCCTGAGCTTCTTCGGGACGGTGTTCGTCGAGGAGAACATCCGGTCCATCTCCAGCACTGACCTGGTGAGCAGGCTGGACGATGAGCTGTACGCGCTGAACGAACGTCTCGGCGAGGCCGCCTATCGCAAGCCCGCGAAGGCCTACCTGGACGACTGGGCTGCCCCGGATGCCGGCTGGCTGCGCAAGTATTACCCCGAGGGCTCGGACGAGCCGCACTTCGACGCGACCCCGGCGGTTGAGAAGGCGCTCTCCTGGGTCAAGACGCTGCAGGTGCGCTCGTTCGTGGGCACCGAGTCACGGCTGAACACGATCTTCAGTCTCCTTCGGCAGATGGTGTTCGGCGCCGAGACCGACCCGGAGGTCAGGCTCGCGGAACTGCGCCAGCGCCGCAGCGAGATTGACGCAGAGATCGCCCGGGTGGAAGACGGCGAGGTCGAGGTGCTTGACGCCTCGGCTCAGCGCGACCGCTACCAGCAGTTCTCGGCCACCGCGCGCGAGCTGCTGTCGGATTTCCGCGAGGTAGAGGCGAACTTCCGGAACCTGGACAGGGAGCTGCGGGAACGGATCGCAGCATGGCATGGCGCCAAGGGCGAACTGCTCGACGACATCCTGGGCAGTCGCGAGACCATCGCCGGCTCCGACCAGGGCAAGAGCTTCCAGGCCTTTTATGACTTCCTGCTCTCCCATGCCAGGCAGGAAGAGCTGACGGAGCTGATCGAGCGGGTGCTGGCGCTCGAGGCGATCGGCGAGCCCGACCCGCGGATGCGCCATATCCATTACGACTGGCTGGATGCAGGCGAGCGCACTCAGGCGACGGTGCGTCAGCTCTCCGAACAGCTCCGCCGGTTCCTCGACGATCAGGTGTGGTTCGAGAACCGGCGCGTGATCGACATCCTGCGGAGTATCGAAGCGAAGGCGCTCGAGCTGCGGGAGGAACGCAGCGTCGCCGTCAGCACCGAGATCGATGGAACTTCTGCCGCGATCGTGCTGCCGATGGAGCGTCCCCTGTACACGCCGGTGAAGAAGGCCCCGATTGACAGCGGCTCGGTCGAGGCCGGGCAGGACGGCTTCGACGCGACCACGCTGTTCGAGCAGACCTTCGTCGATCCGGCCAGGCTCTCCCTCGGCGTTCGGCGCGCACTGCAGCAGCGTTCGCAGGTCGGGCTGGCGCAGCTGGTCCGCGACCAGCCACTGCAGCAGGGTCTGGCTGAGCTGGTCACCTACCTGTCGCTGACCGACGACGTGTTCCGCGTGGTCTTCGACGACGCGGCGAAGGAAAGCGTCAGCTGGCGTGACCCGGACGGCCGGACGCGAATGGCAACGCTGCCGCGGGTCACCTTCGCCCGAACCTCCGGCGCCAGGTCGGACAGCGAGAACGGGATCCAGCGATGAGCAATGCATCTGCCCCCGCTACCACAGCCGAGCTGGACCTGCCGCTCGCGGTGACCCAGCTGATGAAGGGCGTCGTCTACCGGGACACCCACGACAAGGCCTGGCGCCACCTGCTCCAGTTGCAGCCGCAAGTGCGCGACTATGTCGCGGTCATGGGCCTGACGGTCATCATCGACGAAGCCGAGGGCTACGCATTCATGCGATCCAGGCCTGAGGAGGAGGACGCCGACTCGGACCGCCCGCCGCTGGCGCGGCTGATCGCGCGTCGCTCGCTCTCCTTTCACGTGAGCCTGCTGCTTGCCCTGCTGCGCAAGAAGCTGGCCGAGTTCGACGCCAGCAACAGCGACACCCGGCTGATGCTCAGCAGAAACCAGATCGTCGACATGGTCCGGCTGTTCCTGCCGGCGACCAGCAATGAGGCCCGGCTGGTAGACCAGATCGACTCCTACATCGCGAAGGTGACCGAGCTGGGCTTCCTCCGGACGGTCAAGAACTCTGACTCGCTGTTTGAGGTCCGGCGCATCCTGAAGGCGTTTGTGGACGGCCAGTGGCTCGCCGACTTCGACCGTCACCTGACGGAGTACGCGGCTTTGCTCGCCGGGGACGAGGCCGCCCGAGACGACGAGCCGGATGCACCAGGCGGAACGGAGGCGGCCAGGTGACCAGCGGCCTGTTCAGCCCGGTCGAGCTGCACGACCCCGCCGACGATCATCTGAATGGATACCGGCTGGACCGGCTGGAGGTCTACAACTGGGGCACTTTCGATAAGCAGGTGTGGAGCTTCGAGGCGGGCGCCCGCAACGGCCTGCTCACCGGTGACATCGGCTCCGGCAAGTCAACGATCGTGGACGCGATCACCACGCTGCTGCTGCCGGCTAACCGGATCTCCTACAACAAGGCAGCGGGCGCCGAAACCCGGGAGCGGAGCCTGCGCTCCTACGTACTCGGCTACTTCAAGTCCGAGCGGAGCGAGACCACCGGCACCTCCCGCCCGGTGGCGCTGCGCGAGGCCGGTTCCTATTCGGTGATCCTGGGCGTTTTCGCCAACCGCGGCTACGGCTCGACCGTGACCCTCGCCCAGGTCTTCTGGCTGAAGGACAGCCACGCCGGACAGCCCGACCGGTTCTTCGTGACCGCGGATCGCGCCCTGTCGGTCGTCGGAGACTTCTCTGATTTCGGCAGCGATATCTCAGCCTTGAAAAGACGGCTGCGCGCGGGCGGCACCCGCACGCACGACCATTTCCCCGAGTACGGCAAGGACTTCCGCCGCCGTCTTGGCATCGAGTCCGAGCAGGCCATGGAGCTTTTCCACCAGACGGTGTCGATGAAGTCGGTCGGCAACCTGAACGACTTCGTGCGCAGCCACATGCTGGAGCCCTTCGACTCGGCCGTGTGGACCGAACGACTGGTGGCGCACTTCGACGACCTGACCAGCGCGCATGAGGCGGTCCGCCGCGCCCAGGCTCAGCTCGCCGCGCTCGAGCCGCTGCTCGCCGACTGCAATGACCACGACAAGCTCAGTGCCGATATCGGGGCGCTGGCCGGCCAGCGTTCCGCGCTGCGCTTCTTCTTCGCCGACCGCAAAGCCGGGCTGCTCGAGGCCCAGATCGATGAGCTGGAAGCCGAACGGACCCGGCGGCAGGGTGACCTGCAGCGGCTGAAGGCCTCCCTGGGAGAACTGCGCGCGGAAGAGACCAGGCTGACCCTGGAGCGCGCCGGCCATGGCGGGAACCGGCTTGCCGAGATCGAGCGTCAGCTCGAGGAAAGCTCCAGGGCCGGTGAGCAGCGGATGGAAAGGGCCGAGCGGTTTGGCGAGCTGCTGGTCAAAGCCGGAATGAGCCCGGCGGAGACAGCCGAGCAGTTCACGCAGCGGCGCCAGGAGATCATCCAGGAGCGCGCGGCGGCCAGGCAAGCGCAGGCGGACTGCCAGAACCGGCTCACCGAGGTCGCAGTCGACGCGAAGGCGCTGAAGGACGAGGCCGAGGAACTGAACGCCGAGCTGCGGAGCCTGCAGTCGCGCCGGAGCAGCATTCCCAAGCGCAGCCTGGACCTGCGGCAATGGCTGTGCAAGGAGCTGGACTTTGCCGCGGCCGAGCTGCCGTTCGCTGGCGAGCTGATTCAGGTCCGTGCCGAGGAGTCCGCGTGGGAGGGTGCGGCCGAACGGCTGCTGCGCAGTTTCGCGCTGTCCATTCTCGTCCCAGACGCCCAATACGCGGCGGTGTCGGACTGGCTCAACGACCACCACCTCGGAACCCGGCTGGTCTACTACCGGGTTCCGGCCAGTTCCGCCGCCGCGCGGAACGCAAATCCCGGCGCGTCCGGCAATCTCCTTGCGGCCAAGCTGGAGATCAAGGACACCGAGTTCTATCCGTGGCTGGAACGCGAGCTGGCCAGCCGGGCCGGCTACGAGTGCGTCGAGAGCATGACCGAGTTCCGCCGCGCCGCCAGGGCGATCACCAAGACCGGCCAGATCAAGGGACCAGGCGGGCGGCACGAGAAGAACGACACCACTCGCATCGATGACCGGAGTTCCTACGTCCTCGGCTGGACCAACGAGCGGAAGATCAGCGCCCTGCTCGCGCGTGCCGCCGCGGTGCAGCAGCGGCAGAACCAGGTCACCGCCGAGCAGCACAAGCAGAAGGAAGCGCTGGATTCGGCCATCGAGCGCGGGAACGTGCTGGCCGGCCTGGACCAGACCAGGGAATTCGGCGAAATCGACTGGCAGTCGCTGGTCAGCAAGATCGGGCACCTCGAAGCGGAGAAGCAGCGCCTGGAGGAGGCCTCGAGCGAGCTTGAGCGCCTGGGCCGCCAGCTCGAATCAGTCAGGACGGACATCATGGCAGCCGAAGCGGAGCAGGAGAGGGTCACCGCCGCGATCGGCAGCCTCGGCAACGAGATCGGCACGGCCCGCGGCAGCCTGGAGGGGGCGAGGACGGTGCTGGCAGAGCCCGAGTGCGAGGCAGCCCGAGCGCACTACGCTGCCATCGGCAGACAGCCGCTCGCCGAGATCCCGATGAGGATGCCCGCGGACTGCGACCGCTGCGAAAGGGCGGCTCAGCGGGATCTCACCTCGACGATCGACCGGCGAAACGCCAGGCAGACCGCGCTCGGCAACAGAATCGTCTCGAAGATGGGTGACTTCCGTCAGCAGCACCCGCTGGAGACCGCCGAATTCGACGACTCGGTGCTCTCCGCGAGCGGCTACCGGGAACTGCACCAGCGCCTGGTCCACGACGACCTGCCCAGGTTCCAGGCACAGTTCAAGACCTACCTGAACACCAACACCATCCGCGATATCGCGGGCTTTCATTCCCAGCTCAGCAAGCAGCGCGAACTGATCAGGAAGCGCGTCGCCACCATCAATGAGTCGCTGGTCGGTGTGGATTATAACCCCGGCCGCTACATCCGGCTGGAAGCCCAGCAGACTTCGAACACCGAGATCCGCGATTTCATTACCGAGCTGCGCGCCTGCACCGACGATTCGCTGTCCGGCGAGGCGTCCGACCAGTATTCCGAGCAGAAGTTCCTGCAGGTCAGCCGGATCATCGAGCGGTTCAAGGGCCGTGAGGGCCAGGCGGAGGCCGATAAGGCCTGGAGCAGGCGGGTTACCGACGTTCGAAACTGGTTCATCTTCTCGGCTTCGGAACGCTGGCGGGAAGATGACACGGAGTACGAGAACTACACCGATTCAGGCGGCAAATCCGGCGGCCAGAAGGAAAAGCTCGCCTACACCATCCTTGCCGCTTCCCTCGCCTACCAGTTCAAGCTGGAATGGGGCGCAACGCGGTCCAAGACCTTCCGCTTCGTCGTTATCGACGAGGCGTTCGGACGCGGATCCGACGAATCCACGCGGTTCGCGCTCGAGCTGTTCCGTCGCCTCGGCCTGCAGCTCCTCATCGTCACGCCGCTGCAGAAGATCCACGTGATCGAGCCGTACGTGTCCGCAGTGGGGTTCGTCGACAACCCGAGCCACAGATATTCGCGGCTGCAGACCCTCACCATCGAGGAATACCGGGCGCAGCGTGACGCACGCGGACGAGACCTCAGCCCGCAGGTAGCCATTCCGACCTCGCTGGCCGCTGCGGCCGCTGTGGTGACCGTGACCGGCAACTGAGATGGCAGCGCCAGCGCGAGAGAAAGCGCCAGCCCGAGGGAAAGCGCCAGCCGCCCGGGAGAATGAGTGGACCACCCCGCCCGACGTGCGGCGGACCCTTCGCAGGCGGTGGGACAACGGGAGCTTCCTCGCCATGTTCGCCGAGGGGCAGCGGTGGGCGCCGCTCGGTGTCGGCGTGCGCGGCCCGGCCGCCTGGGAGCTTGCGTCCCGCTTCACCGATGTGCAGGCCTGGGTAGGCGAATGGGAGCGGGCGGACCAGCGGGCGGTGCGGGTCGAGCACAAGCGGGTCGGCGGACGGGCCATCGGCTCCAACACCATCCCGTGCCGGGCATGGATCGACGGCTACCAGCAGCTCTGGCAGTACCTGGGGGTGGGCCAGCAGGTGCTCAGGTTCACCGGCGCGCTGGAAAGGGCGAGTGCGGCCGCCCCGCGGCTCGTCGACTGGATGCTGGCCCACCCCATGAAGGTCCTGGCCCTGGAGGCGGCCTGGGACAAGATCGTCGGAACGGTCCAGTGGATCGACTCCGGGGCGCGGCCCGGCAGCTACCTGCGGCAGATCAACGTGCCCGGGGTAGACACCAAGTTCATCGAGCGCCATCGCGGGGTACTGACCGACCTGCTGGATCTGCAGCTCGCCCAGGACAGGATCGACCGCACCGGGCCCCGGTCCGACTTCGCCGGACGGTACCGGTTCCGCAAGAAGCCCGGCTACGTACGGTTCAGGCTGCTCGGCCGCGGGCTGGAAGGCGGCTCGCCTGGCATCGGCGGCTGGCAGGAGTTCAGCGAGATCACGGTGCGCGCGGACGAGCTGGCAACCGCCCCGCCGGGGATCTTGACCGTCTACGTGGTCGAGAACGAGATCACCTACCTCGCGTTTCCCGCTGCGGACGACGCCATCGTGATCTTCGGCGGCGGGTACGCGGTTTCCGTGCTGGAATCCCTTGCCTGGCTCGGTGACTGCGAGCTCGTCTACTGGGGGGACATCGATACCCACGGCTTCGCCATCTTGAGCCGGCTGCGGCAGATCTTCCCGCACGCTCGGTCCATGCTGATGGATCGCGGCACGCTGCTGGCGCACGACAGCCAGTGGGTCACCGAGCCAAGCCCGGTCCGCGCCGACCTGGAATGCCTGAGCGTTGACGAGGCCGACCTCTACCGCGACCTGATGGAAGACGCGCTGGGACCATCGGTGCGCCTGGAGCAAGAACGGGTGAATTTTGCCGCAGTCGACAACGAGCTGCGGGGCCGTTGAGGAGCCCGGACGACCCTTTTGGCGACTTGGTTTTGACAATGGGCTGACTCGCGACATCAGATTCCGGGCGGAAACCACCGGGGCGCCCCGCTGGTTGATCCGATCCACGAGGCATTGCGGCAGCCTTCCGGCGTCACGGCCGGGCCCGCAGCACGGGGGCTCGCCAGCAGAGCTGACTGATCGGTGTAGCAAGATGAGCACATGCTCGTCGTTCACGTTCACGTGCATGTCAGGCCGGAGCGTGTCGAGGCCTTCCTGGCCGCCACGGTCATTAACGCGCGAGCATCGCTGGCCGAGCCCGGCGTGCTGCGTTTCGATGTCATCGCGGACCACGCCGATCCGGCGCATGTGGTCCTGGTGGAGGTCTACCGAAATGAGGACGCGGCAGCGGCGCACAAGCAGACCCCGCACTATGCCATCTGGCGGGACACGGTCGCGGAGATGATGGCCGAGCCGCGGGCGGCCACGAAATTCTCCGCCGTATTCCCGAGCGGAACCGGCGACTGGGCAAGCTGATCGCGATGACCGGGATGTCGTTCGAGTTCGCCACAGCCGGCCGGGTCATCGTCGGGCCCGGACGGGCGGCCGAGCTCCCGTCGGTGCTCGCCGGGCTCGGATCGCGGGCCCTGGTGTGCACAGGCTCTCGCCCGGCCAGTCACGCCGAGCTGCTCGCAGGGCTGCAGCTGCCCGCCGCGGTAATCACAGTCGGTGGCGAGCCGACAACCGATTCGGTCCGGGCGGCGACTGCCGCCGCCCGCGAGCACCGCGCGGACGTCGTCGCCGCGATCGGCGGCGGCAGCGTGATCGACCTGGGTAAGTCCGTGGCCATGCTGCTGGGCAACGGCGGGGACCCGCTGGATTACCTGGAGGTTGTCGGCTCCGGCAGGAATATCACCGAGCCCGCTGTCCCGCTGGTCGCTGTTCCGACGACCGCCGGCACCGGGGCGGAGGTGACCGCCAACGCCGTGCTCGCCTCGCCAGCCCATCAGCTCAAGGCAAGCCTGCGCAGCGCTCTGATGATCCCGCGGCTGGCACTCGTCGATCCGCTGCTCACCCTCACCTGCCCGCCGCCGGTCACGGCAGCCAGCGGGCTTGACGCGCTGACCCAGTGCCTGGAGCCTTTCGTCTCGGTCAGGGCAAACGCATTGACCGACAGCCTCGCGCGCGCGGGGCTGCGCCGCGCCGGGACCGGGCTGCGGAAGGCCTACGCCGATGGCACGGACGTCGAGGCGCGCACCGACATGGCCCTGTGCAGCCTGCTGGGCGGGATGGCTCTCGCCAACGCCAAGCTCGGCGCGGTCCACGGTCTCGCCAGCGTCATCGGCGGAACCGCCGACGTGCCGCACGGCGCTGCCTGCGCCGCCCTGCTCGCGCCCGTCGTCGAGGCGAACGTCCGCGCACTGCGGTCACGCCAGCCGGGCGGCCCTGCCCTTTCCCGATACGCCGAGGCCGCGCAGCTGCTGACCGGCGATCCCGTCGCCGCGATCGAGGACGGTATCGCCTGGATCCGCGAGACGGTCACCCTGCTCCGGATCCCCGGCTTGCGCGCATTCGGCCTGCGGCGGGAGGACTTCGGCAACGTCGCCGTCAAGGCGATGAAGGCAAGCAGCACGCAGGGCAATCCCGTTGTCCTGGCAGAAGACGAGCTGCGCGCGATCCTCGCCGAAGCGGCATAAGCGGCCGCAGATCCAGCGTCAGTTGCCGTGCACCATCTGGAGCAGCGGTGTAAGGCGCGGATCCGTTCGGTAGGTATTCAAGGCACCCGGCTGCCAGAGAATGGTTCCCTGCAAGCCATGGTCCTCGACATATTTTACCTTTGCGGCGACCTGGGCTTCGGTCGTGTCATAGTATCCGCTAGCGACCCCGATGCCGAGCAGCAGCTTACTAGCCGGTATCCCCGCCTGGGTATAGGCGTCCGTGCTGCTCACGCCATCATTTTGGAAGGTCAACATATTAAGCGAGTCGACGTACGGAGCGATCTGGGCGGCGATCTGCGGCGGAATCTGGCCGGGGTCGATGTCAGAAGAAATGTACATGTGCCTCCCAGGGAATGCCGCATTAAAGGCGCTCCGCAGGCCCTTGATCAGCGCGACGTAGTCGGTCTGATTCTGCGGCACATCCTCTTCCCAGTCGACATCGACACCGTCGAAGCCATAGCTGGAAACGTAGGAGACAATATTCTTTATGAGGGTCCCCCGGTACTGCGGACTGGCCCCGCCGGCGAAGGTAGGTCCCTGACCCTGCTCGCCGATGGCCATGATGATGGTTTTGCCGGCCTTGTGAGCATCTGCCACAACCGGCGGGATATTCGACAGCGACCGCATATCGCCGACAGCGATGCCGCCTGTCATCGTCGGCCAGAGGCCGAAGTCACTGATGATCGTGTACGGCGCGTAGTTGAACTTGTCCGGCGGGATACTGGCCTGTATCCAGCCCGGATACGACGTGAATGATACGTACTTACGGTCGGCAGGCCCCGGCTGGCCGGCCGACCCCGGGCTTGATGACGAAGCCGAGGAACCGCTGCTGCACCCGGCGGCCAGCAGCAGGGCCACAGCGGCCACGAGGCCGCAGGCCCAGACGCGACGTCCCGGCTTCTGACGTACATGCGCGAGTCGCTCGAAGCCCCCGGAGCGCAACTTGCCCTCAGCCTCCCTGCTACAGATCCAATCCCGCCAAGCCCGCGAGCACCCAGCCGTTCCCCTGAGGGCTCCTGACATCTCTCCGCCACCCGCAACGCCGCCACCCGCAACGCCGCCAGCCGCAGCATCACGGCCACGGCAGCGCGCCGACTATAGCCGTCAGCAGGGAGCAGCGCCGTGCTCTGCGGCATTCCAGCACGCAGGCCTTTCGCAGAGGAAGCGCATACCCTGACGAGCCGCCGACCCCCCAGCACCGACCCGTACCTCGCCGCGGGTCACGCCAGCATTCGCCACCTCACCTAGCGAACGCGCGCGCCGGGCCTGAAGTTCCACCCGGGCGATCCACGGGACTGCGACTTCGACGCACGACGGTGACAATAGGCTTCAGCCTGCTTTTCGGCCCAGACGCGGACCAGGCGATGCGGCGGGCGGCGGCCCCGGCCCAGGACCGGTTATGGCCGGTCACCGGGATCTGCCCGCTGGCGGCCATCAAGTCGAGACCGTGGCCGTCATGGAATATGAGCGTCCGCCGGGCGGACCGCCGGGCGGATACGGTCTACGGATCCGTTCCCCCGGCTCCGACCCAATCGTCTGCGCCCAGTCGTCCGCCATTTCGGATGGTCTCCCAGATAAATGGTCCCTCAGCCTCGACGTACGACGGCCGATCGATGTGCAGAAGAGAAGCGAGTTCGCGCTTGATGTCAGCGTATTCGGCGGTGCGCCCTGGTGGCGGCCGGCTGCACCGTTCCGCCGGGGATAACAGTCCCGGACGGCACGCTGGCCGTCGGAGTTCCCGCCCGGATTGCCGACGAATTGACCGGAGATGGGAAGCGGTGGGTCGAGGCCAATCCCGAGACCTACCGCGAACTGGCGCGGCGGCACGCCGGCGGCGTCCGCCTTCACCGGTCCTGCGGCCGGTGACGTCAGGGCACGCTGAACCGAAAATACGCTCCCCAGCCGGGCGCGCGGCAGCGGACCCTGGCCGGTGATCGCCGGTAAGGGCCGGGGCGTGCGGTGCGGGTCAGGCTGCCTGGGCGATGGTGACGGTGTAACCCAGTGCCTCCAGCTGGCGGATGTGGCTGCGGGTCTTGCGGTCCTTGTCGGTGCGGCTGGCGTGGTAGCCGGCGCCGAGGTCGCGGAAGCGGGCGGCCGGGTCGGCGAGCAGGTGCCAGATGATCACCAGGATGGAGCGGGCGGGCGACCAGGGCCCTGAGCTTGCCGCGGCGTTTGACGATCCGCCGGTAGCGCTCGCCGAGGAAGGTATCGGTCTTCGCCGCGGCGGCGGAGGCCTCGCCGAGGGCGCCCTTGAGGTAGGGGTTGCCCTTGCCGGTCTTGCCGGAGCGGTTCTTCAGCCCGGACTGGATGGTGCGGGGCGACAGCTTCGCCCGGGACGCCAGGTGCCCGGCCGTGGGGAAGACACTCATGTCCAGGCCGATCTCGGCGATGATCACCTGCGCGGCGTGCCGGGCGATGCCGGGGATCTCATCGAGGCGGTCGAGCGCGGGCAGCACGGCCGCGCCCGGGGCGGCGCGCCCCGCCATCCCCGATGTCCGATGCTCTGCTAGCGGCCTGGCCGCGGGCAGCCCGGCCAGCGCCCTTGCCATCGCTGGCAGAATCCGATCAACTGAGATGACTGCGGGCTGACTCGACGGCGAGGGC
>OBLW0100004069.1_pt1 | contig 11226 bp, 10 predicted proteins | sample 1520161 | NCBI WGS metagenome assembly OBLW01 (sample SAMEA3539309, study PRJEB22396) | soil metagenome | biome: tundra; feature: field; material: soil | place: USA | collected 2010-05 | depth 0.15 m
GCCGTGCACCTCGGCTGGCAGACGCTGCAATGGCTCAACCCCAAGGCCGCTCCCGCCGAACGGGAGTTCATGAAGCAGCGTCCTGCGGTGCGCCTGGATGCCGTCGAAAGCTACGTGCGAGGCCTGCTCTCCACTTCGCCCGAGCAGCGCCACCGGTACTTTACGCAAGCTGCCCGCCTGGACCCGCAATACTCGCAGCCTTGCTTCGAACTGGGCCGGATTTTCTGGGAACAGAAGGACTACAAGGTGGCTGCCGGATGGCTGGCGCGCGTCGCCCGAAGCGACCCGCACTATCTCGAAGCCCAGTTTTTCCTGGGCCTCTGCCGCTTCGCCGACGGCGATTTCAAGGGCGCCGAACTCTCCTTCCAACTGGTGGCTGAAGCCATCCCGCTCAACGAGGTCTTTAACGATCTGGGCGTTGTCCAGGCCCAGCGCCAGGATTACTCCGCCGCGGCCGCCAGCTTTCGCAAGGCGCTGGAGGGCGACGATGCCGACCCGGACTACCACTTCAATCTGGGCGCCGCCCTCTGGCGCGCCGGACAGTACGCCGCCGCCGCCGATAGCTTCCGCGCCGTGCTGACGCGCAACTCCACCGATAGCGAAGCCACCACGATGCTCGGCCGGACCCTGAAAAAAGAAGCTCCGCGCCCCGCCGACACCCAGCCAAACGGCAAACTGCGCCTCAAGACCAATTACGAAGAGGCCGCCTTCCGCCAGTTGCAAGCCGAACTGGGCATCAAGAAATAGCGGGCGTCTATGGAATAGAATGAGGAATTACGGAGAATCAGATGAAACGGCTGACTATTCTGTTATTGACTGCTGTTGGCGCGTTCGCTCAAACCGCCCCTCCCGCCCCTGCCAAGAAGGCGGCCACCGCTCCTGCCAAATCCGCGGCCCCCGCCAAGAAGGCAGAGCCCACGCCCGACCGTCCCCCGGGCCTCTACTGGATCATCAATACGTCGATGGGCACCATCACCGCGCAGTTGTTCGAGAAGGAGGCGCCGGGTACGGTGGCCAATTTCGTCGCCCTGACCCGCGGCACTAAGGCGGCCGCGGATAAGGCCGGCGCGATGGTGAAGCGTCCCTACTTTACCAACTTGACTTTTCACCGCGTGATTGCGGGGTTCATGATTCAGACCGGCGATGGCCAGGCTGGCGATGGCACCGGCAGTTGCGGTTTTACCATCAAGGATGAAATCGTCCCGACGCTGAAGTACGACAAGCCGGGCATGCTCGGTCTGGCGCGCCTCAGTAACCGCAACACCGGCGCCTGCCAGTTCTTCATCACGGATAAGGCCTACCCTTCGTTGACCGGCGAGTACACCATCTTCGGCCAGGTAGTGGACGGTCAGGACGTAGTTGGCAAGATTGCCAATGTCCCCAAGGACAGCAACGACAAGCCGCGTACGCCGGTGAAGCTGATCAGCGCGACCATCAAGCGCTATGGCCCGCCGCCCGCGCCTGCCGCTCCGGCCAAGAAAGCCCCCGCGCCCGCCAAGTAGGGCAGGCTGGGGTACCCTATGGGTCCGCCTGTCCCTCAACCCTTTACCGGCGCCGGCTTTGCCGCCGCGCCGGCGGCCGCTTGAGGCGTCTGGGCGGTCGGTTTAGCCGTTTCCAGCGCGCGCCGGATCAGGTAAATCAGGTAAATCGCAAAGCCCGCCGCCAGCAGCAGGGCCGTCAGCGTCAGGAACAGACCATCCATCGTGGCCACCTGCCCGGTGGCGGCCAGGTAAGCCACCGCGGCCGCCCCGGCCACAATCATCAAAACGCTGAACAGAAATAAGAATCCGCGATCCGACATCGCTTCCCGCCCCCTCCTGTAGGGCCCAGTGCCCGTCCCGGTTAGAAATTATACCAGCCCCCGCGCGCCGCCCGCGATCTGCCACCATTCATACCTTCGCGCCACCGGCCGATATGGCAATGGAAGCCCATGTACGCTCTCATCGGAATTGCCGCAGTCTTCGCCGCGGTGCTCGGCGGATTTCTGCTCGAAAGCGGGAACCTTTACGTCCTGCTGCAACCCGCGGAGTTGCTGATTGTGGGCGGCGCCGCCGCCGGAATTATCATGGTGGCCAACCCGCCTTCGGTGATGCACAGAATGTGGCGCGGATGCCTGGCGGCCTTCCGCCCGCCGCCGCGCACCCCCCGGGTGTTCCTGCGCAACCTTCGCATGTTGTACGAAATTTTCTGCTTCATCCAGCGCGCCGGTATCGTGGAATTTGAAAAGGACGTGGAAGACCCGGGCAGCAGCCGCATCTTCTCCAATCATCCGGAGTTTCTGGCAGACCCGCCCACCCGCGACTTCGTCTGCGATTCGCTCCGCATTCTCGTCGTCGGCGTGACCACGCCCTCGGACCTCGACCAGTTGATGGACCTCGACATCGAGGTACAGCGCCGCGGCCGTCTGGAACCGGTAGCCGCCTTGCACGCCGTAGCCGAAGCGCTTCCCGGCCTGGGTATCGTGGCCGCCGTGCTCGGTGTGGTCATCACCATGCAGTCCATTGGCGGCGCTCCCGAGGCCATTGGGCAAAAGGTGGCGGCGGCGCTGGTCGGGACGTTCCTGGGAATCCTGCTCTGCTACGGCGTCGTCGGCCCCGTGGCGGCGCGCCTGGAGAAGCTGGGGGAGACGGAGGTCCACTTGCTCCACGTCCTGCGCATTGCCATCGTGGCATTTGCTCGCGGCGCATCGCCCATCCTGGCGGTGGAGTACGCGCGCCGCTCCGTGCCGGTGGAACTACGCCCGTCGTTCGTCGATATGGAGATCACCATCAAGCGGGACGCCAAAATTCCACCGGTGCCAAGGCCCAATCTTCCGGAGGAGGCCGTTGCCCAGACTCAACCTGCCTGAAGACACCGCTCCCAGGGTGGAAGTGCGTGTTCGCTACTCCACCGACCGGCGCTCCAGCGGGGCGTGGAAGGTGGCATACGCGGATTTCGTGACCGCGCTGATGGCGCTTTTTATCGTGCTTTGGCTGATGAGCGCCAGCGAAAAGGTGAAATCCTCCATCAGCGGCTACTTCAAGGATCCCCGCGCCTTCGCCCGCGCCGTGGCCTCCGGGACCACTGCCAATCGGGCCGGCGGACTCGCCGTGCATCGCGACAATATGGATGAAATCCGCAAGCAACTCGAACAGGCGCTCACCGCCATGCCGGAATTCGCCCAACTGCGCGACCACGTGAAGTTCAGCGTCACCGGGGAAGGGCTGCGCATCGACTTGCTGGAGAACGACCAGGGCATGTTCTTTGTGAGCGGCAGCCCCGAGCCTACCGCGGCCGGGCAGAACCTGCTGCGCGTGCTGGCCACCGAAACCGCCCAACTGCCCAACTGTCTGGTGATCGAAGGACACACCGACGCCAGGCCGTTCCGCAACGCCGGCCCGGCCACCGGCTACAGCAATTGGGAACTGGCAACCGACCGGGCCAACGCGGCGCGCCGGTTGCTTCACGCCTACGGGGTTCGTCCGGAACAGGTTGTCGAGGTAAGGGGCTACGCCGATCAGCAGCCGTTCAATCCCAAGGACTCATATGACGCCAAGAATCGCCGGATCTCGGTGGTGATCCGGTTTACAACTTGAACAATTCCCGCAGCCGCCGCGTCTGTACCCGGCTCACCGGAACTTCGGTGTGCTTCTTGTCGTCCATGCGCAACTGATAGCTCGATTTGAACCACGGCACGACCTCTTTGATCCGGTTGATATTCACCAGGAAAGAGCGATGCACGCGCCAGAACATTTCGCGGTCCAGATTGGCCTGGAGATCCTCGATGGTGCGGTAGTTGGAGTGTCCTTCGATATTGGTGGCGACCAGCGTAATCAGGCCGTCGTCGATGGTGGCGTAGATGACGTCGCCCGCGTCCACAATGAAGTTTCGATTGTTGGCGCGCACTAAGAGCTTGGTTCGCGGCGCCGCTCCCGGAGCATTCTTGGAAACCGGTGGCAGCTCCGGAGCTTTTTTCTCCTGGATGGCGCGCCGCGCCCGCTCCACCGTCTCCGCCAGACGACCCCGATCCACCGGTTTCAGCAGGTAGTCCATCGCCTCCAGCCGGAACGCCTCCACGGCGTACTGGTCGTAGGCCGTCACGAAGATGAATTGCGGCAGTTCCACGTCAATTTCGCGCAGCCGCCGCACCACGCCCATGCCGTCCAACCCCGGCATATTGACATCCAGAAAAACCAGCTCAGGCTCCAGTTTGCGGATCAGCTCCACCGCCTCCAAACCATTGGAAGCCCTTGCGATTACTTCAATTTCGGGGAAATCTCGCAGCAGGTAGGCCAGTTCGTCGCAGGCTAGTGATTCATCATCTACGACAAGCGTAGTGATTGTGGCCGTCGCACGGTCTCGCATGGACTTGGTATTATAACATTTCGTTCTAAAGGAGAAATATTTGGCCAACCAAGATAGCGTCCAGATTGCGCCCGCGGAGGGCAAACTGGGTGTTTTGATACCCGGCATGGGCGCGGTAACCACGACTTTCATCGCCGGGCTCGAAGCCTTCAAGCTTGGTCTGGGGAAGCCGATCGGCTCCCTCACGCAGTTGGGAACGGTCCGTCTGGGCAAGCGGACGGAGGGGCGCAGCCCCGCCATTAAAGACTTTGTTCCGCTGGCCAAAATGTCCGATATCGAGGTGGCTTGCTGGGACATTTTCGAGGATGACGCCTACCAGGCCGCCACCCGGGCCGGCGTGCTCGAAACCGCCCTGCTCGAACAGGTCAAGGCGCCCCTTTCGGCGATCAAGCCCATGAAGGCTGTCTTCGACCGGAACTTCGTCAAGCGCATCAACGGTCCCAACATCAAGGCCGAGGGTTCCAAGATGGACCATGCCGAGATGGTCATGGACGACATCCGCCAGTTCCAGAAGCGCACCGGCGTGGCGCGCACCACCATGATCTGGTGCGGATCCACCGAGGTGTATCACCAGGCTGCGGCCGTGCATGCCACGCTGAAGGACTTCGAAGCCGGCCTGCGGAAGGACGATCCCGAAATCTCGCCCAGCCAGATTTACGCCTACGCCGCCCTCAAATCGGGCGTCGGATATGCCAACGGCGCGCCCCACCTCACCACCGACATGCCGGCGCTCCAGGAGTTGGCGCGCATCATGAACCTGCCGATTTCCGGCAAGGACTTCAAGAGCGGGCAGACCTTCATGAAGACCCTGATCGCCCCCGGCCTGAAATCGCGCATGCTGGGCCTCAACGGCTGGTTCTCCACCAATATCCTGGGGAATCGCGACGGCGAAGTGCTCGACGAACCGGGTTCGTTCCGCTCCAAGGAAGTCACCAAGAGTTCGGCCCTGGAGCACATCCTGCAGGGCGACCTGTATCCCGACCTGTACAAGGAGTTCTATCACAAGGTCCGCATCGAGTATTACCCGCCGCGCGGCGATGCCAAGGAAGGCTGGGACAATATCGACATCTTCGGGTGGCTCGGCTACCCCATGCAGATCAAAATCAATTTCCTCTGCCGGGATTCGATTCTGGCCGCGCCGCTGGTGCTGGACCTGGTGTTGTTCATGGATCTGGCGCAGCGCGCCGGCATGCGCGGCATTCAGGAATGGCTGTCATTTTATTTCAAGGGGCCCATGCATGCCCCCGAGATTTACCCCGAGCACGACATCTTCATCCAGTTGATGAAGCTGAAAAATACCCTGCGTTGGATGCGTGGCGAGGACCTGATCACGCATTTGGGCCTGGAATATTACGATTAGTCGCGCTATTGTTTGGCTGTAGTGCTATGGAGACGGGTTCGGCGCGGACGAAATCCCTTCCGCCCGCGCCGCGTCTAAGTCCCAGGGAGCTCCTATGAAAGTGTTGGTAATCGGAGGAACTCTCTTCATCGGGAAACTGCTGGTGGAGGAGTTGCTCAAGGAAGGCCACGACATCGCCGTCTTGCACCGCAAACCGAAGCACGACTTCGCTCGCCGGGTCGAGAACCTCATGGCGGACCGCAACGACGCCGAATCCCTGCGCGAAGTCCTGTCCGGCCGCCGTTTCGAAGTAGTGTTCGACAATGTTTACGATTTTGACCGCGGCACCACGGCGGCGCAGGTGGAGGCTACCGTGCGCGCCTGCGGAGACCGCATCTCCCGCTACATCTTCATGTCCAGCGTGGCCGCCTATGGCGACGGACTGAATCACAAGGAAAGCGATCCGCTGGCGCCGGACTATCATCCGCTTGCCTATTCCGGCCACAAAGCCACTACCGAGCGCCTGCTCTTCCGCATGCACGCCACCACCGGCCTGCCGGTAGTCACCTTCCGGCCGCCCTTTGTCTACGGCCCGCGGACCAATTATTACCGGGAGCAGTTCCTCTGGGACCGCTTGCGCGCCGGCCGCCCCATCATCATCCCCGGCGACGGCCACCGCCTCATGCAGTTCGTCTACGTCAACGACCTGGTAACGGCGATGATCAAATCCATGGACGAGCCGCGCGCTGTGGGCGAAGCCTTCAACATCGGCGATCCTAAACCGCTCACCCAGGTGGAACTGGTGGAGAAGTTGGCCAAGGTGGCCAACATCGCGCCCACCCTGGTGCGCGTGCCGCGCGACGCCATCGTCCAGGCCGGCGGCAGCGTCTTCACCGAGCCTTTCTACTTCGGCGAGTATTACGATTTGCCGCCCATCACCGAAAACATCGGCAAAGTCACCCGCGTCCTCAAGATGAAGCTGACCCCCTTCGAGGTCGGGTTGAAAGAGACCTACAAGTGGTACCTCCGCAACCATAAGCCGCGTACCGCCGGCTTCGAGTTCGACGACAAGGTGCTCGCCTTCGCCCGGACCGGCTCGCCCATGAGCGTGTAGGACAGGCCGGGGTACCCTCGGGGTCCGCCTGTCCAAAACCGTAAGGATCTTACGGTTCTGGTCTTGTGGTTGCTGAAAACAAAGGGATTCGGTCGAAGGACCGTAAGACCCTTACGGTTTTGGTTGCGCAGTTGTTGCCGGTGATATGATGGATCGCATCGAGGGGGTGTCCCATGACGTGCCGGTTCAGTATCATCCTCGCGGCGGCAATCTCCTTTTTTCCGCTCTCGTTATCGGCCCAAACTGCGTCCACCGATGAAGCTCCGCCGCAAATCACGCTGAGCGTTCCCTCCGGCGTGCCGCTGCGTCTGTATCTCGCAAGGCGGGTTCCGAAGCGCCTCGGCGCGCCCGTGGAGGCAAAACTCCTCGAATCGGTATTTGCGTTCGACCGGGAAGTGCTCCCCGCCGGGACGGTGGCGCTCGGCGAGGTAAACCGGGTCCAACCCGTCGGCAAATGGGAGCGGGCGCGAGCCATCGTAAACGGGGATTTCACTCCCCTTCACCTGGCGCAAGTAGAGTTCACCACCCTGGTTCTGCCGGACGGCCGGAGGCTTGCCACCCATACCGTGGAAACGGTGGGGCTGACTTCCATCTACACCGAACCTTCGAACAAACCCTCGAAGAAGAAGCACCCCAGCGCGGGTCCGCAAAGCCAGAACGGCGGAATTTTGGGTACCGCGAAACAGACCGTCAAGGACCAGATCAACGGTGCCATCAATGCGCGCACCCGGGGCATTGCCGACATCGTACGCAGCCCCAACAAGAAGGAAAAACTCATCGATTTCCTGTGGGCGAAGCTGCCTTATCATCCGCAGTACGTGCGGCGCGGCACCCGCTTCGACGCGTCGTTGCGCGACCCGCTGCCGTTCGGCTTCCTGCCGGTCAAGCCGGCGGATTTTACGGCCTTAGGGTCGCAGCCGCTGCCGGATAGCGTTGTGCACGTGCGCCTGCTCACGGCGTTGGACTCCGCCTCGGCCAAACTGGGTCAGGAGGTCAAGGCGGTGGTGACGGCGCCGCTGTTTTCCCCGGACCACAAACTGGTGTTCCCCGAAGGTACCTCGCTGACGGGCACGGTGGTTCTGGCCAAGAGGGCGCGATTCTTTCACCGGCCCGGCCAACTTCGCTTCAACTTCCAGCGGATCGATTTACCGGAGGAAGTCGCCAGGATGAGGTTCGCCTTGCCGGCGCCCGCGCCCTTGTCCACGCCGGCCATCCTGGCAGCGGCGGAGGGCAGCGGCACAGCCCCGATTAAGGTCGATTCGGAAGGCGGCGTGCAGGCCAAGGAATCCAAAACCCGCTTCATTGCCCCCGTGATTTCATTGATGATCGCCAGCCGGGCGGCCGACAACGATGCCGGTCACCATGACGCCTCAGGCACCGCCGGCGGCAACGGCAATGTCGGGGGCAGGACGCTGGGCGGCGCCAACGGATTTGGCATGCTGGGGGCACTGGCGGCGCAGAGTTCCCGGTATGTCGGCATGGCCTTTGGCTACTACGGACTGGCGTGGTCGGTATATTCCAATGTCATCGCCCGCGGCGGCGAAGTGCAGTTCGACAAGAATGCCGTCATGGAGATCAAGTTCGGCGCGCGGAAGCCACCCAAGGGATCGAATTTCCAAAGCGCGGCTGCGGGGGCGGAGCAATAACTGCCATCGGAGCCGCCAGCGTGAGAGCGCGAGAGAAGACAACTGGCCGCCGATAAACGCCGATGAACGCCGATGAAAGAAATGGGTTATCGGCGTTGATCCGCGTTTATCGGCGGCCCATAATGTTCTCCCCCCCACTCACCACCCCAGCGGCAGCGCCCGCGAGCCCTCCAGCTCCAGAAGCCGCTTCTTGAGCGGCAATCCGCCGCCGTAGCCAACCAGTTTCCCGTTGGCGCCGATCACCCGATGGCAAGGCACCACGATCGGGATCGGGTTGGCCCCGTTGGCCGCGCCCACCGCGCGCACGGCCCGCGGCGCTCCCACCGCTTCGGCGATCTGGCGGTAGCTCCGCGTTTCCCCGTACGGGATGCGCTGTAGTTCATGCCACACACGCAGCTGGAATGGAGTGCCTTGCATATCCAGCGGCAGGTCGAATCGCCGCAACTGCCCGGCGAAATAGGCACGCAACTGCCTCGCCGCCTCCACGGTCACCCGGTTGGCGTCGTTTCGCTCGCCTTTTGCCGGCAGTTCGCTTCGGAAATCGATGGCGCGCAACCCGCAATCCCCTGCAACCAGAAGCACGGTCAATCCATCTATCAATGTAACTTCGGTAAATTCGAGCATGCACTCAGTCCGTCACAGGCAGCCCGCGGCTGGTTACTGGTTCTCTTTCGTTAGCAGCCACTGTCACTCACCTGTTATAATTGCACCTTATCATCTCTATGCCTCTTAAGCCTTTCGCACCTAACCACGGAGCGGACAAGAAGATCTTTCTGCTCAAGCCCCGTGGGTTTTGCGCCGGTGTCGTCAGGGCTATCGATGTGGTCAAGATTGCTCTAGACCTCTACGGTCCGCCGGTTTACGTCCGCAAGGAGATCGTGCACAACAAGCACGTCGTGGAGGAATTGCGCTCCGCCGGAGCCGTGTTTGTCGAGGAACTGGAAGAAGTCCCGGTGGGCGGCCGCGCTATTTTCAGCGCGCACGGCGTCTCCCCGGCGGTGCGCATCCAGGCCAGGGAACGCCAGTTGGACGTCATCGACGCCACTTGTCCGCTGGTCACCAAGGTCCATCTGGAGGCCGTGCGTTTCGCCCGCGACGGCTTCAGCATCGTGCTCATCGGGCACAAGGATCACGATGAGGTGATCGGTACCCTGGGCGAAGTACCCGAGCGCAGCTACCTGGTGGAGACCTTGGAGGACGTGGATAACCTCCAACTCCCCGACCCCGCGCGTGTCCGCTACCTCACCCAGACCACGCTCTCCCTGGACGAGACCACCCACCTCGTCAACCGCCTCAAGGAGCGTTTCCCCCTGATCTCCGGGCCGCAGTCCCAGGATATCTGCTACGCCACTGAAAACCGCCAGATGGCGGTGAAGGCCATCTCGGCGAATGTGGACCTGCTGCTGGTGGTGGGTTCCGAGAATAGCTCCAATTCCAAGCGCCTGGTAGAGGTGGGCGACAATTTTGGCGTGAATTCCCACCTGGTGAACGACCGGCGCGACGTGGATCCGGCCTGGCTCGATGGCGTGAAAAACGTCGGCGTTACCGCCGGCGCATCGGCCCCGGAGCACCTGGTGCAGGAACTCATCGAGTTTCTGCGCGAACGCGGCTTCCAACAACTGGAGGAGATTGACCTCGTGGACGAAGATGTGCATTTCTCTCTACCCGCGGAGTTGACTGTTTCCATCCAATGAGCGCGCCGTCCCAAGTCGCCACTACGTTGGAGCACGCGGCCGCGCTGGCGGGCCGCAAGGCGGCGGACTTCCTCACCTGCCTGCAGGAACGCGACGGCCACTGGTGCGCGGAGCTTACCGCGGACACCACCCTGGAATCCGACTACATCCTGTTTCAGCTCTGGCTCTACCCGCCGGTGGATGGCAGGTGGACGCCCGAAACGCGCCCGCTCATCGATAAGGCCGTGGCCTCCATTCTGGAGCGCCAACTGCCGGACGGGGGCTTCAATATCTACGCCGGCGGCCCCTCCGAGGTCAGCGCCTCCGTCAAGGCCTACTGCGCGCTGAAACTGGCCGGCGTCGCCATCGATAGCGAGCGCATGCAACTGCTGCGCCAGCGCATCCTGGCTCTCGGCGGCATTCAGGCCGCCAACAGCTACGTGAAGGTCAACCTGAGCCTCTTCGATCTCTACCCGCGGGAGTACTGTCCCAGTATTCCTCCCGAGGCCATGCTGCTGCCCTTCGACCTGCTCTACCAGATGTCGGCCTGGACGCGCGCCATCGTGGTGTCGCTTTCCATCGTCCACGCCGCCAATCCGCGGCGTCTGGTGCCCGCCGGCTTCACGCTGGATGAACTCTGGGTGCCTGGAGTCAGCCCTGCCTTTCGCCACGACTCCTCCCTGTTCACCTGGCACAATTTCTTCCTCAGCGTGGACCGCCTTCTCAAGTGGTGGGAGCGCCACGGGAGCCAGGCCATCCGCCGCCGCGCCGTGGAGAAGGCCAAGAACTGGATGGTGGAGCGCCTGCACCACTCCGACGGGCTGGGCGCCATCTATCCGCCCATGATGTACTCGGTGATGGCGCTCGATGTTCTGGGTTTTCCCAAGGACGATCCGCTGCGCGTGGAAGCGCTGCGCCACTTCAACAACCTGATGGTGGACGATGGCGACCGCTTCTTCTTCCAGCCGTGCTTCTCGCCGGTATGGGATACCGCCATCGGGGCCTATGCTCTGGCGCTGGCCGACCCGCGGCACGAGTCGCTCACGCCGGCGGCGAATTGGCTGCTCCGTAAGGAAATCCGCCGCAAAGGCGATTGGAGCGTCAAGCGTC
>OBLW0100004070.1_pt1 | contig 11226 bp, 9 predicted proteins | sample 1520161 | NCBI WGS metagenome assembly OBLW01 (sample SAMEA3539309, study PRJEB22396) | soil metagenome | biome: tundra; feature: field; material: soil | place: USA | collected 2010-05 | depth 0.15 m
GTATGAATCGACTCGAGGTCGAGGTGACCGTCACGAACCGCGACCGGCACCGCGCGCAGACCGGCGAGGGTCGCTCCCATGGCGTACGTCGGATAGCTGATGGCCGGATACAGCACCGTGTCACGCGAGGGCGAACGAAGGTGAAGGTATCCGGCGAGGGTGCCCACGAACTCCTTGGTCCCGATGCAGGCCGCCACGTCATTGACGGGCATCACCACACCGAATCGCCGTTCCATCCACGCCTGCGCCGACGCACGAAAGTCCGGTGATCCCTGGGAGGTCGGATAGCCACGCGCACCCGTTCCCTTGGCGAGCTCGCGCAGCACGGCGTCCGGTGGTGGGTCGATCGGCGTACCGATCGAACAGTCGATGGGTCCGCCGTCGTGGACCGACGCGAGTTTTTTTAAGACGTCCAGGCGCTCGTAGGGATACGGGGGCGGCGAGAAACTCACGCCGGCACCCGCCATTCGTTGAAGTGGGCCACGCTCACCGAATCGAGCAACACCCGCACCACCACGCTGTCATCCGTGATCGAGGTGTCGACGACCTCTCCTTCACGGTGCGCTCGCGCCAAGAGATCACCTCGGTCGAGCGGTAGATGCAGCGTCACGACCCGGTCGTTGACCCGCAGGCGATCGCCGATCGTCGCGATCGCGGCTTCGAGGTTCTCGTGCGTCGCGGCCGAGACCCAGACGCTTCCTTCGTGCAACGCGGCCAACTCGCGAGCCCGCGAACCGGGCACGTCGGCCTTGTTGAAGACCAAGAGCTCCGGCACGTGATCCGCGTCGATCTCACGAAGCACCTCGCGCACCGCCGCGATCTGTTCTTCCGCGTGGTCGTTGGCGCCGTCGACGACGTGAACCAAGAGGTCGGCCAACTGAACCGACTTCAAGGTGGACATGAAAGCTTCGACGAGGTCGTGCGGCAAGTTCGAGATGAATCCGACCGTGTCGGTGAAGAGAACCGTCTCACCGCCGGAGAGTTGGCGCTGGCGCGTGCGCGGGTCGAGGGTGACGAAGAGGCGGTTCTCGACCTCCACCCCCGCGTCGGTGATCGCGTTCAGCATCGAGGACTTGCCGGCGTTCGTGTAGCCGACGAGGGTCACTTCACGATGCCGCCCGCGCGCGCGACCGTGGCGCTGCACGCTTCGGGTCCGGTCGATCTCTTTCAGTTCGCGCCGGATCGCGTGAATTCGGTTCACGAGACGACGGCGGTCGGTCTCGAGTTGGGTCTCGCCCGGTCCCCTCGTGCCGATGCCACCGGCCTGCTGGGACAATGAGCCCCCGGCGCGACGAAGGCGTGGCAGGCGGTACTGCAGGAGCGCCAATTCGACCTGCGCTTTGCCTTCGGGCGTGCGCGCGTTCTGAGCGAAGATGTCGAGGATCACCGCGGTGCGGTCGATCGCCGTTCGGCCGAGGATCTTCTCCAGGTTGCGCTGCTGGGCCGGGGACAGGTTGTGTTCGAACACGACGGTGTCGGAGTCGACGGCGAGACAGATCTCGCGCAGCTCTTGGACCTTGCCGGATCCGAGGAACGTCGCGGGATCCGGCGAATCCCTTCGCTGCACGACTCTCGCGACAACGTCAGCCCCGGCCGTGTCGACGAGCAGGGCCAATTCGTTGAGTTGGTACTCGAGTTCGTCTTCGGACACGCCCGGGAATTGGACGCCCACGAGGACGATCTTCTCGCGGAACGAGCGATCGATGAGGGTGCTGGGTATATAGGTCATGCTTCAAGCCATTCGACGTTGGCCACGAACTGCACCGGACCACTCAGCGTCGCCGCGGCGCCGTCCAAGGTGACACGCAGCGCGCCACCGGGATTCTCCACGGTGACGTCGATGCCGCACATCTCTTCGCGGTGGGCGACCGCGACCACGGCACACGACCCAGTGCCGCAGGCCCTCGTCCAACCGACACCGCGTTCGATCACCTTGATCGAGAGGTGCGTTTCGTCGTCCACACTCAGGAATTCGACGTTCGCGCCGTCCATGTCGGCGGAGAGACTTTCCGCCAACTCCTCGCGCATGGCGTCGGTCCATTTGGCGTCGTCGCGTACGACGACGTGCGGATTGCCCACGTACGCCACCCCGAGCGTGCCGGGCAGTGTCTCGCCGAACGTCACCTCACCCATGGCGACGCTGCCGTAGCCGGCGGTGTCGTCCATTTTCAGGGTCACCGTGCGCGTGCCGGCCACCGTCTCGACGTCCAGGGTGTCCCACGTGCCGTCCGTTATTCGACGGACCGCGGCCGCCAGGCAACGAATGCCGTTCCCGGACATTTCGGCGATCGAGCCGTCCGCGTTGTAGAGGACCATCGACACCACGGATCCCACTGTCGCCAGTAAGAGTCCGTCGGCACCGACACCGGTCGTGCGATCACAAATCGCTTTGGCGCGTTCGGGACTCCACCACGGCGCCGTGCCGTGCTCGCTCACTTCAACGAGGAAGTCGTTCCCCGCACCGTGCCACTTCTCGAGGGATCGCAATGCCATTTCTTCTAGTCTCGCACGTACCCGTCGGGACCATTCAGCACGGCGAGCAACCGCGCCCTCGCTCTCTCGGCGTCGTCGAACCACTCGATGCGCGGGTCGCGCAAGAACCACGAGCGCTGACGTCGGGCGAGTCGTCGGCTTTGGATGATCGCGTCTTCGACACACGCCTCCAAGTCCGCACCGTCTTCCACGTGACGCAGTAGTTCGCGATATCCGACGGCTTGGCGCGCGGTGCGACTCATGCCACCGGGCGCGCTCGCGAGCGACGTCACCTCTTCAAGAAGACCATCGTCCATCCACGATCGGAAGCGACTCGCGATGCGCAGGTCCAGCTGTTCGAAGTCGCTCTGCAACGCGACTTGCACGACGCGCGTCGGTCCGTAGGTCGCGAGTCCCTCACCGTAGGAGGAGAACGGACGGCCGGCGCCGAGCGTGACCTCGAGTGCGCGAACGATCCGTCGTGCGTTGGTCGCCTCCATTCGGCTCGCCGCGAGCGGATCGAGCGCTTCGAGCTCGGCGTAGAGCGCGGGCAACTCGTCGTGCGCTCGTTCGTCGAGCAACGCCCGAACGCTCGGGAACTGTCGCGGTATCACCAAGTCGTCCAGCACCGCACGACCGTACAGACCGGTGCCACCAACGTAGAGGACCTTATGACCCGCACGCCAGACGTCCGCGGCGGCGGCGCGCGCGACCTCTTGAAACTGCGCCACCGTGAACTCTTCGCCTGGTGCGACGAGGTCGAGTAGGTGATAGCTCACCTCGCTGCGTTCGATACGCGTCGGCTTCGCCGTCGCTAAGTCCATGCCGCGATAGACCGTCATGGCGTCGACGCAGAGGATCTCCACTTGGTCGTGCTGTTCGAATGCGAGCGAGTGCGCGAGCGCCGACTTTCCCGACGCCGTGGGTCCGACGAGTGCGACCGCGACGTGGTGGGTCACAAGTTGAGCAGGGGAATTCGAACCTTGTGGCGCGGGGTCCGAACGGTTGACGCGTAGTCACCCAGCAAGTGATACGGCGCCCCGTGGGTGACGTCCACCATCACGAGCGAGCCAGCGCGCACCGACTCATCGACCTGGGCGAAGTGGATCAGTTTGCCCTGTCGCGTTCGGCCCGAGAGCATGCGTTCGTTACGGCGAGACGGGCCTTCGACCAGCACCTCTTCACGCCGACCCACTCGGGCCTCGTGCTTGCGCAACGCCGAGCGGTCCAGCACTTCTTTGAGTCGCTCGAAGCGACGCTTGATCACGTCGTCGGGAATGAACTGCGACGTCATGGAAGCGCCGCGGGTTCCCTCACGGGGCGAGAAGATGAAGGTGTAGGCCGAATCGAACTCACAGGCCGCTACGACCTCAAGCGTCTCGTCGAAGTCGGCGTCACTCTCGCCGGGAAATCCGACGATCAAATCCGTCGTGACCGCGAGGTCGTGGATCGCGTCTCTCGCTTTCGCGAGTCGTTCCATGTAGCGCTCGACCTTGTAGCCGCGGCGCATCGCCTTCAACACGCGGTTCGAGCCGGACTGCAACGGCAGGTGCAGCTGCGGACAGACCGTCGGCGATTCGGCCATCGCCGCGATCGTCTCCGGTCCCAGGTCCTTCGGGTGCGGACTCGTGAATCGGATCCGTTCGATCCCCTCCACCCGTGCCAACGCTCGCAACAGGTCGGCGAAGAGGGGGCTTCGCCGGGTGATGTCGCGACCGTAGGAGTTGACGTTCTGGCCGAGCACGGTGATCTCGGTGACGCCCGTGGCGGCGAGCATCTCGGCTTCGATCACGAGGTCCTCGAACGGGCGGCTGATCTCGGCGCCGCGCACTGAGGGGACGATGCAGTAGGCGCACGTGTTGTCACAGCCGGTTTGGATCGTGATCCACGCGGCGAAGGGCAGTTCGCGCACCGCGTACAGCGCCGGGGCCATATCGCGATTCGCCTCGGGATCCGGGGCGTCCAGGATCTCGACGATTGGACCCTCGGTCCGGGCACGCGCGAGCAGGCGGGGTGCGCCAGCCAGGTTGTGCGTCCCAAAGACCACGTCGACCCAGTGGGCACGTTCGAGGATCTGTCCCCGGGCCTTCTGGGCCATGCACCCGCCGACGGCGATCTGCATCTCGGGACGCCGCTCCTTGATCGCCTTCATCTGTCCCAGGGCGCTGTAGAGCTTCAGGTCGGCGTTCTCGCGGATCGTACAGGTGTTGAATATCACGACGTCGGCCTCGGACTCATCCGCGGTAGCGACCATGCCCTCAGCGACCATGAGCCCGGCGAGGCGCTCGGAGTCGTGCTCGTTCATCTGGCACCCGAAGGTGCGAATCACGAATTTTTTGGGCGTTCCCACGCTTCAAGCCTACTGAACGAGGGTCGGTTTCGAATTGGCCGCGTCGTAGGTGACGCCAGCGCCGGCGATCACGACGCAGACCATTCCGACGAGGTCCCACGGGTGAATGCTCTGGCTGAGCACGATCAGTCCAATGGCGAACGCTACCGCCGGATCGAGCGCGAACAACACTCCCGCGGTCGACGGCTTCAATCGCCGCAGCGCCTGGATTTCACATCCGAAGCCCAGCACGATCGCCATCACCGCGACCAGCGCCAGTCGGGCGAGCGTCGTCGGATGGGCGAGCACGAAGTGCGACGAGCCAATCGTCATGGGCAAGGTGACGAGCGCGGCGATCGACATGGAGACCGCGAGACCACCGAAGCCCTCGGCCTGTCCCCCGACGCGGTGCGCGGCGAACACGTAGGCCGCCCAACCAACTCCGGAGCCGGCGGCGAAGAGGATCCCCTCGTAATTCAGTCCGGCCCCGGGACGCGCGATCGCCAATACGCCGAGACCGGCCAAGACCACGAACACGAAGTGACGCGCTGATCGCTTGCCGAGCGCCGACACCATGAATGGACCGAGGTACTCGATGGCCACGGCCGCTCCCAACGGGATCCTCGCGATCGCCTGATAGAAGCATTGGTTCATGAACGCGACCGAGACGCCGAGGGCCAGGGCTCCCAGCCACTGTTGTCGGGTCCACGAACGAAGATGCGGTCGCGTGAACACCATCAAGACGATCGCCCCGAGAAAGAAACGCCAGGCGCTCGTCGCCGAAGGTCCGATCTGACCGAAGACGTGGGTCACGATCGCGGCGGACCATTGGATCAGGGAAGCGCCGAGCAACATGTACCCGGCACCGCTCACTGCTTGAGACTTCGAGCGTGCCTCCAGACTCAATTCGTCACCAGGCCGCAGCGGTCGGCCTCGAGGACGTGCACGACGCCGGCGATGCCGCTCTCCTGAAGGAACTCTCGTGCGCCACTGGCGACGCCCTCAGCCTTGTCGCGCGTCGCCAGTCCCAGCATCGTCGAACCGGCGCCCGACCAACACGATCCCGACGCGCCACTCTCGCGCAGTGCGACGAGCAGGGGCTGAGCGAAGGGCAAGAGACTCATCCGGTACGGCTGGTGCAAGAGATCGTCCATTGATCCCGGGACCCATTGATCGTGATCGGCGAGACCGGCGAGCAAAAGACCCATCGCACTCAGGTTGCGCGTCGCGTCGGCGAAGGCAACGCGATCGGGCAGCACGCGTCGCGCGTCGTCGGTCGAGAGTTCCTCCTCCGGGATCACGACGATGAAACGCCATTCGTCATCCAGAGCGAGAGGGCGAGCCGCGACGTCGTGTTCGTTGGAACGCGCCACCACCAAGCCGCCGAGCAACGACGCCGCTGCGTTCTCGGCGTGCCCGTCGATACGCGCGCCGATCGCCAACGGGTCGACGGACCCCGCCACGACGGCGGCGGCCACGGCCAAGGCGGCGGACGATCCAAGACCGCGCGACAAGGGGATCTCAGACTTGACGTGCAGTGCGAACCGGGAATGTCCGAGCACTTCTGTGGCCACGCGAGCACCGAGGTTTCGCTCGTCGTCGAATTGACCGGCGCCGCAACCTTCACTCGATATCGAGAAGTCGTCAGCCGCGTCGAGGGTGACTTCGAGGTAGAGCGGCAAGGCGATCGCCAGGGCGTCGAATCCCGGCCCGAGGTTGGCCGAACTTGCGGGAACGCGCGCGAACATGGCTTTACAGTATGCGGTGCCAGAGCGTGGGCGCGGCGACCGAATGAAGTGCGATGAGCGCGACGGGCTTCTCGATGCTGTGGACCTCGATCCATCCCACGACCTCGCCGCGGTGAATCGTGCTGCCGAGGTGTCGCAGTCGTACGTGCAACGGATGGTCATTGTGCTGATCCCACCAGAACACGTGACTCTCGTGCGCGAGTCCGAAGGGCACCACGTCCTTACCGAACCCGATCGTTCCGAGTACCGCACCCTTCTGGAAGGCGACGTCGACCTGGCTCGTCTCGGCCGAGGCGGCCAACGCGAACGCCGCTTGTCCGGCCGTCGCGAGCACGTTGCCACCACGTTGGCCGAGTACCACCGCGTACACGAGGTGACGTCGACCATTGAGGCGATAGGCCACGGCCATCACGTCACATCCGCCGGCTGCGGACGTCCGTCCCGACTTGACGCCCACGACGTCGTTGACGCCGACCAGCGGCGTGAACGTGTTGACGAAGCCGGCGACCGGCAGGTCAACCACGGTTTGATCAACGATCGATCGCACGAGGGGCGAGCGCATCAGCACCGTCGCCAGTTTCGCTTGGTCGAGCGCCGTCGAGACGGACTTCGCCGAGACGCCCGTGTCGTCGGCGTAGCGGGTGTTACGCAGTCCCAACGACTTCGCGGTCGCGTTCATTCGTGCCACGAAGTCCTTGGGGGTCGCCGAGACCATGGCGGCGAGGATGTCGGCGTAGTTGGCGGCTGAGTGCACGAGCATGCCGTTGAGCAGGTCGATCTCGCAAAGTTGTTCGCCGGCGGTGACGATGACGGCCGAGTCGTCCTGCAACTTGTCCTCTTGGTAACTGAGGACGTCATTTGGGGTCACGACGACACACGGGCCCGTTTCACCGATCGACAGCGGGAAGCGCTTCAGCGCCACGTACACCGTCATCATCTTGGTCAGGCTCGCGATTGGAACCACCCGTTCGTGCCAGACGCGCGTGATACCGAGGGCGGGCACGTCGAGCGCCGCACTCCCCTGACTCGGCCACGCCAGCGGCGGCGGCGTGTAATCGAAACTGTTGTAGGACTTCAAGGAGAGATGGATGCTGGGTCGTTCGTGCAAGAACGGCAACTGCATCGACACGATCATGGCGCCGGCGACGGCGGCGCCGAGGGCGAGTGAGAAGAAGCGAGTGACGAGGCCGCGCAGGGCCGGACGGCGAGACGATCTTCTGGTCACGAACTACAACGAGGTCTGTTCGTCGTACTCTTCGGGCGTCACGAGCACTTTGCGGGCCTTCGATCCGTCGCCCGCGGCCACGATGCCTTCTTGCTCGAGTTCGTCCATTATGCGACCGGCCCTCGCGAAACCAACCCGCAGTTTGCGCTGCAACATCGACGTCGATCCGGACTGGGTTCGGATGATCAGTTCGCGCGCTTGCGCGAGGACTACGTCGTCGTCGTCACTCGATCCCCCGCCCATCGATCCGCCGCGGCCCGCCGGCACGTCCAGCGCGATCACGTTCTCGCGACGTCCACCCTGAGCGCGCCACGCTTCGACGACTCGCTGCACTTCGCTTTCCGAGACCCACGGCGCCTGCAGGCGTCGCGCGACGTTCGACGACGCGGTCACTAACAACATGTCGCCTTTGCCGATGAGCCGCTCGGCGCCCGCCTGGTCGAGGATGACCCGACTATCCGCCAGCGACGAAACCGCGAAGGCGATGCGACTCGGGATGTTCGCCTTGATGACACCCGTGATCACGTCGACGCTCGGACGTTGCGTCGCCAGCACGAGGTGGATACCCACCGCCCGGGCCATTTGGGCGATGCGTACGACCGACTCCTCGACGTCGCGCGCCGCCACCAACATGAGGTCGTTCAACTCGTCGACGACGATCACGATGTAGGGAAGGTCCTCCGGACCGGTCGGTCGCTCGACGTCAGATTCGAGCCCGGTCGTGCGCTCGAAGATCTCGGCCACGCGCTCGTCGTCGGTCGTCTCGGGCTCCAGTTCGCCCCTCGCGATCATTTGCTGGTAGCTCGTGATGTCGCGAGCGCCGCTCTCGGCGAGGATGTCATAGCGACGCTCCATCTCCTTCACGGCCCACGCGAGCATCCCGGCGGCCCTCTTCGGATCGACCACGACGGGCGCGAGGAGGTGCGGCAGGTCGTTGTACTGGCCCATCTCGACGCGCTTGGGGTCCACCAGCATCAGGCGGAGTCGATCGGGCGTCGCGCGCATCACGAGCGCCGTGACGATGGAGTTAATCAGCGAACTCTTACCCGCGCCGGTGGCGCCGGAGATGAGGACGTGGGGCATCTCGCCCAGGTTCGCGATCAAGGTCTTGCCGGAGATGTCGCGCCCGATCGGCACGTCCAACGGGTGGGTGGAGTTCGCGGCTTCTTCAGAGGCCAGCAGGTCACCCAGGGCGACGAGCGTGCGCTGACGATTCGGCACCTCAACGCCGATCGCCGATCGCCCCGGTATCGGAGCGAGAATGCGCACGTCCGGTGAAGCCATGGCGTAGGCGATGTCCCTGTTCAGTGACGTCACGCTCGAGACCTTCACGCCCGCTCCGAGTTCGAGTTCGTAGCGCGTCACCGTCGGACCGACGGTGAATCCCACGAGCGTCGTGTCGACCCCGTGAGCCGCGAGCGCTTCGACCAGTTCGCCGCCGAGGTCTTCGATGGCCGCGCGGTCCTGCTTCACGTCCTTCGTGCGAACCAGCAACGACGGCGACGGCAACTCCCAGTCGCTCTCCATCTCGGGGACGTCGTCGTACTCGCCGTCGGCGTCTTCTTCCTCGTACTCCTCTTCGTACGCTTCTTCCTCCTCGTACTCCTCCTCGTATTCGACGGGGGCGGAGAACTGAGGTGCTTCCGGAGGAATCGCTCGCACGCGCCGCGGCGCCGGCTCTTCGTATTCCTCGTCCTCTTCGGCGTTGTCCGGACGTTCGCGGCTCGACCACCAATGAGCGAGCCACGAACCGAACGCGCGAAGGAACGTGGACGTGCCGCTGTAGAGAGCACGTAGTCCGATCCCCGTGCCAATCATGATGGCGATGATGAGCAGGGCCAGCAGGACCACGAGCGCGCCGGCAATCCCGATGGCCTTATCGAGACCGCCTCCGATGAGAGCCCCGAGCCAACCGCCGGCGTGCGCGAACTCTTTGGTCGTGGCGTGCAGTGATGGTCGTCCCCCGGCGAGATGGCCGATGCCACAGATGCTGATGAGCCCGAGGGCTATGCCCCACACGACCCGATTGCGGTCGACCTCGATCCGGCCCGCGACTAACGCCACCCCGAGGGCGAGCAACATGATGGGCAACGCGAATCGTCCGATCCCGAACGCGATGGCGAGGCCCTTGGAGATCCCTCGTCCGACGGGGCCGAGGGCTCCCGCTTCGGCCAAGGCGCAAAACGCCCCGATCACGACGAGAAGCAGAATCCACAGGTCGCGGGCGTGGCGCTCCCAGACGCTGGGGTTCGCCGTCGCCGATCCTCGAGCCGTCTTCTTCACCGGCTTCTTCTTGTGTCGAGCTTGTGCCACAACCATCAAACTTACCGAACATTCTTTCGTATCCGGTGCCAATCCCCATATGCTGAACCAGTGCCGACAACTCCCCACGACTCCTCACTCGAGCTCGCCGCGCGACTCGATTCCCATGCGCGGGTCTGTCAGTTCGTGTCATCGAGACCACTAAGTTCTTCGATCCACGAGGTCGTTCTCGCAGGTCAGGCCGCCCTCTTGTGCGGTGTTCCCGGCAACGACGTCATGGTGCAGCTCACGAATCCCGCCGACAAACTGGTGCGACGGCGCTACAGCGTGCACGGCGTCGATGAAGAGCTCGATCAGTTCACCTTGTGGATCACGACGGCCCACGAGGGACCCGGCAGCGTGTGGGCGCGCAATGCCCGACCGGGTGACGACGTCGACATCGTGGGTCCTCGAGGCAAGATCGTCCTCGATCCCGAGGCCGACTGGCACCTGTTCATGGGCGACATCACGTGCCTCGGTTCGGCCTACCGAATGGGCCAGAGCATCGAAGCGCCGGGCCAGGTGGTCTTCATCGTCGAGACCGACCACGCCGATGACGCGCTCACGACCTCCTTTGACGAGGGCATCGCCGTCACGGGCATCTTCGTCGACCGTGGGGTTCGCTCCAAGGACGATCCCGCCGGTCTCTTGAGCGGGCTCTCGGCCTTCGCCTTTCCGCCCGAGCGCGGTCACGCCTATCTGTTTGGTGAGTTCCACGTGATGAGGGCCCTTCGCGTGGCACTGCTCGATCGCGGTCTCGACGACGAATCGATCAGTATGAAGGCGTTCTGGCGGGTCGGTCGCAACAACGCCGATCACGGCGAACCTGAAAAAGGTGACTAGAGAACGACGATTGCCGCGAGCAGTATCGGCTGGCGACGGTACTTCTGTCCGAGCAGTCGACCCGCCGCGCGCTGCGCGATCTTGTTGAGCGTCTCCTCGTCACGCGTTCCCTCCCGCAGTGCCACCTCGAGAGCGGAGCGCACTTCGATCGTCACCGCGTCGAGCACCGTACGATCCTGGTCGCCCTCGAACCATCCGCGCGCCGTGAGACGCACCGGCTGGATGATCGTGCCGTGGTCCTTGTCGATCCCCGCCGAGATCTGCAAGACGCCGAATTCGGCCAGCATCCGACGCTCTTCGAGGGGCCG
>OBLW0100004071.1_pt1 | contig 11226 bp, 8 predicted proteins | sample 1520161 | NCBI WGS metagenome assembly OBLW01 (sample SAMEA3539309, study PRJEB22396) | soil metagenome | biome: tundra; feature: field; material: soil | place: USA | collected 2010-05 | depth 0.15 m
TGGCCTGCGACGAGCAGATCAAGCGCCTCAACGCTGCCCGCCTGCAGCTCGACATCATGCAGGTTCCGGGCATCATTGTGGCCCGAACCGATGCCGAGTCCGCGACCTTCATTGAGAGTCGGAGCGACGAGCGCGACCAACCCTTCATCATCGGAGCCACCAACATCGATCTACCCAGCTACAAGGCCGGCTATCTGGCCATCTTGCGGAAGCTCTACGAAATGGGCGTCAAGGAGGTGCGCGGTCACTTGCTTTTTGCCATGTCCGAGGCCGAGTACTCGGCGGCTTTCGATTGGCTGGAGCGAGTGGGGCTCATGTCTCTGATCGCCGAGCGCGCTCCGGCTCTAAGGGATATGACGTCAACCGAGCTCGACGCAGCACTCGACAGGATCGACACGCGCTATGTGGAAACCTGGCAGGCGGAAGCGGGAATGAAGACCTATGGTCTCGCGGTCGCCGAGGTGCTGGAGTTCCGCGCGGCCGAGGGCGAGCGTTTCGACATGACTGTCGAGGAATGGCTGGCGTTCTCGAAGCAGGCTTCTTTCTACGAGGCACGCGAGCGAGCCAAGTCGATGGGCGCCCACGTGATCTGGGATTGCGAGCTGCCCAAGACTCCCGAAGGCTTCTATCACATCCAAGCCGGAATCGATTTTGCCATCGCTAAGTCGCTGGCTGTGGCGCCCTTTGCCGATCTGCTGTGGATGGAGACCAAGACGGCGGATATCGAGGACGCCGAGAAGTTCGCGAAAGCCATCCACGCGCAGTTCCCCGACAAGATGCTGGCCTACAACCTCTCGCCCTCGTTCAGCTGGGACACCACCGGGATGAACGACGAGCAGATGAAGCGGTTCCCCGAAGAACTTGGCAAACTCGGTTTCGTCTTCAACTTTATTACCTACGGAGGCCACCAGATCGACGGCTTGGCTGCCGAGGAGTTCGCGACCGCATTGAAGCAGGACGGCATGCTGGCGCTGGCGCGCCTGCAGCGTAAATTCCGACTGCTGGAGTCGCCCTATCGGACGCCGCAGACCCTCGTCGGAGGTCCCCGCCTAGACGCCGCCTTAATGGCTTCGTCGGGACGCACCGCGGCGACCAAGGCGATGGGTAAGGGGTCCACGCAGTTTCAGCACCTGGTTCAGACAGAGGTCCCGACCAAACTGCTGGAGGAATGGCTGGCGGAGTGGAGCAAGCACTGCGACTACAAGGAAAAAATTCGCGTCCAGCTACGTCCACACACGGCCGGCTCCGAGCTTTTGGAGCTGAGTGTGCTGAACCAGGCCGGCGGGGAGAAACTCGCCAACGTGGTCTTCGCCTACATCCAGGATCGTCGCGGGCGAAGCATCCTGTCGATTCGCGACCAGAACACGCTCGCGCCGGTACGCAAGAAGCGCCTGATGACGGTAACCCAGCTGTTCCTCATCCACCGCTACAATGCCAGCTCGGTGCACTATGTGACCCCGACAGAGGACAACGAATTTCAAACACAGAGGATGAAGAGCGTGGGCATCTTCTCCGATGTTCATACCGAGATCGGCCAAATCATCGTCGCGCAAGTCAACAAAGAACGCGTCGCCGAACTGCTCAAGCCCGACCGGGTGGCTCTCTTGGAGATAATTCGTAAGACGTCGCCGGCTTTGCAAACCAAGACTTAGGGAGTCTCGGCTTAAGTTCTTTCCCGGATTGCTTTGAAAGGGCATGGCTTCAGCCCTGCCGTTAGAACCCGTCGTGACAGCGGCGGCCGCCGGCGGTCGCTCCCATAGCGTCCGCCTTGACGACGAAAGTCTTCTATACAATGAGCTTTGAGATCCTGAAGCGGAGCTCATTCGTCTTAGGAGCATTTTCATGTCGGCAAAGCGCATTGGTATTCTCACCGGAGGCGGCGACGTCCCGGGGCTGAATTCGGTTATTAAGTCGGTCGTCTACCGCGGAGCCGAAATCGGATGCGAGATCATTGGCATCCGCCGGGGCTGGGAAGGGTTGACGCACGTCGATCTGAAAGATCCGGCCAGCCGGTCGCGCTATATCCAACCGTTGAACCGGGAAAACACCCGCACCATCGATCGCACCGGCGGCACCTATCTGCACAGCTCGCGCACCAATCCGACCAAAATGCAAAAACTGCCGCCAGCGCTCGAGGGGCAACAGTTTCCAAGCAAGCAGGCAACTAAGAAGGGGGTGACCAGCACAGTCTTCGACGTGACGCCGGCGGTGCTGAGGAACATCGAGACACTGGGGCTCGATTACGTGATAGCGATCGGCGGCGATGACACCCTTAGCTATGCCGCCGAACTTGACCGGCAGGGCGTGAAAGTGATCGCGGTGCCGAAGACCATGGATAATGACGTTCGCAGCACCGAGTATTGCATAGGTTTTTCAACCGCCATCACACGCGCCATGGACGCTATCGAGCGGCAGCGGACGACAGTCGGCTCGCACGAGCGTATCGGCATCTTCCGAGTGTTCGGCCGCGACGCCGGCTACACCGCTCTCTACACCGCATACGTGACGTCTGTGCGCTGCTGCATTCCCGAATTCAAAGTGAATTTGAAACACCTGATCGAAATCCTGATCACCGACAAGCACAACAATCCCAGCAACTACTCGCTGGTGATTCTTTCCGAGGGTGCGGAGTGGGAAGGTTATACGGTGAAGGAATATGGCCCGGCCGATGCCTTCGGCCACCGCAAGAAGATGAGCGTGGCAGAGGATCTGAGCGACGAGATCAAGGCGGCCACCGGCGAAGAGACGGTAGTCAGCGATCTGACCTACGATTTGCGCTCCGGCAGCCCGGATTTCGTGGACCGCATGGTGGCCATCACCTATGCCGGAATGGCGATGGATGCGTTGCAAGAAGGAAAGACCGGCCTGATGACGGCCATCAGCAGCGGCTGCTTCGCGATGGTGCCGATCCCCGACCCCAAACTAGGGCCGCGCAAAGTGGAGGTCGCCACCATGTACAACACGGAGCGCTATCGGCCGACGTACGATCGCAAGCTGGGCCTGCCGATTTTCCTGACGCGAGCATAGGCCGTGCGCATGGTGTAGCGAGCGGGCAACCGTTGAAGCCTCTCCGCGCGGCGTGTATTACGTGTTCTTAAAGGGAGTTTCGGCGGCATTGAGCGGGCGGCGCTCATCTGTTCGCCGGAACCAAGGATATTAGTGCTGGGAGAAGCCGTCGGATTGTCCCTTGCCGATGTGTCTCAATGCGGTGACCAACCCGTTGACGCGGCGTGCCAGCTCGACTTCCCCACAGTCCTTCAACGACACCGCGTGTTGGTCTAGAAGATCAAGCACCGTCCGTTGTGCCACGGGATTCACCAGATTTCTGCCTGCCGACAGCAGAAGGTCAATCAGTCGTGCGACGTCATTGACGTGATTGAGCCCCTTCCGGAATGGATCGTGCCAATGCCGGACTATCGCCGCGATCTCTACGCCAACCGTGCCGTAGTACTCGCGGATTCGGGTGGCGTCGGTGTCCCGCCAGTGGTGCTCTTCTACAAGCCTTTCGAGCACCCGTCGATGAATGTTGTGGTGTTCCTTGGCCCCGAGCGCGAACGCCAAGGGCTCTACCGACCCAACGCGGGACCAGTCCCCTGTTCGAATGGCGTCGTCGCACAGTTGCTCGAGCTTCGATAGCACGAGTTCCGTGGGCCGCCACAGCTCCACCGAATTGCTTAGCAGGGGTAGACAGTATCCCGGCTACGCTGGCATGGGTGTTCCATACTTCTGGTATTAGCTCGGCTGCCAGATCCATGAGCCGACCGGGTTCCTCCGCTCGCTGCACAAGTTCCCGACACGCGGCAGTTGTGGGGAAGGTGTATGGTTGTGGCGCCACGATTTCGAACAGCTTGAATGCCGTCGTGGCATGGGGGAACTCAATGAGTTGCGCGGACTGATCTGCGGGATTAGCGGGACGATGGAGTTCTCTCCCTTGCGCTTCCTCGCGAATCTTCTTTAGGCCCCGAAGGAGATCGACCGAGAAAGCAGGACTATCGGCATCAATCTCGCGTCCATGCTGAGTACAAGCCCAGATTCCGTTGTCGGCACTGCGCCTTTGCGACTGAGAGAGTGAGGGGTCGTAACGCGGACCCCCAGGCGAAGCAGCTGTGATGTGAGCTCCCACACCGTCGGAAAGGGCCGCCCCCTCGATAGTGGCTGGCCCGCTGGTCGACTTGTAACAGATGGAGCACTTGTTCCCTGCACGTGCTGCTAAGGTGCGCCTGACCTCGACCGGGAAGTCGTCTCTCACTCTGCTGTCTCTCAATCTGGCTTTCCGGCCAACGATCTGCGTTTCAGCCCCGGCAACTCATAGCTACGTCAGCCACTGTCGGCATGCAAGGGCCGAGCGGCTAACGTGAGAGCCAAGTTTTCCCATTAGAGCACATCTCAACTGCCGAAATGCGGCTGCGAGCCTCGCACCCACATCGATCTTGACATTCGCCATACATTCGCCTATGCTGCGCGCATGGCGATCACTCGGCGTCAACGCGAGCTGTATGACTTCATTTCGCGCTTCGTGGCGGAGAAACAATACTCCCCTTCGTTTGAAGAAATCAAGGAAGCCATGGGGCTGAGTTCCCTGGCCACGGTGCACAAGCACGTTACCAACCTGGAGAAAAAAGGGCTGCTAACGCGCGACTACAATCGCGGCCGCTCGATCGATCTGCTGCCGCCCAAGGGAAAGTTGAAGCAGTCGATGGCGGTGAATACGGCGATGGTGTTGCCGCTGGTTGGCAGGATTGCGGCGGGGCGTCCGATTGAGGCGGTCGAGCACAACGAAACCATTTCCCTCGCGGATTTTGTGCGCTCGAAAGAAGTGTTCGTGCTCGAAGTCCGCGGCGAATCGATGCAGGATGAAGCGATTCTCAATGGCGACTATGTTCTGGTTGAGAAAACGAAAACCGCGCACAACGGAGACATTGTGGTGGCCCTGCTCGAATCGACGGACGCAACCCTGAAGCGCTTCTTCCGCGAGGGAGAGAACATTCGTCTGCAGCCCTCGAACGCTGCGATGCAGCCCATCATTGTGCCTGCCGCATCGGTCGAAATTCAGGGACGAGTGATTGGAGTGCTGCGGAAGTATTGAGGACGGAGAACTAAGGACGGGTGAGGACGCCCGTCCCTCCACTACATTCTTAGCCTAGCCTATGTGGCGATCCAGCGCTTTCTGAATGTCGTCTTTGGAGCGGTAGCCAACCAGTTGTTCCACGACCTGTCCGTTCTTGAAAACCAGTAAGGTGGGAATGCCGGTGACTTTGTAACGCATGGGCGTGGCGCCGTTGCGGTCAACATCCATTTTGCCGACCTTGACTTTACCCTGGTATTCACCGGCAAGCTCTTCCACAATCGGAGCAATGGCGCGGCAGGGACCGCACCAGGCGGCCCAGAAATCGAGCAGCACGGGCTTGTCGGACTTCAACACATCGGAATCAAAATTAGCGTCGGTAACTTCGACGAGGGCGTTGCTGGCCATTCATCCTCCAGATTTCTGGGTGCGCGATAAATTCCCGCGAGGTGGACCGTTCGGTCTCCGCAGGGCGGGACTTCTATCGTAACTGTTGATTGGATGCTCCACAAGAACGAAAGACGCATCGTGGTCGCAGAGGCCGCAGGGAGCGGGCGTCGCTAGGCGGAGCGCCGTAGAATGAAGGTCTTACATCAATGACTCCGAATCGTCGTTGGTTTAAATCATGGATGGAAATCATGGCTGGTAATTCATGTCTGGTAACGCAATGACCGATCTCGACAATCTCCGCGTGCTGCTCGTGGCGGCGCGGAATCCGCTGAATATTGGAGCGGCGGCGCGGGCCATGAGTAACTTTGGCGTCCGGCGATTGCGCGTCGTGAATCCCTACGAAGTGGCCTTTCAAGAGGCGCGGTCGGCGGTGGGCGCGGCCGGTTTGCTGGCGAAGGCGGAACAGTACCAGAGCGTGGCCGAAGCAGTCGCCGACTGCAGCCTGGTGGTGGGGACAACCGTTGCCGGCCGGCGCGAGTTGCAGCATCGGCTGCTGCGGTTGGATGAAGGCGGGAGTGCCATCAAGCGGCAGCTAAAGAAAGGACCAGCAGCATTGCTATTCGGCTCGGAAAGATTCGGACTATCCAACGAGGAGATGAGCCACTGCCACTGGATGATGCGGATTCCCACCCGGGAAGAGCACGGTTCGATGAATCTTGGCCAAGCGGTCGCGGTCTGCCTGTACGAACTGGTGCGAGGAGGGAAGACAGCGTCGGGAAAGATCGCACTGGGGACGTTCGCACTGGGAAAGACTGCGCCCGTTCAGAAGGAAAAAACCGCCGCCCAGTCAGGAGACGTGGAGCGGCTGACGCAGGTCTTGTTTGAGGTTCTGAGCACCTGCGAATACGTTAAGCCGCGGGCAGTGGCGGCGGAAGAAAAATTGCGGCGCCTGGTCCGGCGCATGAAGTTGAGCCCGAATGACGCCGACGTGTTGGTGGGAATGATGCGGCAGATAGCGTGGAAGCTGGGAGCAAACGAAAAGGGCGCCGAATAGTCCGAACAATTCCAGATGCGACTCGGCGGCGCCAGAAGACGCGGCAAGCCGCATCTCTACAGGAACGTTGCGACCAAGCGCGAAGCAGGCACTTCGAAAGTCAGGCCGTCTTTGGTGATCGACGCACCGCGCTCGCGATCACCGTGCCCAGAACCAGCAAGCTGAGCAAAGAAATAATTCCCAGCGATATGACGCAGTAGATGCACCACACGCCCAAGACCGCGGACTCTATATGGGCGAGATAGAGCGCAAAGCCCAGGCCACCCAGCGCGGCCACCAGCGTCAACCGGTAAGCCTTCATGAAGCCGAGCACACCGAGGAGTAGATATCCGGCGATGCCAACCACGCCCACCGGAATGCCGAACAGCATGGCATAGGGACTGTGATTCACGATGCCGCAGTCCCAACGCTCATTGATGCTGCAAGGCGAAGCGTCGGTGCGGTAATGCTCGCGCAAGGCGAGCGCGGACACAACGATACCAGCGATAGCGAGAACAATCAGCAACCATCTCATGCAGGACTCCCATAACAAGATAAATGAAGTGTATTCCTGAACTAAATATTATCTACGATTTCCGCCGATCAATAGTGGCGGCTCACGAGGACACCAAGGTTCTTGTGCGGCGACGGGGCTTCGCCCCGTGAGGCGGGGCATAGCCCCGCCTCCTCACGCGCATATGCGCTACACCGCTCAATCGTGGTAGCGCTGCTCGCCCGCCGGGATCGGCACGTTGAGCCGATTCTGCGCCGGTGGCAGCGGACACGTCGCATAAGCGGTAAATGCGCAGGGCGGGTTCACCAGTCGATTGAAATCGAGCCAGACTTCGCCGGGCTGACTTACTCCATGGTCGGGAAGCTCTGTGTAGAGAAAACGTCCCGCACCGTAAGTCGTTGTCTTGCTCGTGGCGTCGCGAAGAATAAAGAAAAGGTCGGTTGACTTCGGATCTTCGAGCACGGGCTCCAGTCGGAGCACCCGCCCATCCACTGAAAATTCGGCGACGCCCGGCGCGGGAAGATGGGTCGTAGTGCCCAGAACGGTGGGAATGTCGAGTACCTTGGGAGGATTATAAGGAATCCAGCGCGCGTGAATGCGGTATCCCTCATTCGGCTCATACCAGCGCAATCCGTGGAATCCGACGCGCGTGGGAGCCTGCAGATCCTTGACGCGCAAAGCGAACTGCTCGTCGCGATGGATTGCGATGATGGTAAGGGTGCCGATCGTGAGTTTCGAGGGCTTGTCGTCATCGTCGGCAACCAGCGCCTGCTCCTTCGCCGGTTGACCATTGACCAGCAGTTCTTTCGGAAAGCCCTCGGCCGGAGGCAGCACGCGCAGAGTGCCTTTCTCCAGACGCACGATTGCGATATGCGCTGGTGTTTTTGCCGCGATCTGAACCCGGCTGTCTTCAGAAGAACCAAAACTATTGTCCCCTTCTTTCAGCCATCCCAAAGCGATCAAAGAAAGCCAGCCTTCCGGAGCCTGCAGGTTGGTTGCCCGCTGAGCGCGCCAAGCGAGCAGATTGCGCTGCCATGAATCTTGATCCTTCGAACTCTTATCTTCTGCAGCAGGGGCGGGCAACGAAAGCATCGGCAGCAGAACAAAAGCTGCCGCCAGCAGGAACTTTCTCTTCATTTGCAAGTCTCCGTTTTCTCAGATCTGCGACTTCCTTACCTCAGATCATACTGCGCCAACAACTGCGCCTGCCAAAATGTTCATTTGCTAACTTCCAGCAACCGCTTTATCTTTTTTCCCAGGAGAGAAAACTCATGTCCAGGCGCTCGTGGCTCTCGCCATCGCTGTTCTCACCGTGGCTGACCTTGTCGTTGCTGCTAACGGTGTTTTGTTCCCTTGTCGTCGTTGCTCAAGTCCCACCGGTCGATACCGAAGGGCATCCCTGGTGGCAGCACGCCGTGTTTTACGAAATCTATCCCCGCAGTTTTGCCGACAGCAACAACGACGGCGTAGGCGACCTCAATGGCATCAGCTCCAAGATGAGTTACCTGCGTGACCTGGGAGTCGATGCCATCTGGATTACTCCGTGCTACCCCTCGCCCCAGGTCGATTTCGGCTACGACGTGGCCGACTACGAGAACATCGATCCTATGTACGGAAATCTCGCCGACTTCGATCATATGGTTGCCGAGGGCAGGAAACATCATGTCCGCGTCATACTCGATTTTGTGCCGAATCACACCTCCGACCAGCACCCGTGGTTTCAGGATTCAAAGTCTTCGCGTACGGCGCCGCATCGCGACTGGTACATCTGGCGCGACGGCAAAGCGCCCGGCCAGCCTCCCAACAACTGGATCTCAATTTTCGGGGGCTCAGCTTGGACGTTCGATCCCACCACCAATCAGTACTACTATCACTTCTTCTATGCCCAGCAGCCGGACCTGAACTGGCGGAATCCCGCAGTCGAAAAAGTAATGCTCGACACCACGCGCTGGTGGTATAAGCGCGGCGTTTCCGGTTTCCGCCTTGACGCCGTGGACACGCTCTTTGAAGATCCCGCCCTGCACGACAATCCCGTTCTTCCTGGCGTCAACAAGCAGGGAGATCCCAACGAGGAGAACCAGTACAACACGAACTTTCCCGAGGTGCACAAGGAATTGCAGAACCTGCGCAAAGTTGCCGATGAATCCGGAGCAGTGCTCATCGGCGAAACCTGGACCTCTAATGTCGCCCAGCTTGACCGCTACTACGGTCAGGGCGGCAATGAACTCCAGATGCCCATGGACTTCATGTTCACCATGGTCAATAAACTTTCCCCACCCGAATTCCGGCGCCAGATAGCGGCCGTCGAAAGCGCCCACGGCTGGCCCGTGTTCGTAATTAGCAATCACGATATCGTCCGCTCCTACAACCGCTACGGAGACGGCAAAAACAACGATGCCATCTCCAAACTGATGGGCGCGTTCTACCTGACGCTGCGCGGTACGCCCATCCTGTACTACGGCGAAGAAATCGGCATGGAGAACAACGACCCTGCCCGCAAAGAAGATGTGAAAGATCCGATCGGCCGCACCGGCTGGCCCAAAGAAAAAGGCCGCGACGGGGAACGCACGCCCATGCAGTGGAACACCGGACCCAACGCCGGGTTCAGCAAGAAAGATCCGTGGCTTCCCGTGCCGCCAAGCTACCAGACTCACAACGTGGCGACGGAGTCGAAAGACTCCAACTCAGTCCTGAATCTCTACAAAAAAGTTCTCGCGCTGCGCCATACGAACGAAGCCTTGCTCGAAGGCAACTACACCGCTCTGAACGAAGACGATCTCAATGTGATGTGCTACCTGCGCAGCTACAAGGGAAAAGCCGTGCTGGTAGCGCTGAACATGTCGGCCACGCCACAAAAAGCAGCCTTCGATCTTTCCAAGCAGGGATTCGGCCGGGCGACCTTGAGAAGCCTGATCGCGTCGCCCGAGGCATCGGCAAAAGGCAATGAAGTTACCCTTGAACCCTTCGGACTGCTGATCGCGGAAGTGAACTAATGAAGTGGATGCTGACGCCTTGCCCTGACGCCGCTAACCTGCGTATTGTAGCGTTGTGAAATTTCCCCGATGTAGTGGAGTTCTACTCCACCTTACTTCCCTGCCCGGTCGCTTCGGCGTCGGCGATCTAGGCGCCGGCGCCTACGAATTCGCCGATTTCCTCTTCGCTGCCGGACAGAAGTTGTGGCAAGTGCTGCCGCTCAATCCCACCGGATACGCCGATTCCCCTTACCAGTGCTTCTCCGCTTTTGCCGGTAACCCAATGCTGCTAAGTTTTGAGCGCTTGCGCGATCGCGGATTGCTGCAAGCTTCCGACCTCGCTCACGCGCCGCAGTTTCCCCCAGACTTCGTCGACTACGGACCAGCGATCGAGTTCAAGATGGCCAGTTTGCGCCGGGCAGCGCAGGTTTTCTTTGCCGACGGTTCGCGAGCCGATCATGCCGACTTCGACCGTTTTTGCGAAAGCGCCAGTCCATGGCTCGACGACTACGCGCTCTTCATGGCCTGCAAAGATGCGCACCACGGAATCACGTGGACCCTATGGGACGCGCAGATCCGCCGACGAGAGGCGCATGCTGTGAGCGAGTGGTCGAAAAAACTCGCGCCGGAAATGAAGGCCTACAAATATTGGCAATTCGAATTCTTTCAGCAGTGGGAACAGCTCAAGACCTATTGCCAGCAGCGCGGCATCCGCATGATGGGCGACGTTCCCATCTATGTGGCCCACGACAGCGCCGACGTCTGGGCTCGTCCCGATCTGTTCTATCTCGACGAAGAAGGCCGCCCGACCGTGGTTTCCGGTGTGCCGCCCGATTACTTCAGCGCCACCGGACAACTCTGGGGCAATCCTATTTATCGCTGGGACTTGCTGGCCGCCAGCGGATACCAATGGTGGATCGACCGCTTCCGTACCTCGCTCGCGCTTTTCGATCTGGTGCGCCTCGATCATTTCCGCGGCTTCGAATCGTACTGGGAAGTTCCCGCCCACGAGACGACTGCCATAAATGGGCGCTGGGTCAAAGGTCCGGGAGAAGATTTTCTATCGGCACTGCAGAACGCATTTGGCCCCCTGCCGATTGTGGCGGAGAACCTAGGGGTGATCACCCCGCCGGTGGAGAAACTGCGCCACCAGTTCGGTCTGCCGGGCATGAGTCTTTTGCAGTTTGCGTTCGGCAACGATCCGCAGGGTCCGTCGTTTCGTCCGCACAATTACAGTCGCGACCTGGTCGCC
>OBLW0100004073.1_pt1 | contig 11224 bp, 6 predicted proteins | sample 1520161 | NCBI WGS metagenome assembly OBLW01 (sample SAMEA3539309, study PRJEB22396) | soil metagenome | biome: tundra; feature: field; material: soil | place: USA | collected 2010-05 | depth 0.15 m
TAGCCCGTTGAGAAGCTAGCGGAGCCCGGTGCGTCTGCCCACGCGCCGGGCTCCGTTGGTATAAGTGCGGGCAGGCTGGTTATGCGGAAACACCCACCAGCCTGTCGAGCGCACCAGTGATTTCGTCTGCCGCCGCCACGACACCGCCCGCCGCACGCAGTTCCCCCGACCAGTGTTCAGCCCTCGAGCGGAACGCGGGCTCATCAAGCAGCCGAGTCAGCTTGGCTGCGATATCGTCCGGGTCCGGGGTATAGGCCTGCGACACAGCCAGCCCGGCACCACTGTCCACGACGCGCGCCGCAGCGTCCAGGTTGTCTTGCCAGAACGGCATCACCAGCAGTGGCTTGCCGAAGTACAGGCCCTCATGGACGGCGTTGCAGCCACCGTGGTTGAAGAACACCCGCACGTGCGGGTGCGCGAGCACGGCGTGCTGCGAGGGTATCCAGGATTCGACGCGCAGGTTCGGCGGGAGTGCGTCGGGCAGCAGGTGCTGCCGCGACCGCGGCAGCTTCCACAGGACATGATGGGTTGGCCCGAGCCTGGCGGCTACCTCCAGGATCGCCTGGACCTGCTGCGGAGTCGGCCGCATGAGCGTGCCGAACGCGGCATACACGACGGATTCGTTCGTGTCCAGCCAGCGTGCCAGGCCCTCGTCCGTCACCGCCGTGCCGACATCACGCGGGATGATCGCGCCAAGCATCCTGAGGTTCTCTGGAATGCCGGGGAACGGGTATTCGATACCGAATACCGACTGCGCGAGCACCGCGACCGCATCGTCCGCATACAGGTTTGGCCTCATATCGGGGTTGGCCAGCCTCTCGGCCCGGCGGGTCCGGACCAAGTCCCAGTTCGCCCGCAGGTGCTTGGGCCGCAGAAGAATCGCCAGGAAGCCGAGGCGGTAAAGGATGTTGCGAATTTCCTGGCTCGGGGACATCTGCCTCGGCAGGCCCGAGTTCGGCGTCGGGTAGCTCCGCGGCAGCCGGTCTATATAGGCGCGGCTCACCGGCGCCGAGGCGACGGCCAGGTAAGGCACGCCCCGCTTGGCGACCGCGTCGAAGGCCCAGGTAGCGCTGAGGTCGATGACGGCCAGGGCAGGTCGCAATTCGTCGACGACCTCCAGGGTCCGCAGATAGTTCTGATGGATGCCGGCCTGGTCATAGGTGGCGTCGACAACCGCCGCGAAGCTTCGCAGCACGGAGGACGTGGTCATGGCCCGCAGCGTCTCATCGGACCAGTTCGCCGGATCCAGTTCGGGTTGGCTGGGGCCGAGCGACGCGAACCGCACCGACTCGCCGCCGTCAATGGCTTCGATTTCGGCCTCGCGATCGTTGGTGGACGCGAACCAGATGTCCCGGACGCCACGCGCGGCCAACTCTCCGGCGATACTGATCAGGGGATTGATATGGCCCCAGGACGGCTCGCTGGCGAACAGGATTCGCCGGCCGCTGTTCACTTCTGCTGCGCCCACAGGTCCTCCTTGGTGCCGGCGGTCACCTGAAGGTTGACGGGCGTCGGCTCCGCCTGGTAATGGGCGGCGGTCTCATGATTGTCCATATGGTCGTAGAAGCCAGCCTTCGCACGGAACACGTACCAGACCTCCGCCAGCCGGGGAGGCTCCTCCAGGCTCCCCGCACCCGGCTTCAGCAGCGAGGCCATGTCATAGGAAAAGCGGATCGGGTCCGTAAAGTAGGTCACGGTGTCCTGTGCGACATCGACATGCCAGCCTGGACGAAGCCCCCCATGCGGGTCGGCATAAACCGGCCGGGTCCAGCGCTCATACATGTACAGTTCCGCGGCAAACGAACGCCATGACGCCGGGAATTGCGGCACGATGACGGAGAGCCACCAGTTCTCAAATTCCTGCTCCAGCCCGGGCTGGCTATACAGCATGCGCAGCGAGCGTGCGATTGCCGGTGACTCGGCGATCACGGGGATCGCATCGCAGAAGGCCCGGGCCTCTGGTGCGGAGGACGACTCGAACCAGTGCATGACGCTCCTGATGAGAGCGGACTGCGTCAGCCCCGTCAGTTTTACTGCGGGCCGCCAGACGTGCCGCAGGAACTGGTTTTCTCCGAGCACCCGGGCCCATAGCATGAAACGCTGCATCTGAATATGCTCATTCAGCGTCGCGCTGCGGTTTCCTAGAACATACTCGAAATCATCGTTCTCGCCGCGGAGCGTCACGAAACCGTGGCGTTCCCGATCTGCGGTGTACGATGTGTTCGGCAGCAGCAGGAGTGGGTAGACCGCAATCCTCGATACTTTGCTTGCAAGCATATCGTAGCCGTCAAGGAATGATTCCGGAGTCTCTCCAGGCGCACCCCAGATGAGTTCCGCGTAGCAGTCAAGCCCCTCGCTGGCTAGCCAGTCCGCGAGACTCTCCCATTGGTTCACTTTCATGTTCTTGCGGTTCATACCGGTCAGCGCCTCGTCCGAGAGGGTCTGCAGGGCGAGCGTGAAGGAGCTTTTGAAGCCATGGCATTTCAGCTCTCTCACGATACGATAGAACCGCGCAGACTTGCTCTTTGCCCAGCTCGTCTCGAGCGCCCGGGGGAAGCCACGGCGTTCCCTCGTCTTGATCAGGTCCTCGACGAATTCTTCATCGGCTTCGAGGAGCCCGAAGTTCGAGTCGCACAGTACCACTGTCGGTACTTCGTAAAACCCGAACAAATCGAGTTCCTCGGTCAGTCGCTGCCGGGAGAACGCTCTCACGCGCTGGCCTACGGCGCCCCCCCAGTAACAGAATGAGCACTTGTAGGGGCAGCCGCGGTTAGTCTCCATCAGCGCTACGTCGTACCGGAACTTCCCACCAGGCCGGGTCATGGGGATAGCGCCGGACAGGAAGGGCGACGGGACGAGATCGAGATCCTCGATCCGGCCGGCCGCCTCCGTGGTGTGGATGACGCCGGGCTCCCGTCGGTAGGAGATGCCGGGAACCCCGGCGGGATCTAGCTCGCCCGGGTGCTCAAGCAGGTACTTAACGAGTGCGCTGAATGTGATCTCGCCCTCGCCGTTGACAACGTAGTCGACCTGCGGCATCTCCCGGAATATGCGGTCCGACTGGTTCGCCACGTGATTACCGCCGAACACCGCGATGCCACGCGGATTCAGTTGCTTGAACGTCTCGGCCAGAGCGCCGAAGTTCCGGTAGTTCCAGCCCAGGACCGAGAAAGCGAGGACGTCGGGCACGCCGCCGCCGAACAGCTCCCTGGCCATCGCGGTCAGCGCCGTGCCACCACGGAAATTGTGTATCGTGACATCGGCGGCACCTGTAATGTCAGGATCGGCGTCGAGCACTGCCTTGAGATACCCCGCCGCAAGCGGCATCGACTCAAGCGGCATGTCCCATGCGCCTTGCTGCACGAGACCGATTCTTAGCATTGTCTATTCGTTTTGCTCATTGTCTAGCCCTTCTTCAACGGTCGCCGCCGCGGCGGCACACGCCTTTCCTAGAATGATCGGCTTGACGGCAAACTGCACCACCGGCATCGAGCCGTGCTCGAGGACCTCCACCGCCAGCGGCGAGTCTCGCAGCGTGCGCTCGAAGTCTCGATTGGGGTAACAGCCGTCGAAAATCCACGTATGCGGCCACGCCACAAGATCCTGCAGGGAGCCGTACACCGTTCCCTTGGGGGACCGGACATGCTCGAGGAACAGGTACTGGCCCCCAGGGCGCAGCACGCGGTTTATCTCGTGCATCGAAGCCAGCGGGTCTGGGACCGCGCACTGGACGTACGTCGCCACCACGGTGTCGAAGGAGTCGTCCGGGTAGGGCAGTCGCTCGGCACCCATCTGTTCCAGCCGCCACGAGCCAACCGATGGCGGCGAGGCCGTCAGCTTGTCCTGCAGTATGCGCAGCATAAGCGGGCTATGGTCGGTAGCGATGAGCTCAGTTACCGCGCTGGAGTAATGCTTCAGGTTTTCTCCGCTGCCGGTGCCGATCTCCAGCGTCCGCCCGTACGCGTCAGCGAGCAGGCGATGGCGAATTTCGGCCTGCCCGTGGGTCTCTAGATAATCTATGAGCGGCGGAAAAACCTGGGCGCACACCCGCGATTTCATTTTTTGCAGGACGGGCATGATCTATTTCCTTTCGGCGTTATCCCTCGGCACGTCACCAGGTCACTAGCAATTCTTCCAACCCGTCGCCCAGAGTGTCGGTTGTGCGGCCCTGCTCCTCCAATGGCTTCGCGAGCCGCAGCGTCGGCAGGGCGGCCAGCAGGGCGGGGTATGCCATCTCCAGGTACACCTTTGCCAGCGGCGCGCCGGTGCAGTGCCACATGCCATGGCCGAAGCTCATGTGCGGGTTCGGGGACCGGGTGATGTCCACCTCATCGGCGGCCGGGAAGACGCCCTTATCGAAGTTCGCAAGCCCGTAGGCCACAAGCACAAGGTCGCCGGCGCGGATCGTGACATCGGCGATCTCGATGTCCTCGCGGGCGTAATGCGGCATGATGAGGTCGTGGGCTGCAATGCGAAGGATCTCCTCGAGCGCGGTCTTCCAGAGCTCGGGATCAGCGATCAGCTGGTCTCGCGCCACCGGATTGTTGCCAATGAGGGCGATGCCCAAGGTGGTGATGGTCATGGTGCTCTTCATGGCGGCGAACAACAGCATGACGCCGATGCCGGCCGCCTGATAGTCTGTCATTCCGCTTTGCACGGTGGTGGACAGGATATCCCCGCCGGGCTCGGCGCGCCTGCGGGCTGCCACCCTGCACATATAGTCCATGAGCGTTTCCCGGCCATTCTCCGCGATCTGATTGTCAACCACGCTGGAGGTCTGGTGCACGAGCGGGAGGAGGTTTTCCCGGTCCTCGCGGGGAATCCCGATCAGTTCGCCGAGCACCTGCGAGGTCAGCGGCACGGAGAATTCCACATGGGCATTTGCCGGTGGTTCCTGCGCGGCGAGCCGCGCCACCGCCTCGGCTATCAGCGGGGCCAGCCGGGGCCGGAGCGCTTCCATCTTCCGGCGCGAGAAGTGGGGAGCGAGCAGCATCCGCTGCAGCGAATGCGTCTCGGGCTCGTCGGCGTAACTATTTTCCAGGACCGCGTTCACCATCGGGTTCTCGAGGTACCTCGGCGCGTTGGCGGGATCGGGATGGGTACGCCCGAGCCGACGATCGGAGGTCAGCTCCTGGATCACGTCGTGGCCGGTGACCAGCCAGGCTTCATCCCCGGGGATCGTCCGGACCGCGGTGATCGGCGCTTTGTTCTGCAGTCGGCGCAAGAATGTGTTGACTGCCAGCAACGTCGGTTCCTCATACCTGAGGTCAATCAATTCCTTTGATACGGACAAGGGACTTCCTCTCGGTAGCCGATCGCGTCGGCGCCGCGCCAGTCGGTCATCCGGGATACCTACGACTTTGCGGCCGGTTGTTTCGTGATAAGGATAGGCTGCGCAGAACAGGCAAAATACCTAGTCCTAACCGAGGCGGCGACGAAATAGTCGAGGGATTTCCCTGATGCCGCGGCACTAGTCTTGGCGGGGACCGCCTGTTGCGCAGGTCGCGCCGACGGCAACTGGATCAGGGTTGTACGAGGTCATGAGGGGCACCCAGCCGGTGCGCGCTCACCAGCGGACCGGCAATTTATGCAAGCCGAATATTACCCCGTTGTACTTGAAGGGCAATTCCTCGACTGGTATCGCGAGCTGCAGCGACGGGATACGCTCGAACAGGGTCCGGAAGGCGATCTCTAGTTCAGCTCGGGCGAGATTGGCACCGAGGCATTGGTGCATGCCGTAACCGAACGCGACATGCTGACGGGCCGACGACCGGCCCGGATCGAAACGCTCTGGGCATTCGAACACGCTGGCGTCGTGGTTGGCGGCGGCGACCAGCGGAATGATTCCCTCGCCGGCCCGGATGAGTTGCCCGGCAATCTCGACGTCTTGCACGGCTACCCGCAGCGAGACCATGTCCGCGACCGAGTGCAGCCGCAGCAGTTCGTCGGCGACACCCTCGGCACCGGCCCAACGCGGGTGGAGCAGGAGGCTGACCACGCCCAGGGCGATATTGTCTCCCGTCGTTTCGTGCCCGGCGATGAGTAGGAGCATGAGCGCGCCCGATAGCTCTGCCGGGGCGATGACGCCGGTCGCTAGCAGCCTGCTGACCAGGTCATCAGCCGGCCAGTTCTGCTTGATCGAGATCAGCCGGTGAAGGTACCGCAGGAGTTCCCTGGTTGCGGTATCGCGCTGTTCGTCGGTCGAGGCCACGATGGCGACCAGAGTGCGGGTGCGGGACTCGAAGAAGTCGCGGTCGGTCGTGGGCACGCCCAGCATCGTCGAGATGATCAGCGACGGCACTGGCAGCGCGAAATCGGCGACCAGGTCGGCCTGCGAGCCGCGCGCCAGCATCGTATCAAGCAGCCGATCGACCGTTTCCTGTATCGTCGGCCGCAGTTCACGAATGCGCCGCGCGCCGAACTCCGGGATGAGGGCCTTGCGGAAACGTCCGTGTTCTGGCGGATCAAGCCCGACGAACCAGCCGGGGATCTGATCTTGCCTGGGTACGCCGAGGGTGGCACCGAGGTGCGGGAAACCCGGATGCTCGGGGTTGGAACTGATCCCAGGGTGGGTCAGCACGGTGCGCACATCGTCATACCTGGTGATGAGCCAGGCCCGGTTCCCGTCAGGAAGGATGCAGGACACCAGTCCTGGCCGGTACCGGTAATCGGCGTATACCGGCGGCGGGAACGGCTCGCCAGGGTGACGAAACGGGAACTCCACCGTCGGCGGCTCGACGGTGGTCATCGGCTCTCATCTCCCCGCGATGACACAGTGCGCGATGACACGGCGGCCGGGCCGGGTGCGGAGCCGAGCACCTCGAGCACCAGGTCGGCTGCTGCCGCGCGGCCGCCTGCGGCACGTAGCAGGGCGCTGCAGTGCTCTGCCTTGGCGGTGAACGCCGGAGTGTCGAGCACGCGAGTGAGCTTGTCGGCCACGTCGTCCGGGTCGATGGTCTGCGGCCGGTCTAGAGTGAGGCTGACTCCGAACTCCTCGCCCCGGACGGCCTGGTCGAAGTTGTCGACCCATAGCGGCTTGATAACCAGCGGCTTGCCGAAGTACAGGCCCTCGTGGAACCCGTTCCCGCCGCCGTGGGTGAAGAACACCTTGACGTTGGGATGGGCCAGGACATCGAGCTGTGACGGCATCCAGCTCTCTACCCGCAGGTTGTCTGGCAGCCGTCCCGGCGGAGGGAGCAGATTCTGTTGCTCACGGGGGAGCTTCCAGAGGATCGCGTGCCGCCCGGCCAGTCGGCGGGCTACTTCAACCATCGCCTCGATCTCAGCCCGGGTCAGCCGGGTGATGGTGCCGAGACCTATATAGACGACGCAGGGATGCGCGTCTAGCCAGCTGGCGAGGCCCCGGTCGCCGGGCCCCTGGGGCAGCGGCGGCACTGCCGCGCCCACCAGCCGGAACTTGGGCGGCAGGGGCAGCGGGTACTCGAGCTCAGTGATCGAGTAGCAGAGCACCGCAGCGGCATCGTCGACCCTGCCCAGGGGGTTCGGCCCGCCAAGGCCGAGCTTCCGCCGGATCTTGCTGTCTTCCCGCAGCACCCTGCTCATCCCGGGGGACAGGAATATGGCCAGAGTGCGAAACCTGAACATGGTATTGGCCATGCGCTGCCGCCGCGTCATGCGGTACGGCAAGCCGGAGTTGGCCACCGGGAAGCTTCGCGGCGCGTACGAGCGACCGAACGGCACGTGCGACGTCAGTACGTTGCTGGGGACGAACGGAACGCTCAGGACATACGGTATTTTTCGCGCCCGTGCGAGGTCGATGGCGAATGTGCTCGTGCTGTCGACCACGAGCATTGCGGGCTGGACCTTGTCGACGACCGCTTCCAGGGCCCGGAATTTCACGGTCCACAGCCCGGGCCGGTAGGTCTGCCGGAGGACCGCGCGGTGTACCTTGAATCGGGACGGCTGAGTCATCTCGCGATAGACGTGGTCGTCCCAGGTCACTGCCGAGAGCTCGGGGATCACCGGACCGAGGGAGGCGAACTCGACCGGGGTATCAAGCGTCAGCGCCGCGACGTCGCTGCGACGGTGCTCGTCGGTGGCGAACCAAACGTCATGAATGCCTCGCCGTGACAGTTCGGCCGCTATCACAAGCAGCGGGTTCAGCAGACCGGGTTCTGGCAGGCTGGCGAACAGCACGGGCCGCCTGACCTGTTCGCTGGATCTCACCTCGCCACGATCCCAGTCGGCGCGCCAGGAAATCCCCAGTGCTGCCCCGTCCAGCTCCCGCGGACTATTGCCGGAAAGCGGAAGCCAGGCAATTGTCGCCGCCATTGACGACGGTCCGGACCGAATTTCGTCATGCGAGCGGCTTTATAGGGATTTCCCTGGGGCTCGGAGTCTTAGCCTTACCTGGCTGCCGGATCCGTCGGTCCGCCGCGGCTGCGGTGATGCTGATTACCTGACAGTTGCCCTAGCCTCTCAGGAGGTTTTCTGTGCCGGTCCGCTGCGCTGATTACCTGATCGAACCGCCTGGCGACCCGGATGCTGTGCTCCGCGGTTTTACTTTGCCTGAGGTGTTTGCCGCCGCGGCCGACAGCGCTCCCGACGCGGTTGCGATCACTGATCAGGACCGGTCGCTGACGTGGCGTCAGTGGCGGGCCGAAGTCGGCGCGCTGGCGCGTGGACTGCAGGAGACGGGTGTGGAGCCGGGTGATGTGGTGGCCGTCCAGCTGCCTAACTGCACCGACTTCGAGACACTGCATATCGCCATCGCGGCCGCCGGTGCCGTGATGATGCCCGTTCACGTCGGCAACAGCAGTGCTGACGTCCTCGCCCTGCTGGACAGGGTGGAGCCGACGGCCGTGGTGCTGCCGTCGCACACGCAGCAGGGCAATGGACCGCTGCGCGCCGGGGCGCTGTTGTCGGCTCTTCCGTCACTCCGCGCCGTCCTCGTGGCCGGGGAGGTCCGCGACGCGCACGACGTGCTCCCCCTCGACTGGCTGCGGAAGACATGGCTCGGCAGCGAGCCCCGGCCCGTGGACCTGCGTCCGGACATGCCTTTCGTGCTGCTGCCCTCCTCAGGTACGACCTCGGCGCGGCCGAAGATCTGCCTGCACAGCCACGACGGGCTGCTGTCCAACACCGCTGCCGTCGTCGCGGACGGCGAGGACGCCTTCAACGGTGTGATCGTCGTGGCCAGTGCATTGACCCACCTGTTCGGCCTGCAGTCGATGTACTCAGCCCTGATCACCTCGTGCGAGCAGGCCTTGCTCGGAACCTGGGATCTGGACCGCTTCCTCGAGCTGGCCAGGCGGGTCGACCCGGCCATTGTCTTCGCCGTTCCCGCTCAACTGCATGACATAAGTTCCGGGATCCGCGCGTCGGGCCGGCTGCCGGGCTTTGCGCCACGGGAGGTGCGGACCGCTGGCGCAGCCCTGCCCGCCGCGCTCGCCACGGAGATCAAGGCCACGATCGGCGCTGCGGTTGTGGTGATCTGGGGGATGTCGGAGATCGGATACGGCACGCATACCCGCGCTGATGACCCGCCGGATGTGGCCGCCCGCACCGTCGGGCGCCCCGCGCGCGGCTCCGCGGTGCGGATCATCGATGAGAACGGGGAACCCTGCCCCGCGGGGATACCCGGTGAGCTCCAGTACCAGGGTGCGGGCATGTTCCGCGGGTACTACCGCGAGCCCGATCTGACCGAGGCGGCCATAACGGCCGATGGCTGGCTCCGGACCGGTGATATGGCGGCCTGCACCGAGGATGGCCTGGTTGTCTTCCACGGCCGGTCGGCTGAACTCATCAACGTGGGCGGGCAGAAGTTCAACGCGGCCGAGATCCAGGGCCTGCTCGCGGAGGTACCTGGGCTGGGCCCGCTGGCCGTCGTGGGCAAGCCCGACGCCAGGCTCGGCGAGTATCCCTGCCTGGTGGTAGCCGGTGCGGATGCTGGCCCGGCCGACCTCGCCGTCGTGACCGGGTTCCTGCGGGAGCGGGGTGCCGCGGAGTTCAAGATCCCGCTGGAAATGGTGCTGGTGGATGAGCTTCCCCGCACGGCGGCCGGCAAGGTCAACCGGCGGGCCCTGGAGGCGATGCTCCGTTCGCCGGGGCTCCGTTCGCCGGATATGGCCGGCCCGGCCGGGACCGGCCAGGCGCCAGGCTCTTTCTCGGCGGCCCTGGCGCTGGTGCGCGCGTGCGTGGCCAGGCTGCTCGGCCTGGAATCCGGCCATGCCGTCGCGCCTGGAGCGGCATTCCGCAGCCAAGGGATCGACTCGCTCCTGGGCATCCGGCTACGCAACCTGCTGACCGAGGCGACCGGCCTGCCTCTCCCGGCCAGCCTCGCCTTTGACTTTCCTTCCCCCGCCGCGGTCGCGCGCCTGCTAGCCGGTGAGATCGCTGAGGTCAGGGCGCCGGCAGTGCCGGTAGCGGGCGATGATCCGGTAGTGATCGTGGGGATGGCGTGCCGGTATCCAGGCGGGGTGGCCTCGCCGGAGGATCTGTGGGATCTGGTGTCACAGGGCGTGGACGCGGTCTCGGGGTTCCCGGTCAATCGTGGCTGGGACCTGGACCGGCTGTTTGACGATGATCCCGATCATCTGGGCACGTCCTACGCCCGGGCCGGCGGGTTCCTGTACGACGCGGCCGACTTCGATCCGGGATTCTTCGGGATCTCGCCACGTGAGGCGATGGCGATGGACCCGCAGCAGCGACTGCTGCTGGAGACGGCCTGGGAGGCGCTGGAGGGGGCGGGCATCGACCCGGCGTCGCTGCGGGGCAGCGCCACCGGCGTTTTCACCGGGGCAATGCAGAGCTCCTACGCCGCCGACCCGGCGGCCAACTCGGGCGAACTGGAGGGACTGCTCGCTACCGGCACGGCGTCGAGTGTCGTATCTGGCCGGGTCTGCTACGCGCTCGGGTTGGAGGGCCCGGCGCTGACGGTGGATACGGCGTGCTCATCGTCGCTGGTGACGGTGCACCTGGCGGCGCGGTCCCTGCAGTCGGGGGAGTGCTCGCTGGCCCTCGCCGGGGGGGTCACGGTGATGGCGACGCCGTCGCCGTTCGTGGAGTTCTCCCGTCTGCGCGTGCTGGCGCCGGACGGGCGGTGCAAGGCGTTCGCTGAGGCCGCCGACGGCATGGGGCACGCCGAGGGTGCTGGCCTGCTGGTCCTGGAACGGTTGTCTGACGCCCGCCGCAACGGTCATCGGGTGCTGGCGGTGGTGCGGGGCAGCGCGGTGAACCAGGACGGGGCCTCGAACGGGCTGAC
>OBLW0100004074.1_pt1 | contig 11222 bp, 7 predicted proteins | sample 1520161 | NCBI WGS metagenome assembly OBLW01 (sample SAMEA3539309, study PRJEB22396) | soil metagenome | biome: tundra; feature: field; material: soil | place: USA | collected 2010-05 | depth 0.15 m
GATGCCTAAGTGACTGGAGTTCAGACGTGTGCTCTTCCGATCTGTGCAGCGCAGCTGCTAGTGGCCACCAATTTGGAACTGGCTCATGTCGTCGGCGGCACCGGCGCAGCTGGCACGGTCGGCACGCTCAATGTCAATGGTGGCATAGTCCAAACCACGAACATTTTCGGCGGCGGCGGGATTTCAACCATCAATTTGAACAGCGGCACCATGGATTTACAGGCGGGCAATCCATTTCCGGGCAGCATCGCAAATGTTAGCAGCTTGCGTGTCGGCGCAAATGGCGTGGCTGGCAACGCATTGCTCAAAAATGCGGCCAGCATTGTTGTTTCAAACACCATCACCATTGCTACGAATGGAATGATTACGGGTAATACCTTCATTACATCGCCAGGCTTGATTGTGAACGGGACGATTGCGCCCGGCACTCCGACGACAACAGGTCTGCTAACCTGCTTGGGCAACGTGACAATAAACGGCACGAACATGATGAAGCTCAATAAAAACAATGCAACCAATGATGTTTTGTCTGTTGGTGGCAATCTTGTGTATGGCGGAACTCTTAATATATCGGTTTTGTCGGGCATGTTGGCGATAAATGATAGTTTCAAATTATTCAATGCGACGGGCTATAGCAGTTCGTTTGCGAATGTTGTGCCAGCGACACCGGGGGCGGGATTGGCATGGGACATGAGCAGTCTGGCGGTCAATGGCATCTTGAGCGTGGTTTCGAGTGGTGTTGGTGCGCCGCATAGGGAGCATCAGCGTAAATGGAAGCACGCTGGTCATTAGCGGGAGCGGAGGTTCGGCAGGCGGAGCGTATGTGGTGCTGAAGAGCGCCAACGTGGCGCTACCTATGAGCAATTGGACAGCTATCGCCACCAATCAATTTGACGGTTATGGCAATTTCAATTTCAATAACGCACCCGACCCGGCTCTGCCTCAAACATTCTATGTATTGAAGTTGCAATGAACACGTCCGAGCCATGTTTTAAAAAGTTGGTATAAAGAAATCAAAATATGAAAATAAAAGGTCTCAACAAAAACTTTCTTTTATTTATGAAATACCGTTACTGGTTGGCCTGTTTTTGCATTTTGTTTGCTGCGGATCGTGGTTTCGGAGGGACTGCGCCGGATCATATGCAACTCTTTTTGCTAATCGGCCAGTCGAATATGGCGGGTCGCGGCAAGGTGGAACCGCAGGATGAAGTCACGAATCCGCAGATTTATATGCTCGCCAAGGACGGGCAATGGGTGCTGGCAAAAGACCCCGTTCATTTTGACAAGCCGGTGGCAGGCGTGGGGCTTGGTTTAGAGTTCGCACGGCAGATCGTGGCTGCCAATCCAAAGACGACCGTGGGCCTGATTCCCTGCGCGATGGGCGGGAGCAGCTTGGATCAATGGAAGCCGGGGGGAACCCTATACAGCAACGCTGTGGCCCGAACCCGGGTCGCGATGACAAACGGGACGTTGGCCGGCATCCTGTGGCATCAAGGGGAATCTGACAGCTCCCATGGCAAAGTGGTGACCTACGGGGAACGTTTCGCGGCGATGATCGGTCAACTGCGTAAAGACCTGACAGCGGAAAATATCCCGGTGATCGTCGGCGAACTGGGGCGTTTCCGGGTCGCCAGCGCCGAGTTCAATGCCGCACTACCGGAAGTTGTCCGCCGCATGCCACGATGCGCTTGTGTGACGTCCGAAGATCTTTCAGACAAGGGCGACCTTTTGCACTTCGATTCGGCATCGCAACGGATTCTGGGGCGACGATATGCTGCCGCTTTCTTGAAGCTGAATTGAGGTGTCCGCAGATCGCCATTTTGGCTGCGCTGGCCGCAGCGTCGTTCTTTAGACTCTATGCGTAATAGACAAAGCGCTCTAGTTGTGAGTAAACTACAGGCATGAACATGCTGCGCGCGTTGGAACAGCCGAAGGTGTTGCAAGCCCTGACCGAGACGTTCGTCAAGGCGTGGGACACCCATACCCGGCGCACCTGTGCCGGCCAACCCCGCCAACGGCTCCGGGGCGCGGGTCCCAAGGCCGTCCTCGCCATCGCCGCCCACCGCCTGCTCTTCATCCTGTTTTACTTCCGCCACTATCCGATTCAGGAAGTCCAAGGATTTTGTTTTGGCCTCACCCAGCCGCAGGCCAATCGCTGGGTGTTGCGGCTGGCCCCCGTCTTGGAAAAGGCTCTGGGCCGTCAGTTGGCGCTGCCCGTGCGCCAACCCCGGCAACTGGCGGAACTGCTGGCGGCCTGTCCCGAATTGGGTGCCGTGATAAACGGCACGGAACGCCCCATTCGCCGCCCCAAAGACAAGGGGCGGCACCGGCGGCATTACTCCGGCAAAAAGAAACGGCACACCGTGAAAAATGTGGTGGTGACGCAAGGCCGGCGGGTGCAATTCCTCTCCCGCACCGCGCCCGGACGACGGCATGACAAGCACGTGGCCACCCCCATTGAGGTTCTGCCCGAGGGCGCACTGGTTCTGGGCGACAGCGGCTTCCAAGGCTGGCAGCCAGCGGGAGTCACGGTCATCGTGCCTGCGAAAAAACCGCGCGGCGGGGAACTGCACCCGGCGACCGTGACGACGAACCGGGCCTTGGCGAGTTGCCGGGTGGTGGTGGAACATACGCTGGCAGGCGTCAAACGATGCCGAATCGTGAGTGACCTGTTCCGCCACCTCAAGCCCGGCTTCACCGATTTGGTGATGACCATCGCCTGCGGGTTGCACAACTTCCGCACCGCCGCCAGAGCCACCGCCTGAATGAATCCGCCACGCCTTCATACACGCTTTCAACTATTACGCATAGAGTCTATTGACTCCACCACTCAATCTGGAGGAGGTCGGCGGCCAACTGGAAACCAAAACAGCACTGGACTTTCATTGTAGGAACTTGGCTTTGCCCGACTGTCAGCGAATTTTCATAATTCCCGACTCACATTCGCGGAAGAGGGCGGATTGGTTCTTTGGGTAATTGAGCGATGATTCGTTCGACGGACGGAATGGCGTGCTGGAAGAATTTCTTGAATCCGCGGCAGAGATAATTCAATCCCGGTTCGCCGTCCGGTGTGCGGATGATCCGGTTCTTCGGACATTCCCCCCAACAATCGGTCTGATAAGAACATTGGCGGCAATATTCAGGCAGGGTTTCGCTCTTGGCCTGACCGAATCTTTTCTGCGGCGGAGAGAACACCATGTCACCGAGCCGGCTGTTTTTGAGATTTCCCAGACGGTATTCGGGATACATATAGTGGTCGCAAGAATAGACGCTGCCGTCATTTTCCACGGCTACGGCTTTGCCGCAATTTTTGCTGTAAACACAAATCAGCGACGGGAGTCCCAAATGTTGCGCGACCAATGTTTCAAAATGATTAATCATGACCTTGCCGACATCCCGATCAAGCCATCGGTCAAAGACGCGACAGAGAAAGTAGCCCCAGTCATCAGGATCCACCGACCACTCGGTTACGATTGAATTTGGATAGCCGGGCCGGGCTTCAGGTTCGCCATCCCGTGGCAGGATGGCGGGATCTCAGGTCTGTGGGGCGGCCTTTTCAAAAGTTTTGTGTTCAACAATCGGAATGAATTGGATGTGAGTGGAATTGAGTTCCTGCGTAAGAAAGCGATAAACATCCAAAGGCCGCCGCCCGTTAAAACGATTAACGCAGGTGAGCGTGTTGAACGGCACGCCGTGGCGCTGAAGAAGTTTGGCGGCGTTGAAAACAATGTCAAAAGTCGGTTTGCCCCCTTTGGTGATGCGGTAGTAATCATGAATTTCTTTCGGACCGTCAATGCTCAACCCCACTAAAAAATGGTTTGCCTTCAAAAACTCACACCATTCCTCATTGAGCAGAGTTCCATTTGTTTGAAGATCGTTCTGAATTTTCTGGTTTGGCTTGGCGTGCTTTTTCTCCAACGCAACAACTTTCTGAAAGAATTCAAGCCTAACAAAGTGGGTTCGCCACCTTGCCAGGAGAAGACCACTTCCGGGCCGGTGACGCCATCAATGTATTGTTTGATAAAAAGCTCCAACACTTCATCAGACATCCTGCCGGCGCCTGGACCATCAGAAAGCATGGCTTTACTCAAGTAATAGCAGTAGGTGCAATCAAGATTGCAGGTGGAACTGACCGGGTTAGCCATCGCGTGAAACTGCCGTTGTTGCCGATGTCCATTGGGTGATGGAATATCATGCACACTAATCGGATTGGCAAAGGAAGGTTTCATTGCAAAAGCACATTATACATCCGGCACACTTGTCAGCCCGTCGGTTCCGTTCTCATTTCTGGCGACTGCCGGCGCGCGATGAATCGTAATTTCACTGAGGTTGATCTGCCGGAATTACGCCCGTGGCCAAGTTGGTGGATTTGAATTGGTCCAGCCACTGTGTTTGCTGCCAGGCCTTGACCGAATCATTTGTCTGGGCCACGCCCGGTGTGCTGCGGCCGTTGATGATATAGTCACGTATCAGCCGCCCCAGACGGTTGACGATTTCTTGATGCTGACCGTAGACGTTGGTTTTTTCCTCCGGATCGGCGACGGCATCGAAGAGTTGAAACCGGGGCCAACTATCCGTGTTGTCTCTTCCGGGCCGCGGATAACTCCAGCCGCCCGAATCGGGGCAGAAAGCCAATTTCCACTGTCCTTTGCGGATGCCGAACGAACCGTTGATTGAACTTTCGACCAGCGTGTCGCGCGGCGGCGGGCCGGTGCGCCCTAAAATTACAGGAAGAAAGCTGATGCTGTCCTCCGCCGCGTTGTCGGGCAATTTGACGCCAAAGATGTCAGTGCAAGTGGCTATGAAATCGTCGAGACAGGTGAAATCACTGGTCTGAGTGCCAGGGGCGATGTGACCCGGCCAACGCACAATCATGGGGACGCGATGACCACCGTCGTAAATATCCGCTTTGTAGCCGCGCCGCCCCGCACTGGGATCATGGTCATGCGATAGAAGATATGGAAAATCAGCCTCCGGAGAACAACCGTTGTCACTTGCAAAAACAACGAGTGTGTTGGTGGTAAGTCTATCCCGGTCAAGCGCGGCGAGCACCTTTCCGATGTAATCGTCTGTTTCCATGACATAGTCGGCATAATAATTCAGGCCACTTTTGCCCTGCCACTTAATTGTCGGCGCGATTGGCGTGTGCGGTGAGGGAAGCGCAAGGTAGAGAAAGAACAGTTTACCGTTGCGAGCGTCGGCGGCTCGCTGGTCAATATAATCCGTAGCATGTTGAGTCAGAATCGGCAGCACATCTTCGGCCTTGAAACCTGACGCTTGCGGCCCGATGCGATAGTGTTTGCCATCAGCACCATACACGGTCCCTTTCTGAATGGTGGGTTGTGCCGTGACGCGATCGTTCTCGATAAATGTGTAAGGCGACATATCCAGCGAGGCGCTGATACCGAAAAAGTAATCAAATCCATGCGTCGTCGGTCCATCACTAATCGGTTTTGTGAAATCAACTCCGGCGCCGGCGTTCCGAATCAAGTTGCTGCTTGCTTCATCCGTATCCGAACCTTCATTCGAATTTCCCCTTGCGTCCGGGAGCCGCGCCCACCCAAGTCCAAGGTGCCATTTGCCGATGGCGGCTGTTTGATAGCCACGGCTGCGCAACAACTCGGCGACCGTTAGTCGGCCTTCCTCGATCAACGGGCGGCTGAGACCGCCAAGCACACCCTTTTTCAATGTTGAGCGCCAGTTATAGCGCCCCGTTAAAATGCTGTAGCGTGATGGTGTGCAGACGGCGGATGAAGAGTGCGCCTCGGTGAAGGTCATCCCGTCAGCAGCAAGCTGATCAATCTGCGGTGTTTTGAATTGCGGTGTTTTAATTTTGTTGCCCGGATTCAAGCCATCGATGTCACCGTAACCAAGATCATCAGTGAGAATGTATACGATATTTGGTTGGGGACTGGGTGCGGTTTGCTGGGCGTTAGTTTGCGACGCTGCGAAAGCAAGGATTGAAAAAATAGAAAAACCTCTGCTCACGTTCGCCCGGGAAAGAAAAATGGATTTCATCGCAACATTTATAGGACGTTCTCCAGCCGGTGGCAAAAGAATCCAACTAGTTCAAAGTGCCTATATCAATTAAATTCGTGCTGGCTTAAGATTGCCAACAATTCTACTAGATGATCAAAGCGTCCTGCGCAAATGGTCATAATTGTGGAGAAAAAATTAAATAACTCACACAAACAACCCTTGAAACCCATGGAAAAAATACTGCTTCAGTTGCGAACGCTTTTAATGATCTCTGCCGTCTCTGGCGCGGCGCAAATGGCCAACGCTCAAAGTGTTTGGAATGCTGTCGTTGGCAGCAGTGCGAACACCAACTGGTCAACGGCTGTAAACTGGACGCCCAACGGCGTGCCGGGTTCATCCGCCGCCGTGGCGCTCAGCAGCATGGCCGCCGGGGCGGACACCACCACCAACAACGTGGTGGATTCCGGTTTTGGCGGCACGATTGCTTCTTTGTCTTATTCGGATACGACCACCGGCACTTTTCAAAACACGTTGATCGCCAATGGCGTCACTTTGAATGTCACGGGCACGGGCGGTTTGACAGTGGGAAGTGCGACTGTGCTTGGTTCAGACGCCGCCGTGGTCAATACAATCTCGGGTGCGGGCGGCGCGTTGGTGGTCAACAATGCGAGTGCCAACATGAACGTATTCTTGGGCGGTCCGAGCGTCGCCACCACCGCTACCTTGAACATGAGCAATCTGAACACATTCAGCTTCACCGGTGCCCGGCTGCTGGTCGGAGTCGGAGCTTCTGCTCCCGCCCGCGCTTCTGGCAGTCTGTTCTTGGCCAGAACAAATACGATTGCTTTATCTGGAACGTCGCCACAAATGGACATCGGTGAAAATACCGGCAACAGAGGAAGTCCAAGCAGCTTGTATTTGGGACAAACAAACGTGATCAGTGCAGGCAGTATTGCCGTGGGCAGGAGCAAACAAAGCGGTGCTGCCATTCAGTTCAACCCGTCTTTCACCAACAATAATCCAGTCGCTTATTTTCGCGGTGCCGATGGCGTCAGTCCCGTGGGGACATGGGCCATCGGCGATGGCACCACCACCACTGGCACCGTTGGTTCAAGCGGCACCGTTGATTTCAGTGGCGGCACGGTTAACATAGTGGCGACATCAATGTGGCTTGGCAGGCCTGCGGCGGTCAATACGTCCACTAGCACCGGGACACTGACACTGACCGCCGGCAATATCAGTGTGAACAACCTTACAAATGCGCTATTAACTCTTACCGGCACTGAAGTGGCTACGGGAACAATCAACGTCAATGGCACCGGCACATTGTCGGTGGGTAATTTTGTCATTGCCAATAAGAACGGTCTGGCCGGCGGCACCGCCAACGGCACGTTGAACATCACCAACGGGACAGTGGCAGTAGGCACGTTGACCGCAGGCGGGGGCACGAGCACCGTCAACATGACCGGCGGCAACTTGGTTGTTACCAACACCGTGGGTTCAGTGGCGAACCCATTTTCTTCCTTGAGTGTGAACGGCGGTGCGACAATACAATTGCCGGTTGTTAACGGCGTGACTCCGGTCACGGTGGCGAATCTTTCCAGCGACAACAGCGGCGTAATCAACATCAGTTCATTACCAAATATTTCAAGCTATCCGTCCCAGCCATTACCGCTTATTACTTATAGCAGCAGCGGCAGCGGAGTCACTTTCTCCATGGGCACGCTACCGGGTACATTCACAGGTTACATTTCCAACGACAACTCCAGCACGGTCTGGGTGGTCGTGACCAACGGCCCGAGTCTTTCGAATCTTAATTGGGGCGGCGGTGTCAACAACCTTTGGGACACAAACTCGTTGAACTGGACGAACAACGGGGTGGCCGTGAAGTACCACAATCCGGATTTTGTGGTCTTTGGCGATTCGGCACAAACCAACAAAGTCAACGTGACGGACACCTTCATGCCCGTCGAGTGGACGCAAAGCAATAACATACTGAATTACACGTTCTCCGGCAGCGGCAGCATCACCGGCCCGGCCACTTTAATTATGGACGGCAACGCAAATGTGACGCTGGCTGAAACCGGTGGTGACAGCTTCAGCGGCGGAATAACTGCCAACGCCGGCACGATTGTCTTGGATGATCCCAATAGCGCCATTTCCGGCGGGCTGATGATTGCCAGCGGCGCGACGGTGCAAATTGGCAACAACGACACTAACGGCGCTCTGCCATCCGGCACATTGGATGACGAAGGGACGTTGGTATTCAACCGGACGAACAAAGTCTTAGTGGCGATCGCCATTCTTGGCGGTGGCGGCCTGAATCAGAACGGGAGCGGCACACTTATCTTGAGCGCCAGCAACACTTTCACCGGCAATACTATCATCAATACCGGCACGCTGGCGTTGACCAATTCAGGTTCGATTCAGAACAGCGCCAATGTTATGGTCAATGGCGGTGGAACACTTGATGTATCTGGTGCTGCAGGATCCGCGATGCTTAATAATCTCACCCTTCAAGGCGGAGTCAACCTCAATGTAAAGGTTGGTTATCTTCAGACGGATCTGAACATGAATAGTCTGGCTATGAGCGGAATCAATAACACAATTAATGTCGAATCGTTGCCGCCCATCGCGTATTACCCAGCCACAGTAGCTCTCCTTAACGCGTCAAGTGGTATCTCCGGATACAATCTTGTTTTGGGCACTCTTCCATCTGCGAGTCCGGCTTATGGTGGGGCCAGCATTGCTCAAATCGGAAACTCCGTCATGCTTACGCTCAATAGCGGACCAACCACCAACGCTCGACCTTTCGTATCGTGGAGTGGTATTGACGCTCTTAACGATGTCAATACAAACTGGTCCGACGCTCAAAACTGGCAGACTCCTGGAGCGCCTGTCGCTGCAGATTATGTGCAGTTTAGTGACATTGCAACTGCTTCTGGGTCTCCTTTCTCGACAGTGGGTAATGGTTTCGGCGGTATCGTCAGTCCCAGCTACATCAACAATATCGTGGGAGCCAGCACAACAATTTCCTACCTCGTCTATTCAAATGTTCTTGCAGATTATCAGAACACCCTGCTTGGAAATGGTGTAATATTAAATGTTGTTAGCACTAATGCCAACAACTCACCCCTGCTCTTTACCGTGGGCAGCGAAAGAGTGGATTTTGGGCCTAGCGCCAATGGCTTCGTGACGATCGCGGGAACCAATGGCACATTAAACCTTCATAATACAAATGGAACCGTTTTTATCTCCATGGGCAACGCGAACAGCGCGAGCGTACAGGCAACGTTGGACTTGTCAGGCTTGGGTACATTCAATGCTGCCGTGAGCACTATTCTGGTAGGTGTTGGTGGCAATAGCGAAGGCACTGACGGAATCAACCACCCTAGTGGCGTCCTGTATCTGGCCCAAACCAACGTCATTACAGCATCCGTCGCCACGAGTGGAACTGAAACCAGTGACAACGGCGCGACTGATGTATCCATTGACATCGGTGATGATAACGGTAATACAGGGCAAGCGAGTTATCTTTATTTAGGACAAACCAACGCGATTTATGCGGATGCCATTGGTGTTGGCCGACAGAAGTGTAATGGAACGATGGAATTCAATCCCAATCTCGTAAGTGGCGCAACCCGGCCTGCGGCTTATTTCCGAGGGTCCAGCGCCAACGCAGTGACGATCTGGAGCTTGGGAGACGGTGTGGTGAACAGCGGCTTGCCGGCAACCTGCACGGGCACCAGTGATTTTACCGGCGGCTACCTTGACGCGCTGGTAGGCAGCATGTACGTGGGACGCGCCGCCAACAGTACCTCCGGCAGCGGTACGGCTACCGGCACATTAAACTTCGACAACGGGATTTTCAACGTAGGCACGCTTTATGTTGGCTACCAGACGGCCAAAGGCGCTAAAATCGGAATTGGAACAATCAACGTCAATACGAACACTATCTTGGGCAGCAGCGGAACATTGTCGGTGAGCGGCAGCTTGAATCTGGCTTTGACCACCGGCGGCACGGGCGCGGCCAGCACGGCAGGCACGTTGAACATTATCGGTGGCATCGTGCAGGCGGACGTCATTATAGGCGATACGAACATAACTGGCAGCAGCACCATCAACCTAAACGGCGGTACGCTCATCGTCACAAACACGGCTGGCACAGCTTCCGCGCCGATTACTTCGTTAAATCTGTCTAGTGGGTCGCTACATTTGAATGTAAATGGCATGCCTAATGTGACCAACATCGTGGCGACCACCATTACCACCAGCGGCACGACGACCATTGCGATTGATACCATTGTCAATGTCAGTGGCACGGTCCAAATTCCACTCATTAGCTATGTCGGAGCGGATCCTTACAGTTCTTTAAGTGTAGTAACTATGCCGGCGGGTTACACTGGCAGCCTGGTTGACAATACCGGCAACAACAGTGTTGATTTGAGCATCACCAACTCAACCAAGCCGACGCCGCACTTCACCGGCATCAGCTTAAGCGGAACGACGCTGAACATCAGCGCAACCAACGGCGTAGCCAGCGGTGCTTGGACTTTGTTGCAAAGCACGAATGTTGCGCTGACGTTGAGTCAATGGCAGACCAATCGCACCGGCATGTTTGACAACAGCGGCGATTTATCCACTAACATCGCCAACACTGCAACTAACAAGCAGGAATTCTATATCTTGAAACAATGAGCGAGCCTAGCGCGGATGAATCTTCAACAAATTGTTTGTGCAAATTATTATAAGATTATTAAAATGAAGGACCAATTTACGGAAATAGAATCTCCCCGGCAGGCTGGCCATGCCGGCTTCACGTTGATTGAATTGCTGGTGGTCATTGCCATCATCGCCATTCTGGCGGCGATGCTGCTGCCGGCGTTGGCGAGCGCAAAGGAAAGGGCCAAGCGCATCCAATGCTTGAACAACTTGAAGCAGATAGGCTTGGGACTGACCATTTATGCGGGTGACAACTCAGACCTTCTATTTCAACCAGGAGGTTCGAACCCAACGACCCAAAAGTATAATCACCACGCGTTAGATGATGATCAAGCCACACAATCAAAATCAGTGAACCTGAAAGTGGATCAAACCAATTCGGTATCCCCGTGGGCCTGCCCGGAATTCAACGGCAACGGGTTCGTGGTATACAATGCGACCGCATTGCAATATCAGATTGGATATCAGTATTATGGCGGGGTTAACTGGTGGAACAACTCGGCCGGAGTATTTAAATCATT
>OBLW0100004076.1_pt1 | contig 11216 bp, 8 predicted proteins | sample 1520161 | NCBI WGS metagenome assembly OBLW01 (sample SAMEA3539309, study PRJEB22396) | soil metagenome | biome: tundra; feature: field; material: soil | place: USA | collected 2010-05 | depth 0.15 m
CGACGTTTCCAGGTTGGTCAAGAGCCGGATCTCTTCCAGTAGTTCCGGTGACAGGAGGTGAGCCTCGTCCACCACCAGAATCGTCGTCAATCCCTCTTGATGCCTCTGCAGCAGGAAGCCATTCAGCACGTGGATCAGTTCGTCTTTGGCCTTGCCCGTAACTTGCAACCCGAAATCGCCCGCGATATAGCGCATGAATTCGAGCGGCGAAAGCGTCGGATTGAAAATCAGGGCGAAGGCCACATCGCGGCGCTGCAGCAACCCCAGCAGCGAGCGCAGAATGAGCGTCTTCCCCGTGCCCACCTCGCCCGTCAACACTACAAATCCGCGGTGCGCCGTCACCCCGTAGTACAACGAAGCGAGCGCCTCGTTGTGCCGTGTCGTGGGAAACAAGAACGAGGGATCCGGCGTGATCTCGAACGGGTTTCGCTGCAGATTGTAGAAGCTCTTGTACATGATCTCTAGCCGTACAAATACGTTACTGCCGATCCTAACAGGATGAAACCCACGATCACCACTGCCGCCGCGCCGGCGACCCAGGCACCGCGCCGGTGGGACGACTGTTCCTGTAAGCTCTCGATCGGCGGAATTTCCGCGATCACATCGATGGGAACCAGCCTCTTGATCTCGCGCTCGCTGTAGATCTTGCCGCTCAGCTTTTCCCAGCCGAAAGCGAAGCCCCCGCCCAGAACCAAGCCCACCGCCAATCCCGCGCCGCACAGCATCAGACGGTTCGGCTTGTAGGGTCTTACCGGAAGATTCGGCGGATCCAACATGCGGAAATGTTGGCCCTGTTGCGTTTTCTCCAGGTCGGTCGACATTGCCGACTGATTCTTCTTGGCCAGCAGCGACTCGTAATCGGTTTTCGACTGCTCATAGTCGCGCGTGATATCCGCGTACTGCTGTTCCATCACCGGGGCCATATTCAGCCGTGCCTGGTATTGGTTGATCTTGCTTTGCTCGTCTTTGATTTCCGCTTCCCGATTCGCAATTTCGAGGCGATTCGCCTTCAGTTGACTTTCGAGCTCCAGCATCGGTGCGCTTTTCGGATCGAGCGGCTGGGCCGCGGTCGGTGCCGGACTGGGGGTATGCGATCGATTATTCATATCGGCGACGATCCGTTCGCGCATCTGCTCGGTCCGGGCAATCTGCTCCCTGGTCTTGCGGACGTCGGGATGCTTATCGGTGTAGTGAGAAGTCAGATCTGTCAACTGCGCCTTGAGTTGATCCAGTTCTTTGTCAATCTCAGCCAGACCGACCGGCCCACCCTCCGCCGGTTTCGAACCACTGTCCATGGCGCGATATTGATTGATCAACGATTCCAGATAGGTATTTTGCTGCTGGGCGCGGTTCAGCGAGTCTTCGTTCGCTTGCACCTGATTCTGCAGGCCGATCAGGATTTGCAGATTGCTCTGGGTCTGGGTGGGCAACTCGCCCAGGTGCTGATCTTTGAACACGCGCATTTTCGCTTCTTGTTCCGCGAGTTTTGCCCGCGCCTGCTCGAGCTGATCTTCGAGGAAGTTGGTCGTGTTTTCAGAGCGTTTCTGCCGCTGCTCGAGATTCTCCGTGATGAACAGGTTGGCAAGTTCGCTCGTCGCCAGCTGCGCCATCTTCGGATCGCGACTCACGTAATAGATATTGAAGGCGGAGAGCTTCTTGTCGTCGCCGTGCGACAGTTCGATTTCGATGTCCTTACGCATCTTCTCCACCAGATCGTCCGGGTTCTTGTGCTTCCGGTCCTGGGCGTAGAGACCGAGAAGGTCAATGATGCGGAGAAGGCGGGTGCGGCTCAGGATTTGCTGGGTAATGCTGTCCAGCTGCTGCTGAATGTCGCTGTCGATGTTCGAGACAACATATTTCTCCGGCACGGAAGGCTGCTCGACCAGAATGAGCGTGCCCGACCGGTAGGTCGAAGGGATCAGCCAGCTCGCTCCCCACACCAGCGCCCAGCCGCAGAAAAAAGGCACCAGAAATTGCCACCGCCGCCGCCGGACGATGCCCTTGATCTCGGTAAAGTCGATGGGCTCGTGTGATTCTTGCCGTTCTTCTTCCATAACTACATTCCTAAAGGTTTGACCCACTGGTACGAAAGCGTTACAAAAAATCGATTCCGGTGTGCATCGAGTGTCTGGGCTGGACTAGTCGATCCAAACTGCTCTTGAAAGTCGTGAGTATAGCCCAACCGGAGCCCGATGCTCTTCCCAACGTTACGCTCCAGCGAGACACCTGCCGAAGTCAAGTTGATCGAACTCGTGCCGGTCGTGGAGGGCCCGGTAATCGATTGGTTCGTGCCGTGACTGGCATTGACAGCGGCCGCCCACCCCGGAACCAGTTCGCGGCGGAAGTTGGCGTGAACGGTCTGCAAACGCACCGCACCCAGAAGGCCGCCGCCGTCGCTGATGCTTCGAGAATATCCCGCGGACAAACTGGTGCGCTCATCCTGCCAGCCGCCTTCCACTCCGCCGGCAACCGACCAATCATTCGAAGTAATCTGCGTCCCGCTGGCCAACCCCTGGTTCTCCGAGTACTGCGGACCGACGAAGCCAGTCAGGGTGAATCGGCTCGAAAGGTGCAGTGTGTTCACCGCAAAGAAGCTATGGACCAGGGTTTCGCCGCCGCCGGGATTGAAGGTCATGCGGTCGAAGCGGTAGCTTGCGCCGCCCCAGTCTCCGCGAAAAATCCGGTGCAGCCAGAAGGCCGACCCGGACGCGGTTTCGGAATTCGTCAGCTGAGCTCCCGCAGGAACGTTGGTGAAATCTAAATCATAGAATGACCCGCTGGCTCCAATCAGATCGTTCAAGGCAAAGTGATAGTTCGTCTCGACCGTCGTGACGCTGGATCTTTGCGTGGCCAGAGGGGTAATCAGACTGACGTTCGGCCCGCCCGATCCGGCGACGGCTTCGCCGCCATTGCCCGAGTCAAAGAACCCGGTGGTCAGGGAAAAGTTTTCCGCGACCCGCAGATTCACGTGAGGACTCAGCCGGTACTCGGAATCGAAATTCAGGCTGTGCGATCCCTGGTTCTGGTTCGTGAACCTCTGATTCACGGTTAGGCCGCCAGCGTAGCCAAGCGTCCAGCGCGTTCGAGACGTCGATTGCTCAATGCTGATGTTGGGGAAGATGGAAACGCTCGTATCGCCTACCGCTCCGCCTGAAAGCAGCAGCGGGTTGTCGTCGTAGGCGGCGCCGACATTCACCCCGCCTCGCAGGTAATTCGATCTTTCTAACTCGGAGAGGTAAGCCGAAGAAATTCCCTTCCCCCCGAGCAGCGCCGGTATCTGGGGCAGATCGCTGGTGGCGTCATCTGCGCCGCCTTCGTTCTGCATTCCTGCTATGGCCGAGAGTGCGGCAGCCGGAGCCGTTCTGGCGCCAGCGTTATCGTCACCGGGACTTTGTGCCGGTGGGTTCTGCGGAGGCGGGTTCTGCCCCGCCGCGAGAACCTGCAACCCGGCCACCATCCACGCGAGGATCAAACAGCGCCGCATACTCATAACCTCACCTACGGGACCACGACCGTATCGCGCGGCAGCAGCCGGACGTTCTGTTCCGGGTTCTTGCCCTTAATCACATCTTTATAGTTAAACAACATTCGCTTCTGCGTGCCGTCGGCATTTGCTCGTAATACGTAAATCGATTTCTGTTTGGCGAAGTCTTTAAAGCCGCCCGCCATCGCGATCGCATCCAGAACCGTTGCCGAGCCCGTCAGCTGATAAGAACCAGGCCGAACGACCATCCCCAATATGTTGATCTTCTGGCTCTTGCTGTCCTGCACGATGACCGTGACTTCGGGCTCGGAAATATAGTTCGCCAAGCGTTTGGTGATCTCTTGCTCCAGTTGCAGTGGGGTTTGGCCACCCGCCGTGAGCTCGCCAACCAGCGGCAAAGATATCCTTCCGTCGGAACGCACCGGAAGCGAACGCGAGACCTCCGGTTCCTTCCAGACATTGATCGCCAGCACATCGTCCACGCCAATCACGTAGGAACTATCTGAATGAGCGGCTCGCGAACCTTCCCCTGGCTTCCCGACCGCTTGCTTATCGGCTGCAGCGGCTGCGGGCGTCGGGAGTCGCGATGTGGAATTGGATTGCGCGAATGCTCCGATGGACACCAGCATCAGAAGCATCAGGACCGGCATGGTTCGATGGGACATGGATTCCCTCATATGCATCGGATCAATCCTAGCTGTTCGATGCCACCGGGTTCAATCGTAGCCGTCTCCATGATGTCTCCATGACCGCGCTACTTCGCTTGCCGGACACCGTCGGTACCAAAAAGTCGCGCAGACTCTGCCGGCGGCGCCAGGCGGTATTCCTGGATCTTGTAAAGCAGCGCCCGATAGCTGATGTTCAGCAGACGAGCTGCCGCTTTCCGGTTCCAGTGTGTCTGTTCGAGGGCGTGAGCAATCGCACCGCGCTCGGCTTCCCCTTTTGCGTTTTTTACCAGCAATTTCAGGGACGACTTTTCTTCCGGTCTGTGCAGGCTCGACGGGTGAACGCTGGTTGTCGCGCGGCCGTCTCCGTCTCCGTTTCCACCCTTACTTGCGGACTCGTAATCGGGACCCGAATGCAATTCGCTTAACGCCGCGTCTTCATCGCCATGCGCCAGGAAGCGTTTGGCAAAGTTCTCCAGTTCGTGCAGGTTGCCGGGCCACGCATACTGCTGGCATGCATCCAGCAACACGCTTGAAAAACGCGGGGCCGGAACACCATAGCGCCGAGTCAGCCGGTTCATCAGGTGCCCCAGCAGCAGCGGAATTTCCTCGCGCCGCTCCCGCAGGGGTGGCACGCGCAATTCGAAAACGCTCAAGCGGTAGAACAGCTCTTCCTGAACTCTCTTCTCCGCCGCTGCCAACTCCAGATCGCCGCACGTGGCCGCGATGATGCGCACATCGGCCCGGATCGGGTTCTGGCCGCCGCACCGGACAAACTCTCCCGTCTCCAGCAGTTTCAGAAGCCGCTGTTGCACCGGGCCCGGCATGGCATCGAATTCCTCCAGCAAAATCGTCCCCTGGGCACACTGCTCGAACTTCCCTAACGTCGATTCCGGCCGCCCGTTGGCGGAAGCGTGTTCGTAACCGAACAGTTCATTCTCCAGCAGGTCGGAGGTGATCACCGCGCACTTGACCGGCATGAACGGGAAGCTGGAACGAATCGAAAGCGAATGGATAAGCCGGGCAGCGGTCGTCTTCCCGCTCCCCGCTTCTCCGGTAATCAGCACCGGCACGTCAGTCTGCGAGAGTAATTCCGCTTGCGTACGCAGCCGGCGTGTGGCCGGGCTGGCCGCAATGAAATACAACTCTTCGCTGATTCGCTCGATTTCTGGTTGATACATATTTAAGAGGGACTGACGAGAAGAGGGTAAGAATCCCGGATCACTTACGAGTGCGGCTCTGGGCTTCGAGCTGCGAGCGAACCCTGACACCATTTGTTCGTAGTTCGTAGCTCGAAGCTCGTAGCTCAACGCTCCTTGGCAGGCTGCAAATGTGAACTAACTCTGAAGACGTTCTAGACTGGCTCTACGTCGTACCCATCAATGCGCACGGCCATCGACCGCTGAATCGCATCGACGGAAATGATCAGGCTGTGGTCGCCGTTCTCCGACAAAAACACGCCTTCCACTCCGTCCATCGCCCCACCGCGTACCCGCACCCGCTGCCCCACCTTCAGAAAGGGATACGAACGCCAGGGCGCAGTCTGCATCAGAACCTTCTGGATGCTTTCGATCTGTTCATCGGGAATCGGCAGGCTTGCCCCGCGCGTGCCCACAAAACCATGCACGCTCTCCACTTGATACACGCGCATCCGGTCCTCGGCGCTCAAAGCGCAGCGGATAAACACATAGCAACTGAACAGTGGCACTTCGACTTTCTTTTTGCGATCGCTCCAGCGATGCACTTCCGTCGTAGTCGGCACGAATGTTTCCATGCCTTGATCTCGCAAACGGCGCTCGATCGCCTTTTCGTGGCGCGCCTTGGTGTGCAGCGCGTACCAGCGCAACTCTGCCGGCGCTCCCCATGCGCTCTGCCCTCTATCCATTTCATGGCTCTGATTGGCACTACTCACAGCTTCGCCCTCTGGGTCCCATAAAAATGGGTCCGCTTGCATCGCACGGGGGAGACACATCAACGCTTTCGGGGGAGACAAGGGGGAAATTACTGACTTGGCAAAACTTTAGCGTCACTTGCAAGAACGTGCAAGTGGTAAAACTTCCTAGGGAATATCAACCCTATCGATGTGTGGGCTGATTTTCTCATAACTAAGGTATATGACCTAGAGATGTTATTCTTTGGCACAACCGTGGTACTTGCACCAATCCCATCGATGCGTCCGCTAGCGACAAACGTCAATCCCGTCGAGACGATATCTATATTCTATTGATAATATGCGAGTTGTGCTAGATTTCCTCGGTGATGAGCAATGGTTTCATCGGAGCTGGGACTACGGCTGATACCTTGCATCACTGTGCAACCGCAAGACGGCAATAGGAGTCACGACCAAAAGTGCAACGTTGTGCATACGTTGCAATTCCTTTGCTTGCCGGTTGGTGAGTTTAGTAGTACATTTTCAACTGTAGCAAGAAACTCTGGCCGACTCTTCTTGCCTTGCTTTTCTCCCCTCCCCCGGGGCCATGGCACATCCAGTGTTTACGATCGGAGGTTTTTCTAACCCCATTCTGTAGACCAACTATCAGGAGGCCCGATGCCAAACCATGAAGATCTCGGCTCGGACTTTGTCAGTATCGCCGTTGCCGACAGCACCCGCATCCACACCCAGCTCTTAGCCGATGCTCTGCGCAACGATCGCGGCCTGCAAGTCGTAGCCGCCGCCTCGAATTCCGAAGATTTATTGGCCGCTGTCACTCGCGTGCCTATCGATGTCGTGGTAATCAGTCACAATTTGGACAACCAGCCTGGCCAGGGCGCCCAGGTGTTGCGTGAGATGCGTGCGCTCCGGCCTCAGATCAAGGGCGTCATCTTGCTCGACTCTTCCGACCCCCAGGAAGTCCTGGAGTGCTTTCGTGCCGGCGCCAAGGGAATTTTTTCCAAGCAAGAGCGGGTCGAGAGCCTCGGCAAATGCATCCGCAACGTCCATGAAGGACAGATTTGGGCGCGTAGCGTCGATCTGGATCATGCTCTTGAAGCTCTCGCCAGCTCACCACAGGTCCGCACCAGCAATCACAAGGGAATCGAACTTCTCTCCGCGCGCGAACGCCAGGTCATCCAGCACGTGGCCGGGGGTATGTCCAATCGCGAAATCGCCGAGGCTCTCGCCCTCAGCCCGCATACGGTCAAAAATTATCTCTTCCGCATTTTTGACAAGCTGGGCGTTTCCAGCCGCACCGAGTTGCTTTACTTGACCATGAACAATTCGCCAGCCCTATCACTGGGCGCCAACGGAGAAAGCAACCCATTAGCTGCCGTCATCGAAGCCGCCGAGACCGGTGACCCCTCCGCACAACTCCGCATGGCCGAACATTTTTCACAGATCAAAGATGTTGAGAGCTATACCGATGGAGAAATCCCCACCTCTGTTTCCGCCTACATTTGGTACCTGGTTGCAGAAAAAACGGCGGCCTTGATGCTCGAACAAATCGAGACCGGCAAACGAAACATCCGCCCGACAATGTCTTCTCAACAACTCGCGGAAGCCGAAAGCAGAGCTGCAGCGTGGCTTCGCCGAACCCGTGAGGTAGAAGACCAGCGAACAACGTAAGAGACACGCCGACGTTCGATACCGCGCCGCATTTTTCCATCCTTCCGCTGGCTGCTTTCCGCGCTCGTCGCGTAGCTCTGCCATAGCACCCCGTTCTTCCTTGGCACCACAGTTCATACCGACCCGGGAGATTTGGCCTCGAGCATCTTGGCCAGATGCCGCGCCCAGCCGGGCCTTTCGCAATCTATGACCCTCCGCTTCCCCGGGTGACACTTGCTATGCCGGGTCCAAGTAGTTAGGGCACTGGGTGACCACTACCCTGCCTTTGTATTAGCATGCGGCAACGGCAAACCGAGGTCGCGTTGAACGGCTATCGATTTTATCTTCTTTATTTTTATTTTCGCTCTTATTTTCTCTTGGCCGCCTCCCTCGCAATTGCGGCCGGCCTGCTGCTCCTCGTTGGGTGCGGAGGCTTGTCCGGAGGTTCGAGCCCCACCGTCCCAGCCACTGTCAGCTTAGCGACCAGCAGCCTGAACCTCGGGACCGTAGCCGTCGGCAGCAGCCCAACCATGCCCGACTCGATTTCCAACAATACTTCCTCTTCGGTTACTGTCAGCTCGATTACCGGACTGGGCTCCGGCTTCCAGGTCACTGGCATCACCCTGCCACTAGTGCTAGCCGCGGGACAAACCGCCTCATTCAATGTCCAGTTCCGACCTTCCGCTCCCGGCACTCCGTCCGTCACTATTTCCTTTGAAGACCCGAGTGCGCAAACCCTCGTTTCGCTGTCCGCCTCCGCCAATGCTGTCGTGGCGGGCACACTCTCACTGAATCCCTCCGCAATTGCCTTTGGCAACCTGGCAGTTGGGTCCAGTCAGAACAGCACGGTCACTCTTTCGAACAGTGGCGGGAGCGATCTCAACATCAACCAAGCGACGCTGAGCGGCGCAGGCTTTGCCATGAGCAACCTAGCCCTGCCGCTCACCTTGCACCCTGGAGACTCAACTTCTGCCACCATCGCATTTGCACCCCCCGCCAGCGGGAGCTTCACTGGAAGCGTGGCCTTTGCCACCACCTCCGACCAGGTAACCGCTACAGTTGAGCTGAGTCTCTCTGGCACGGGCGCTGCAGTCTCTCAAGGAACACTCTCCCCCAGTCCCGCCAGCCTTGCGTTCGGAAACGTGCAGCTCGGCAACAGCGCAAGCTTGTCTGAGACGCTGACCAACACGGGAGCATCGTCTGTCACCATCTCGCAAGCAAATTTGACCGGGGCGGCATTTTCGGTCAGCGGATTGACCTTGCCCCTCACGCTCACCGCAAATGAAAGCGTGACGTTTACTGCGACCTTTACGCCGGCCAGTTCGGGCGCGGCAAGCGGAAGCCTATCCGTGGTATCGAACGAGTCCAACTCGCCTCTCAATATCGCGCTTTCGGGAACCGGAACGGCTCCGGGCCAGTTGGCAGTGTCTCCAACCAGTCTTACCTTTGGCAACGTCGTTGTCGGGTCGAATTCATCGCTCAATGGCAGCCTGACGGCTAGCGGCGCGTCGGTCGTGGTTACATCGGCAACTCTTAACAACAGCGAGTTTGTGCTCTCTGGAATTTCGCTGCCCGCAACCATCCCCGCCGGTCAATCCGCGACTTTCACCGTAACTTTTACACCGCAGTCCAGCGGAGCCACTTCGGCGTTCTTGTCGTTCTCGAGCAACGCATCGAATTCACCAGCCGTGCAGTCAATAACCGGCACGGGAACGGCGCCCAAGCAGCACACCGTGGACCTCACCTGGACCGCCTCGCCTGAAGCAGTCGGCTACAACATCTACCGCAGCATCGTGTCTGGTAGTCAGTACACAATGATCAACTCCTCGCTCGATAGTACGACCGCATACCCCGACAGCACGGTCGTCTCCGGACAGACTTACTACTACGTAGCAACGGCCGTCGACAGCAATGGCATCGAGAGCGGATACTCGAATCAAACCCAAGCCATCATTCCGAATCCCTAAGCATAGCCATCAGCCTGATTAGTTCTACGGTAGAAGGACGGGGCAGTCACAATCACGCGGTCGCGCCACATGTGTAGAGACGCGGCTTTGCCGCGTTTCATGGCGCGCGGGATCTCGGGCGGCTCTACCCCGCCCCGTAGCCGTCCTAGTAGCTCGTGCTGAAAGTCTGATTCGTATTAGGGCACGCCTTCAGGCGTGCCCTAAGTGGTGCATTATCAATGCGCCCTTAGGCGCAGGCTGCTAGGGAATCGCGGCTCGTATTTCGGCGGAGAATCTGCTCTCGTGGCCGGCTTGATCCAGAGCGGTCACAACGTAGAAATAAGTACGGCTGCCGACCACCAGGCCATCTTCATACGGCGGGCCTGAAACTCGGGAGGCGAGTTTTACGAATGGGCCGCCGGAAGTCGTGCTCCGATACACGTTGTAGCCGACCACCGAGACTCCGGGAGTGACCCGTGGCGCATCCCACCTCAGCGTAACGCTGTGGGTCTGGGCTTTGCGACAGCATGTGAGCCCGACGCAAAGCAGAACACATACCGCCAGCAGCATTCGGATTGGGTTGGTTCTCATCGATTACCTATCACGGCTCGGCATATCACATAGCCGGGGTACCCTCACCATAGGCATACCTGTGCTTAGTTCCAGCTTTGATTAGGTTATTGTGCCCACCGCCGTGCTTTGCGGCTGCCCCGAACTCCAGCGAAGTCGTGGGCGGCTAGACTTGGAGCGGGTGGGACGGAGTCGGCACCGCCGCTGTGACCCTGGTCGGGTCCATCGCCTACTTCACCCGCGTCGGTCAGCGCTCCTTCGCAGCTTCACAGAAGCCCGTCTTCGCTGACCTCTTACCAGAGTAGGCGCTCGACCTTATCCCATCAATGGCACAATAGTCACAATTTCAACGCCATTTTTCATGCACCTTTGCCGCGGCATCAGCGCCAAGAACCATGCCAGCCTATTGCCGTGACTATTTCAGTTCACACTTGCACGCGTGCAGGTTGTCCAACCACAACATCGGCGATGCGTTCCCCTGCGTGTCCATCCCAAAGCGGCGGCACAGTTCCTTTTTTTGCTTTCCCGCCAAGCACGCGCGACAATTCCATCCGCAGCTTCTCCGGATCGCGGCCCACCAATACATTAGTCCCCATGGAAACCGTAATCGGGCGCTCCGTATTTTCGCGCACTGTCAGACAAGGGATGCCAAGGTAAGTCGTCTCTTCCTGTATGCCGCCCGAATCCGTAATCACCACGGTCGCGCGTGCTTGCAATCCCAAGAAATCGACATAAGGCAGAGGATCGAGCACCCGCAGTTGCCCGGCATCCAATCCAAAATCGGCAATTCGTTGGCGCGTTCGTGGATGAGCTGGAAATACCACCGCCAAATCCCGGTTCACCTCGAGCAGCGACTCCAGGATCCCTTTCAGCGTCGCGCCGTCATCCACGTTAGCCGGCCGGTGCAGCGTGACCAGTGCATACCGTTCCGGCAAACCATCCACGCTGGCCTTCCGCGCCAACGGCAGATCGGAAGAGCGTCGTGTAGGGAAAGAGTGTAGATCTCGGTG
>OBLW0100004077.1_pt1 | contig 11216 bp, 7 predicted proteins | sample 1520161 | NCBI WGS metagenome assembly OBLW01 (sample SAMEA3539309, study PRJEB22396) | soil metagenome | biome: tundra; feature: field; material: soil | place: USA | collected 2010-05 | depth 0.15 m
ACGTGATGATGAACGTCGGCTTCCTTATGGCCTCTCTCGTATTCGACTTCGTGCGGCGGGGCCTTGGGGAGCATGGCCAGCTTGTGCTGCCGCTGCTGGGCCTCAAGATCAGCACCTATCGGGTGCTGTTCCTGGTGAGCCTGATCGTCGAGATTTCGATACTGCCGGTCCTATATCTGTTTCGAGGGGGAGTCGTGGTCACCGACGAGGGCGTGAGGATCACTCCGCGACCGGCCCGGGATCGGCAGGAGAACCTGTGGCGCTCGATGTGGCGGGCGGTGCGTGACAGCGCGACGGACTCTGCGCGGCTCTTTGCTGGACTCTTGCGGCAGGCTGGTGTTTACCGACTCCTGGCATTCCTCATCCTGATCGCGTTCCTGAAGCTGATTCTGATGCAGATGTATTACGTTTACCCGAAGTTCGGCATTCGTGAGTTGGGGGATGGCGCACCCATCGGCCGGCTCTGGGCGATCAACAGTATCCTCATTATATTCCTCGTTCCGTTCGTGGGCGCGCTCACGCAAAGGGTTTCTGCCTATAGGATGGTGACTTTTGGGGGCATTATCTGCGCTGCGTCCGTATTCATCATGGCTTTGCCGACGATGTGGTTCGCGCCGCTGGCGAACGGCTTGGTGGGTGATTGGCTCGGGCATGGCTATCTGGGCCTTAAGGGCAGCGTGCATCCGTATTACGTCATGATCGCGCTGTTTGTGGTGCTCCTTTCTGTGGGGGAGGCATTCTATTCGCCGCGCGTGTATGAATATGCGGCGGCTATTGCACCCAAAGGACAGGAAGCTTCTTACGCGGCGCTCTCTTATGTGCCTTTCCTCCTGGCCAAGCTGCTGATCGGCACGTTCTCAGGCGTATTGCTGGCCCGGTACTGCCCGGAACATGGGGTGCGGCACTCGGAGACCATGTGGCTGTTTGTGGCTCTGACCGCAACGATCGCTCCCGCTGGCTTGATCCTGCTGCGGCGCTTCATCCGCGTCCATGAGGCCGGACGGGAGGAGTGAAGGGGAAGTCCGAAGGCCGAAGTCCGAAGTCCGAAGGAAGGCCGAAACCCGAAGCGCTGAAGTGCACGGAGGCTGCCGGGGGCTGGGGCTGATCTGGATTGGCTACGTCACGGCCGGCTCATCAATGGTCAGGTCGCCTTTGACAGCGTCCAGGGTGGCACGCACGCCGACGGGAAGGGTGGCGTTCAGGGGAATATGACCGAAGGGCAGGCCGGCGACGATCGGGACTTTCAGGGGGAGCAGCCTTTCCATCAACACGTCTTCCAGGGTTTGACGGTATTCCTTGGCGCCCTTGGCCTTGGGGTCATGGCAGTTCACGTTGATGCCGATGGCGATGCCAGCGACTTGCTGGAGCAGGCCGGCGTTGAGCAGTTGAGTCAGCATGCGATCAAAGCGGTAGGGCACCTCATCCAGGTCTTCGAAGAAGAGAATGCAGTTCCTGTAGGAGGGCTGGTACGGAGTGCCGAGCGCGGCGCAGAGTAGGGTGATATTGCCTCCAATAAGCGGGCCGGAAGCTTTGCCGCCACGCAAAATGGTGACCGTCTTTTGCTGGTAGCCCTGGCGAATGCTGCCCGGGGCGGATGGCTGCATGAGCGTCCTGAGGAAGCTCTGCAACGTGAAGTCGGGGAGGTCCTTCTTGATGAAGTCCGAGTTGAGCATCGGGCCGTGGATGGAGACGAGGTTCGATTTGACCAGGAAAGCGCAGTGGAGCGAGGTGATGTCGCTGTAGCCGACGAAGACCTTGGGGTTGGCCCGAATGACCCGGTAGTCGAGCCGCGGCAGCAGCCGCGCGGTGCCATAGCCCCCACGCACGCAGATGATGGCCTTCACCTTGCGGTCGGTGAACATCTTCATCAGGTCGCTCGCACGGTCGCGGTCGTTGCCGGCGAGGAACCCCCAGCGTTTGCGGACGTTGGGAGCCAGCTTGGGTTTGAACCCCAGTCGCTCAAGGGCGGCGGCGGAGCGATCTATGTTTTTCGGGTCAGGCGGCGCGCTGGCGGGGGCGATGATGCCGATGGTGTCGTCGTAGGTCAGGCGGTCAGGGATGATGGGCATGATTCCGAGAGTCTAAGGTCCAATGTCTGACGGTTATTGGTTACGGATGGCAAGAAGTTGGGCTTTGGTCTGAGCGAATGCGGTTTCCAGTTCCTGGAGCAACGCGGGGGCGCCATGCACATTTCTGGTGCGGCCCAGGTCTTCGAGCTTCTGGGACAACTCGACGATACGCATGGCGCCCAAATTGAGGCTCATACTTTTGAGGGAGTGAGCGTGGAAAGCGAGCATTGGCCCGTCATTGATCGCCTGGCGGATGTGCTCCATGCGTGGCGGCGCTCCTTCCAGGAAGAGGTCCACCAGTTCCGGGAGCATGCCCACACCATTAGAGGACGGCCGATTACGCAATTCGAGGATGACGGCTTGATCGAGCAAGTTGTGGGCGTGGCTGGTTCGAAGGCGCTGCAGGAAGGCGGTGTCGAACCTATTGGCTTTCGTGCTGCCCCAGCGTTCCAGGGCGGATTGCAGGTCACCAATGCGGATGGGCTTGGAAATATAATCGTCCATGCCGGCCTGGAGGCATTTCTCCCGATCGCCAATCAGGGCGTTGCCGGTCATTGCGATGATGCGCGGGCGTTTGCCCTCCGGCCAGCGGTGGCAAATCTGCCGCGCCGCTTCGAGACCGTCCATTTCCGGCATTTGCACATCAAGGAACAAGATATCGTAAGCCTTCTGTTCCAGCGCTTTGAGGACCTCCACGCCGTTGGCGGCGAGGTCAGCGCGATAACCCAACTTTTGCAGGACACTCAGGCCCACTTTCTGGTTGATCGGATTGTCGTCGGCCAGCAGTAAGCGCAGTGGTAGACGGTGGGCCAGACCAGGGTCCAAAGTGGGCGCCGACGGCGCCTTCTTCTCGCGCTGCATCTGAACATTCATGGCCCGGCATAACGACTCGAGCAACTGCACCGGGCGAATGGGCTTATTCACAAACGCAGCAATGTTGGTCGGCAGCGGTTGCGCGTGTTCCTCGCTCGAGCGAGGAAAGGCAAGGGCGATGAGCGGAACGTAGCGCCCAGAAGGCTGCTGACGAACTTCCTCGATGAAAGCCCGGCCCCCCTTGTCCGGCAATTGCCAATCCAGGATCACCGCGTCGAAGAGATCGCCCTGGGCCAGCCGCGCCAGTGCCTCGCGGCTGTCCACGGCCGTTTCCACCGTCAAGCCCCATTGCTGGCCGCGATGTGTGATGATGTTCCGATTGGTCGCATTGTCTTCGATGACGAGGATGCGCTTGCCCGCCAGTTGCGGCTGGGGCGCCTGCCAGGCGGGCGGCACGATAGTGGCACCAGCCCGGGCCGATATCGTGAAGTGAAACGTGGCGCCCTTGCCGGTGTCGCTTTCGACCCAGATCTGCCCCCCGAGCAGCTCGGCCAGGCGCTTGCTAATGGCCAAGCCCAGCCCGGTGCCGCCGTAATGGCGAGTGGTGGAGGCGTCAACTTGTTGGAACGACTTAAACAGACGGCTCTGCCGATCCAGCGGGATGCCGATGCCGGTGTCCCGTACCGAGAAATGCAGCAACCATTGGTCGGGGTGGCGGAGAAAATCGGTGTCCGACTTATGCCCGGCGGGGATGCTGCGCGGAGCGTGCCCGGCAGAGATGACTTCGATGACCACCTCACCCTGCTGGGTGAACTTCACGGCATTGCCGATCAGATTGACGAGAATCTGCCGCAGCCGGGTCACGTCGCTGACCAGAATCTTAGGAATGGCGTCACCCACCAGGCAGGCCATGTCAAGGTTCTTCTCCGCCGCCTTGGGCACCAGCAAATCCATCGCTTCCTCGATGCAGGTGCGGAGCTCGAAGGGATGGTTCTCCAGCTCGACTTTGCCGGATTCGATCTTAGAGAAGTCGAGGATGTCGTTAATAATCGTCAGCAGCGCGTCGGCGCTGTTGCGCGTGGCCTCGACATAATCGCGCTGCTCGTCCGTGAGGGCGGTGTCCAGCAGCAGCGCGGTCATTCCAATGACACCGTTCATGGGCGTCCGGATTTCATGGCTCATGTTGGCCAGGAATTGGGACTTGGCGAGGGTAGCTTCTTCGAGCTTCTGGTTGAGCGAAATGAGTGCGGCGTTGCTCTCGACAAGCTGCTGCTGGCTTTCGCGCAGCGCCCGGTAGGTGGCATCCCGCTGCGACAGGTTCAAGTAGGCCTTCGAGTGATAGCGAATCCGGGCGACCAGCTCGATCTTATCGGGCAGTTTCACCAGATAATCGTTTGCGCCGAGGGCAAAGGCCTGGCCTTTGACCTGCGGATTCTCATTCGTTGAGAGGACGATGATAGGGGTCTCCCGGGTCGCCGGGTTGGCCCGGAATTGCTTGACCAGGGTCAGGCCATCCACGCCGGGCATCACCAGGTCCTGGAGGATTACCGTGGGCTTAATCTGGTTGGCCAGCGTCAGCGCCTCTCGGGCATCAGCGCAATAATGGAAATCAATATCCGTTTGATTCAGCAACGCCCGGCGGACGGCTTCGCAGACCATAGCCTGGTCGTCCACGAGCAACACCATCACGTGGTAATCGCTCGGGTGTGAAGGGCGCTCCTGGTCCAGGATCAAGCTATAGTTGGCGGATTCTTCAGCCATGCACTTTAAGTCTCTGCGCTAAGATATTCCTGAGCCTGGGTCCGATTTTGTCGAGTGCTAAAATCTCGCTGGCAGCCTTAAGCTCGGCGGCGGCACCGGGCATTCCGTAAGCCGCGCTGCTGCGGTGGTCCTGGGCGATGGTATGATGGCCGTTGCTGTGCAAGGCGCGCAATCCTTCTGCTCCATCACGGCCCATGCCGGTCAGCACCACGCCGATCACGTCGCCCGCCCAGAAGCGCTCGGCGCTTTTAAAGAAGAGGTCAATAGAGGGCCGGTAGGCGCAGTCCAGGGGCTGGCGCATATATGCCAGCCGTGCGGGACTCGTAAAAACGAGGTGATCATCCTGGCCGGCCAGCAAGGCCGTGCCTGCTTTCGGCCGGTCGCCGTCGCGGGCCAGGCGGACGCGCAGGGCAGTGTGGCGGCCCAGCCAGCCCGCCAGGCCCGCGGCGAATTGCGCGTCCACGTGCTGCACGATGACCACGGCTGCCGGAAAATTGGCTGGCAGATGGGCCAGCACTGCGGCCAGGGCCGTCGGGCCGCCCGCCGAGGCGCCGATGCCGACCAAGTGGCCGCGACGATGCGTGGGCTGCCGCGCGCCCGGCGGCGACAAAGCCGACTCGTTCCTCGTGCGCGCAATACCAATCAGCTTGCGGATGGTTTCGATCTTCCCCAGCAGGGCCTGGGCGCTTCCGCGCGCGCCGGGACTTTCAAGGACAGGCGTGTTCACGGCGTCTAAGGCGCCGGCGCCCATCGCTTCGAAGACCCTCGAAGAATGATCGTCGACGTCCGCGGTGACGACGACGATAGCGCAGGGGGTTCGGGCCATGATGCGGCGTGTGGATTCGACGCCATCCATTCGCGGCATGATCAGATCCATCAGGATGAGGTCCGGTGTATCGCGGGCGCAGAGTTCAAGCGCCTCGGCGCCATCGTGCGCAATCCAGGCGAGCCGATGTTCATGCGTGCTGAGGACTACCCGGCGCATCGCTTCGACCGCCGTCACGACATCGTTGACCAGCGCGATTCTCATGCCTCAGGCTCGCCGATTAGATCCACGACCGCCTGCAGCAAGGCCTCATCCTGGAAGCCCCCTTTGGTCAGGTAGTAATCCGCGCCGGCCTCGAGCCCGCGCAGCCGGTCCTCCTCGCTGTCTTTGTAGGAGACAATCATGACCGGCAGGGATTTGAAGAGCGGGTCCTTCTTGATCAGGGTCGCCAACTCGATCCCATCCATCCGGGGCATATCCACGTCCGTGATCACTAAATCGTAGTGCTCGGTCCGCACCGCGTACCAGCCCTGCACGCCGTCAATCGCTACATCGGCCAGATAGCCGTGGCTGGTTAGGATTTTGCGGACCAACTCGCGCACCGTGAGGGAGTCATCCACCGCGAGGATGCGCTTCGATTTGCGGGCTGTCAGCTCGATCCCGCTGCGCTGGATCTTTGTGAGGGGGCCCTCGCTAACCAGCTTCTCAATGGATCGGATCATGTCGTCCACGTCCACGATCAGGACTGGGGAACCGTCTTCCATCAGCGCGGCGGCGCTGATATCCTGGACCTTGCCGAGCCGGGCATCCAGCGGTTGTACGACCAGCTCGCGCTCTCCCAGAAAGCGGTCCACTGCCAGCCCGTAACGCGCGTTGCGGTCGCCCAGCACAACGACTGGCAGATCGTCGCCGGGCACTTGCGGGGCTCCGCAATCGAAGACCTGGTGGGCCGTGATCAACCCAACCTGCTGGCCGCCAAAGTGAAAATGGTGCCGGCCTTCCAGGACTTCGATGGTCTCCCGCTGCAGCTTCAGCGCCCGGGCAATTTGCGTGGAGGGAATCGCGTAAGGCTCGCCGGCCACCTCGACCAATAAGGCACGCAGCACCGAGAGCGTCAGCGGCAACTGCAGTTGGATGCGCAGACCGCGGCCGGGTTGGGTGCTGATGCGAAGGTTGCCGCGCACGCTCCGGACCATGTTCTGCACCACGTCCAGGCCGACGCCGCGGCCGGAGATCTCGGTGACATCCTCCTTGAGGGTGAAGCCCGGCAGGAAAAGAAACTCGAGTAACTCGGACGTGGTAAGGTCCGCCGCAACCGCAGACGTGGTGAGCCGCCTCGCCACGACTGCCTCGCGCACGCGTTCCAGTTGGACACCGGCGCCGTCGTCGGCCACCGTGACGAGCAGCATACCCGCGCTGTGGCGCGCCTCGATCCGAATTGTGCCCTCCGGGGGCTTGCCGGAGCGCAGCCGCTGTTCGCGGGTTTCGCAGCCGTGATCCACCGCGTTGCGCAGCAGATGCGCAAGCGGACTCTCCAATCGCTCCAGGATGTCGCGGTCCACCTGGGTGTTTTCGCCGATGATTTCGAGACGCAACTCTTTGTCGAGGGCGCGGGCGAGGTCGCGCACCATGCGCGGAAAACGGCGGACGCCGTCGTTAAAGGGGCGCATGCGTGTGCGTAGCACTTCCAGATACATGCGCTGCGAAAGGAAGGCCGAGCGGCGGTCGAACGCATCCAGCTCCTGAATCCGGCTGGTCAGAATCTGCTGGCATTCTGCTGCCTTACGGCCCAGCTCGTTGAACTGATATTCCGCAGCCTCGGAAAGGCGATCTTCTCTTAGCCGCTCGCGCAGGTCATCCAGCTTATCGGCCAGCTCCGTCTGGTTCCGTTGGAGGCGCTGGAGTGAGTTAGCAAAGGGGTGCAGCCAGCGTGATTCAACCAGCGCCTCGCCCGCCAGCCCCAACAAACGATTGAGATTCTCGGCCGTCAACCGTACCACCCGTTCCGGGTCTTTGTGCCCGCGCCGGGCGGTTGCCTGTGCGTAGGCTTCCGGGGGCGCCGGAACTGTGGCTGCCGGGAAGGAGGAATCCTGCGGCCAATCGTTGTTAGCGGCAGAGCCGGGAGCGGCTTCCTGCGCCAACTCGGGCGCTTGTGCTTCACGGGCCGGGATGAAGCTTGCCAGAGTGGCGAAGAACTCGCGCAGCTCTTCCGCGTGGTCCGCTTCCCAACCGGCGATACTTTCTTCGGTGTGCTTGGAGATCTGCGCGAGCAAGTCGATGCCGCGAAACAGCAAATCGGTTTCGCGCTGGCGGATTTCGAGCTTACCTTGTTGGGCCAGCTCGAAGCAATCTTCCATGGCATGGGCCAGACTCACAGCGGTCTGAAGATTGACGATGCGGGCCGCTCCCTTCAAGGAGTGGGCGGCGCGCATGAGCATCTCCAGTTGCTGGGGCGCTGCCGCACCTCGCTCAAGCTCCAGCAGGCCGCTGGTCAGAATAGCCGTTTGGTTCTCCGCTTCCACGCGGAATAACTCCAGCATCGGCAAATTGCCCACGTCATCTGGCATACTCTGGTTCACATAAAGCTCCGGTTGAGTGACGAGAACAAATGGTCGGCGTCCAGAAAGCCGACGGTTCTGCCTTGCCAGGGAAGCAGACCCTGCGTGTAACTCAGATTGGACTTTGCGAGGATCGCCGGCGGCTCCTTGAGTTCTGACATTTGAAACCGATGGATGCCGCGGACCTCGTCGGCCGGAAACACCAGGCGATTCCCATGCCAGTTGGCGACCAGAAGCCGCTCATGAACCTGGCGCGCGGTTTGTCCCGAAGGGGTCCGCTCAAGTCCCAACAGGCGACCGAGCGAGACGCAGATCAGCAGCTCGCCGCGAATATTGACGAGGCCCAAGACAGGATTCTGCCGCCGATGTGGCAGGGAATGGACCGCCCGATGCTCGGCTACTTCCTGGAAGGCCTGCGTCGGCAGAGCGAGCCACTCGGCTTTGATCCGAAACACCAGCGCGGAACCCGTGGCCGGCGCCGCGATGGTTTTCGGTTGCGCGAAGTGCTCGGTCCACTCGCGCCGGCAATTGGGGAACAAAGGGCGATCGAGCAACTGGAGCGCGGCGTTGGCATGAACCGGGCAGTTCCGACAGTGGACGAACTTCCGCAGCTCGGGGCAAGTGGCGTCGCCTTGCACCCCGATTTTGTTCCAGCAGGCGAATGCCTCTACCGCCACGTCTTCCAACTCCGGAGATCCTGGTGGCTGACCCAAGGTCGCGGAGTCAATTGCTTCTAGCTCCGAAGTGCTCACAGCTCGGTCAGGTCCTTAGCTTGATGCGCTGAGCACGGCTCTTGAAGGCACGTGCGCGCGCCGCGTCCCCGTTCTTCTGAAGCAGCAGGGCCATTTGAAGCAGACTCTCGCAGTGATTGGGTTCGAGGTAAAGGGCTTTGCGATAGCACTCGACCGCGCCCGGCTCGCCGCCGGCCTCGCGCACCAAACCGAGCAGGTAATACGCCTGCGCTGAAACCCCGCTTTCGCGCAGGTGCACCTCGCACATCTCTGCGGCTTCCTTCAGGCGTCCTGCATCGGCCAGGCGCCGCGCCGCTTCAAGATCATTGTGGTGGGCAGAGGATGGGTTGCCGATCTGGTGCGGCGCCTTGGTCTCGCCCAACAACCGGGGCCCGGATGCATGACCTGACAGCTTTGATAGGCGGGCCGGCCCTTGGCGGCGAACTCTGTAGGGCCCTTTGCGGCACGCGAAAGCCATCGGGATCTTGGCTCTAGTGAAGCCGTGTTCAACCGTTAGCGACTGTTCTACCGGGCTTACGAACAAGACTCCGGTGGGCGTCAGCAGGCGTCCGAGTTTGTCCAGGGCTTTCCGGCGCATCAGGGGGTCGAGGTAGATCAGAAGATTGCGGCAGAAGATGAAGTCGTAATTGGCCCCGCTGTGCAGGACGGCATCGCTCAATAAGTTGCCCCGATAGAACCGGACGGAATTGCGGACCGCCGCGTTCAACTGGAAACCCTCCTGCATTGGCTCAAAATACCGGTCACGGAAAGAGAGGTCCGTGCCGCGAAAAGAGTTCCTGCCATAAACGCCTTGCGCCGCACGGGCGAGCGATCGAATGCTGATATCCACCGCCTCCACCTGGAACCTGTTCGCCGGCACGCCTCCGTCCAGCAGCGCCATCACTAATGAGAAAGGCTCCTCGCCGGAAGCGCAAGCGACGCTGAGCACGCGCAACAGGGGGGTGGAATGGACGGGCAGCCACTCTTCGCGCACCAGACGAACAAAAGCGGCAATAGGTTCCGGGTCCCGGAAGAACCAGGTTTCCGACACGACAACGGACTCGACCAATTCGTTCCATTCCGCCGGCGAGTGCTCCAAGCAGTGCCGATAATCCTCAACCCGTTTCAGCCCGAGACTCCGCATCCGCTGCCGGACGGCCCTTTGAATCAGGCCTGGGCCGACGGTAGCCGCATCCAGGCCGATCGTCTCCTGCAGCCGGTTTTCAATTGCCTTCATGGCACAAGGCCTGCGGTTCGGCGAACAACAGGCGACGCACCGGCTCGGGCAACAGGCGGTGCTCGTAGATCAATTGAATGCTGCTGGAGCCGTCCATCAGGATTGGCCCCAGATAGGGCGCCGCGCCGAGCTTCACGCCCGGGTCCACGAAATCCTTGGCGTCCTTGCGGAGCAACTCCGTGGCGTTTTCGGCAATGAGGCCCACTAGATGATTCGTGCCGCTGTCGTCCGGGTAGTTGACAATGATGATGCGCGTGCTGAAACGCTCGCTGGCCGGCTGGCCCAGGGTCAGCGTGCTCAGGTCAACGGCGGGAACGGGGCGGCCGTGATAATTCAAGATTCCGGCCACTCCTACGGGCGCCTGTGGCAGTTGCTGGAGTGCGAGCAGCGGCACGACTTCAACTACACGGCTGGCTTCCAGCGCGTAGCGGTTCTTGCCCAGTCGGAACAGCAGATACAACATGGCTAGTTACCCAGCTTGAATCTGGCCACACTGGTTTGCAGGCCGCGCGCCGCGCTGTTCAGTTGTTCAATGGCCAGGTTTGACTGCTGCAAGGACTCGGCCGTCTGTTGGGCCGCCTCGCTCAGTTGTGTCAGGGTTTCGCTGATTTGCTGCGCGCCGGTTGCCTGGGCATGCATGCCCTCGTTGACGGTTTGGAACCGCGGGGTGAGCGTCTGGACTTCATGGATGATTTGAGCGAGCTGGGTGCTTACCTGCCGGATTTCTTCGACTCCGCGCCGCACTTCCTCGGAAAACTTGTCCATGCCCATCACGCCGGCGGCGACAGCCGATTGCATCTCCTTAACCATTCTCTCGATGTCGAAGGTGGCGACGGCGGTCTGGTCGGCCAGGCGGCGGATCTCCACGGCAACCACGGCGAACCCCAAGCCGTATTCACCCGCCTTTTCGGCTTCGATGGCGGCGTTGAGGGATAGCAGATTGGTCTGATCGGCGACTTTGGTGATGGTGGTGACGACAGAATTGATGTTGGTTGTCTTTTCGCTCAGGACAGCCAGTTTGCCGGTGATCGAGCCAGACGCCTCCATCATCTGGCGCATCGTGGTTTCCATGCGCGCGATGGCGGCCTGCCCGCTGCCCGCGAGCTCAGTCGTCTGCTCCGCCACTTGGGTCACCTCGTTCATCGTTTTCACCAGCTCCTTGGAGGTGGCCGAGATTTGCTTGGAGGTGGCCCCGATCTCCGCGGTCGTGGCGGCGATTTCGTGTGAGGTAGTCTGCTGTTCCTTGGATGTCGCCGCAATCTCGGTCGCCGTGGTGTTGAC
>OBLW0100004078.1_pt1 | contig 11211 bp, 9 predicted proteins | sample 1520161 | NCBI WGS metagenome assembly OBLW01 (sample SAMEA3539309, study PRJEB22396) | soil metagenome | biome: tundra; feature: field; material: soil | place: USA | collected 2010-05 | depth 0.15 m
CGGTGTTCCAACTGGGAAACACCGGATGATTGAGCGCGTTGCTGGCGTCCACCCGGAGATCGGCGGTCAGACGGTCGCCCCAGCGGAAAGTCCGCCCGGCGGAGGCGTTCAGGCTGAACTGCGCGGGACCGGTGATGGAGTTGCGCCCCGCATTGCCCCATTGGCCCGATGCGGGGGCCGCGAAAGCCGCGGGGTTCAGGTGGAGTCCGGCAGGCGCGTCATAGGGGTCCGCGCCGGTGTAGTTGGCGCGGATGCTGCCGGTGACTCCGGTGCCTTGCACGGATGAGAAGGACGTCGGGGTAAGCGGCAGGCCGGTGCCAAAATTGACCTGGGTGACGACGGTCCATTCGCGAAGAAGAGCTCCCGTGCGGCCGGTCAGGAATCCGCCGGCGCCCGCTCCGGTCGTGTATTGCGCCTGAAACGTGGCCACCTGGCGCTGGTCGAAGTTGGAGCGGCCCCTTTCGGCGCGCAGGTCGAGCCAGTTCTGCGCGATCAGGAAGCCGCTGCCGCCCAACGCGGCGTCGTCCAGGCCTTTCGCCCACGTGTATTGCACCTCGGCCGCGAGACCCTGGCGCAGGCGGCGGCGCAACTGGAGTGTTCCGGCCTGCCGGCTGGAGTCGCCGTTCGACGTCATATAAGAAAAGCCGCTCGGGCAGGCGGCGCAGGGGTTCACCGCGCCGGCCGGATATGTGTTCGGCAGAAACTGCTGCACCGAACGCGTGCCTTTGATGCCCAGATACGTCGCCACCATCTGCAGACCGAATTTCAGATCGCGCTGCGCCGAGAGCTGCCAGTTCTGTGCGTAACCGTCGCGGAACCTCGGGTCGACCGCGAAGGTGGTGGCCAGCGTGTTGGGCGAGCCCCGGAACCCGTCCGCCAGCGTCAGCGGGTTGTCCGCGCTGTTCTGCACGCGCAGGCTGGTGGAAAGCGGCGACTGCTGGGCCATTTGGGTCGCGATGGACTGATAGAGCGGGTTGTCGTAGTAGATCCCATAACCGCCGCGCACGATCATGGTTGACGCGGCGAACGGCCGCCAGGCGAAACCAAGACGCGGCGCAATGTTGTTCCGGTCGGCCTGGATGAGCGGACCTGCGGATTGCGCCACCACCGGAACGGCCGAAGCGAAGTGGTTCGCCACAGCCAGGTTTACCAGCCGTCCGTAGATTTCCGAGATCGGCGCGTTGTACTCGTAGCGCACGCCGAGGGTCAGCGAGAAACCGGAGCGAAAGCGCCAGTCATCGGAGATATAGGCATCCCACGAGTTCGCGCGGAAGTACTTGTCGGCGTTGCCGAATGCAATCGACGCGGTGTCCGGCACGCCGAACATGAATCCCGCCAGGTCGCTTCCGGCCGCGGCGCCGGTGAACGTGAACGTGCCGCGTGGATCCTGCTGGGAGAGTATGTTCCATTGCTGGCGGCGGAAATCAACCCCGGTGGTGACGCTGTGGCTGCGGCGGGACCGGAACACTTCGGCCGAAACCCCCTGCGTCTGGTTGTGCGTGGAGGAATACTGGGCTTCCCCCAGCGCCGCGATGCCATTGGCGAAGTTGAGGGTAGGCGGACCCCAATCGAGCGGGTCCTGATAGTTGCCGGTGACGCCCGCGGCGCCGGAGACATTCAAGCGCTCCGCGAAGAACGGCACGTTCCGCGCGGAGTTGCGGGTGAACTGGTATCCCAGGTTGACGAAAAATTGCGAGCTGAAGGTGTGACGCCAGTTGACCGTGGCCGCGTCGGTCAGCTGGCTGCCGGTGGCCAGGAATCCGAAGAGATTGGGATTGTCGCTGCGCGAGCTCTGCAGTTGCAGGGTGCCGGAGAGATTATCTTTGCGGCCGATCTGTCGGACCGCGCGGAATTGCAGGCTGTCCTGATGAAGATGGCTGACCACGGGCACCTGGAAGTTGTAGCGGGCCTGCCCGGGGAAGTTCGGCAGGGGATAGAGGTTGAGCAGCGCTTGCGCCTGCGGGCTGATGCTGCTCTGCGGGATTCGATTGCCCGGCACCGGGATGCCCGTCGCCGGGTCGATCACCGGTACGGGCTGACCTTGCGGAGTGAAAGTCTGCGAAAAATCGCCCTGGCGTTCGGCGGGCGTGGGCATGAGCGCGGATTGCGTGGCTACGTTGGAGTTGCGCGTCCATTGGTAGTTCAGCGTGAACTGCGGCCCGTTGCGCAGCAGGCCGGGGATACGGATGGGGCCGCCCAGCGTGGCCAGTCCCGTAAACCGGTTATACACGAGGCGCGGAGTGTCCTGCCCGGTGAGCGAATATGGGCGCGCATCGGTGCGCGAGTTGTCCAGAATGAACCCGAAGTTGCCGTTGTAGCGCCACTTTCCGGGCGCGCGGTTGTTGCCGAAAGCCGGCACCTGGCTGAAGGGTGAACTGGCCGCGTTATTGGCGCTTCCGTTGACCAGGAAACCGTCGGCGGCGCGCTGGGAAACGTCCGCGGAGATTTCCTTCTCGGCCACCGGAGCGTTCGATGCGCTGACTTCCGCACGCTGAAATCCCGAAGTTGTGTTGGTGGCGGGGGGTAACGCCACCTTCGGCGGATGCTTGATCGCGACCTTCGGCGACTCGGCCGCGCGCACCTCCGCATTCGCGCCCGCGTCAGTGATCTTGGCAAGCGGCAAGATCGCCAGGTTCCATTCCACGGAGCCGGGCGATTGCACCTCTCGCTCGGCGGAAGCGAACCCGCGCATTTCCACCCTGATCGTCCACTTGCCATCTGCCAGATCCGGAAACACGTAGGCGCCTTGAAGATCGGTAAGCGTCGCGACCGTTTTGTCGCCCTGCTGCGCCGTTACGGCGGCTCCGGGCACCGGCAGCGTCCCGAGTTTGACCACACCTCGATGCTCGCCGGCGGTAAGCATGCCGGCGGCGAGAAACGCGATAATCAGACGCCGCAACTGAGCAGTATCCAAAACGAGCCTCTTGCCATTATCCTCTGGGATGGCAGGCGGTCCGCAAGTGCGCGTCACCATGCGACCGGGCATGGAACGCGCTCCACCAATGCACACCCGCCTCTCCACGGCTTCCGTATCTCATCAGACGGAAATTCCGAGGGGTGGTTCCGGAAATATTTCTGTTAGGTGATCGACTACCTTGAATGTGAGGCACAAGTTGGACGACCCGGTTCGCAATGCCAACCCGGATCAGCTTTACGCCGAGGCCGCGGACACTTACGGCGCGGCCCTGGAACGGTTAGCTCGCGCCTACGAAGCCAACCCGGACAGGCGGCAGGACCTTCTCCAGGAAATACACCTGGCCCTCTGGCGCAGCCTCGAACACTTTGCCCAACGCTGTTCGCTGCGGACCTGGGTCTATCAGGTGGCACACAATGTTGCTGCTTCGCACGTCGTCCGTCAGCAGCGGACATACGCCGGACTCGTCAGCCTGGAAGATATGGAACGTGCACCCGTCAGCCACGAGGGCGAGCTTTGCGTGGACCGGAGTACGGCAATGGAACGCCTTCTCCAGTTGATCCAGCGGCTGAAGCCGGTCGACCGGCAGGTGATCCTCTCATACCTCGAAGGCATGGATGCCGCATCGATCGGCGAGATCACAGGAGTTTCCCCCGCGAATGTTGCGATGAAAATTCACCGTATCAAGAGCGTTCTTGCTCGGCGGTTTCAGAAAGGAGGGCAGCATGCCTGATGAACTTCTTCCGGATGAGATGCCAGATCTCTGGCGCAATCAGGAACGGGACCCGGTCAGGATGTCCGCGGACGCTGTGCGGCGCAAGGCACGGCAGTTGGAGGCAGAGACTCGGCGCGGCTTTCGCATCACTGCGATTCTGATGCTTTTCTCGGCGGCATGCTACGCTCTGTTTCTCTATATCTTCCCGGGCACCCTGCAACGGATTGGCTCTAGTCTTACACTAGCCGCCTATCTGTATTGCGCCTATCAGTTCCGCAAGAAAGGTCCGGTGAGAAAGGTGCTGGCGGATCCGCCCGCGGCAACCTGCGCCGCGTTCCGGGCGGAACTGATGCGCCTGCGCGACTTCTCCTTGATCTCCACGTTGATGGTGCCCTTCATTCCCGGGCCGGCGGTCTTCGTGATGGGTTTCTTAGTCCCGGAGCTAGGGCTGTTGAAAGCAGTTGGCCTGACGACAGCTCTGATCGTTTCGCCTTTCATGATGGCGATACCGCTGTTTCAGCGGAAACGGCGCATGCTGGATCGCGAGATCGATTCGCTGGACGCCTTGATGAGGCAGTCATGACCAGGGGATATCTGTTCCGTCCCTCGTCGTGCCGCAAACGCGAGAGCTTCGAGAATATCCGCCTCTTCGACATCGTGCGTTCCAGAGGTGCTTGGTTCCGTTCTTAGGTCTGGCCCCGGGTGAGGCGAAGGTCATTGCCGGATTTGTCAGAATGGCGTTTAGCTATCCATGAGCCGAGGGATTCTGATGAAGTCTTTGATCTTTGCTATATGCGGTGTGTTTGCGGTCAGCAGTCTGTCTGCGCAGAAGGGGGGTTGGGAGCCGTCGCCCGGACATACACAGGTGCCGATATGGCCTTCTGCAGCGCCTGATCCACAGCCAGTCAGGGGTCCGGAGGTTGTGGAGCCGTCTGGACGTACTTTTCTGGTAGCGGGCCGGGAGGTGATTGGCGTGAGCAACGTGACGCGGCCCACGATGACGGTGTATTCACCCAAGGGAAAGAACACCGGTGTCGCGATCATCGTCTTCCCCGGCGGGGGCTATCAGGCTTTGGCCATCGACCTTGAAGGCACTGAAGTCTGTGACTGGCTGACGCCCCAGGGAATCACGTGTGTACTGCTGAAGTATCGAGTGACGAATGTGGGGCCGTATCCGAAATCGGGGCCGTATCCGGAATCGCCGATGGCGCTGGAAGACGCGCAGAGGACCATGGGAATGGTGCGTTCGCACGCACTGGAGTGGCACATCGATCCACACAAAATCGGAGTCCTCGGCTTTTCAGCAGGCGGACATCTTGTGGCAGCCATCAGCAACCACTTTGAACGGCGTCTTTATCCTGCCGTCGATGCTGCCGACGCCGAAAGCTGCCGGCCGGATTTTGCGGTGGCCATATATCCGGGGCACCTGTCTCTGCACGCGGCGGAATGGGATGCCAGACAAGGCACGAAGAGGTTCGTGATTCCTCATCCGGAACATCAGACGATTTCGGACTCGTATCTTGCACTGAACCCCGACCTGCGCGTTACCGGCCGGACACCGCCCACGTTTCTGCTGCAAGCCGAGGACGACCATGTTGACAGCGTGTACGACTCCCTATCTTATTTCATTGCCCTGCAAAAGGCCGGGGTTCTTGCGGAGATGCACTTATATCCACATGGCGGTCATGCATTTGGGCTGCGCCGGACGACACTGGCGATAACGGAATGGCAGCGATTGGTGGAGACGTGGCTCAAGACAATCGGAATGATCCCGAACTAGCACTCTGATTTGCGCGACCGCGGTCTTCCGCTTGCACGTAAGCCTCTATTCGGTTGACCGTTGTTGCCCACGAGAGACAAATGCGCCTCTAGCAGGTGGCCGGATCCACCTACTTCCGGGGTGCGTCGGCAGCATATCGGCGGGTCGGGCGTGAGACGGCAAAGTGAACTCGCTAGGCGCCCGGACCGCCACGTACGGCTTTGCCCACTTAAGACAGGAATGGCCGACCTGAGAGGCGATTCTGGTATCCTGATTTAGGCACGATATGCTCGATTTCGAATCACTGTCATCCGCTAAACCGGTACCTGCCGTGGCCGCAAGCGATATGAAGCGTGTGTGGGCGTTAACTTCAGAAGCGCCTCGCCCCGAGGGTGCGGCACTCGGGTCGGTAGGCTGGGATATTCGCCTGATTGCCGGCCAATGCAGCCAAGGTGCGGACCCCCTCGCGGTATTCTTTCGGGCTGCGCTCTTGAGACCGCTGCTTGAAAGTGGAACGCTCGACGATTGGCGCGACGGTGACCACCCCCATGATGTCGTGTTCCAGGCGCTCGCGACGTTCCCGCTTCCCAAAGGTATTCAGGCTTTTCGTCCCGACGAGTTCGCAGACGCATTGCGGAAGGCGCAGTAAAGTGGAAAGTGGCGAGGGTCAACCGGACGAGTTGTCGCCGAGTCGTACACTGGCCCCATGCGGCCTTCCGGCAAGCATGCACCGACCGGCGGCGGGTATCGCTCCAGCCAAGTCGCGTCCCGTCCGCTGACGCTCGGCAACAGTCATGTGGCCGCAACACACCAGTACGGTAGATGGGTCAAGCGGCCTCTCCCTAGAGCGCGTCCCCAGGGCGCGTTTCCGCCCCTCTCAGAGATCGTCGAATTCCAGCAGGTGCCCCATCTTTTCCCGCTTGGTGCGCAGATAGGCGAGGCGCGTATCGAGCACATCGGCCAGGCAGGGAACGCGTTCCACCACCTGGACGCCGGCCTTTTCCACGGCTTCCACCTTTTCGGGGTTGTTCGACATCAGGCGGACCGCTTTCAGGCCGAAGAACCGGAGGATCGCGCCCGGAAGTTCGTAATTGCGCAGGTCGCTGTCGAAGCCCAGTTGCTGGTTAGCTTCGATGGTGTCGGCGCCTTGATCCTGCAGTTCGTAGGCGCGGAGTTTGTTGAGCAGGCCGATGCCGCGGCCTTCCTGCAGTTCGTAGATCAGCAGGCCGCCGCCTTCCTGGGCAATGCTGGTCAGGGCGATTTCGAGCTGCGCCCGGCAATCGCAGCGCAGGCTGTGGAAAACGTCCCCGGTGAGGCACTGCGAGTGGATCCGCACCAGCGGAGGGGCCGCATCGCTGAAGTCGCCCATTTTGAGCACAACGGCTTCCTCGGTGCCCGTGCCGTCGCCAGCTGGGGCTTCGAAACCGAAGATCCGGAATACGCCGAATTCAGTGGGAAAGTCCGCTTCAGCCACTTTCGTGAGCTTCGGCGAAGGGGATTTGTTCATGCTGACTGTTAGGAACCCTTACTGCTTTTATTATAATAGTTTCCGGCACTGAATGCTGGAAAGCTACTTCCCCCTGCTGGTCAAACTCGCCGCCATGGCCTCCCTCGCGAGCGTGCTGGCGCGCTCCAACAGCTTCAAGAACCTTCTCATGGGGGAGACGCGGACGCTCAACCAGCGGGTGGCCCTTTCCCTGTGGCTGGGCAGCGCCTTCGGATTGAGCGTGGCCATCCGCGTCTTCAGCAAAAGCTACCCGGCGGCCGACCTCGGCCTCGAAGGCTCCCTGATCGCCGGCATCCTCGGCGGATATGTCACCGGACTGACGTCGGGTGTCCTGATATCGCTGCCGGCCATGCTCAACCCTTCCGGGGGCGAGCAGATGACCATGCCCCTCCTCGCCGCGGTAGGCGTGCTCGGGGGCGTGCTGCGCGATCTGGCGCCGGATACCGACGAGATCTGGCGATTCACTCCGTTCTTCGATCTCAACGTCTACCGTTTCTTCAAAGAGAAGAGGAATCACCGGCGCACGGCATTTCACCTGGAATTCACCGCCGGGATTCTGGTGGCGGAGTTCCTCCGGCAGTTGCTGGATGGCTGGAGGGTGTTCTCCCTGAACCCGCCCGGAAGCCATCTGCCCGCCTTGACCTGGGCGGCTATCTACGCATCCACCCTGTTCGCCGTGGCCATCCCGCTGAAAATCTGGAATAACACCCGCAACGAGAAAAAACTCGAGGAGCAGGATCGGTTGCTGGCGGAAGCGCGGTTGGCCGCGCTGACCAGCCAGATCAACCCCCATTTTCTGTTCAACACGCTGAACTCGGTGTCTTCGTTGATCCGCACGGACCCCAGCCAGGCGCGTGTCATGGTGGTGCGGCTCAGCAAAGTCCTGCGCCGGTTGCTCCGCAAACACGAAAATTTCACCACGCTGCGCGACGAATTGAGCTTCATTGACGACTACCTGGCGATCGAGGTGGTGCGTTTCGGGGACAAACTCCGCTTTGAACGGGACGTGGCGGAGGATACCCTGGATATGCTGGTCCCCAGCATGCTCCTGCAACCGCTGGTGGAGAATTCCATCAAGCACGGTTTAAGGAGTAAGGTGGAGGGAGGTACCATCCTGATTCGGACCTATCGCACGGGCAGCCGTTTGCACCTGCTGGTGGAGGACGACGGGGTGGGCATTCCGGAAGAAAAACTGGCCACGCTCTTGGACCGGGGAATCGGCGTGAATAACGTGCACGAACGGCTGAAAGTCCTGTTCGGCACGGATTACCGCATGTGGATCGACAGCGAGTCGGGCAAGGGCGCGCGCATCCAGATCGAATTGCCGGAGTTGCAGAGTGCGCAGACCGTGTAAGGAGCGATTTTGAATAGACTGGAAGAAACCACGATCGCCTGGCCGGTGAACGGCATGCCCCATACGCTGGCGGATCGGACCCGGCGCGTGTACGACCGGCTGGCGGCGGTATACCCGGTATCGACGATGTTCTTCCACTCCCGGGCGCATCGCTACGCGCTCGGGGCAAGCGGACTTCACGACGGGATGAAGGTGTTGGAAGTGGCCACGGGCAGCGGGGAGATGTTCCGCCGCCTGGTGCGCGCCAACGGCAAGGGCACCACCCTGGGGGTGGATCTTTCCCCGAACATGGCGGCGCGCACTCAGCGCACCGCACGCCACAGATTCCCGGCGGCAAAGGCGCACTGCCAGGCTGTGGATGCGCGTCACATGCCCTTCCGCAACGAAGCTTTCGACGCCATCTTCTGCTGCTACCTGCTGGAACTGCTTTCGACGGAAGATATTGTGGGCACGATTGGCGAGTTCCGCCGGATTCTGCGCGATCGCGGCAACCTGACGCTGGTACTGATCGGGCAGAACAAGCCATCGTTCAACGCGGTATATGAAGTTCTGGGCAAGCTGGCTCCGGCATTCTGGGGACGCCAGGTGGAACGGCGGGTTCCGGAACTGATCGAATCGGCACGGTTTGAGATCGTGCAGGACCGTATGATCCGGCAAACCTTTTATCCCTCGCGCGTGCTGGTGGCGAGGAAGTAGCCGAAGGAGAACCGCATGAGCCAGGCGAAGCGCGCGTTGGTGCTGGCGTTGGTGCTGGGGGGTTGGAGCAAGGCTCAGCCGCTGGTCAGCCCACAGGCGCCGGGCGCGGTGCTGTCCACACGCTTTCCTACCGCGCTCACTTACGAAGCCGCCCTGACGCGGCTGGGCAATTACTACCAGGAACAGGTGGGCCGGATTCTCCCCGTGGCGTTCCCGGAAATCGCGCCGCACTGCCATTACGAGGTATGGCACGACATGTGGGTGTTTTTCGAGCCCGCCGGCGGGCCGACCGTGGTCACGCTCAAGCGCCCCACCGAAGGGGTCGCCACTGGCCTGGTGAAGAGTTGGATGGTGGATCTGGCCGGCCGCCTGGATGCCGCCATGCCGCTCGAGTTCCACGAAGAATCAGCCCTGCACGAGGCAAGCGGCGACCTCTACGCATCGGCCGCCGACCTGGCGCGGACGCTGGGGACAGGAACTTCCATGAAGCTTATCGCCACCTGGGAGCACGCCGGAGTGATCGTGTCGGCGGCGCCCTTAACCTCGGTGGTGTTGTCGCCCGCGGGCTTGCACGGCATCCACCACGTCACCGTGTCCACGGAAAGCGCCGCGGCGGCCAGACAACTCCTGGCCAAACTGACGCAGGGCGTGTTCAGACCCGGCATCTACGGCGCCTACTCCGAGGCGGTGGAACTGGACCAGGAGGTCCGGGACCTGGCAAGCGGTAAATCGGCCGCCGCCGGCGTCACCACGTCGCAGGCAGTGTTCATTCCGAACATGGACGAGAAGTACCTGGAAGGCAGGGTCCGCGCGGAGCCGGAAATGGTCAAGCGGTTGGCGGCGGCCACCGGCCAGTATGCCATCCGCTTCCGGGTGGACAAGAGTTACCGCAAGGTGACCGTCAGTTGGAGCGAACTCGCCGGCTACGTGCGGCCCACCGGCAAATACGCAAGTGAGCGCGAGTTGGGACAATCGGCGCTGCCCAACCCGAAGCTGGCGCCGCAAACCGGGAGCCCGCTTACCGCGCGCACCAAACTGCCCTTGCTGGCGCCGGGTGCCTACCGCATCCGCCTGGAGGGCGAGGGTGGCGACGGGCAGACAGCGAAGATCGACGAACGCAATTACTGGTTCGATGGCAAGACCTTCGAGGAACTCTAGGCCAATCGCTTGCCCCCGCACCTCACCATTTCCAAAGAGAATTACCTGAAGGCCATTGCCGAGGCCGAGAGTGACGGCGCAACCGTCAAGGCCGTGACCCTGGTGCGCTGGCTGCGCGTATCCGCCCCGGCGGTCACCATGGCGATCAAGCGCCTGCGCCGCGACGCCTTGATCCAGGTGGGCGAGGAAGGCCAGATCGCTCTCACCCCGGCCGGACGCGACGTCGCCAACCGCCTGTTGAACCGCCATCATCTGATCGAGCGCATGCTCACCGAGATCTTCGATCTGGAATGGTACAAAGTTCACGACGAGGCGGAGCAGCTGGAGCACGCCGTATCCGCCGATTTCGAGCGCAAACTCGTCGAAAAACTGGGCACCTCGGGTGTCTGTCCGCACGGCAACCGGGTGGGCATGGATTCGCCTGGCCACCGCCGCCGCCGCGGCCTCAAGCCGCTGGAAGAAGCGCGGCCCGGCGAACGGCTGGTGGTGGTCAGCGTCTTCGAGCGCGATCGCAAGCTGCTGGAGTATCTGGATGGCGCGGGAATCCGGCCGGGCGTGGAAGTAGAAGTGTCGGCGGCGGACCGGGAGATCGAGTTGCGTACCGCCGGCCGCACGCTGCGGCTGCAACGCGCCGCCGCCGCCAGAGTCTGGGTGGCGGATGCATAAGGCTCCGCCTTGTGCATCCGAGCGTAGCTCGGACTTCGCTAGAATAAACACTATCCATGAGAGTCGGAATGATTGGCACGGGCGCGATCTCGCACAAGCACGCCCAGGCCTATAAAAATATCGGGTTCCAGTTGACCGTGTGCACGGACATCTTCGAGGCGGCCGGACGTCGTTTTGCCGACCAGTACGGCGCCGAGTTCGTGCCCACTTATGAAGAGGTGTGCCGGCACCCCAAGGTGGACTACGTCGACGTCTGCACCTTCCCGGATTTCCGCATGCAGCCGATCGCCGTCTGCGCCGAAACGGGCAAGCACGTGCAAGTGCAGAAGCCCATCTCCACCAACCTCGGGACCGCGCGCCTGATGGTGGAGACCGCGCGCCGGGCCGGCATCCTGCTGGGCGTGGTCAGCCAGCACCGCTTCGACGACGCCAGCCTGTTCCT
>OBLW0100004079.1_pt1 | contig 11207 bp, 8 predicted proteins | sample 1520161 | NCBI WGS metagenome assembly OBLW01 (sample SAMEA3539309, study PRJEB22396) | soil metagenome | biome: tundra; feature: field; material: soil | place: USA | collected 2010-05 | depth 0.15 m
TGGTGTCGGAGGCGGGACTTGAACCCGCACGCCCCTGAGGGCACCAGCCCCTCAAGCTGGCGCGTCTGCCTATTCCGCCACTCCGACGCGGAGTTCTACTTTAGCCGGAACTTAAGGGCCAACTCCTCAAACTCAGCCCTGCGATGTTGGCGGTGCAATCGACCAAATCGGCACTTCGTCAAGCAATCCGGGAACCGAGAAACTGGTCGTGACTCCGGTCAATGTGTTGGACCACGCGAGGAGAGACGGCGACGTAAAGAGAGGTCGCACCCAGTACGCGCTCTGGATCTTCTGATCCATTTGTAGCCAGGTGGACGTGGCCGTCACCGGATTGAAGTTCGCCGTCGCTTGATTGAAGAGTGCCGTCATCGCGACGCTGCGCCATCCGCTCGGGTACGCGTCGGCGTAGCCGGGGCCGCTCCACGAACGAGCGGCATACGAGACCGCGGTGATCGTCGGTCTCGTGAAGACCGCGAGGTCATCGGCGTTGGTCGCGGTCGCGACGGCTGCGGCGACGTCGCTGCTCACGTCGACGACCTTCACCGTGATGCCGATCGACGCCCACTCGCCCACGACCGTCGTCGCCACGGTGTGATCCAGGTCGCTCGGACCGACCGCCATCTTCAGCTTCAGCGGCGTTCCGTTCACGGTCGTCCACCCCGACGGCGAGCGGATGAACCCACCTTGGGACAAGACGTCGATCGCGCACTGCACACAGTCACCGAGTCCGTTGTGCGCCGTGCTCGGGGCCAACGTCGTCGTGGTCGTCTGGGCCGACGGCGAAGTCCCGGGCGGACCGGGATAGTTCGACTGACCCTGGGAAAAGAGCGCGGACACCGCCACTGACGGTGAGAACGTCACGGCGCCCCAGAGTTGATTGAGGAGTGCCTGGCGAGCGATGGACCAGCTGAGGGCCTCGCGCACGGCAATTCGTTTGATCACGGGACGCGCCGAGGCGAAGGAGATCTCTTCGATGTTGCTCGACGAGCCGATATGGCTCATCACGTTGGGTTGCGAGCTGATCGCCTGAACTAGTGAGCGATTGACGACGAGTGAGAAGTTCACGAAGTGCGCGTTTCCCGACGTGAGGGTCGCCCCGGCGTCTGTGATCACGATGCGCCCGAATCGTTGCGTGTCGATGGGCCAGTGCTTGTTCATGACGAGCACGATCCGATTCAGCGTGGCGCTGGCGACCGAGTACGGACCGAGCGACGGACGCGCCACGAGTGACGAGAGCGTGCAACTGCCCTGAGTGCCGAGCGCCTCGACGTCGCGAAAGAGCAAGTTCCAGTCGGCGTAAGGGGTGGCGAAGACCGCGGTCACGCTGTAGCCGTCATTAGCAACTGTGAGGGTCTTGACGTCGCGGTACCCGTCGGAAAGCACCGTGCGCAGCGCCCGGGCCCGCAGCCACCAGCCGACGAGGTCGTTGCCGTTGAACGAGGTGCCGTTGCTCCACTTCTCGTTGGGCGTGATGGTGTACTTCACGGTTTCCGGGGTCAACGAGGTCAATTCGGCTGAGGCGATCGGGCCGTTCTCGCCGTACAGATTGCCGGCGCTCGTCGTGAGAAAGGCCGACGGGACGATCAGGTCGTTGATCGCGTTGGTCGTCGGCGTCGCCCCGGGATCGAGGAAGGTGCAGCCGTTGAACGGACCGGGCAACGACACGTTGATGGTCTTGGAATTGAGTGAGTTGGACTTCGCCGCATTCGCACTGGATCGACCGATGGGGATGAGGACCGCGACCGCGACGAGGGCCAGCACCGCACCCCGGCCGAGTGATCCTCGCCGGACCATTCCGCTACTGCAAACGCAGGTCGAGCGTCAGCGTGGCGAAGGTGAAGATCAACGCGACGGCAATCGTGATGCGGTCAAGATTGCGCTCGACGACCGTTGAACCGGAGGCCGCCGAACCCATCGAGCCACCGAGGAGGTCCGAGATGCCGCCCCCGCGTCCCGAGTGCAACAAGACGAGGAAGACGAGCCCGACCGCGGCCAAAGCCTCAATTGCGATGAATGTCCAGGTGAACAACGATTCCTCCGATTAGCGCTTTAAAGCGTAGCAGTCGTCGCAGGCCTGAATTATGGCAAGGAAGGACTCCGCCTTGAGGCTCGCTCCCCCGACGAGGAACCCGTCGGCGCGGCCCTCGGCGACGAGCGACGCCGCGTTCTCGGCGTTCACCGACCCGCCGTAGAGGACCCGGGTGTCACGTAGTCCCAGCGCGGCGAGCGTCGTTCGTATATGAGTCATCATCGCGCGCACCTGCTCGACGTCGGCCGTCAGGCCGGTGCCGATCGCCCATATCGGCTCGTAGGCGACCGTGACCTGTTCGGCGAATCGCTCGTCGAGGCCGTCGAGCGCGCTACGCAGTTGGTGGCGTACCCAGTCATCCTGCTCGCCGTCTTCTCGAACGTCGAGCGCTTCGCCGACGCAGAGCACGGCGCGAAGACCGGAACGCACGACGGCGCGCAGCGTCAGCGCGACGACCGCGTCGTCCATGTCGTACATCGCGCGTCGCTCGGAGTGCCCGACGAGGACCCAGGTGACGCCGAGGCGCTGGAGCATCGAGACGCTCACCTCGCCGGTGTGCGCGCCGTTCTCGTGCGCGTTCACGTGCTGGGCCGCGACGGCGATCGGGATGCGCTCGGAGTCCACGATGGAAGCGACGCTGCGCAGGTCCACGAACGGCGGGGCCACCACGATCTCGGTGTGTTCCGACGGGCGATTCTTCAACAGCACGCCGATCTGTTGACCGAGGTGCACCGCCTCGACGAAGTCGAGGTTCATCTTCCAGTTCCCGATGACGAGTGGTTTGGTGTTCGTCATCAGTTGAACGGACTCTCGCGTAGCGCGCGCAGACCCGGCAGGTCGCCGAGCTCGACCAGTTCCAGTGACGCCCCTCCCCCGGTCGACACGAAACTGACGTCGCCCTCGAGGCCGTAGGCCCGCAGCGCCGCCACCGAATCGCCGCCACCGACGACCGACACGGCGTTCGACGACGCGACCGCGCGCGCGATCGCCTCGGTACCTCCGGCGAAGCGCTCGTCTTCGAAGACGCCCATCGGTCCGTTCCACAGGATCGTCGCGGCACCACGTATCACGTCGGCGAAGTGTGCGCTCGAGTCCGGCCCGATGTCGAGGCCCTCGAAACCGTCGGGGATGTCGGAACCGAACCGCGTCGGTTCGTCGCTCCCACCGTCGACACCGAAGGGTGCGTTCGACGGAAGTCCGATCGTGTCCGAGGGAATCACGACGTTGCCGACCGCGAGCAACGTGGCGCACTGTGCGACGTACGAGGCGTCGAAGAGCGACGAACCGATGGAGTGTCCGAGGGCCACCTGGAACGTGTAGGCCATGCCCCCGCCGACGATGACCGTGTCGGCCTTCTCGCACAACACCTTCGTGATCGCCAGCTTGTCGGCGACCTTCGCGCCGCCGATGATGGCGACGAACGGTCGCGCGGGACTCTCCAACAGCCCGAGGATCGTCGCGCTCTCGCGCTTTAGGTTCGGTCCCGCGGCGCTCGGCACCAGCGTCGGCGGCACCATGATCGACGCGTGGGCGCGGTGTGACGCGCTGAATGCTTCGTTGATGTAGTAGTCGAACCCTTCGACCAGCGACGCGCCGAAGGCCGGGTCGTTACCCTCTTCGCCGGGGTTGAAGCGGAGGTTCTCCAGTAGCTCCACGTCGCGACAGAGTTCGTTCAGGCGTCGACGCACCGGCTCGACGCTGTACTGCTCGACGACCTGACCGTGCGGCCGGCCGAAGTGCGTGCACGCGACGACGATGGCCCCGCGCGACAACAGCTCTTCGAAGAGGGGCAGCGCGGCGCGGATGCGAAAGTCGTCGGTGACCTCGAGACGTCCGTCAACTTCGGCGACCGGCGTGTTGAAGTCGACGCGCACGAGGATCCGCTTGCCCTTGAGACTCCCCCAGCGGTCGTACGAAGGGAGTGACTCGCTCACCGCTACTTCCCGATGTGGACGCTCAGGTCCACGAGTCGGTTCGAGTAGCCCCACTCGTTGTCGTACCAGCCGAAGATCTTCACCAGGCTCTGGTCGTCGTCGATCCGCTGGACGAGCGTCATCAACGAGTCGAACGTGCACGAGGCTGGCGTGCCGACGATGTCCGACGAGACGATGTACTCCTCGGTGTAGACGAGCACGCCCTTCAGCGGGCCTTCGGCGGCCGCGCGAAAGGCCGCGTTGACCTCCTCGACCGTGGTCGAGCGCACGATGGCCGTGAAGTCCGTGATGCTGCCGACCGGCACCGGGACGCGCAGCGACGTGCCGTCTAAACGGCCCTTCATCGACGCGAGGACGAGACTCGTGGCGCGCGCCGCCCCCGTCGACGACGGCACGATGTTGATCGCGGCTGCGCGGGCCCGACGCAGATCCTTGTGTTCGAGGTCGAGCAGGTTCTGGTCGTTGGTGTAGGCGTGGATCGTCGTCATCAGTCCGGCCGTGACGCCCAACGCGTCGTCGAGGACCTTCACCATCGGCACGAAGCAGTTCGTCGTGCACGAGGCGTTCGAGACCACGTTGTGGGTGGCGGCGTCGTAGGTGTCCTCGTTGACGCCGATCACGAAGGTGGCGTCGACGTCGGTGGCGGGCGCCGAGATGATGACCTTGCGCGCGCCGGCACTGAGGTGCTGGGCGGCGCTCTCGCGCGTCGTGAAGCGCCCGGTCGACTCGATGACGACGTCGACGTTCAGTTCGCCCCACGGCAGTTCGACGGGGTTGCGCTCGGCGAGCACTTTGATGGTCTTGGTGCCGACGGTCATGCCGTCCTTCGTGATCGCGACCGGGACGTCCAGGCTCCCCTGGGTCGAGTCGTAGCGCAGGAGGTGGGCGTTGACTTCGGGCGAGGTCAGGTCATTCACGGCGACGACGTCGATGTCGGGGTTCGACAGAGAAGCGCGCAAGTACCCGCGACCGATACGTCCGAACCCATTGATTGCCACGCGTATTGCCACTACTGCTCCTCTGATTGTCGGCGTCGTTATCGCGCTTCGGCGAATACCGCTTCGGTCAATTTTTGCACATCGTGGACCATGCCATTTCGCCCCGAGAGGTCCGCAATGTGAACGGGGAGTGAACACTGCTGCGACGCGAATTCCGAACGGTGGTCCACGAGTACGACGTTGGGCACGACGCCGTGACGGAGCAACGCGTCCACGTGATCTTCGAGCGTGTACCCCTCGGTCTCGGGTACCTGTTCGTGCAGGTTCGCGACGTAGATCTTCTTCGCCGTCGTCCCGGCGAGGGCCTGGGTGACGCCGGGCACGACGCAGGCGGCCAGCACGCTGGTGAAGAGCGAACCGGGACCGATGAGTATGAGGTCGGCGCGCTCGATCGCCTCGACGGCCGCGATCGGCGCCGCCGCGTTCGTCGGCTCGACACGGATTCGCCGGATCGTCGAGGACTTCATGACCTCGGTCTGTCCCCGGGTGTCGCCCTCTTCGGTTGAGGCGACGAGGACGACGCCCTCTTGGCTGGCCGGCACGATTGCTCCGGTCACGCCCATGACCTGGGCGACGGCGCGCACCGACTCCTCGAGGTTGCCCGTCGCGTCGATCAGTCCGACCAACAAGAGGTTGCCGACGGTGTGACCGCTGAGCTCACCGACGCTGAAGCGATGTTCAAACGACGCGGTCAGCGGATTGTCGGGATCGGCCAGGGCGCCCAGGCACTTTCGAAGGTCACCGACGGCCGCGACGTTGAGCAGCGCGCGCAGACGGCCCGTCGATCCCCCGTCGTCGGCGACCGAGACGACGCCGGTGACGTCCGACGAGACCCGTCGCAACGCGCGCAGCGACACGGCGGTGCCGTGGCCCCCACCGACCGCGACGACCCTCATCGAGCGATATCGCGGTGGAAGACGGCGTGTTCGAGGTCCAGTCGCCGACGGAGCTCTTCGGCGATCGCGACAGATCGGTGGCGTCCCCCGGTGCAGCCGATCGCCACGGACAGATACGACTTTCCCTCTTTCTGGAACTCCGGGATCTGCCACTCCAACATCGTCACGACGTCGGACAAGAAGTGCTGTGCCGTCTCTTGACTGAGGACGTACTTCGCCACCGGTTCATCGAGCCCGGAGAGTGGGCGCAACTCTTCGACCCAGTAGGGGTTGGGCAGGAATCGACAGTCGAAGACCAGGTCGACGTCGCGCGGCAGACCGTTGGAGTAGCCGAAGGAGACGAGCGACACGCGCAACGACCCCAGGCCGGCCATCTCGGTGAACGTCTCGACGATCCGCGAGCGCAGTTGGTTCGCGTTGATCGAACCGGTGTCGATGACCAGGTCGGCGCCGTCGCGGATCGACTGCAGGAGGGCCCGTTCACCCTTGATCGACTCGGCCAGCGTGGCCGCCTCGAAGGGGTGGCGACGGCGATTGCCCTCGAAACGGTGAATCAATACGTCGTCGGGCGCGTCGAGAAAGAGGATCTTCGCGTTCTCGTGCATCTGGCGGAGCTCTCGTTCGACGCCCAGCCAGTCGTTGGGCTGCACGCCACCGGAACGTCCGACGATGAACGCGACCCCGGCGTACTCGCGCGAGCCGCTGATGGCGAGTTCCCCGACGCGCGCGATCAACTCGATCGGCATGTTGTCGATCACGAACCAGCCGATGTCCTCCAAGGCGGCGGACACGGTGGAGCGCCCGGCCCCGGACATCCCCGTGACCAACAAGACCTCACTCATCGTCGTTCCCCTTGGTCGGTTTGGGTTGGGCTGGCGCCTGTAGATGATCGTAGAGCCTTCGCGCCACGTCACCGGGCAGCCACGCGAGGGCCTCGAGTTCATCGAGTGTCGCGTGACGCAGCGCGTCGAGTGAACCGAACGCTGCGAGCAGTCGTTCGCGACGCGCCGGACCGAGTCCCTCGATGCCCGACAGCGACGAGGCGACCATGGACTTGCCGCGCTTGGAACGATGGAACGAGATCGCGAACCGGTGAGCCTCATCACGCACGCGCTGGACGAGGTAGAGCGACTCCGAACCGCGCTCCAGGGCGATTGGCGCATTCGAACCCGGACGGTACAACAGCTCCTCGCGCTTGGCGAGCGCGACGAACTCGACCTGACCACCGAGACCCAACGTGGCGGCCGCCTTCTGGGCGGCGTGCAGTTGCGGGAGTCCGCCGTCGATGACGATGAGGTCGGCCCGGCGGAACTTCGTGGCGCCCTGCTCGTCGGCCCAGTACGCCAGGCGCCGGCGCACGACTTCTTCCATGGCGCCGACGTCGTCGTTGCCGAGGACCTCTCGCACGTTGAAGTGTCGGTAGTCGCTCTTCTTCGCGAGACCGTCTTCGAACACGACCATCGAACCGACGTAGTTGGTGCCCTGCAGGTGACTCATGTCGAAACACTCGATGCGATAGGGCGGCTGGTCAAGCGCCAACGCGGCACCGAGTTCTTGGAGGGCGCGGGCCCGGACGTTGTGATCGCTCTGGCGCCGCAGGGAGTCGCGGTTGATGACCGACATCGCGTCGTTGCCGGCCAGTTCGACCGCGCGTCGACGCTTCCCGCGCTGCGGGGCCGCGACCTCGACGGGGCGCGCGCGCAACTCGGCGAGGTACTCACGCATCAGCGGCGTCGCCGATGTCTCGTCGGTGACGAGCACGACGGGCGGCACCGAGTCGGCGTCGCCGTACAGGTCGGTCAGGAGGCCCTCCAAGATCTCGGCGTCACTCTCGTCCATCGAGCGGTCGATCAAGTGGACGGTGCGACCGATGACGCGGCCGAAGCGCACGCGAAAACGTACCACCGCCGCGCGACCGCCGTCGCTCGCGACCGCGAGCACGTCGAGGTTCGAATGGTCGTCGAGCACGACGTTCTGCACGCTGGCCGCGCGTTCGAGGGCCTCGAGGCCGTCGCGGGCCTTGGCCGCGGCCTCGTAGTGCTTCTTCTCCGAGGCCTCGTGCATCTGACGCTGCAAGAGGCCGCGCAGTTGGCGCACGTCGCCGTCGAAGAACCGCGCCCACGACGCGACGAGCTCCTGGTAGCCCGAAGAGTCGATCGCGCCCACGCACGGTCCCGAGCACTTGCCGATGTCGAAGAGGAGACACGGTCGGCCAATTCGCTGGTGGTAGTTGTACTTGTGTTTCGTGCAGGAACGAAGCGGGAACGCCTGGAGGAGTTCGTCCATCGTCGTTCGCAGCGCGCGCACGTCGACGAACGGCCCGAAGTAGCGCACGCCCTTGACGTGCTTGCCGCGCGTTATATACGGCGCGGCGAAGTCGGTACGGGTGTCGAGGGCGACGTAGGGGAAGCTCTTGTCGTCCTTCAGGCGCATGTTGTAGCGCGGCTGATTGTCCTTGATCAGCTCGTTCTCCAAGACCAGCGCGTCCAGTTCGGTCGGCGTGATGATCCACTCGACCGACGTCGCCTCGGCCATCAGCGCCTGGGTCTTGTGCGTGAGGCCCTCGGGCCGTTGAAAGTAACTCCCGAGCCGTGACGCCAACGATAGGGCCTTGCCCACGTAGATGACCTGTCCCTGGGCGTTGCGAAAGAGGTAGCAGCCGCTCTGGCGCGGGATGCCCGAAGGTCGAGTGAACACTAGAGGCGCCCGTGCGCCGCCAGCGACTCCTTCAAGACCAGTCCCGTCGCGCTCGCCAGCGTCGCAATCTCTTCGGGCGTGCCCTCGCCGACGATCTTTCCCCCGCGACGTCCACCCTCCGGTCCAAGATCGATGACCCAGTCGGCGGTCTTCACGACGTCGAGGTTGTGCTCGATGACGAGCACGGTGTTGCCCTGGTCGACCAGTCGGTGCAGGACCTGCAAGAGACGCTTCACGTCCTCAAAATGTAGTCCCGTCGTCGGTTCGTCGAGCACGTAGAGCGTGTGACCGGTCGGCCGTCGCGCGAGTTCGGTGGCGAGCTTGACGCGCTGGGCCTCGCCGCCCGAGAGCGTCGGCGCCGGCTGGCCGAGGCGCACGTACCCGAGGCCCACGTCCGACAGGCTCTGGATGTGTCGCAAGATGCCGGGCTGTCGTTCGAAGAACGTCAGGGCTTCGGTGATCGGCATGTTGAGTACGTCGGCGATTGATTTGCCGCGGTAGTTGATCTCGAGCGTCTCACGGTTGTAGCGAGCGCCGTTGCACGCTTCGCAGTTCACGTAGACGTCGGGCAGGAAGTGCATCTCGATCTTGATCGTGCCGTCGCCGGCGCAGGTCTCGCAGCGTCCGCCCTTCACGTTGAAGGAGAACCGACCCTGCTGGTACCCGCGCACCTTGGCCTCTTGGGTGTCGGCGAAGAGCTTGCGGATCTTGTCGAAGACCCCGGAGTAGGTCGCCGGGTTCGAGCGCGGCGTGCGACCAATCGGCTGCTGGTCGACCGCAACGACCTTGTCAAGGTTCGCGACCCCGGTGATCGTGTCGTGTTCCATCGTGGTCGTCTTGGCGCGATTGATCTGGTGTTCGAGCGACGCCAGCAAGATGCCGTTGATGAGCGTGGACTTGCCCGAACCCGAGACCCCGGTGATCGCGACGAAGTCCCCGAGCGGCACGTCGACCGTCAGATTCTGCAGGTTGTTCGCGCGCGCGCCCTTGATGGTGAGCTTCTTGCCGTCGCCGCTGCGCCTCGTGGCGGGGATCGGAATCGACTTCTCACCCGACAGGTACTGACCGGTCAGTGACTCGGTGTTCTCGAGGAGCTCTTTGTACGTTCCGGCGTGCACGACGCGACCGCCGAACTCCCCGGCCCCCGGGCCGATGTCGACGATGAAGTCGGCGAGGCGAATCGTCTCCTCGTCGTGCTCGACGACGATGACCGAGTTGCCGAGGTCGCGCAGGCGCTCGAGCGTCGCGATGAGACGGCGGTTATCGCGCTGATGGAGTCCGATCGACGGCTCGTCGAGCACGTAGAGCACGCCGACGAGGTAGCTCCCGATCTGGCTGGCGAGCCGGATCCGCTGCGCCTCGCCGCCCGACAACGTCGCCGAAGCCCGCGAGAGCGTCAGGTAGTCGAGTCCGACGTCCATTAAGAACGTGAGCCGCTCGACGATCTCCTTGACGACCCGGCGCGCGATGGTCTCCTCGCGCTTGGTGAGCTTGAGTTTGGCGAAGAGGTCGATGGCCTCGTCGATCGTCATCGAGTTCACGTCGGCGATGTTGTGGCCGTGGACCTTCACCGCGAGCACCTCGGGCTTGAGACGCTGACCGTGACACGTGCGACACTCCACTTCGCGCATGTACTGCTCGGCCTGCTCGCGCGACCAGTCGCCGTCGGCCTCGTTGCGCTTTCGTTCGAGCCAGTCGACGATGCCCGCGTACGTGGTGTCGTAGGTGCGGACTTTGCCGTAGCGGTTGCGGTATTTGACCGGCACCGAGCGCTTCTCCACGCCGTAGAGGACGAGCTTCTTGTCTTTGACTCGCAACTTCTTCCACGGCGTGTCGACGTCGAACTCACCCAGGGCCGCGATCCCGTCGATCAGCCGCGTGAAGTACTTGAAGCGGGCCCCGGCCCACGGCGCGAGCGCACCCTCACCGAGTGAGAGCGAGTCGTCGGGCACGACCAGCTCGGGGTCGACCTCGAAACGGGTGCCCAGGCCGGTGCAGACGGGGCACGCGCCGTAGGGCGAGTTGAAGGAGAAGTCGCGCGGCGCCAACTCCGTGAAACTGAGTCCGCAGTCATTGCACGCCATCTTCTCCGAGAACTGCACCAGTTCATCTCGGTCGACGAAGAGGAACGAGACCAGTCCTCGCGTGAGTTTCAACGCGGACTCGACCGATTCGGTCAAGCGCTGGCGATTCGAGCTCTTGACGCTTAAGCGGTCCAGGACAACATCGATCGTGTGCTTCTCGTAACGCGCGAGGGTCAGCGACTCACGTTCGGCCAATTCGATGACGACGCCGTCGACGCGCGCGCGAGAGAATCCCTGGGCCGCGAGTTCACTCAGCAACGTGCTGTATTCACCCTTTCGCCCTTCGACGACGGTCGCGAGCACTAGAAAGCGCTCATCGTTCTCACGCGCCAGCACCTGGTCGACGATCTGCTGGGGCGTCTGGCGCGTGACGACCTTGCCGCAGTTCGGACAGTGCTGGACGCCGACGCGCGCGAACAAGAGTCGCAGGTAGTCGTGGATCTCGGTGATGGTGCCGACCGTCGAGCGCGGGTTGCGCGAGGCGGTCTTCTGGTCGATCGAGATCGCCGGCGACAGGCCCTCGATGAAGTCGACGTCGGGCTTGTCCATCTGGCCGAGGAACTGGCGGG
>OBLW0100004082.1_pt1 | contig 11200 bp, 9 predicted proteins | sample 1520161 | NCBI WGS metagenome assembly OBLW01 (sample SAMEA3539309, study PRJEB22396) | soil metagenome | biome: tundra; feature: field; material: soil | place: USA | collected 2010-05 | depth 0.15 m
CGGCGGAATAGCCGCGCTGCCCTCGATTGTCTACTTGCTGGAGATGATGGTGCGGATGGTTGTTCTGGACGGCCAGCCGGCATCCGCCGCCGAAACTACCCGCAGAGCATACGGTACAATTAGTGCAAAATGAATGATCGGCCAAATCCCGCCCTTGTAGGGGAACTCCGTTACGCCTTGGATGTAATGGAAGAGCGCTCTCACCTTGGTTTGGACGACGAAATCGCGAGCAACCTCAAAGGTATTCTTCTTCGCCGGATTGCTGCTGCTGAAGACGCGCTAGCTTGCAAACCCGCGAATCGTATTCTGGCTCACGATTCGGAGTTCTGCGAATAGTGATCAGGCATACGCGATAGGCCGTAACGAGAGTGAACGCTATCCAAGCCTCGAAAAACTTAATGCGGAAGCCGAGCCGCCGTGATATCGGGGAATGCTGCCATTGCAGGGGAAGAGAACGAAGGATGCACTTCGCGATTCCATCAGGTTAGGCGTCAGCATGCATACGAGAGGAAGATCGATTCAACACGGGAAGCCCCTTGCGTGGTCAAGTCAACCGGAATCCGGTGACGGGTAGGCCCGGCGCGTCCGGGCGGCGTAAAGGCCAGTTGTTTTTGGATCCAGCCGTAGACGGCGGACTTCTCATCCCCAGTTCGCGCCGTTACTTCCGCGCTATCCTGAATAGAATTCCAAGAAATATTTTTGCATGATATTCGGACGGACGGGGGTGACGGGATGAGATCGAAAGTGGCTGAACCCAGCAGCTCTAGTGTGGGGGTATTATCGGGGGTATCGATTTTCTAGTTTGGGCTGAACCTCAATAAAGCCGCATGATATAGGCTAAATGCGAATCCCCCTCTCACCGCCAGGAATCATTAAAAGCCATTCAAAATCAATAACATGCTTTGTATTCAACGAATTGCCATTGTCGGCACTCCCGACAAATCTGTGCAAATTGTGCATATTTTGAACTGCTTCCAGCCTGTGAACCCGAAAAACCCGACAATCCGACAACAGCTTGGCCGACCAAAAGAACTGAAAAATCTGTAGGGCTTGTTGCCTTAAACTGCTGGTTAGGTGGGGACCTCTCGCTGAGCCGATTATCAGCGGTCTGACGGGGCGTCCGAGTTTTGCATGATCTGAGCTCGTCAGCGCACTTTTTTCACACTGGCCGCTTACGAAATGACTAAGCCTACGATCGCCGCTGCCCGAGTAGGCTTATGCCAGATCAGTAGCCCACGACCGCACTGTATCTGTTATCAGGTAGCAAAGAACGCATGGCACATCGCCGCTGCCTAGGGCGTTTTTCATTACTAATCCGGTCAGAACTTCGATAACCGGACTTGAATAAGCAAGTTGGCCGGATATCCGCAACCGAGAGCCAGGCATGCCATTTTCTAAGGCGGAAGCCGACTTATCGTCTTGGAGCATACGAGGAGGGTGATTACAAGTGAGCCTATGGTTTGAAATATCCCTCCTCAGCCATACGCTTTCCCATCTGCGAGTACATCTGGGCGTCACGTGGCTGCCAGGTGGCTAATCCGTCTACATATCGGTTGTACATGCAGAAGGCTGCTGCAATCAGCACAGTGTCGTGAATCTCGACGTCCTTCGCTCCGTGCTTTCGTGCCTCATCCACAAGCTCCTTAGTCACGCGCTTGCCATCGATTTGAACCTGTTCAGCGATCGCGAGAAGTGCTTTCAACTTGTCGGCAATCGGCGCAGTCCTGAAGTCCCCGCAAACCGCGTCCACGAGACTTGCGTCACCGCCGTTCAGGTGTGCGGCGGCCGCACCATGACTGGTTTGGCAGAAATAGCAGGTGTTGCGGGAAGACACGAATGACGCAATAAGCTCACGGTCGCGCGAACTTAAACTTTCGTTGCCGGAAGTGTGAAGCAAGATATGCGCAAGTTCGCGCATAGGCTTGGCCGTTTCAGGTCGAAATGCGAAGCCACTCGTGATGCCAGGCAGAGTTTCGGGAAGTTCAATGTGCGGCATAACTACTCCTCCAGAGAAAGTACTGTGGGTGCAAAGATTTCTTCCAGTTCCGACGCGGCGGGTTTCTGATCGCTTCGGAGCAGCATGCTGACGGCGCCTGCGGCAAATGCTACCACCGCAAGGCCAACGATAAATCGCGGCTCATATGAACCTGCGTGATCGTACAAGTGTCCGACTACTACCGGACCGGTGCCGCCGCCAATAGCGTAGGCCGTCCACGTGAGTCCATAGAGTACCGAGAAATGTTTGCGGCCGAAATAGCGAGCGAGCAGATAGGGTGCCACGTCTGCTTCGCTTCCGAGACCAATGCCCAGCAAAGCGGCACCCAAAAGCGCGGCGGTAGTTGTGCCCGCGAATCCAAGAATTAAAGTCCCGAGCGCGGCGATTGTCAGGATGAACGTTTGAATGCGTTGAGGCGAGAAGCGGTCGATCAGGAGACCAACACATAACCTGGCAATGATACCCGCACCGCCGCGCACAGAAAGAGCAAGCGCCGCACTCGCCCCCGTAACACCATGCTCGACCAGGATCGCCGCAATGTTAGTAACCAGGCCATTCTCGCTAAACGCGGAGAGGATGGTGATCGCAGCCATAACCCAGAAGGCGACAGTGCGCAGAGCCGCGCCAACGGTGACTCCCGACGCTGGGAGTTGATCTCCATAGATGGCTGTGGCGGGCCGGTTGCGCACCAGCAGCGTGGTAAGTGGAAAGCCGAGTAGCGCGATGCCGCCCAACAAGACATACGCACTGCGCCATCCATGGTGTTCAATCATCCATTGCGTGATTGGTGGAATAAAGATTGAGCCGACGCCGCTGCCGGTGAGGATCAGCGCAAGTGCAAAGCCCCTGCGCCTGCGGAACCATGTCAGCATGGTACGTGTGTAGGCAAATTGCGCGGTGCCATTCGCGACCAGCCCCAGCACGAAGAACGTGAGATAGAACTGGCTGATGTGCGGACCGAGTCTGCTGAGTGAAGCGAGCGCTAACGCAAAGACGAGGATTGAAGGGAGGATGATGCGTCTCGGCGCAAAACGATCGAGCAGCGCCCCGATTCCTGGTGAGACCAAAGCTACTGTGATGGCCGCCAGTGCGAACGTTCCGCCAATCGCTTCTCGTTGCCAACCGAACGCCGCGTGCAACGGATTCAAGAAGAGGCTGAACGTGTAGGGAACGATGGGCGCAAAGCTAGTCATCACGCCGACAAAAGCAGCGGCAGCAACAGCCCATCCGGCGTAGTGAATCGAGCTCTCGTTCGCAGACTGGGGATTCGCTGCCTCTGTCATCTGCGGCCGGCTTCCCTGTCGAGAACTGGCGGCTGCTCGCGGTGGTAGCCCACCCGCGCCATGCGCTCGCCGAAGCGGCGAAAGGCCTCTTCGGAAACCAGCTTTACGCCATTTCCAGAAACGAACCGGTTGTAGAAGTTGAACAGCGCACATGCGCCGATGGCGTAGTAGATCGAGGTATCATCCCATCCGGCGTGATGCAGCACGTCAATGTCGGCTTGAGCGATGGAGCCCGAATCGAGGGTGAGCTTGCCGGTGAACCGGAGCAGTGCCTTGTCCTTTTCAGGGAGTGCGGAACTCTCAAGATCGCGCAGCACGCTCCACACCAGATCTTTGTCACTGTACAAATGCGACGCCACGGACGCATGTGCGTTCATGCAAAACTCGCAACGGTTCAAAGACGATGTATACGCCGCAATCAGCTCGCGCAGCGCAGGGCCGATCGGCGCATCCTCGAACATCAACTCGTGTGAAAGTTCGCAAAGGTGATAAGCCGCCTGGGGGTGGAAGGCAAGGATGTTCCAAATGCCCCAATACTCCGCACCAGTCCTCTTTGCCTCTGCGATCGCATCTGCATAGGGGCCAGGCTGCGGATTGGCCTCGACGTCGCCGAGAAAGATGTGTCGCTCTACGGCATCAGGCATGATCGTCGCTCTCTTTCTCATAGATAGCGAGCAGATCTTGCGATGGAAGTCCGAATGCATTGACCACCCGATTGAAGCTGGCAAACAGGGCGGTCAGGTGAATAGTCTCGGCAATCTGCAGATCGCTCCACCCAGCGACGCGCAACGCTTCGATGTCGGCCCTTGCGATGGTTTGCGAGTTCTGAGTAATCTTGCGTGCGAAGTCGAGTAGAGCGCGTTGAGGAGGAGTAATTGCCTCCGATTCAAGATGGCACGCCATCACGGCTTCAAGCGCTTCCGGCGATCCGCCCTGAACACGAAATTGGAAGCCGTGACTGTCGATGCAATACGCGCACTGGTTTTGCGCAGACACAAACGCCGACAGCATCTCCTTATGACGGCGATCAAGGGCGCCATCAACAAACAACATCGACTGCGCGAGCCCCATCATGTGTTCGAGCAGCGGAGGGTGGGTCGCAAAGCACTTAAGAATTCCCGGTATCTGCGGACGCCCGAAGTCTTCACGGAACTTCGCATACAGCCGCGTGACTTCGGGCGACGCATTCTGTTCGGTTACCACGGCGAGGTTCGCAGCCTCAATCGGCTGTGAGCCTCCGGGTTCCGCAAGCTTCTCGTACTCTGGTACTGTCATCGGATTCAGAACTCCAGGCGCATTGCGAACTGGAATGCGCGGGGACCGCCCGAGCCAAAGAAACCGCCGGCAATCGTGTCTGGCTGGTAGAAGTTGGTTTGTATCGGTGCACCTGCCGTAGCCGTGCTGATAGAGATATTACGCCCTGCGAAGTTTTCCTTATTCGTTCCGCGGACGTTTACCTGGTTGAACATGTTGAAGCCTTCGCCCATCAGGCTCAGCGTCATTCTGTCTGCAACGCGGAAGTCCTTCTTCAAGCGCAGATCCAGCGAACTAAATGGGCTGAAGAAGTTGATGCCGCCGGGAACGTGCGCGATCGGCCCGCCGGCATTGCATGGGATGGCGCCTGGGCAAGCCGGCAGGGCATTCCATTTATCAATTACGGTATTCAATTGGTTGCTGTTCTTGATTTCACGCGCAAGTGCATTGCGAGGAAGGATCGGCAGCCGCGAACCGGAGGCGCCGGTAGAACTGTTGGCTGTTCCAGGAAGGAACGTATCGGCCGGAACGCCGGTGCCGAACGTATACAGTGGCGCCAAGCTGAAGCCATACGGTAGCTTTACATCTCCATACAGAGTGATGCGATGCCGCTCGTCGGTGAGCGAATAGCCTTTCTCCTTGCGAAGACCGGCGGTGCCTTCGACCAGATTCACTTGCTCGTCTATGTTGTTGTTCTCCAACTGGTCGTCATCGGAGTAATCGAAGGTTTTTGAAAGCGTGTAGCTAACGTTGTAGTCGTAGCCTATGCGTTTTACACGGCCTCCGCGATGGGCGACACTTACGAGGAGCCCGTCATACCAACTCTTCGCCGACGAATCCAGAATTGTGACACTGTCTGTGATGCCCGAAACCGGGTCGGTGATGAGGCAGAGGCGGTTGTTGCCGGGGCACTGGATGTCGGGAGAGGTTGAGCTGGTGCTGCGCAAGAGGCTTCCAATGAGCAGGCGCTGCCCAAATACGTGCAGACCGTCGGCAGTGATCATCCAGTTTGTGCCCAGTTGCTGCTGCAAGCCGAGCGAAAATTGCTGGAACAGGGGATGGTGCGCGTTTGGCCCGAGGGCCACTATGCCCACGCCGCCAGTCTGGTGAGGCCCGCTGAAGGCCGTTGCGATGGTGGGACTTCCGGCGGCGAAGTGCGATCCAGGCGCGAAACAAAGATCGAGACTTGCCGGAGCAGGAATTCCCGGGTTGGTGCAGCTTGAACCCGCATACTGGGTTACTGTGAGCGCACGATCATTTTGTACCAGCTCTTTGGAGCCCGCCTCGAGAGTAATGCGGTCATAGTAGATGCCATAGCCACCGCGTATCGCCGTGCGCCCGTGGCCAAAGGGATCATAGACAAATCCAACACGCGGTCCAAAGTCCTTGGTGTCGGGATCCTTGTGCAGTGGAAGAACGTTTGCCATCCAGGTGCACGGCTGACTGGGTGTGCTCGTCAGATTCGGGCAACGCGCGTGCGCGGCGCTTTGGCCGGTGGCATCGGAGTCGTACTCCCACCGCAGCCCGAGATTCAAGGTCAGCCTTGAGGAAGCGCGCCAGTCGTCCTGCGCATACAAGGCTGAGTAATTATTCGTGATCCGGGGAATCGGCACCGGGATAATTGGCGCGGTGCTGTGAATGCCCACAGCTACTGGGATGTCCAGGTCGTTCACTTTGCCGTCGCCATTCAAATCCTGGAAGCCGAAGTCCGAAACGAGTATCACCGTTCCAGTCCCGAATACGTTGATTTTCCCGGTTGCGCGATAGTGCTGGAACTCGCCCCCTACGTGCAGCGTATGCCTGCCCAAGGTCGCCGTGAATGCATCGCGGAACTGGTAGCGGTCAAGGTGCGTCGCTTGCGGCAGGTTGAAGTTCGCTCCATCCGCCAGGTCAGGAAAGATGAGTTCATTGGTCAAGTTCAGCTGGGGATTGGTAAGCGATTGGTTCTGAGGAAAAGGCGGAAGATTGTTGTAGAAGTTGTCGTAGTGAACTGAAAAGTCGTTGGCGCGGTTAGTGGAGAAGGTGCTTGTCCATGTTGCCACTGCGGAGTTGAATCGGTTGAGCGCATTTTGCCTCTCTGACGCGGTAAACAGGGGTGTTGATTGCGCGGCACTGGCTTGCGCAGTATCCGTGGAGCGGTTAAGGCTATAGCGCAGGCCGAACGCATTGGCGTCGTTCAGGTGATAGTCTGCGCGATTCGAAAAGAGCAGGTCGCGCAGAGGCGCTGGCGCAGCTGTGTGAGCAATTGAGCCATAAGGCGCGACGTTCGAGAAAACGCGCGTGCCCGTCTGCAGCGCGGCGTTCTGGTTCCGATACTCCACCGAGGAGAAACCAAAAGCCTTGTCCCGGCGGATTGGACCACCGAATGATCCGCCAAACTGTTCGCGGTCAAAGCGTGGCACGGGCTGAGTGCGATCGAATGTCGCGGGCAATCCCTGCAAATGACGGTTGCGCTCAAAGAAGAATACGGAGCCATGCAGTTGATTGCCGCCTTGCCGCGTGACGATGTTGATAATACTGTTGCCCGATCGTCCGACCTCTGCCGTAAAGCGTCCGGTAGCGATCTGAAACTCCGCAACCGAGTCCTGGGGAAAGTTCGCGAGCGTGCCACCCACAACTTCGTCGTTGTTGTCGCCGCCATCCACGGTAATGTTGCCGCCTCGTCCAAACCCGCCGGCCGAGCTGATTTCGATCGTGTTCGTTTTGGTGGGGTCGAAGACCGGCCCGGGGCGATTCCCTGGAATGAGAAAGGCGAGTTCGAGGAAATTCCTGCCATTCAGCGGAATGCTGGTTATGGTGGCCGAAGTGATTTGCCCCTGCAGCATTGACTGCGTCAGTTCGATATCCTGGCTCGCTGCGTTTACATCGACTGAACTGGTTTGAACAGCTACTTTGAGCTTTGTGTCGAGCGTGATTGCTTTTCCTGGCTCAACATGTACATCCGCGTACCGAACCTCAGCAAAGCCGGTGAAGCTTAGTACAACCGTATAGTTGCCTGGTGCCAGGTTGGGCAGCGCGAACGAGCCGTCCGCGTTGGATGCGCTCTCGCGCACAGTCCCCTGCGACTTGCTGGTTACCGTGATATGTGCGCCCTGCACAAAACGGCCATTTGGGTCCGTTGCTATGCCGGCAATCGATCCAGTTGGCAGTTGGGCATTCGTCGAGACACAAAACACTAACGCACTGAGCGCAGCCCAGAAGCATGACTTAACATTCATCGATCGACTCTCCAAAATATCAGCAGTTCTTCCGCAAAGAGTGGATCCGGGGAAGCCGTCTTCAATGCTGTGCGGAGTTGCAGGACAGGCAAATGCTACGTACGAAAGCCTGGATTGTCTTCCACCCTTTGATGGATAAACGACTCCATCTTTCGCCGTTGCTGCGCATCGCGTATGCTTCCGTAATCGCGCAGAACACGGCGCAGGCTCTCGTCAGATCGAGCCCGGGAGAATCCTTATGCCTCATATCAAACTGCCTGAAGGACTTCAGGGAATCCGCAGCGCAATGGCGTTTCGTCCCGAAACCGCCAAGCCACTTAACGAACTCGCTGAGGCACTGCTGCACGCGCCGAACTCATTGCCGCAAGGCGACCGCGAACTGATCGCGACCTACGTTTCTCATCTGAACGATTGCTACTTCTGCCAGACCGTACACGGCTCGATCGCAGCCGCATGTCTTAACGACGACCATGATCTCGTCAAGCGGGTAAAGGCCGACTTTCAGGCGGCTGAAATCTCTGGCAAGCTCAAAGCCCTGCTGGTGATTGCAGCGAAGGTACAAAAAGGTGGCAAGAATGTCACCACTGCCGACGTGGAAGCGGCGCGTGCGCAGGGCGCCACCGACTTGGAGATCCACGATACAGTCCTCATTGCCGCAGCCTTCTGCATGTTCAACCGATATGTAGATGGGCTCGACACCTGGCAGCCCCGGGATGAAGCGCTCTACCGGGAGCGCGGCAAGAAGACCGCACGTGAGGGCTACGTCAGCATGAGCCGTGAGTACCTGCCCGGCGCTATGACCGAGCCTTGAGCAATAGCTAGATTGCTTACATATCAAACCGAGGGCACTGGGTCGCCGATCCCAACCAAAAGCCAGATTGGTAACGATGAGTCGGTAAGCAGTGCGAGAACTAAGGAGATCCCGACGGATCCGGTTCCAGCCCGATTCGATCATTGACTGCATTACGGAATCGCTGCTTGCACCCCAAGTAGCGTTCCGTCGTCTGCACAGAAACGTGCCCCAGAGGGAACTGAATCTGCTCCAATTCCCCACCGGCCTGATGGCAAAGACGGGCGCAAGTCCGGCGCTAAGATCGTGGGGCGCGAGAGCCGGAATATCACAGTCCTTTGCTTTTTGTTTCACGATACCCCAAATGACCTTGGGGCTGAAGCCGGTCCCCCAAACTTTGCCGGCCTTGTTGATTGAACGAAGAAGAGTCCCAGCCGTGATTCCGGAGGCCGCCGTCCAAGCGTCAATCCCGGCCTTCACCCAGTCCGGGACTGGAATGGTTCGTATGTGGCCGCCCTTGCCGACGAGATCTGCGATGACCCAGTGTTCCTCCCTCTGCTGTATGTCCTCGACGCGTAACGCTGTCAATTCCGCCCAACGTAGCCCGCAGCCCAGCAGAATCGCCAGTGTTGCATAATCGCGCTTGCCTCGAAGGCTTGTGCCGTCTGCCGTCAACAACAAGTGCTTGCCTTGTTCGGCAGTGAGCCAATTGCCAACGGGCACTCCCAACCGTTTTGCACCCTTTACCCGGCGAATGCCAGCAGCCAGGTCAGCACTGAGCAGACCGCAATCAGCGGCCTCATAGGCCAGTCTCCGGACGGCAGCCAAACGCAGGTTGATTGTGGTTGAAGCGTAGTGTCGCTGTTCGAGGGATATCCGGTACCGAGTAACCACAGTCTTATTGAAAGCGAGTCTGGGTTCCGAGCAATACCATTCGATGAATTCTCTGATTGCATGATCGTAAGTTCGTTGTGAACTTTGAGACCTCAGGCTATTCAATACAGCCGACTTTGATTGCTCAAGGTCCGGCAGCTTCAGAACATGCTTGGGTGTCCGTTTGCGCTTTGTCTTACTCTTTGCCATGGGTACGGCCTCCATTCGCCGTGGCAAAAAGCATGACCCGTATCGCCATCTCGGTCTATCGCACCCTGCGGCGTTTGTCGATACTAATCCGTTTCCGCCACTGACCACCTCTGACGTGACAGTTCTCCGCTTTGAGGTTTTTCAATGACTTACAAACCCCTGGGGAACGCCTAAAACCACCTAAGTCGTATAGGGCCTCTCTTTTTGTGGGCCGGATTGTGGATCAGGATTTTAAGCCTTGTCGACGATCCCGCGTTGATGAGCGCATGGCCTGATTTGCGACAATTGACTTGCCTGCTAATTGCCAATTAGTTGGAAAATCGAGCGAAACGCAAACAAGCTGCACGAAAGGCAGTTCAGTCGCGGCGTCCCATGCGGTAATCGAGATAAAGGACGTGTGCCTTGATCTGGTCACCTGCGTAGTAACGGGGAAAATGCGCCCTCTTCACCATGTTTACGATGCCGTCGGGATTCCGATCGACGCATTGTCCTGCGGTGAGCCGATCCAGTATTCGTAACGCGCAGCCACTTCAAAGAACTTCTGCATCGCTTCCGGAGTCGGAACAGGCGGAGCTTCTCCGGGACCAAGAGGTACAGCCAATTCATTGAAAAACCGCTCGAGTTGTCCGTCGCCCACCAGAATAGAGATGGTCACGACATCCCCAATCGTCGCCGTCTGCCAACCGGACGCATCTCCGTCCTGCTGAAAGACCTCCATAACCCCTTCGAGCACATAAAACACCTCCGGGCTGGCGTGACTGTGGAGTGGGATGATTGTTCGAGGAGGGATTCCGCCGCGCATCACGCTGAGGTTTCCGCCATTTCGTTCAGGCGTGGAGACGAATTGCAGAAGTGTTCCGACAACCGCATATGTGGGTTGCTCTGCCGCGTGGACAACAGAATTCATGAGAGTTTGCGTGCCATTTCGCATTGTCTTTTCGTTCCTTTCCTGAATCGGTAGGTTTTTTGAGGTTGCAGAACACAGCAATTCGTCGGCTACCTCATTCGAGTTCAACGGCATGATGTTGTTGCGGCCTTCAATCACAGATAGATTCACAACGAAGTCTCCTCTTTTGAAGAATCTGCGGCATTTGACGGTTGTGCGTCCCATGCAAGCCTATGTCCCGAAATTGCAGTCCGAGGGGCATGTCTCTGACTACGTTGCGGACTGCGGATGACGGTGCGCACAGCTTTGGCGCTTACTAGAAATGGTCGACGTCGATGATCGCCTGGGCAAATGCCTGGGGCGCCTCTTGAGGCAGATTGTGCCCGACACCGCCGGTGATGATCCGGTGCGCATACCTGCCTGAGAATTTCCTGGCATAGGAAATGGCATCCGGGTGCGGCGCACCATTGGCATCACCTTCAAGAGTGATAGTTGGAACAGTGATAACCGGGCTTGCGGCAAGCCTCTTTTCGAGATCGTCATACTTCGACTCGCCTTCAGCCAGACCGAGCCGCCAGCGGTAATTGTGGATCACAATCTTGACATGATCCGGGTTGTCGAATGATGCTGCGCTCCGATCGAACGTGGCGTCGTCGAATGCCCACTGCGGCGAAGCGAGTTGCCAGATGA
>OBLW0100004083.1_pt1 | contig 11199 bp, 12 predicted proteins | sample 1520161 | NCBI WGS metagenome assembly OBLW01 (sample SAMEA3539309, study PRJEB22396) | soil metagenome | biome: tundra; feature: field; material: soil | place: USA | collected 2010-05 | depth 0.15 m
GTGTCGGCCGGATTGGTCTTGCTATAAATCGGCGGCACCGGCAAATCGGAAGGCAGATACGATTGCGACCCGTTGATAGCCGCCTGCACTTCTTGTTCGGCAACGTCGATGTTCAACTCCAGCGCAAACTGCAAAACAATAATCGAACTTCCATCCGAACTCGTGGAAGTCATCTGATTGAGCCCCGGAACCTGCCCGAACTGGCGTTCCAGCGGAGCGGTCACCGCCGAAGCCATCACATCCGGACTGGCGCCCGGATAAAACGTGACCACTTGGATGGTGGGGTAATCGACCTCCGGCAGCGCCGATACCGGTAACTGAAGATAGGCAACAAAACCCGCGAGCAGGATGGCGGCCATCAACAGCGAAGTCGCCACCGGTCGCAAAATAAATGGGCGGGAAGGATTCACTGCGGCGAGCCTCCCTTTTTGCCTCCGGAGGAGCTCCCACTTGGCGCCGAAGAATTCGCCGGAGTCGCGTTCGTATTTTGTCCCGTCTGGTGCTGGCCCTGGCCCTGACTTTGTCCTTGTCCCTGACCAGGCGGCGGCCGAACCGTAACTTTGGCGTTATCCACCAGCTTGTCGAAGCCGTTCACCGCTACCACTTCCTGCGGTTGAATGCCTTGTACAGCGGTGACCGTTCCGTCCGTGACGCCGGGAGTAATCGTCCGCATCGATGCGGTCGAATCACTTTTAATCACGTAAACATAAGCGCCCTGCCCATTGCGCTGAATCGCAGATGTCGGAATCAAAGTAACACTGCGTTGCGTGTCGACAAGCAGCCGCGCATTCACAAATTGGCTCGGAAAAAGTGCCCCATCCTTGTTGTCAAAAATAGCTTTCAGTTTCAGAGTTCCCGTGGTCGGATCGATGACGTTATCCAGAGTCAGCAGAGTGCCAGATGCCAGCTTCGTGCTTTGCGTGCGATCCAGAGCATCCACTGTCAATTTCTTTCCCTGGCGCAATTGCTGTTGAATCGCGGCCAGCGAATCTTCCGCCACGCTAAAGATCACCGTAATCGGCTGAAGCTGGGTAATCACCACCAGCCCTGAACTACTATTGGCCTGCACGATATTTCCCGGATCAACCAGCCGTAATCCCACCCGCCCCGATATTGGAGCCGTAATGTGCGTATAGACCAGGTTGACCTTGGCATTCGCCAGTTGTCCCTGATCGTTCTTAACCGTGCCTTCATCCTGGAATACGACCTGCTCCTGATCGTCCAGTTGCTGCTTGGCGATAGCATTGCGGGCAAAGGCCTGCTGGTAGCGATCCAAATCGATCTTCGCTTCATTCAACACGGCCTGATCGTGCGCCAGTTGCCCCTCCACCTGGGTCAGAGCCGCCTGATAAGGACGCGGATCGATTTCGAGGAGCGGGTCGCCCTTCTGCACCATCTGCCCTTCGTGGTAATAAATTTTTGTGATCTCGCCTTGCACCCGGCTCGTGACGGTCACGGTATAAACCGGAGTCACCGTCCCCAATGCATTCAAAAAAATCCCAATGTCGCCCTGGTGCGCGGTAGCGGTTTGCACCGAAACCGGACGCAACGCCGGGTCAGCGCCCGCTCCCGACTTCGCATCGCCACTCGAACTCCCACGCCGTTCGTAGATCGCCACTCCTCCCAAAAGTACGACCACCGCGATTACCCATATCCACCAGCGGCTTTTCCGCTTACTCGAATGCTCGGGCTGGGTCGCACTCTCAGGCGGGGGCGAAATCTCGGGCCGGGTCGAACTGTCAAACACCGGCGCATCGGATTTCTCTGTATCAAGTACGTCGGATTGTTTTTCCGTCACGTGCACTCCTCAAATCGATAAGGGACTGTTTCTGATGGACATAGCTACGCAAGCCGACCGCAAAGAACAAGAACAAAGATCAGATGCGCACACCCGAACAAACGTGCAGCGGGAGCGGCCTATTCAGTGCCCGGCGAATAAATCTTACCATTTGTACTCACTCCATTTTGACGTGCGGCGAGGCGAATCGACCCCCAAATCTTTGTCTAGAATTGTCAATGCCTGGTGGCCGTTGGTCGCTAGTCGTTGGTCGTTAGCAAAACCGTTCCCACCGACGACGCCGTCCTAACGACTATCGACCGACCATCGACGCTTCTCCACGTATAATTCAGCCCGTGCCCGAAACCGGTAACGCTGTCCGCCCAAGAACTCCCTGGCTGCGGCGCATCGTGCTGCGCTCCCTCGTAGGTGCAGTCCTTTTTCTCGCACTCGCCTACGCCGCCGACTATGCCATCTTTCGCTATCGCGTCTCCACCAACCGACAGCCCTTTGGCAGCGTGACCGTCCAACATTACGACGCCGTTCTCCACAAAGATGGCAAGAGCGAACTGATCTTCGATCCGCCCGCGCCGCAAACCTGCGTGCACAGCCTCTTCCCTCACGGAGGCTACTCTCCCTGCTGGTATCTCAGCCGAAACGCCGTGCAGGAGACGGACATCTAAATCCATCTCGAAGGGATGCTGCACGCAATCGGGAAGGGCACGAGTTCGAGAGGCTGCGGAAAAGCCATCCAAAAGCTGGGGTTTAAGGCTCGGGTTCCCCATCACGCGCGACAGACCCCCTTGGTGTGGTCTTTTAAAACCAAAGACTTAGGGGGAGGTTTCGGCCAGGTCTTTGAGGAATAAGGACTTAGATGTAAAGTATTTATAAATCAATCAGTTAGGCGGATCCGTCGGCTGTTTTGAGGCGGATTTTTCGTGTATGTTATTGAGGAATAAATACTTTACTACGATTATGTGAGTATTCTCCCCAGCGAGGCCGTCGATGCCGCGCTTGGAAATTACTTTTAAGGCTAATTCGATAACGGAGTCGGTGGAGGTTTCTGAGCCGCCACGCCGTGCAGGAGACGGACATCTAAACCGTTTCTGTAATACTGCAATTGTAGTTACAAAACGTTTCACGTGAAACACTCTCGTAGTATGTGTGTGCTTACAACAATATAACTACAGGCGAAACGGCCAGCCGGCCGCCGGTTATTTTCGGCGCACAATAGGCGAACAAAATATTGTTTGCCATACAACTATGTACGCACAAGACGCGCAGAGACAACATGCGAAAGGGGTTCGGGGACTTCCGGAAGGTCAAACGGGGCTTGACAAGGTGTGCTACAGCGGGTCGCGTGGTTCCCCACCCCCTCACAAGCCACCACCCAGGGAAAGCAAAACAAAATCAAGCCCCAAGGCGCATACAGTCTGGAATCCAACGTTTCGAAAAACCGCGAAACGTGGGGCAGCCGGCGGCGAAAACCTTGGCCACCCGCCTCCCCGAAAAAAACCTAAGGTCCGAGCAAGTCGCGAAGGTACTGGGTGTAGAACAGACCGCCGGGATCGCGGCTTTCGCGGTATTTCTTGAAGGCGGCCACTGGGGCTTGGTGGCCATCGATGCGCTGCTTGGTGATGAACCCGAGGAAGTTGTTGTTGAACGGAGGCGTAAAGGAATCCAGGGCCACATTTGTCGGATCGTAGAAGCCAAACATTTTGCCATTGTGCGGCAGGCCGCCCATTGAGACCCACTTGCGCTCGACATGGGCGAAGAATTTCAACAGAGCGGCGGGATATTGGGAGCCTGGAATCGCCCCTGTCCAAGCAATGAGGTCCAGGTTCACGAAGTACGCGTCGGGGTTTTTTGAAAAAGTTCCCGACATCGCCGAGTCGCCAGCCTTCACAAAACGGAACTCAGCTGGAGCGGCGATGTGGAAGTTGCCGTTTTGCAGAACATAGTTGTTAATGACATCCAGGCCATCCCACACTTTTCCAAGACCCTCATCATTCAGGCCGGGCAATTCGACGAAGTAGGACATGAAGATGACACGCGACGCCGCCGTCAGCCACAGGTCGGAAAAGTTTTTATTCGCTGCTTGGGCGTCGCGCTCGATGGAATCGAGGCCGATGGCAGCAATCACAGCGGGGCCGGCGAGCGGCGACCAGTAGGGATCGGTCGTTTGCGAGGCGATTATCACCTTTTCCCCGAAGTTCCCAATACCAATCAAGGGTGCGCCGAACTTATCCTCATGAGAGAGTTCACAGGCGTCTGTTGGGGTTGGAGCCGAATTCGGAATCTGCGGTTGTGGATCGCCAACAACATCCCACCAGAGGACGAGAAAGTTATTGATTCCGAAGCCGGCAGCGTAGGGTGTAAAAAAAGACTCCATCCGAGTGTGTTTTGACTGCCCAGTCAACAGTTGCTTGAATTTGGCGACGAAGGCGGCCTTGCTCGTGAGCAGGAATCTCTCCGCTCCTCCCTGGAGTGTGTTCGCCCAAGGCCGAGGCAGGACATTCAGGGTTATCCTGGTCACGATGCCGAAAGCGCCCAGCGACGCGCGGGCGAAAACCAGGAGGGAGTGGCCATCCTCGTCCATCGATTGCCGGTCGATAACAGTTTCTTTGCCGTCGGCGCCCAGGATGGTAAACGCGGACGCCGCCTCGGCAAAGATCGGCGCCTCCACCGTGCCGCCGTGAACATCGACTGCGGTCATGCCGCCGATGCTGAAGAAACCACCCGCGGTTACCGCATCGAACATGAGGTTGTGTGTGGTGAGAAACGCGTCGAGATCGTCCTCTCGTACGCCCGGGTTCACTGTGACTTGGTTTGGCCCGGGCCCCAGAACCATGACGTCCTTGTTGCTCGGTCCCAAGTCCGCATAGCAAGACAGGTCCACCAAATAGGTCGTGGGTTTTGACGGAACCGCCGCGCGATTATCATTCGTAACCAGCGCCGGCTGGGAATGCCGCTGTCCAGAGGCGCGCACGGGTCACTCCCTTGGCGGCAGCGGCAGCCAGCACCGACTTCAGTTCGGCCAGGTTAGTCGGCCTGTAGTAGTAGCCTTCGCCACCGGTTGGGGGCTCGTGCACGATGTTCCCGCTCCAGTTGCTCCACTTCGGCGCTGAGGGCAAGGTCTGGTTCGCATTCGCCATTTTGACGCTCCTCAATTTGAAGATGACAACGTTTTGGCATCCGGCAGTTTGCTTCCCGCCAAAGTTGTTTGCGGTTCCGGCAGGGACGGGTAAGCGTCACGGTGCGAAAGCTGCCATGCAGCCCGTGACGCGGCCATTGTGGCCGCGCCAGGCTGCGCCATGATCGTTGTTCGGCGGGCCGCACTCGGCTCGACCACGTAGACCCCGCGCGCGCAACGGCCTCCGAGCTTATTTAGGATTTTTTCACACTCCAGGTGAAGTAAGGATTGAGGGTTTGCCCGTGACAGTCGATCTCGCCGGTATACAGGGCAGCCGGGTCGTAGGTAAACCAGATATCGGTTGGAACCCAATCTTTGTTACCCGCAATTCCAACCACCATCATTACCGTATCACCCGTTTTGAGGGGTATATCTGGGTTGGAGAAAAACGCGCATAACTGGGTTGTGCCTTGGCAAACAGGAACCTTATCACCACTGTCAACAGTGCTTCTTATCCACTGATTGCTAAAGGGAGGAGTGAAATACCACATAGTAAAATTAGCCACGTACCCTACTCCACAAGCCAGATACATATAGAAGGTGTTAATGCTGGGCAAAGCACCAGCTCCGGCTGCGGCTTCTTCGACGCGACGTAGAGACCGGTCTCCACCCGGTCTTGGTTGATTGTCCGGTGGTAGAAAGACAATACCTGCTTTTTCACGGAGCGGCGTTTCATACTCGCCCAGGTTGGGGAGATAGCGCAATGCGCCGAGGGCCCAGTAAGAATAGTTGTTATCCAGGATAATGGATACCAGTTTGTTAAGGCCTACTTCTGCCACAGCCGATTTCAGAATGGCTTCAATGCCCTGGCTCGGATCTTTAATAACTTCCAGGGTTTTGGTTGCATTCAGTTGGATAGCAAGCTTTACGCCATCTTTTCTTTGGTCTTGGGTATTAACTTCTTTCTTGTCTGGCACTTTGGCCTCCAGATATACCTGTGATTTCCTCGTAATGAGAGGTCAGCTCTTATAGCATCGGTCGGGCGGCCTGTCTGCTCAACATTGCTCACTTTCCAAATATATTTTGCGGACCTCGAATCGCAACCAACACCTCCAGCGTGTCAGCCGTGTTGCGAAACCTGCTCCACTAGAGTCGTGAGATCTTTCGACAGGGGCGGATTTTGTTGCCCCACTGTTTCCACACGCGCAACGACGTTGCGGAGTTGCACATTCAAGGTTGCACAAGGGCGGAAATAGTTCCTGGCGTGTCGCGGAGAACGTTGCGCAGGGAGCTGTGAACTTGCAACTGATTCCGGTTGTCGTAACCGACGAAGCCCTGCGCCCGGAACTTATTGATGAAGAAACCGACCCGCGACCGGGTTGTGCCCACCATCTCCGCCAGGGCTTCCTGGCTAATCCTGGGAATTACAGCCTCGAGCTTGCCTCCCTCGCCGAAATGAGCTAGCAATAACAGGATTCGGGCCAGCCGTTTCTCACTGGAGCTAAAGAACCGATCTACTAAGTCTGACTCGTAACGCTGGTTGCGAGTAAGTACATAGGTTAGGAACATAACGGCAAAGTCAAGTTCGCGGTGAAGCACTTCCGCCATCAACTTATTATCGATCCGCATCACCGAACAATCGGTCATGGCGATGGCGGAACACAGGCGAAGCGGCTGACCTATAAGGCAGCCTTCTCCGAAGAAATCGCCCTCGTTGAGAATGGCGATGGTAGCGTCCTTCCCGGCTTTTGAAGCTACGTTAAGCCGCACCTTTCCGCGGTGGATATAGAACACGGCTTCGGAGGGGGCGTCCTGAGCGAAGATTGTCTGCTTTTTGGCAAAAGCCAGTATCTCTTTGCCGCCATTGGCAGTCGAGAGGAACGTCTTAGTGTCGAACTGGGTGCGCTGGCTGGCCTCAGTCACGGCTGGCATGATTGGCCCCCCGCGAGAGTTCCCGGTGCAATGCGCAAGACTCTTTGCGCGAACACCGGAAGGGCGGGAGCGCCATCCTCCAAAGAGATCTTGATTCCCCTGGGTTCGGCCCGAACAGAGCGAGAAGATATATCGAAAAAGGTCTTGCGCGCAAAGGGAGAGTTGTTTTGTTACGAAAACCGGACAACACATTTTTGTTGGAGGCGGCCTCGCGAGGGCTCCGAGTGCACAGACTCATCCGCGCGAACGCCAGAAGGACGAGAGCGCTATTCGGCAGGCGGCAAAATGCGATCTGCGCCCAGTGGAGTGGATAATTTCCAATAGGGGCTTCAATTTCAGCGCTGGGCTAAGTTGGTTCGCCCCAGGGGCTGGATTACGGCATCGCTAAAGCGATGCCCTTGCAAAGCCGTTCGTGAACAGACCCAACTAGAAGTTCCCGCAACAGGCTGCGGAAAGAGTGGTTTTCCAAGCGGCAGCCTTACCTCAGTGGCTAAGGCCGACGATGAATTTTGCGGTATTCACGACGGCAATGTCTTCCCCCGCGTCTCCGCTCCGAACGGCGTCAACAGCAACCCTATGGCAAACGCGATCCCCGTCAAAGCCACCGGCGTTCCTATCGAGCCGTAATGGCGGACGCCAGCCCCCACCAGAAACGTAATTCCCGCGCCCACAAAGCGGGCGAACGAAGTGGAAAATGCGAATGCGCTGGCGCGGCATTCCGTCGGATATTGCTCGGGCAGCCACAGGGTGTACACGGAAAAGTTTGCTCCGCCAATGCCCAGAAAGAAGAGGCAGACAAAAAACCACGGCAGCCCGTTTCCGCCGAGATAGTAGACCTTGCCGAAGGTGACCACGATGAACACCAGCATCAAGCCGAAGTAAAACGCCAGCGCTCCGCGGCGTCCGAATTTCTCCGCCAATGTCGGCATCATAAGGCAGCCTAGAATTGTGGCCACCGCGACCAGCATGGTCGCATACGAGGCCATCTGTGCCGCCTGCGGTCCGACCTTGCCTCGCGCTTCCGCGAGCGCCGTAACTGCTGCGGGAATGTAGACCGTCCCTGCCCACAATCCGCAGATCGAAACCAGCATGAAGACGGAATTCAAAATGGTGCGGCGGCGCCATGCCGGACTGAACAGCGTGGCCAGCGGACGCCACCACGCCACGCTGTGAACCACTTTCTCTTTCTGCATCCAGCGCGCCGGTTCGGTCACGCCATAACGAATATAAGCCAGCAGAAGCGCCGGCAATCCGCCGAAGGCGAACATCCAGCGCCAGCCAAAGTGGCTGCCGATGCTGTAATTCGCCAGCGCCGCCAGCAGGAATCCGAAATAGTATCCGGTGTGCATGTAGCCCGCGCCGGCGACGCGGCGATTCTCCGGCCACTCCTCGGCTACAAAAGTTCCGCCCATGGCCCATTCGCCGCCAATGCCGATCCCGGCCAGCAAGCGCAGGATGGCCAGTTGCCACACGGTCACCGCGAAAGCGCTCAGCAAAGTAAACGTGGAATACCAGAGCACCGTGAGCATCAGCGTACGTACGCGCCCGAAGCGGTCGCCGATCGGCCCCCAGAGAAAGGCGAGTCCCCATCCGATCAAAAAGAGCGCAAACAACAGGCCGCCATAGTAGCCAATGTTTCCCTTGGTCGCGGCAATGCCGGAGCGCGGCAGCAACTCCCGCAGCGATGGCACCAATACCAAGGCGTAGATGACGGAATCCATGCCGTCAAGCGTCCAACCTCCCCACGACGCCCAAAAGCCGCGAACTTGGTTTCGCGTCAGGGGCGATGTTTGGCTGGAGATTGATTGTGTCGGGAGTTGGCGGTCTTCTGGTTCGATCGGTAAAGGTCGGGCATTCATCGAAGTTCCTAGCCTCCGAGGGCCCCTATTTTTGGCCTCCGGCAGCATACTCCGATCCCTCGGCAGATACCAGCCAAGAAATCGCTCAGAGCGCCATGCGCCGGGAGGCGGAAACCCGCCATGGCACCCAAAGGCACTGCGTTTGCCAATTTCGCCACGCGGGGACTAATTCATATTTCCAAATTTTTCTGGAATATCGTCCTCGTTTGCCGCTTCCGTCGGTGATTGTTTAGTCTCAATGAGACCAAAAGTATTTGGCGCTGTCTTTACGAACACTTTCCCGTCCCTAGCGTATCCGGAGAGGGTCCCGGCCAGCGAGATACGATGCTTCTTGTCTTGCGATTTCCCTATGGCCTTGAGAAGGTCGGTAACCGTCATCGGAGCGCCCGCTGTTTTTATCGCGTCCCTTGCCTTCGCCAAGGCTGTCCCATCCCGCAGTACATACTCGGCAGGGCCGTTTGAATCTCGCGGTAAGAGCTTCATTGAGTCCTGCAAGCCTTGGATGTAGGCCCTCGTCTCGGTGATTTTCAGCTCTAATGAAGCGACCTCTTCCTGCTTCCTGGAAATCAATTTTTGCAAGTTCTCCCTTATTCCCATGCACGGCAATATATCCGTATTGGAATCATTAGGCAAGTATGAAAACGCGAAGTAAACTTTCCCATCCGGTGCTATAATCTGCCAAATCAGGAGGTTGTCTCATGCAGTCTCTCGAGGTGGTGATGGCGACCCTAGATGCCAAAAGACGCGAAGCGCCGAATGGGGAAAACTACTGGATGGCCCGCGACCTCCAACCCGTTCTCGGATATGCAAATTGGCAAAACTTCCAGACCGTGATCGAAAAAGCAAAACTGGCATGTGCCGGGTCTGGAGTGAATCCGCGTTATCACTTTATTGATACCAGTAAGGTGATAGAAGCTGGAAAGGGAGCGAAGTTGGAGAGGGCAGATTGCTACCTAACGAGGTACGCCTGTTACCTCATCGCCATGAATGGCGAATCTTCGAAGCCAGAAGTCGCTACTGCGCAAAGCTACTTTGCTGTGCAAACGCGCAGGCAGGAGTTGAGCGATCAAGAAAAGCGAATTCAATTGCGGGAACGAGTAAGGAAGAGCAATAAACTACTCGCTGGAACCGCCCGAAGTGCTGGAGTCACAAGATTCGCTTTGTTTAACGATGCGGGTTATCGCGGGTTGTACGGGATGGGACTGGCGGACATAAAGGCGCGAAAGCATATTCCTCAGAACGAAGACCTCCTCGATTGCGCTGGCAGGGCGGAGCTTGCGGCCAACGATTTCAGAGCAACACAGACGCAACAGAAGCTTGAACGTGAAGGGATAAGAGGGGAAGGGCCTGCTACACATGCGCATCTCACTGTTGGTACCGAAGTGCGCGAGGCAATCAGGCGGATAGGCGGCACCATGCCAGAAAATCTTCCCAAGGAAGAACCAATTAAAAAATTGATTGCGGCGCAGAAGAAAAAAGTGAGGAACTCGCAATCCGGTCAACTTGATCTATCATCGCCAAATGAAGGCTAGAAAGAAACATAATCCGAATCCATTCGCGCCGCTAGCGTGCGAAAGACACTCGCGTTTCAATACCTGGAACTTCAACCAATGCCTCACCACTTTTGCCGCGTGCGGCCGAGTTGGCCAAGCGATTGGCCTCGCGATTATTCTCCCGCCGGATGTGCGAGATGGAGAAACCTAGCGACCGGGCCAGTTTCCGGCAGGTCCAATGCAAGGAATAGAGTCGCGGGCTTTGGCATCCGTATTCCCCGCGCATCTGCCGGACCACCACTTCAGAATCGGAATACACATGCAGGGTTTTCGCGTTCAATCGCAGGGCGTATTGCAACGCCTCCATGAGGGCGACGTACTCGGCGACGTTATTGTCTTGCCGCCCGATCCATTTGGCGATCCTGATTGTGCCCTCGGCAGCGCCATCGATTACAACACCAATTCCCGACATACCGGGATTGCCGAGCGAACCGCCATCGACATAGGCCACGAGATCGGAAGTTATCGGGATCGGAGATGGCATTAATTCGGCTTAGCCCTCAGCCCCTAAAGGGGCATTGATTCCACGGTCTTGCGATATCGCTCAAGCGATATCCTGATACGAACCATGCGTGACGCATTTTCTGCCGTCAAGATGTTTCTTTGGTTCCGGTGCGCTGGGCCGTTGTCTGCGACTGTGGAAGTTGCTGTGCAAATGAGGAGAGGAATTAATTCGCCATTCATTAAGCGGTAATAATTCAAGCGTTTGCGGGCCTCGCTTTTCCTCGCTTCCGCGCGCTCAATTGCACCGAAAAGGGGCGTTGACATTAATCAAGCAAATCTCTAAGGTGGGCTGCGTCGACGGCTGAAAGGGTTGGCTTAAATAAAATTTTGCCAGTCCGAAGTAGGCTGAGTGATCAGCTCCGAAGGGTAACCGGAGGAGCAGCCAGACCTGAAAAAACCGACGGCTCTGCGAGGGGCAGTTGGGGTTTGGGACCGCGAAAG